>Ga0179593_1445790_pt1 | contig 12363 bp, 17 predicted proteins | sample CZODoug2_1_08_16_FD_185931 | JGI IMG/M metagenome (GOLD analysis project Ga0179593, IMG submission 185931) | Vadose zone soil fungal communities from Angelo Coast Range Reserve, California, USA - CZODoug2_1_08_16fungal (PacBio error correction) | ecosystem: Environmental > Terrestrial > Soil >...
GCAAAATGGAGAAAAGAAAGGAGAAAGGGAAAAGGGCAATGCCTCTGGCCGGGTGGCCCTTGCGGGGTCGAGAAAGGGACGGGGACACGGGAGGGGAAAAAAGAACGCGCCGCCAGTAGCTACAGGTTCGATCATAGACAAGACTGGAAAAGCAGTAAAGAAGGGGAGAAAAGAGAGGCTAAAATCCTTCAATTTCTACAACAGAAAGGGACTTGGAAGCAAGCAACAACAAAAGCGTTTGCAACGAAATGCAACGTGAGAAAAGAAGAGAAAAAAAAAGATCGGGACTCTAAGCTTGCACTCTATTTGAATGGGAACGGGATCACAGGGGGGGAGAAAAGAAGTCAGGGTGTCCACCTACAGGCCATTTTACAGGGGGGTAGGGGGGGGCCGGGAGGGGGCGCACGCAGTGTACTAACTGATAAGACTACTTCACCCGTGTATCCATCGTAATTCTAAATCCGGCGTCTACATGGAAGGTCACGGAAAAAAAAGGTTTTCATACCGATCGCCGTTCCGATAGAAAGCATGAAGGAAAGACAGAAAAAATTTCTCTCCTTACGAGAACCGAGGAGATTAGGGGGCCAAAGAGAAGAAAGGAAAAAGGCGATGCTCGGCTTTGATGGGCAACAAGCGGTTTCGAAAGCGGTTCGGGATTACGGGCCTGTGTATCTGTGTCCCAGCAGACCAAACCCCAACGGGCAAGGGAAAAAAAAAGGTGGATAAGAAAGGGAACATCGTGGGGGCGAAATCGTGTTTGGGGGGAAGGGGCTTGGGGGCACGGGGGAAACATTCAATCGAGAGTATTGGGTTCAGCCAAAAGCTGATGTTAGATCAAGAACCCGAAAAAGAAGGACGGGGGGGCGGTCGTGAGCGAACTTAACGGGAAGCGAAAGGGGGGGGGCAGGCCTGAGGGACAATATCCGCGCCGGCTGGCGCCAGAAGACGCAGATGCCCCGCATTATGCAAGAAGAGGAAGGGGCAAAGGAGAAAATGGGGGTAAGCGTCGCCTCTCGCCCAGTTCTTTAGCCAAATAGGGCCAAGCTAGATGTCTGGCCGTGGGAGAGAGAAACAGCCCGCGCCATCATAACGCTACGGAGAAGCAATCGTTGCCAGAGGAAAGGGCGGTGGAAAAGAAAGGAAGATGTTGTACTACATTGTCGCGTTGCTCAGCATTTCAAATCAAAAGGGAGGAAGAATCAAATCCCGACCAAGGAAAGAGTCAGGGAGCGTCTCACCGCGTGGCAAAGGCCTGCGCTGCCGGGGTAAATAGGGAGAAAAGGAGGAAAAAAGAATGAAGGGGGAGTGAGAGGGCAAAATAATCGAGGGGGATTGCCATGTTTCATCCACAGAGACTGGGGGAATCAACGCCGGCCAGGGAGACTGGAGAAGAAGTTGTGCTTCCGACTGCCGGCAAGATCGAGAAGGGTAAGCGATAGAAAGGGGGAAAACCCTGACGCACGACACATCGATTCGAGGGGGCAGATAATCAATGAAGGTCAACGCCTGCAGCGTGCAGTATCTTTGGCAGCATTCATCGAGAAGCTATCTGGGGGGAAATAGGGGGGGGGGGGGATCCAGCGAAAGGGCTTCCGTTATTGCAATGCCGGGACAGAGAAAAAAAGAAGCGTTCAATAGAACCCGCGAACGGGGCTCCTCCGCAGCACTTAGCAAACTCTAGGGCGAAAACTGAGCCCAAGAAAAAAGAGACCAGGCAACTCCAAGTATATTCTTTGTTGTCTTGAAAAAGGCAAGAAAACGAGGTGAAAGGAAACTAAAAAAAGAAACACGGACTTCACTCCTTGTGATAGGGTACCACATCCACGCCTCAGATCAACAAAGAAGGGGGGGAGAAACCAGGTTCTCACTACACCCGACAATCGTCTTGTGATAAACCGGTAAAAAGGGAAAACGAAAAAGCCCCACAGGGACACGGGGGCACTGAAGTTTTTCAACTACAATAAGGAAGTGGATGACAAAGGTCAGAAGAAACCGGGGAAAAAAAAAAGGAAAAGGGGAGGACCCCGCGCATCTCGACCTTTCATCCGGCCAACCGTTGATTTAAAGTGTCGGCAGACCGAAGAACATAGTCATTTTCGGAGAGGAAAAGGGGCAAGGGAAGCCCAAGAAAATAGCTCTCTCCAAAACAACTGATTCTTCTGGGTAAAAGAAATAGTAGGGACAGTGGAGAGAAGGAAAGGAAAGATCACATAAAGTGAACAGCTTGTTCTGCGTCTCGGAATCGACCCGTACCTACAAGGGGTGGTGGGAAGGAAGAAAAAGGGCGAGAGACACGAGGGGGGGGGAGGAATTCTTTTGCCTCCTCAGGTGGCGATGCGATCTGGACACTACGGGAGAGAAGAAAAAGGGAGGGGGGAAACCTTCATTGCACCCGTTTCCCCACCTGGGGGGATGAAAGGACGTTTCAGGAATGCCAAAAGGATAAAAAAAGAAAGATTGTCGGGTGTCGTGCTCACCTGGTGGGGTCATAAAAAGAAAGGGGGGAGAAGAGGGGGGGGAGGGGTAAATCTGACACCCCACCTGCTTTAGTCCTGGAAGGCGTAGACTCGCACCTGCGACTCGGTATTGGTAAGAAGAAAGGAAGATAACAGGAAAAGGGAAAGGGACCGAGTACTATGGGGGAAAAGGGCGCGTCGGCATCCCACCGGGGAGCAAAAAAGGGGAGGCGGGGAGGGAGGGGAAATAACAGTTTTCGTACTTAACGCTTGTTGAACCGTGGTATAGGGAAACAAGGCCTTTGCAATCAACCGTAAGACTATAGCAGGTAGAACAGCAACAAGAAATAGCGTCTCGTTGAAGGCTTCCACATACGGGGCCCCAAAAGAAAGGGGGAAAAGGTGAACCGTTTTGATACGCTTTGATCACGCTCGCCAGAGAACGCGATGGGAGGAAGGACAAATGTACAACACACATATTGCCAGTGGAGCGCGACTTCGGAAGGGATGGACGGGAAAAAAGAAAAAAGAAAGGGGGAGAAGATTGTAGGGGGCTCGGGCGGGGGGGCGCCGGCGGCGATCTACAACAATTCTCCTTCGGCAGGAACGGGGAAAAGACCAAAAGGGGGGTTACTCGATTTCCAAAGCAAAAGCGATATCCCGCTGTTGACCGAAAGGAGGAGGAAAAGGTAGAATGGCATCCAGCCTTGCCAGCTTGAAGGACTGGCAGTGAAAGGAAAAGTGGAAAGGGGGGAAGGTAGTCTAGGGGTGAAATAGGGGTGCAATTTGTCTGGGTACTCCTATCTACACAAAAATGGGAAACAAAAAGAAGGAAGGGAAGCAAACCGACGTGAGCTGGCAATATTTCTTCGCCTATTCGCGAAAGATGGGACAGGGACGGGCGAGAGGGGCATAGTCTGCGCTGACGAAGTTTGCGACAGCCGTGGCTCTATGCGACTCGTAACAAGAAATACTGGAAAGACTGGAGGGTGACTGAAAGAGGGGGGGGAAGATCGGATAGCCAGCCAGGGCTCCCCTATATCTTCGATGGACAGAAAAAAAAGGCGAAGAGGAGAAGGGGGGGTAAGAGGGGAAAGAAGAAAACGGGTCTTGTTAGTATGTGCTCTCAAACCGAAAGGGGGGGTGGGGACTGAATAAAGAGAGAGTTCCACTGTCATCCGAGCACCCAAACACTTAATAAAAGGGGGGAAACAGGTCTCTTTGGTCCTTCCACTGCATTGACTTTTTTGGGGGGAGAAGGGGTAAAACATAAAAAATCGGGAAGACGAAAAGCGGCCCTATCGCGACAAGCTTTTTTCCGAAAAACACCCGAAAGCATAACCAAGGGTTGCTACCTAGCCGCACCTGGGAGAAAAGAAAGAGGAAAGCGTTGAGAAAGACGTCTTGAAAACACGAGCCCCTTCAGGTCTTAGGGAAGGGGGAAAAAAGATTAGACCGAGCGGTCTGAAAACCATGCCTTCTTACAATTGAAACCAAAAAGACCTGTTAGGAATACGAAGAACTGCGGGATGTTACGGAATTAGCAAGTTCTTCCGGCAGGGGGAGAAAAAACGGAACAATAAGACTTGACATTCTGATAGGGGACCTGAAACAAAGGATCACGCGTGGGGTCCCAAATGCTAATATGCAACATGAACATCGAGGGGGCAGAGAAGAAAGGTGATTGGGGTTCTGCTACTCGGAGAAAAATGGCAATTTCGTTTGCCCTAACCATCTGTTTTGTGTGAGGGGAGGTGGGGAAAATGGAAGCTCAGGGGGAGAATGGAGTATTTCTCGACATCTATTCTCCAGGAATTAAGGGGGAAGACAGGAGGGAGGGAATTCTCCAGAGGAGCCTGAAGCGGGCCTCTCGGCTGAAAATCTCGTCAGTCGACATGTTCGGAGACCAGGAAGGGAAAAACCCGAGGAAGGGGAGGGATCACCCACCGTATTAATGTCTCCCTCTCTTCAGATCTCTCGAAAAAAAACAAAAAAAGGGGAGGATTAAGAAAAGATCGGAAGGAATGGTAAAGCTGAAATTCACGGGTTGATAGTCAATTCCTCGGGACTTGGGGAATGAAAACGGAAGAAACAGTGGAATGAACGAAGATTGGGCCCGGGGCGCGCCCTCACCAGGCTCCGGGTTAAAAGAGAGAAGAAGTGCCTATAAGCAACGGGAAAGGACCTGATAATAAATTTCGAAGAAAATCCGGAAAAGGTCAAAACTGAAAAATGGGAGGGCAACGCCTCAACAACGGCTAGTTCACTGAGACCTTAAAGCCTAGGAGAAACAATCAGCTCGGCGCTAAGCTAACTCTATGTGATGTGAATGGAAGGGGGGGGGGGAAAAGAAAAGGATTAAAGGGGGTCAAGACATCCTCATTGTACACGCTTATAGTTGCCGGGATGGAACCAGAGGCGAAATGGGGGCGAAACCTTCCCACGCCGTGGTTCTCGGTAATACCTACATTCGGAGAGGGTCGGAAGGTCAGAAGGAAGGTTTTCAGGAAACGGAGCCGGGTCCAAGAAAAAAAAAAGAAAACCAGATGGGGGGGTAGAGAAGTTCGACCCTCGGATAGGGGAGGGTCCTCAAGAAGCTCGGTAGGACAACAGCTATGCGAGCTGGGGGAAGGGGGGAAACAACTTTGTGCGAGTCGCGCGCTTTTAGAAGGGGACGGAAGGTGGTAGGGGACCGCAAAACCCGAACTGCCCTTTGCTGATCAAATGCCACTGGGAAAAGAGGGGGGGGGAGGAGGAGGTTTTGGGTGCGGATGCAGGTGAACTTCTCTCCTTGGATTTAGCAAAGAGGGAGGGGGAGGCAGGACTAACCCGAACGTTGCGGTTTCAGGGACGAATCTTAAATGAGACGCGGAGACATTTGGTCGTTCCTGCTACAGGAAGAACGGCGCCGGCTTAAGAACAAAGAGCTATTCAAACAACGCGTTGAAGTGAAAGAAGAAAAAAGCAGAGTGTCCGGAGAGCCGCACAGGAGCAAACACCACAAAGAAAACAAAAAAAAAAAAACCAAGAAGGAGAGGATAGGGAAGGGCTAGAAGAGCAAAACCACAAAAAAAAAAAAAAAAAAACAAAAACCGCTCCCATTTCTTGTATCAAAATCGTGAGGAATGGAAAAGGAATTTATGAGGAAGATCGCCGAAAAGCCCTCCTCAGATAGAAGAGAGAGATTGAAAAAGGGAAGAGGCGTGTCTCGCCTCCCTCACGGATTTGGACTACATTGGAAAGAGAGGAAGGGGCAAACATCTGCGCCGCCGACACAAAGAACTGGGGGGAAAAGTCGTGAACGGCCTTCTTCAACCTCTTTTGGTCAATATTCTTCTCAAAAATCCTTATGGGGGGGGCATCTCACGGCAAGCGGGGTAGAGGGCGTTTTGCTTTGGAATCGATGTCAAAATAATCGATTTTTATTACCCAGGGTAAGAAAAGAAGCCTTGGGTTTCTCTCTAAGCGGGGGGGTGGGGGGGGGGGGGGTCGTCAATCTATGAGATCGTGGAGGTTCTGCAGGGAATTCAACAAGGAACGTCGTATCAAGATGCAAGGGGGGGACCGGAACCTTACTACTACGCACACTCGGCTTAGGGGGGAAGGAGGGGAAAGTGGTCAATAGAGAACAAGTCAAACTGCCCGGCGGGGGTGCAGTAGGAGGGCGGGGGAAGGAAGAAAAAAAAACGGACTTCTGTATGTTGGGCAAAGCGCCGTTCGCCTGGTTATGGGGCAAAGCAAGGGACCGATCAACACGTCAAAGGCGTTCAATCGACCCCGCGAAAGGGGTCTACTCAAAAAAAAGAAAAAACGGGGAGAGGGCGTCCTACCGCTCCCATACAAAATGAGGGGGAGGACTTCCCATCCAAGGATATTCTGGGTGTGCTTAGAAACAATCCGATCCGGTGGGCGCAGGGAGAAAAAAAATGGAAAAAAGACGTGAACGACCGTGTGAGAGGTGGACCCCTCCCTCTCCTGAAGCGGTACAAACGTATGGAGGCCCACCAGGGGGAGCAAACGACACCCACAAGAGTCTTGATTTTATCCTGGTTCAAAAAAAAAAACATCCAAAAAAGGGGGGGGCCGGGTGCCTGAAGGTTTTCAACTCAAAGAATTACTTGCTTACGAAACGTGATTGGAAGTAGAAAAAGTACTGAGGGACAGGACGCGCCGGCATCTCGAAGTTCATCCTGCAAACCTTGGATGTAAGGAGATCTAGCACAACACGATGGGAAGGGATGGGATGGGGAAGGGCAGGATCATACGAAATAGCTAGCATCAACAAAAAGGAGGAGGGGGGAAGTTTTGTCTGGGCTGATCAATGCCAACTTCCCTACTCCGATACCAAACATCTTGTACAGCCTGTCTGAAAGGGGAGGAAAATTGATCCAATTTTTTGCCGGATGAAAGTCGACGATTACATCTGAACAAGAAGGAGGGGACGCAGACAAGGAAGTCGAAACTCCGGGTGGAGGGAAACCGCCTTCTTGTAGTTGGAAAAAAAAACTTGAAGCAAAACGGCCGCCACCGGGGTTATAGCATCTTCGGTGGCCGCGGGGGTCTGCCACACCTAGTGAGCAAGTCGAGGGGTGGTGGCAGGGGGGGGGACGTGACTCGCACGCTGTTTTCTAAAACTGACCAAGGGAGGGGGGGAAAAAAGCGGAGGTTGCGGATCGGAAGGTCTGTTCACATCTTTGCTTTAAGGGACCATTGGTTAAAGGGAACCGGGGTAAAGAAAAACGGAGCGGATCGGTGCTATGTGTTAAACGCCACCAGAAATACTACTGGGATGGAGATTTGAAGCGAGAGGGAGGGAAAAGCAGGGTCAGGCCCCTACTCGGGGCTCCTTTCTGGCGGATAAGGCAGAGGGGAGTCCAAAGGGAGGGGGAACTAATACTGCAAAATAGATTGCAAGGGAAAGACAGTTCAAGGCTATTCCAACTTCATCTTGTCCAAAGGAAATAAAACTGATGGGGAACGGCACCAACATGAATATCAGCTTATCGATGCATTGGAGGACAAGAAGCACAACACACCGGCAGCGTGGCACGATCTTTTGGGACCTCGGATTGGAAACGAACTGGATAAGGAGGAGTAGTGCCAGAGTAGGTCTAGGGGTTCCGTGGGCGGTGCCAGACAAAACGCCAGTTCAAGCGATGGTAGGTAAGGGCGGAAGGACGGAAAAAAAAGTGGCTCTTATATGCTCGACTTTACCCATAATGTGGTAAGAAGGGGAACCACGAAAAAAACCGGGGCACTTGCCATGCGATGTTGCCCCCGGCCGGCAGGAGTAGGAGGAAAAAGTTGCAACACCGGTCGCCCGCGGTTCATGGTAAATCATTTGCACTGCGCCGAACCAGGGAAGTGTGAAACCCTTCGTTTGAAAATACCGCGGAATATAAGCCGCGGTGCCGCCGGCTGATATTTCCTTATTACCCGTCATACAGAATGGGGGGACAAGGGCGGCGGGAAAAGAGGAGTTGGAACTGAATTTTGCACACTGTCCTCTGCGGTGCGTGTTCTCCTGCATGTGCGGGCGGGGGAAAATTGGTAGGGGCTAGGCCACAGACAATGTCGTGAAGAGTAGGAAGAAAACAAGACAGGGAGGAATATTGTCCCTATGGGGGCTCAACGAGCGCAGGGGCGACGTAGGGGGAGTCGCGGAGCGCATGTCTGTGTCAGCTCTCTTGACTCAGATGAGCTGACACGAGCCGGGTCACTATTGGTTGCTACCAGGCCTGGGACCCCGAGAAAAGGAAAAATCGGCCGTCGGGTAAAAAAGGTTGAAAAAGGCTTAGAGGCGGGGTCACTAGATCAGATGAGCCCACAGGTCCAAGGCGAAAAGGGGGAAAGAACATCCAGTTAGTAGAGGTAAGGGCGTAGGATCAGGCTGTAAGATCGGGATTGTTTTCTCACTATAAGCAAGGAGTCGTGGCGTGTAAGAAGGTTGCTCGCAACCCTCAATTGGGGTGACTGTAAAGCCAGCAGAAGAAGGGACAAAAAAACCAACCAAAAAAAAAAAACTCTGTTACTGCGTCACCTCTCTAAGTCGCGGACCGCTTGTTACCGATTCAGCCTTTGAGACACTCAGGGCAGGGTCAGGTGGTTATGCTGGACAAGATCCACAGAACGGGGAAGAGAAAAAAGACGGAGGGACCGAGGGGTAAAGGGATAAGTCTGTGTGCGCAGTCTACTTCATTCCGCGGGGACCCTTCCTAGCATCTCCTGGTGGCTGGACCAGAAGAAAGTGAATGTGCAGCCATGCCAGTGTGCGCTGAAGATCAGTAACCCTTGAAGAAGACTAGACTAGGGGGAGAGAAGACACACACAGCATGCTGTCGGCGGCATCCGTATTTGTCTATTTCAAGGCGATCGGGCTCAGAAGCAAGGAGGTCCAGACGTCAGGGACATTCATTCGATTCCTCGCGGTGGGTAGAGAATTCACGGTGATGAACCGAGGGATGGAAAAAGGAGGGATGGGACACCTAAAAAAAAGCCACGGCAACAATTACGTCGGTCATCAATTCTTGATGATTGACACCAAGATCAACGTGGGGGCACCACGAACGACAATCACGAGTCACAGAGAGGGTCCAGCTGAAGAGCCAAAAAAGGGAGAGGGGGGAAGAGCGAGAGACAGGGGGAGGGGCGGGTCGTTTGGACCCACTCCTCTTCGTGTTTACTCTGGAGGAAACAAAAATATTATTAGAACAAGGAATGTGTACTCAGAACAAGATAGGATACAACGTTCAATCACAACGTGAGAGATCAAATCGGACAGCGAAGGGAGATCAGATCCCTGGAGCTAACTGTATGCGGCGCTTTCGCGGTACAATCTCGTGACAAAGGTCGAACGGGAGTAAAGTACAAAGGAAAAGTGAAGGGTGCCCGAGGTCATTGGCAATTTACTCGGACACTAGTTATTAATGGTCAACCAAGAAGGAGTAAAAACAACAAAAAAGGGAAATGGGGAGGCGAGATACGCTGCGATGGAAGATGGACCATGTCCCTTAACCCAACTGCGGAGAGTGACGAGCGGGGGAGAAAGGAACCGAAGCAACAAGTGGTGGCCCCCCAGGGTTCGGGGCAAGAAAAAATTGAAGAAGGGAGGAAGCAAGGGAAGCGCGCGCCCGCTCCAGTTCGCTCCATTTTATAGAATATGAACTACTTTTACGGGAAGAAAGAAACTTGATAGGTCTCGAAATCCTGAAAGTAGAAAACGGAGGGAAGACAACCATCAACCTTGACCGCGTCGTGAACGGAAATAAAAGGTGGAAGCGCCGGAAAAAACAAACGAGCTCGGGCTTCGAATCTGCCCCTCAATGGGAAAAGGGGAAAGGGAACGCGGGGGGGGGGGAAAAGATGAATCAGGGGTTCCATCATCAGCATGTACCGAGTGTGGGGTGCCGGAGGGGACGCCCGTCGGACAGAAACGGGAAAGAAGGAAGAAGGAAGATCAAAGGGTCTAACGGGCGATCAGCCGTCGAATTTTAGCCGGAAAACATTTGAGACGGAGAACGTCAATACAAATGAGAAAACAGACAATGTGTCTCGCCGTAGAGAAAAACAGAGGATAGTATGACATCAGGGGGAGAAAAAGGAGGCAAAACAGGAAAGACGAAAGGAGGATTGGCAAACAAATCTTTTCTATGAGGGGCGGCGGGAAGGTCGTCAAGGGTGGGCTGTGGCCCGCATAAAAAAAAAAAGGGCCAGGTGGCGGAAAAAGGTTCCCCATGAGTTGCGCAGTCTTTTTTGTGTGGGAAGGAGAACAGTGGAAAGGGGGGAAATATCGACTGGATTTCGCCCAACTCTGGATGTTGAGAGAAAGAAGAAAGAAGCCACTTGGCATTTCGTTAGCTACTCTTAACTGCAAAACCGCTGAATGGTGGGGGAGCCGAGCAATAGCGGGGGAGCGGGGACTGGCTCATCCGAGCTAGGCAAGGGAAGGAAGTAGAGGGCCAGAAAAGGGGGTTGACGGGGGAGCGCCGAGAGACCCACTGTCTCTAAACGCTTATTCAAGTCGCGATTAAGGGACAAAACGCAGAGGGAAGAAACGACAAAGCCTCAGACATAATATCTCGAAACCGGGCAGAGGGCCAAGGCTTCATGGGAGGCGAGCCGCAAAAAATACGATATTTGTTACGCAGGTGCGGGAAGGGGATCATGCAATGGGCACAATCGGGCGCCCGAAGAAAAAAAAAGCACGGGTCAACTTCGTGAACTGCGTCTTCACGCGCTTGGGCAAGGAATACTGCCGATATGGCAAACTCAAAAGAAAAAAAGAGGGAGTATCGCGGTTTCTGTTGGGGGAAAAGCGATTCAAAAGAATAGAGGGTGGGGGCCATGGGAAAAAGAAAAGTGGGGGTTGTCGCTCGCCGCCTTCTGCATCTGATTCTCCCCTGTTTATGAAGGGCTGAAAAAGACTGGCCGATCAGCGCTATGAAAGGTGGGGGCCGACCTTAAGCCCCACTAAGGCGATGGGACGCGCGGAGGGGAGCAAGAGAGAACAGTTCACGCTTCCTTCGGGGGGTGCGGGGGAAGGGATACGCAAGAGACTCAAGTCGTATGTGTGCGCCAGCATTAAGACAAAAGAGGAAGGGGGGAGGGAATGTAACCGAGCAGCCACTTCACCGAGTACAAAACAAAAAACAAACAGAAAGCCAAGCACGGGAGCCCACTATAAGTGCTACGAAAGGCGGAAAAAGAAAAGAAGACGGAACATACAAGAAAGTAGATCTGGGGTCGTTTACACACTCCTCCAGGGGGAGGTTATCGGAGAAGGACCAAAGATGGGACGCCGGGTGAAAGATGGTTACCCAGCCCGGTCGAAGATCGAAAACGATGGTAGCCCAAAACACGGAAAACGAAAACCCACATCGGCTGGGGGAAATCACTTTTCACCCTCGGATAATGTCAACAAAAAGGGTACGACCGGGGGATCGGTGACAACATAACAGCAGATAGGCTGACTATAAGCGGATTTAACGAACTGATTGTGAGGACCAACTCAAGCGTCGTCTCCCCACAAACGGGAAGGAGGAAAAAGGAACAGTGCAGAAGGATGTAAGACGACTGAAAGCGAGCACAAGCCGCCCTAATCGGTCAGGATATGTACCTTGTCTGACGATCGTCGAACGCGCAGGAACAATGATTTTGCAGGTGATCGTAGATGGGGGAAAGAGGAGAGCAAAAATATTCAAGATCACAAGACACCACATATGAAGGGAGAAAATATAAGAGGGAGTATGCCGTGGGATGAGTCATGCCCGTTGAAGGAAAAACATAGGGACCTAGAGCATATAAATCAGACGCAAGTGTGGGCAGATAACGCTGAAACTATATGCTGACATATGCCCAAAAAAGGTGAGGCCAAGGAGCCTCTGACTTTTGGCCCTAAACAGGTCGCCAATGAGGAAGAACACCTCGTCAGCACACGAAAGGCAACCGCAAGCTAGGTAAATGCTTACCAGTTTAAAACGTAGGTCAGACACCTTGGTAGTCACCTCTGTGCACGTCGTTGCCTCGCGGGTGTACGGACTAGATGAGGGGTGCTGCGGGGGGGAGGCAAAATACCTGTGTGATCGAAGAGCGGGAGGGGGCAACCGATGGGCAACCAAACACAAAAGGGGTAAGTAGGCGCATGGTTGATGGAGGATACTCTGAGGACGGCTACGACGCTCCGAAGCGTCAGGAGGGAACAAAAAACGAAGAAAGATGGTTAAGGGATGAGCCGTACAATGTAATAATGTGGATGGGGCCGGAGAGAATATAGGAGAGGGAGGGCGGAGGCAACCGTTCTCGGGTCAGAAAGAAAAGGACGTGGTGCATAGGTCCCGGACCCCATTGCCATACCGGGAAGCAAAAATGCTGGACAGAAGAAGAGAGCGATGCATGAGGCCAAGCAATA
>Ga0179593_1502846_pt1 | contig 12363 bp, 19 predicted proteins | sample CZODoug2_1_08_16_FD_185931 | JGI IMG/M metagenome (GOLD analysis project Ga0179593, IMG submission 185931) | Vadose zone soil fungal communities from Angelo Coast Range Reserve, California, USA - CZODoug2_1_08_16fungal (PacBio error correction) | ecosystem: Environmental > Terrestrial > Soil >...
AATGGGAAAAAAAATATCACAGGGGATTGTTCGTTGGTTAACTGTACAACATACTTTGAGCTGACGGTGTTCGTTGGTTCTGGGGTAGGAACCCATCCAAAAGAGAGGGCGGAGCCCAGGGAAGAAATCCAATGGGAATAAAACTAGAATGGGCCAAAGCGACACCCAAATACACCACACCCCTGGGGATGATTTCACGGGCGGCAAAGGGGGAGGGGTGGAGGATCCTGGCGCCATTTATGAAAACTAGCGACAATGAAAGCAACTTGTGAAGGGGTGACATAATACCGGAATCAAAAAAACAGGGGGGCAAAATATGAGAAGAGTTACTGCATGGCGATGGGGGAACAATGCAGGGGGGGGAACTGGTACTAGTGGAGAAGTGGGGCCCCAGGGGAGGGTCTCAGGAAAAATGTAATAAAAAAAACCTTGGGGGGGGAAAACAATACTCAAATTGTGACGAACGGTAACACGAAAGTAGAGCAAAAAAAGCCCGAAGTGAAAAGGTCGAACGAACAGTCGGAGGGCAACTCATAGGGGGGGAAGGGGGGGGGGATGGGGTGTCAGGAAGCGGTTGCAGGAGGTGGAAAAGAGACACTGCTGAACGTGACAAACAGGGCAGCGCCTGCTCACCAGTTCTAACGGAATACGCCAGGAGCTGGGGGGGGAAAAAAAAGAGTCTTGGCTAAAAGGGTCAAGAAGTCCTGTGGTAGAACTCGGGAGGGGAGATAGGCGTTGGGGAAGATGACGCTCGGAAGATAAACCAGATAAAAAAACTGCACGAAAAAAAAAAAAACAACACGGGGGGGGAGGAGGAAAAAGGGTCGTGGGTATAGTTCAGGGAAAAAGACTGAAACAAAAAAATGCTTAAGAGGAAACAAAAGGAACACCGAAAAGAAGGCCGCATCACCACGAAGTACTCGGGACCTAGAAAAGGAAGGGTAAGGGACAGGGTGTTATGAAGGGGAAGGAAAGAAATGTGATAAGAGAGGTTGAAGTCTTGCCAAGATGAATAAGGCCGTCAAAAAGCAAGGAAGGTCCCACGTGGAAAAAGGGGCACTTGAACGATGACCCTTTTCAAAAACGCAAAACCTAAGGTGGAAACTGCTCATAGAATAACTACAAAACTAACAAACAGGCGGCCACATAAAAAGAAATCGTTGGGGGAAAGAGCCGGTTAGGTTGGTGGGTCACCCGGGAGGGAAAGGTGGGCAAAACGAATTGGTAGGAACCTAAATGAGGGGTGTCAACCACTGAGCTTGGAGCAAAAAAAGGCTCACCAAAAGGCGAGAAGGCCCCGAGGAAAAATTTAGAACAGAACTCTGGGAAGCGGTGTCTCGAGGCGAGGCAGCAAAGGTAAAGAAATCACTAAAAGTTTTCGATGGTCCGGGGGAAGAAATTAAAAAGGAACAATTCAACACACTCCGTCAAAAAAAACATTGTTGTAGCATCGAACTATGGAGCAAAAAAATAAAAGTCCGGAAAAAGGCTCTGGCCAAAAAAAAGGGCAAACCTCAACTAAAAAAAAAAACTTATTGTAGGCTAAGGGCCTGCTAATGTACGCAAGGGGGGGGAAGGGAGCGGAGAGGAAAATCAGCCACTCAACCGAATTACTGCCATCAAAAAACAAAGGAAGTGGGATCCAGTCCAGCAAAGTACACCGCAACTACCCCCCCAGGGTGGGCATGCGTAGCATTTGGGCAAAAAGTCTGACAGACGAATCAAACTGTAAGGGTAATGACGAAAACCGGGAACGGCGATGGGGGGGCGGCACGACGTACCCACAAGTCCATGACAAGAGGTCCGAGTGTGTGGAAAACGGGGGCAGACGCAATGCCCTCCCACAGGAAAAAACCAGCCACGAACCTCCCGGGGTTGGATCACCCGGGCGACGAATTTGGGGGTTGGATGACGGGACAAGGGAGGGAAAACAGGAATAGACGGTCTCAAGTGGGGAGAGTCGGAACAGGGGGACATCCTTGAAAAAAAGTACGGTGAGGACGTATTTAAGTCAAATGCAAAAACCCTGAAACCAGTAGGTGAAATCGCCCTATAACAAACGGAAAGCGTTCCATAAAAATTCGGACACTTCAAATGAATCAGTTCTCACTCAAAACTGCCTACTCCAGCATCAAATCAAAGATTCTGGGGGCAAACTCCGGAGAAACAACTGCCATGCGGGAGCAAGGGCCCGCCAATGAAGAAAATAAACAAGGGCCGCACTATCACCTTTCACCTAAAATAGGGACAAAAACGGGCAGAGTGTCAAAGTGAATTCTAAGAAACCATACTTGTGAATTTTGGGGGGACCCTATCTTGCCGGGGGGGGGGGCAAAAAACAAACTTGGAGAAGTAAGATAGTGCAGTGGGTTACATCAGACGGAAAAATAGAGCCAATGTTACCCCAGTACCAACAGTAATGTTGGTGTTAAAGAGGGGGCGAGCCCGGAAGGGTGGGCGACAGTCACCACATTAAGCAGCGGGCGGGACCTCACAAACCTGGGGAAGGTGCTAACGGAGATCTGGATCTTATCAGGTTTATTGGGTTTTGGGGTATAGGAATAGCGTTGAGTGCCATGTGTGTGGACTCAAACCAAGGGCCTCAGAGGGGTTGGGGTATGGTCTAGACACACTTACAGGGGAACCAATCACAAAAAGGGTGAGAAGACCGCAAAACGGGAAAAACGATCTGCCAATAGGAGGAATGGGTTCCACTGTAGAGCAGAGGAAACAATACACTATTGGGCCGTGAAAAAAAAAAAAAAACGGGTAAAGGGGGTTACACCCCGAATGCTAAAAAGGGGCAGGCCCTGCAGGAGTATAGTGGAGTGGTTGAGCGAACGAAACCAGAAGTTGGGGAGGGAAGTGAGGGGAACAAAAAGCAAGAGCGTGTTAAAAGAAAGAGCCAAGCCTACATAAAAAATGGGGGGATCCCTGAGGTAAGCTAGAAAAAGGTTGGCAAATGCCATATGGAAAAAAAAAAAAGTAACGTGGGGGGGGTCAGGCCTATTCAATACTACGGCGAACTTCTGGAGAGTGAAAATCTCGTTTCAAATGGAAGGGGGGGAAAGGCAAATATGGAAAAACCGCGGCTACGTCGTTACCAATCTGGAGGAAGAGGGGGTGAGCGAATAAACATGAGGGGAGCAAAAGAAGGAAACAAGAAATGTTCACATCCTCAGCAGGATCCACCGGCGAAGAAAGAGGATCAAAAACAGACTGGAAGGAAGTGATAAGAAAAAAAAAACAGAAAGGAAAAGAAAAGGAATCACTGATGGACAAGGCAGCCACTATCTGGGAAGGTAGTTGGACCGGGGAAAAAAAAAGGGGGGCGGATTTGGGAACGGTTGGGGGGGATTGCTAGCGAGCAAGAGGAGGCGATGCCACACTTCTTAAAGAACCTGCAAAAGTATTCAAAGCCAAAAAGATCAACCGACGGTCCTGGTGACACAAAAAGAGGGGCGGTTGAAAACGATGGAAGAGAAATTGGATCCGGGAAAAAAAAAACTCCACCTTAGTTGCCAGAGAGCCCCGTGCTTTTGGTTAGGACGGGGAGGGGGGAAACGAGTCGGCAACGGGGAGCAGGCCGGGGAAGGAGTTCTCAACGAAAAAAACAAGGCAAATCACGAACCTTTGACTCAAAAAAACGGGGAGAACGGGGACTGCGAAGAGGAAAAAAAAGACGGCGGGGTCAAGGCGAAAATACTAAGAAGGGAGAGGACGAAGAAAAAAATAAAGGGATGCTACAGGCTACTTTTTAAAAACAAAAAATGGTTTGGAAATCAGGAAGGAAAAAAAATGGCAAGGTTTCAGAACAAGGCCAAGCTGGAGGAAGTGACACGAGGGGGTCCAGGCCTGCCAAGACGAAACCGGAAAGCATTTGGAAGTGGGGGCAGCATTGGCCCAAGTGGAAAGGGGAGTGAACACAAAAACCGAAGTTGAACTCACCGGCCGGGGGCTCTCCAAAAAACAGGGAGATGACAAGGAGAGAGAGAAGGAGTGAAAAAAGGGGGAAGGGGAGTGTGCGGGCGATGGGGGAAACGAGAGGGCAAGGGACGGAACAAAAGAATTGTGCCGAGGGGGGGCGCCTTTGGAGGCGGAAAAAACGGTCATAAGGTTTCCAGGACACCAGTAAACAAAACGACATGGGAAAGAAAAAACAAAGGTATTAGCAAACATTGGGTGGGGGTTGGGAAAATAAAGGGGGACTAGAGAGGGAATGCCCCGCCGATTTTGTGGACGTCGGTGGCCTGAATTTCAAGTGTCAAACTGGGGTCGAGGGGTCCGCGGTAGTCCGCAGGGAGCCCGGGGAGGGGCAAAGCCGGTGGGGAATGTGGGGGGAAGAACATGAAAAAAAAGGAAAGAATGGAGGGAAAAAGCGAAAAAAAGCGTTCACACGCAAAAACAAAAATCTACGCGGGGAAAATTCCAAGTGAAACGGCAAAAAGGGTTTGTTTGGGAAGAAACAGGAAAGGTCCGATATGGCGGGGGGGGGAAGAACGAATGGTGGGGGGGGCAGCCCATTGGCATTGGTTGAGGTAGTAAGAGTTAAAGGTAGGGAAAGGTGGGAAATCAGAAAGAAATAAAACTTTGGGGGATGGGAGACTTAGAAAGAAAAGGGCCTAATGAGGCAAGACCACGGGTTGGAAAGAAAACTCCACCTTAGTGGACGGGGGGAGCACGGCCAACTGGAAGGCATGTTTGGAAAAATGCGCAAGGGAGTCTGGTCACTGAATGGTCTGTATTGAATTGTTGACGGGCTCTCTTCGGGCGCGGGGGGGTAAGAGCCTGACCAGAGGGGGGAGGAAAAGGTGATTAGAAGGCGATTGAAAACATGGTGAAAAAATAAAACGGCACGTTCGAAAAAGTGGGGTCGCATACAGCAGGAGGGAAAGACCGTTTGGGGCATGGGCGACAGGGGGGAAAAAGTGGACCAAGCAGGGGGAATTCAAAGGGATAAAATAAGGAGGAGCCGAGATCAGGCACAAGAACCCCAGAAAAAAAAGGGGTGTACAGTGGTCATGGGTGTTTGCCAAAATTAACAAAAAATAAAAAACAAATTCCAGCCCGGGACCGCAAGAAGATGGCTGGCAAAACCTGAGGGGGACAAAAGCGTCCGCGAATTGCGGGAAAAAAAACAAATTCAAGAAAAAAAAAGAGGTTTCTTGGAAAAAGAACAAAACTACTTCGCCCAAAAGAGTGAAAGAAATCTCAAACAAGCGACCCCGGGAAAAAAAGGGACAAAAACAACGAGTGGCCAACTTTGAAACTGGCCCGGAAAACGCGTAAAATGACGAACTGAGAGGGTGAAATGTTAACAAGTCATCCAAATTGCAGGGAAGAGGGGGGGGGGCGGTCCGGGGGGACGTTTGGTTGGGGAGATTTCAAAGGGGTACGATGTGGCGAGAGCCAAGAACCCAAAAAAAAACGCCGGGGGGACAAGAACTGAACCGACTGAGTTAAAAAATCACTCATAAAGAAAAACGCAGAAAAGTAAGGGATGGAAGATGCCCCCCCCACAACGCGTTAAAGAAGGGCCTGAGCCGGATGGTGGGAGATGTAAAGCATCGAAGGGTAGGGAGAAAGACGGACGAGGGAAGGGAGGGAATATTGGAGGTATAAGGAAAGTGGGCGCATGGGGGGTAGGACTTAAGGGAGAAGGCAGGAGGGAAAAAAGCAAGACCTACAAAGCTGAGACAAAAAATAGATCATTAAGAAAAAAGGACGGGGAAAAGAGAAAGTTCTCGAGGAAACAAGGCAGATAGAAAGGGTACACTCCCGGGAACTAAAATTAAAAAAAAGAAATATGGGGAGATTGAAGGATCGCACAAGACCGAGGGCGGGGGCCTCTAAAATTGAACTGGTAAAGCAAAAACAAACAAGAAAGGCACGGCGAAGCCACAAGCGCGGGGGGGCTTAAAGCATTGAAAAGGGGGAAGAAAAAGGGGGGACCAGAACGAGAAGGTTGGAAAACTACTGGGGGGGATTCGAGTGGATGCGCAGGACGAGGATAAGGGGCGGATGACCCGGACTCAATTTGGACGCAGGGGGGGAGGTCGAAAAAACGAGATGAAAAATCGGTGGGCCAAAAAGGGGGGGAGTGCGGTAAAACCGGGGGGGAAAGGAGAAGGGGAAGAGAAAGGCAATGAAAGGGGGAGACCCACGGACCGTGGGGGGGGGGACTGATGTGAGGTCAAAAGAAACAAAATAAGAGGGGGACGAATGACGAGAAAAGGGGAAAAGGAGGGAATCTTCAGGTCGGTGCCTGTGTGGGAGTAAATAATCCTGGAACGGGGGAAAAATTTGGGCAGAGAAAGGACAACAGGTACTGAGGGGGAAGTCTGTAACGTATATTATAGAAACACCAGCTTATTATAATCTTGGTAGGGCTGCGATTTGAGAGCCACAGCTTAAGCCGAAAGGACTATTCTCGAACTGTGGGATTAGAGCCAAGAGAAAATGTGGGTTTTGGGAAGAACAATGGAAAAGACGTTAAGGCAAGACACAAATCGTTGAAGACCGCTGCGGGGTTAGAGTTATAACCAAGTTCCTTTGCCACAAAATCTTATATGGGGCGCAAGGGGGCAACAAGAGGGTGACTTAGTAGTAAAAATAAGCTGTTAGACTTTAGCTGCAACGGACCTAGCGAACTCGCTGACCCCTGGAGTAAGTAAGGAAGAGAGTGCGAGTTCCTAAAGTGTAAAAAAAATTCTGGGGGAATTAAGCGCCTTCGGGGTCGAACTTCGCTGAACCCAGTTCTTTTCAGGGAACGATAGTCTAAAAGTGTCCAAAAAAAAGCCGCTAAAAAAAAACCCAAAGGAAGGAGTTTGAAAAAGAGAAGACGGGGAACGTGTAAAAAGCGGTAGAGGGGGGAATATTAAAAATGGCTTAAAAAAAGGAACAGAGGCGCTCCGACGCCCCAGAATTCCGAATGCAAAAAGAACTGGGCAGTATCACAAGGGAAAACGGGCCAAGCAAGTAAAACGGGGGGGGGGGGGACCTGTCAAAAGACAAATTCCTGGTCAGGAAAAAAAAAAAAAAAGCCAGGAACAGAGAACCGGCGTGGGACACGATAAGGAAATGCGGGGTGTCAAAAGGAACGCGGTGGGTTGCTGTAATTTAACAGCGTGTAGGGTGAACCAACAAGGGATGTTTCGGCTAGGGCTAAACGGAACGGGGTACACAAATTCGACTAAAGTCAACAGGGAAAAACGTACTCCACGTAAAGTAGCAAGACTAATCCTAGGGGGAACGAAAAAAATGAAAAAAATGCCAAGAAAACATCACGCCCAGTTTTGGGTGAGAAGTTCACGTGCACAGGAGGTCCCAAAGCAGGAGGTCGCTCGGGAAAAAAAAAGGGCGACAATACCAACTGGGGGAGACCAGGAGAACGAAAAGGCAAAAAGTCGACCATAATGAGACTACCCATTATGTTCAGCGACTGGGGGGGAGAAGAAAAACCAAAAGCGTAAAACCAGGAATCCAAAAAGTCCTCGGGGGCAACGAAGCATGAAGGTGCCCTCGAACAAGTACCCGTTAAACAAACGAGTACCCCACCCTGTGCTGCGAAAGGAGCGAAAAGCGCAGGTAACACAAGAAGGGGAGAAAAAATTCACCAAGCAAAAAGGCCCGCCTGGGAGGGAGTGATCAAAGCGGCAGGGTCAAGGTTGTAAACTGAAAAACGAAGAAATAACCTAAAATAAAAACGGACCTGGTTGGATCGCCGTGGACGGGGAATTGTTTCACGGGCGCAGGAAAAAGGGGGAAAATAACAAAGGAAGACAAAACAAGTGTAAAGGAAAAATGTAAATTAACAAAAAGGTAGGGCCAGGTAGCAAGTGGAACGACAGGAAATCAACTTTGAGAAGCGACAACAAAAACTAACGTTCCTCTCATCATAACTTAGGGAAGGCATCATAAAAGACCGGCGGACGTCCCGCAGGACAAATAGTAAAAGCAAACGCACACTCCGAAATCACAACAACGGGGTCAGGTAGTAGGTATCGAAGCACTGAATAAAAACTTCTCTGGGGGGTGTGTAGGAAAAACGTCCGAAGCTGGGCAAAGGTGAAGGGCCCCCACCAAAATTAACTAAAGGGGGGAATCCTATGATTGCTATTGGAACTAAGTCTGTTAGGTAAGGGGGGGAGTTCGTAAACAACGCGGGGATCTGCTGGTTTTCGGGGGTCAAAACTGGTCTGGTGTCACTCTGGGGGAAAACACTGACGAAGCCAAAAAGCGCAAGTGGGAAAAACCGGCACCGGAATTGACCCCGAACGCGAAAAATAATGTGTCCGGTATGGAAAAATAGAAAGTGTTCATCCCAAAGGACACTGGAAGTTGTGAAAAAGCACACAGGGTCGTGGGGGGGGGACACACTGAACGCCAGGCCTGACGAAGGTGGGTCCAAGAAAACGCATGTGCGGTTTGGAGGTACAGCAAAAGACTGAATCGGGGGGGGGTTTCCAAGAAACAGCCAAACCAAGGAGGGAAGGCTGGAGGAAAAAAAAACAACGGGGGGGTGCAATGGAACGTCTGAAAAAAATTGACGCGGGGCCCTGGGAATCAAGGAAAGCATCAAACAATAGGAGGAGTATCGTGAGAGCACTTACATGGAAGGGAAGCAGGGGAAGCGAAAAAACAACAACTCACGGGGGAGGGGAAGTGGAAACTTGGAGGGACCAAGTGCAAACAGGAAAAATGGTGGAGAGGAAGGAAAACAAAGAGGTCCCAGAATAAAGAAACCAAAAAGCGAAACGTATTTCAACACAAGGCTGGGTCCGACAGGAGCAATATTAAGAGAGCAGAAATCGCCAGTGAGGGCGGGGGGTTGTTTTTTTGGGATAAACGCAACTAAGTTGAGAGTAAAACACGACATTGGTTGGGGGGGGGGGCGGATAGGGTGGGGGGAAAAAGCTTGGAGGAAAAGAGGGAAAGCAAGGGTTTCGGTCGAGTCCGAACTGAATCTTGACTAAATCAAAAAAAAAAAGAACTCGGAAATGTTGGGAACCACATTCTTGGGGGAATGGGGAAAACAAGGGAATGTAGGTTCCGGAAAAAACTTGAATGTTCTGAAAAAAAACGGGGAAAGCGAGTCTTTGGTGAACGATTGAGGGAAAAGTGGACGCATCGACCGTCGTGTTTTCAGTCGAGGGTCTAAAAACGCAAAAAAGGAGCCACCTGTTACTATCAGGGGAGGCGCCAAAAAAACCGAATCGACACAGTCTTTCAGAAAGTAGATCGAAAAAAAATAGGGACAGGCTGAAAAAGTGAGAGATCTTCGAGAAAAAACGAGCCACTAGTCAAAGAGTTGAAGATCAGGAGGAAAGCCGGGGGGGGGGAGAAACAGGCTTGAGACGGTGAACCATTTTTGACACTGCGCAAACCAAAAAAACAGGACCCTTCCCCTTCAATCTTTTGGGGAAAGGGGAAAGCTCGGCGCACCAGCACGATCGACCAAAAAAGTTTAAACCAACGGGGAAAGATGATCACAAAAAAACAACAGAAAAAAAGAGGAACCGGGGAAAAGGGGCAGGAGTTGAGCGCACTCAGTGGGGTGCACGACGTAGAATCGCCTGAAAAAAGGGACATGAATCAATCGTGTGTCCGAGTGGGTGGAATTGAGAAAGCGACCTGACGACGCCAAAGGAAAAAGGGACAAAAAAAAAACCAAACAAAAAAAAAAAGAAGGGACAAAAGAAACTGGCCATTTTCAAAAGTCAAGACAGTTGGGGGAATTATTGGCCGAACACTCGGCGGTTGCGGAGGATATACAAGGGGGGTCTGAAAATAAAAGGGGGGACGAGTGAGAGTGGAAAGAGCTAAATAATCAAGGAAAAAAAGGGGGAGTGTTTGACTGGGACGGGGTATAAAGTAAAAACGACGGGGACTAAAGTATATCAGGAAAAGAGTAACTAAAAAGTACAAAAGACTAATAAATGGGTCAAGCTTCCTTACAGGGGACAAGTGGGGTGTTTTCTTACTTGAATTTTACTCGTCACAGGGCGGATCGGGGATACGAGAACCCAGGGGGGGGGGGGGGAAGACAGAGTTTATAAGGTTGGAGTAATGAAAGGGAGGGGGACCGTTGGGCATCGAAAAAAAAAAAGCACTTGCGGATGATCCAAAAAAAGGGTTCAAAAGTTCGACAAACACATGGTTGGTCTGGAACTAGACAAACTGATGGAGAAGATTGGGCGCAAAAAAAAGGGCAAAAATACACTCAGGGGATTAATGAAGAAATCTGTTGAGGAATAATCCGAATTTGGGAACCGGTACCACGCTGTGGCAAGCGGCGGAAGGAAATTATTGAAAAAGGGTTGGAGAGGGACACATGGAAGGGGAGAAAGCAAGTGCGAAAAGTAAGGTGAGAAAAAGGGGGAACGAGTTTTGGGTCCTGCAAGCCACGAAGACGTTGCAAGGCCCAAAAGTGGGGAAGAACGCAGGAAAAGAATGATCCGAGATCAGTGGAAAACCCCGAAGGGGGTTGTTTCCCAGAGGGGGTACATGTGCAAAAAAACCCACAATAGGAACAGAATAGCCAAAATTGAGGCGGGATGCAGTAAGGAAAAAAACAGATTTCCCAACTAATGAAAAGAAAAGAAAATCGACAACAGGGGGGGGGGGTGGTTTTTTTGGGGATACATTTCGCAGGGGGGAGCAGACAAAAGAAACTTCCAATTCAAACAACCTGAAAAGGGAACAGTTGGTACCACAATTGGACTGTTGGTTCCGGGAAACCCGCGCGGAGGGAAGGCAAGGGAGATTGAAAAAAAAAGGAAAAGGAGCCGCCTTTTTGGACGAGGAGGGGTAAAGGGGGGGAGGCTTGTCACCTGAAAAGTTTGGGGGAGGAAAGGGTTCACAAAAAGGGGGGACTTGGAAGAAGGAAAAGCCAAGAAACCAAAGACAAGAACAAGGGGAGGGGACAAATGCCCGAACTACAACGAGGTGAACTGTCTCAAAAATACCAACAGAGAAAAAAGAGGAATAGTGACACGAGGCACGGGGGATGCCAGGCGACTTACTTTGGGGGAATCAGAGCTAAAGCACCACGGGACATGCGAAGATAAGAGAAAACGAAAAGTGAATATTGGGGGGCGGAAAAAGGGGGAAGGGGGGAGAGCAGTGGGTGAGGGGGACTAAGTTTGTTGTCTGCAAGGATTGCGGTTAAAAACGCCTAAACAGGGGTAAAAGAAAGTTATAGAAGGGGAAAAAATGATTAAACTCAAGTAAGGTAGAGTTCTAATTGAGGGGCGAACAATTCGGGGGGGGGCCAATGGGGGAAAAACTCACAAGTTGAGAAATATTCCCAAAAAACGGGGGGGGGGAAAAAAGTAAAGGGCGCAATCGCACGGGGAGAAAAAGGATAGTCACAAAGTTCACCTCCAACATCTTGGAAATAAGTCTAATCAACACAATAGCATAACCAAGAAAAGCGAGACAACCCACAATCTACTGGGACTTTCACTGAGACGTGCAGAAGAAATTAGGCAGCACACACGGCCTTGTGGGTAGGACTGGGGCGTTCGCGTCGTACGCAGTTCTCAAATCTTTAGCTCCTGGTCACCTTTTTCTTAAGTGGGGGGGAGTGTACAAACCTGCATGAGAGAAAGGCACACCTGGGGGGGGGGGTTTATAAGCGGTGTTACCTGTGGTAACAGAAACTTAACTTGTAAAAAGTTGGAATTTCAAAAGGGGACTGGCATTTGGGGGTGTTTTGATCCAAAACGTAGAACCGGTTGAAGTTATGATGGCGGCCTACCAGGGGGATACCATAAAATGGGGTATAACAAGATCGAGGAAAAGAGAGTTGTCTGGAGAAAAAAACGGGGCGGGTGAGGGGAAAGAGAAGGGGGAGCAGGGGGATTTGGGCCGAGGCGGACTTACCGGAACAAGGGGGGGACTCTGTGCCCTGATAGGACTAAAAAAACAAAAAAAAACGATGAGAAGCTAGTGGAAGTTCGCGGGTGTAAACACGCCGGCGGGGGAAAGGAAGGGGAAAGAGCCGCAGGAGTCTCGCACTGGGAGAGCCCGCAAGGAGTGGGAAAAGAACTGAAACGATGTAGGAAAACGTGGAAAGACCTGGGAAAGGGAAAACAGAGGGAGGGAAAGACCCGGGACCCTATACATTGAGAGTGAAGAAGGTCCTCAAGGGTTGGAAGGCGATGAAAACTTGGCTGCAGATTGCAGGAAAAGGGAAAATCGACAGCACCACTTTCAAACGGTCAGGGGAGGAAAAAAAAAACTTAACAGTAAACGTGACTGGGGGATCGGCGGACGCAAGATTTATGTGTGAGGGTAAATAAGAGGGAACACCGGGACAAGGGGAAATTCGAAAGAATCGGCAGGGAAAAAAAGTTGAAA
>Ga0179593_1270558_pt1 | contig 12362 bp, 11 predicted proteins | sample CZODoug2_1_08_16_FD_185931 | JGI IMG/M metagenome (GOLD analysis project Ga0179593, IMG submission 185931) | Vadose zone soil fungal communities from Angelo Coast Range Reserve, California, USA - CZODoug2_1_08_16fungal (PacBio error correction) | ecosystem: Environmental > Terrestrial > Soil >...
GGTGTTCATAGAGCGACCCAGGAAAGGTCGTCGGCTTTGCTTCGAAATAGCCTCCGGGGTCGAACAGTCAAAATCGAGAAAAAACGCAGAGACAGATACCATTGTCTACGCTTAACAGGTCGCAAAATGCAAGGACGACTACTAAACAAACTAGGATCGGGGGGGGGGGGGATCGGGGGGAATTGTACAGCTAAGCTGGAAAGTTCATGCAATAATCGGAGAACCGAAATGTCAAGCTCAGAGAGGCTTCCAGAGCGTTGAAAACGTACGCGAAAGAAAGAGACGATGAGGGGAACCGAACGCAAAGATCATCCATTGAATGAACGACCGAAAAACAGAGCCGAGAAACCGGCCCGCATCAGTGCACTCTCGAAAAAGGGTAGAAAATCGGGCAGATGGCGGGGAGTGGTCATCCACGGGGAGGGCGTCCGGGAAGGGGGGGGGGGGGAAAAGGGGCTCCTGAATGCGCTTGGAACCAAGTGTCGGGTGGTCCTAGACATTCGCGTAGACGGGGGGCGGGGGGCCGTGTGGAGGTACACAGGCGAACCGTGTGACTTTTTGAAGAACTTGCCCTGAGCCTCAAGCGAGTACTCCCCCAAATGGCCTTGTTCTTAGTACCGTCTTTAATAATCCCCCAGAGCAGATTCGAGGGCGCTGGAACTAATTTCACCAGCCAATGCCACCTCTTCAGTAGTCAAGGCTCACAGGTGTAGTAAGAGCTTTTAAAAGAGCTTGACTCACTTTTGGTACGTCGAAACCTCCCGCCTTCGACGGGGTACATGATGTGGTCAGTGCGCGAGGCTCCGCGAAAAGCGATAAGGTAGCGGACAGGGGGGGGAAGAAGGTCAGACCTCCAAGAAACCTGGAAAGTTCCCGCCAAAATATGCTACTGAGTTTCGCAGAAGAAAAGAGTGCGATAACGGCGTGAAAAGTCGACTTAAATTACCGTAGTCTCAACAAGGGGACAGGCTGGACTAGATCGAGATAACCAGCAAAACTAGTGGCCCCTTCCAAGCGGAACAGAGATTATATTCATCCCTAAAAACCTGTCTCTATAAAGGGCTTTCACATGTGCTTGCGGGAAAAAAAATAAGCTCAATTAGTTGATACGGAGCAAGTGCAGCAATTAGTATGAACCAGAAGGCGAAGAGAGGCAAGGGCGAATGGAGGTGCACAGTTAGAACGGTTGTTTACGAAGAAATCTAAATCTCGGGGGGAAGATTCACTGATGAGCAAAAAACAACAGTCTACTGGTCTCGAAAGAACTTTTGATATCCTTGGTTGTTCCATCTCATCGTACATCGGCAGACGGGGACTGTCCAAGGGCATGGTTTATCATCCCAAGCTGCTCGCTGCATTATGCTTTATGACTCAATATGGAGAAAGGGAGGACTCTTGTGGAGAGAACAACTGGTAGATCGGTCGCCAGTGGGGCATTCTGGATTATTCCAGAGTTTGGGTTGGGGCTTCCTCAGAAATCCTTTAGAATAAAGCCCGGAGGCATTGCGTACAGAAGTGAGCGTAGAAGCAAAAGCGGGTGAAAAAAAAAAAACGTCAGCGCTGTTCGGACGTATAGGAAAGGGGTGAAGACTTTTCTTGAATACGGGTGAAAAAAAGGGCGGGAGCGGAACGAAAGTGCACTATGGAACTCTTCTAGAAGAATAAAAAGGTCACGAGATCGCACGGGGGAAGGGACAAGGGGGAGTGCGAACGGAGTCTCAGCTTTTAAAAACCGATAAAGCCAAACCTCCACAATTGCACCCGTGAACAGAAGGCAGCATAGGGGGACTGAAACACATCCGGAGGAGAAGTTGGGCACGGGACACGAGGAGTTGGTGAATTGGAAAAACACACATGCTCGGCAGGTGAAAAACTCTATGGAAAAGGTTCGAAAGCCTGAAGAAGAAACAGCCAACTACCGAAAGTCGCAACAAAGCATGCCACGGGAACCGGCCTGCGCTCGAGGGGTTGTGTAGGTTGGGGGACTAATTTTGCAGAAGTGGTAGACTAGCAGCTTCGAAGGCATCGAATCAATGAAATGATCGACTGGTCGGATAGCTGTACACGATTGAGATATGCGGGAGGACACGGCAACATGGCTCCCCAGCTGTAGGGGCTCAGGGGCCCGCTGAACGGATAAAAAAGGCAAGCCGGAGAACGTAAGCCACACGGGCCTGGACAAAAAGCAAATGAACAGTCCAAGCTGAGCAAGGTCAGACCTGAGACAAAGCCGGGCAGCTGAGCGGCAAGAGGCTAAGGTCTAAACTCAGATGTCGGAGGGTTCGCATGAAATTGCGGATCGGGGGGGCCAGGAAGGATACGGGGGACCTCGCGAGAGGAGGACAGGTAGACCCGGGTGTACGACGAAAACGCATTTGGGGGTCTAGTCAGGGTGGCCGGCCGGCCGTTAGAGGGGGACCGGGATTGGCCACCAAAACTGCACTGGGATAAGGGTTTGCCGGCGCACGATCTTGGCTGCCAGATCGAGGTGCAACCTGGGCGCGGGGCCGGGTCGAACCATGGCATTGGGGGCGCCTGGCGAAGGTCCCTTTCGTTGAGGGCGCTAAAGAACCGACTTGGGTGCAGCCGAGCACGAGTCACCGCAGACGTCGGGGGGGACATTTTGCAGGGGGAAATGTCAGGGCAGTCAAACGCAAAAAGCTGCACGTATGGGAAGAAAGAAAAAGAGGAAACACACCGGAGCACCACGGTGAGGAGAATAACATGATCAATGGAAGGGAGGTCTGAGGCTCCTTCTGAGGACGCGCTCGAGCCGCAAAATAGAGCCAGCTCTAGCAGGAAAGGAGGGGAAGGATTATTCGTATATGCTCTCAACAAAAAAAAAAATTATGAGGAGGGGGAAAACAGATCCCAAGAGCTACCTAATCACGTAGCTGAACTAAAAAAATAAAGGCAATGGTATATAGTGGGGCCTTCTGCGGAAGTGAGAGACATGAGGTCGAGAGCCAGCACTCAGGTCAAGAACAGTCCGGCGAAAGTTGGTAGCCTGGGGGTGCCGCGGGGGCCAGGCTTGGAATCTTTAATCTGCGCGTGCAAAAACGGCCCCCCCGGAGGGGAAAAAGGGGGAAAAGACTAAGCCTGAGTAAGAGAGAAGAAAAAAATGTAGTTCAACGAGAGGCCGGAACAACAAACGACGAATCCAGGAGCAATCTCTTGAAAGGGGCCACCAACAGGGCCGAGCTCGAACGACAAAAGGGATCGTGACAAGGAAACCTAAAGTGCGCGGCGGTCCATCACCGGCCTATAAAAGCGATAGGGACACATCGACCAGGACTATTTCAAAAGAAAATAACAGCCAGGGGAGTCAAGACGTCCACTCGATGGAAAAGGCAAGAGACCCGCAAAGTACGCACCGAGTGGAGCGGCAACTCTACCAAAGGGGCTGGGAGAGCCCCTATGCCTATATCAGCGGAACGTGCCTTTCAAAATGTATTGAAGCGAGCAAGGTCGAATAAGTCAGTTCTTGAGGGGACATGAATTTTCTCTCATTTAGTGCCTGCGAGAAAGCACCGAGACGTCACCTGGGCCGGGGAGGAACGACCGGGGTTAAGGCAGGCAGTGGATCGGAACCCTCCTCAGTTGTTGTCGAAGGACGATAAGAGTCATCATCAGCGAGGGTCTAGAAACAATTGGAAGATTATCTAGTCGACGAAAAATGGTCGGCCACCCGCGATGACTGAAACGAAAGGCGGCGCTGGTTCGCTGGGGGGGGGTAGGTTTCTTCGTTACCGGAGGACACCAATTAACCCAAGGGGGCAACGCCAGGGATAAAGTTTTCAAGCACAAAAATCGTGAAGGTGCCAGAGGACCTGTTTCAGGCAAGTGAATACCGTTTAAGGGTGGGGGAGGGTGGATGGACGGAAGCTAGTCTAAGGTTAGCTAACAGGTGAAAGAAGGGTGGAGGCTGGAGGAAAAAAAGTCAGAAAAACGGGTCTAGAAGGGGCCAAAGTGTCGATATCTACAGGCCGCAAGGGTGTCAGATAGATAAGCATGTCTGCACCTTCGTAGCAGCTAAAAAACGGAAGACAGATATGGGGAAACGTCTGAAAGAGCGCCTGAGACTTTTTTCAAAGAGCCTTGCGTCTAGCGTATACAGGCTCTGTCGGTCAGTTACCTCCACCATATCAGACCTCTTTCCAAACATCAGAATGGCAAAACGGTGGGAGACGAGCGCCAACGGGCGTGGGCTCAAAGCAAGAGAAGGCAACACGCAGCCGCGCGGAAAAAAAAAAAGGGGGATTCCTGAGCGAAGCCTCGGGGGGCGGGCAGCCACAGGGCACGAGGGGTACCCTAATGGTGAGACGACAAACAATCGGTCCTCACCCCAGTCCGCCCGGTGCAGATTGCCGCCTATACCCGGAGGTGGCGTTCGAAAAGGGCCCTACAGGGGTGAACCGTCAGGGAGAAGCGTAGGGGGTGGCGTGGCACGCCGGGGGGGGTCATGAACGTTGGCCGGCGACTCACCGCGACCACGGGACAGTGGGGCACGTTCTGAGAGAGTAAGTGGAAAGCCGTCGGCTAAATAGATAGGAGCTCCGATGGCACCTGCGCATTCATTAAACGATCAGAGTGGCCAAGAATGACAAAGATTGGTCTCCAGATAGCTTGGGTAAGGGCTGATGCAGCTACAGCATGTCTAAACCAAGGTTGGGTTTAATGAGTGATGTGGCGGCGGTGCTACTCAACAATCGTCGAAATTAAGAAATCTCGGGATCCCGTTCGGACGGATGTCCTTGAAAAAGGAGTCTAAGCAGGTGACGTGCACTGAAGAAAATTGGGCCCGGCCAAAACAGGACGCGGGGTTCGGACAAGGATATATGATGCAAAGAAACAGGAGAGCCATTGGCTAACCGCTAAGGCGGGATCTTGAAATTATGCGTGGACAATGCTGAAATAAGGCACAGAGACCAAACTGCTTGTACAGTGCGTAGGGCAAATAAAAGGGATTTAGTGAAGTTAGGGGGCATGGCAACAGGATTAAAATGGGGAAGAAATCTGGGGAGATTTCTGTCTTCATCAAGAATGAAACCTACCAAGAGGATTCAAGAAGCGCAGGTCAAATAAACTCCAAAAAATTCATTGGGGAATAAGTAAGAGACGCGTTTGGAACGTGATGTAAAATGGGGGTACAGCATGGCATATCTTACAATCTGCGAAACAGAGACCGACTGGCTGGAGCGCATGAGACCGACGAAATTCCGGGATTAATCGTAAAAAAAACCTCAGCACCAGAGAGGAAAAAAACCCGAAAGGGGGAGGTCACTGAGCGTTACGAAAAGGAAAAAGTCAGACAGAAGGAGAAGGGGGAAAGAACAAACGTCGGGAGAACCGGCACCTAAAAAAGGACTCGCAGCCAAGACGAAGGTTTCTCATGAATCAAAAGAAAAAGAACAGCGCAATGAGCCGCCTGGCGCTAGAAATGAGTATAACTGAATACGGAAAGGGAAAATAAATGACTAGAATTCTACTGGCGGTCTTTACATTGGGGGGGACGGGACAAGCGTAGGAAAAAGAGGGGGGACATACACTCATGATGTGAAAAAGATAGTAGAAGACGAGGAGAAAAAAAAAGGAGAACAGGTCACAGGGGAAGTTATGGGAGGACTAATAAGGCAACCAAGGAACACTCAAACAGATCTCATAGAATCTGCATACAGAAAGTTCTCAAGGAAAAAAGAGAGGCATCAGGGGAGACGACACGCGACCGGACTAGGGTCGGGCTATTCTTCACTCCAGTGAGCCTAGGTAAAAGGAGGTAGGGGTAAGAAAGGTGTATGGGTCTAGATGGAGCAAAAAGATTGATGGCGGCAGAACGGACGCAAGTCGCAGTGAAAATGACTTTATGTTAAACAAGTCAAAAGGAAAAAAAAGAGGTCATGGAGGGAAAGGACAGCGACCACGAAAAGCTTGCCAATCTCCACAAAACTGGTAAATACGCGGGTAGCACCAGAATTGCTGAAATCAAGCGGAAGTGCACGAGGGATAGGGTGAAGACAGGGAAGAGGGCCAACGCAAAGCGAGAAGGGAAGGGGGTGGCAGTCACGACTCCCTGGAAAAGATGTGAGCAGAAAGGGGGGCGATAAACGGGGTGAGTCAGTACGGGTAGAAAGGAGCCAGGTCGCCAAGGGTCAGATATAACTAGCAAAAGCTGGGGAGCGAGACAAACAACACGAAAAGAAGGATGAACGTCAGTAACTAGATGTCTTGCGACCTAAGGCTGCGCGAAAGGCCGCTGCGACGACGGAAAGAAGGAACAGGAGAAGATAATACAAAATGAGCACATTGGACAACTGGCTGCGGAGACAGGGCACTTTGAGAGAAAGGGGGGACGGGGAATCATCGGGCAAGATAACAATTACACGCATTGAGGCCGGAGCAACTTACAGGGCAAAGCAGGGCGTACGCCACTTATCAGCCAGGGACACAAAATCAGCAACAGAAGAGAGCAGGGGGCGGGAGCCAGAGGAGCGGCGAACTGCGGGGAGAAAGAGTACTCAGCTAACAAGTCAAAGAGGCTCCCGCACCATAACAAGAAACAAATCAGGCCGGAAAGCAGGGAGCCTGAAAACGCGAGAGGGATTCCGGGGGAGCCTTCCGCCGCCAGAAATCGAGGAGGATGGAACGGGCGAGAAAATTTTAAGAGACATGCAAAAGAACAGTGGGGTTGAGGGGCGCGGTCGAGAACTAAGGCAAACAAAAATAACCAAAACAACATCGGGGACGTAAGGCAAAGAAACCCAGAAAAGCGCGCCCGACAAGCAAAGAAAGGGAAGAAAGGGTCCTTCAAAAGCTTGAAGGCGGTCTTGCGTATCGCGAGAGGGGAGAGGGCTCCAGACTGATCTACTCCAAGGCAGAATATTCCAGCCCCATGCGGCAAAAAAAAAATTTTTCCGTTCTTCAGGAAGACGCCTAATATAGCAGAGCGTGCTCGGTGGGAAGGTATGGTGGAACAGAGGAACACAGGGGGGTACGAAGCTCACGTAAACCGGGAAAAAAAAATGGGAAAGGATGGCAGGGGATGGGCATTGAACAAAGTTAAAAGGACAATGCGAAAAAGCTGATTAGAAGGGACGGGGTCAGATAGTACGCGTGGGAAAGGGCAAGGAAGTAACCCAAGCGTGGAAAGGGGAAGAAAGCCGCATCACATATGACTTGTGAAAGGTGGGTCCTGGAAATCAAGGAGGAGGACAGGACTGAATCTGGCGAGGGCAAAAGATCGCTAGACTAGGAACAGGGAAACACTAACTCCCGCTGAAAGGGCAGTGGGAAGGAAGAGGGGCGTAGTACAAGGTCCGATGGACAACAGACAAGCTTTCATAAGGAACAAAAAAAATGAAGTCATAGCGTTGGTAGGTGAGCCAATACTCGTGCCAAACTTCACCGACAGGAAGGAGAAGAGGGATTATCAAGGGTGAAGTATAGAAAAAGTGAGGGCGCTATTTACGATGGAAGATGACTAAAAAGTCTGGGATGACGAGCAAGGGTAAACTAGTCAGTTCAAACTAACGAGAAGTGGGCGAGATTTAAAAGGACCGGTGTGACACAAGGAGCTAGAGGAAATCGACGGCGGAACTCTGAGTCAGAGCAGCAAGCAGAGGGGTGTCAGTGAAGAAGGGGCCAGGGGGAAGCTGTACTCCAGCGCACTGGTACGCGGGACTGAAGCGAAAGGTCGGAAGACGGAAAAGTCACGCAATCGGGAGTCTGAGGACAAAACTGGAAAGCACTGAATAGCTGCTGCACGAGACGGAAAAAACGTAGAAGCCCCGACACGTCTAGCACACAGCGATACTAATGATCGAGGAAGGAAAAGGGGGAAGGGACGGTTCCGGTCCAAAAAAAACAAGTTTGAAGAGAAAAAAAACAAACCGCTGCAAAGGAAAAAAACAAAACCACCAATCAAAACCAAAAAAGAAAAAAAAAAAAACAAAAAAAAAAACAAATACCCACCAAACACAAAACTAAAAAACAACTAGATTATCATGCCAGAAGCAGCGTAAGGGCGCCTCTGCAATTGACTTAGAGCGCACGACGCTCTACGGTCGCGCATAGGAAGAGAGAGAATATGCAGCGACCGTCGTTGGGCCTATATGAGGGTGATATAGGTCGAACGTGACATGAATTGGGGATCAAAAACACGATTGAAAATATACGGATCCATTCCTTGAAGTCAGGAAAATTGCTGCAGGCACGATGCAGGAGACGGCGCCTCGTGATCCGGGGCTAAAAAAAACGCAAAAGAGGGAGGGGAAGAAGGAAGGGAACCACGGTTCGGAATCAGAATGGACGGTTGCAAAAATGTAAAAACAGTACCAGGGAGTTGAATGACACATTCTCCGCGGGCTGGGATGGTAAGGGGGAAAGGCAGAGGAAAAAGGCGTCAAGCCACGCAACCAATCAGAGAGCGGGTTGACGAACGGGGTGAAAGATGTCGCGAAGGCGAGTCCTGTGGCTGAAAGGCAGCAGCGAAGTCCGTTACCTAGGGGGGCGAACGGAAACCACAACAATGGAAACTCTGGGGATGCGCGAACCAAGAGGACGACGTCGGATCGAACAGGAGCAAGAGGCGAAAGGCATCTGTTCTTCACTCTGCATGACCAGGGAAGAACAGGAGCGAAAAACACATTGGTGAGGTGGCGAAGCCTAAGTAAGGCCCGACCAAGAGGAGGACAGGTGGGAAAGGGAGGGTAGGATGAGAAAATAACATATCCGTAAAAAGCGGATCGCAGAGTAGCAAAAAAAGACTATCGTCACATGAATACTAGTGGGGGAGGGACGAGCTCAGGCAAAAAATACGGCGGATTTTCTAAAGAAAGAAACAGCAGGTTCCAATCGCAGGAAACGGTACTATATCTGCCAGCGGGGGACAAGAAAAAATGCGAAAGGCAGTGGAAGCTTCGGCAGCTTAAAAAAACGATGGAAGAGGAAATTTGATCGGTAAAATTCAGGGATGAAACAGCGCCAAAAATAAAAAAAAAAAAAGAAAGGAACACACCTAGATAGACTTAGAAATAGTGGAACGGTTCAGACACGAGGTAGAAAAAGGAATACGGGGGACTTGAAAACATCGCCTGCAGAACAAAAAAGATCATTGATAGAAAAATTAGAACAAAGAGAGAAGAATATGAATACAACGGCGAGATGTGAGCAGGGACTGAATAAAGGGCGTCTTGGGGGGGGGGGAACTCCGACGCCGAGTGGGACTAGCATTGGGGGAAGGGGAATCGGATGAAAAGGAATTGGGAAAAAAGGGGAAATACTTCTTTGCTGAACAAAGAGTCACGAAAGCACTTAGGACGAAGGCAGTGTGACCATTAAGAAGAAAACAACTGGATGAAGTCCCTAAACGTGGGGGGGGGAATAAACGCTCCGGGGGAGACAGAAACTAGGTGGCCAAACTGAAGCGAACGTGTCGTGGGTCAAAAAGAACTAATCAGGCTCGGAGAAAAGGGGGGGGACACACGGCGGTGGGAAAAAAAAATAAGAAAGGTCCGGACGCAAAAGAGCAGGGGGTTGCGGTTGAGAGTGAGCCTGAAAAAAAAGGAAAACGATGCTGGGGAGCAGTTATACGGACAAAGCGGCTAGACGGGGCAGGTGCATCGCTACGGGGGGATAGCCGGGAAAAAGAAGAAAAGGCAGTACCGGGCTGGAACACAACCATGAGCGTAGGGTTGTAAGGGGAAACTACTGGCGCTCGCAGGAAAGAGGGGGAGATTGAAATGATCAGTATCAGGTTTTGTGAAAAACGGGTCGGGGCAGGGAACGATTTTAATAGTGGGGGGGAAGTGGGGACTTTGAAGGAGGACAAAATGAGGAGCCCGATTGAGGAAGGGGGAAACTAGCAGTAAAGAGCGGGCTCTGCTCATCACCGGGAAATGGCGAGCACTAAGTCAACGGAGATAAACCGTGCTGACGAGTAGTGGGTAGGGGGAAAAAACTTACATTGGGCTGAGGCGTAGCTGATGCAAGCACAAGCTCAGGCTTTTTAAAAAACGAGTCGGGGGAAGGGCTTGGACAGGGGGAAGGAGATATTCGAAATAAATGGGGAAATGGAAGGGATGTCAAAAAAGGACAGCAGAGGTGTTCTCTCCGGGGGTCGGTCGCGGGTTGCTGGGGGAGCGCGGCAGATGAAATTGCATTCAGTAGAGTGACCCGTAGGGGAAGAAAGGGGGGACGGAAAGTGGACCGGCAAGGGAACATCGGGTCAGAAAAACAAAAATCGACTGCTTCAAGGGTCGAGGTGGGAAAAAAGCAAATAGGCTCTGATAAAAAAAGATCATCTAGCCAAAAGAGAGAGGGGCGGAGAGGGGGGTATGTGGGGAGAAACGGCGTTAGACGTGACAGGGAGCGAGGCATGAGCTCTGAGGGCAAAAGAGGCCCGGACAGGGAAGATAAAAAATGGCGAATGCCGGAAGGACATATACCAATCGAAAGGAAAAGGAAGGGTCAGCCAAAGGAAGGAAAAAATAAAAAAGAGAAGAATGGGGGAAGAATGTGTACAAAAAGTGTCAGACCATCATGTTCAAAAGAATACAGAAAGTTCGGGAGAATATAATGGGGGTTCAAGGGGGGGGACTGATTGGAAAAGGGGGAACGAGATGCTTTCTTTCGGGTTGCGGGGGAAAACCTTGCACTGGGGTCAAACAGGCCGGACCTACTGGGGGAAAAAGGGCTCTGCTAAGGAAAAAAAAATGAGGTGTATTGGAAGTAGAAGAAAAATTACGTTTGGGTCCTGTTTTTGAAAAGCGTCTTCCTAATGGCGTCAGGGGAGAGCGTCCAAGGGCAGGAAACTCGTCTCGTGGGTGAACGATTGGGAGTGCCATTGGTGCGGAGAATGGGGATCAGTGGGGGGGGGAAAACAAGACCTGGAAATTAAGGGGGAAGCGGGAGGCAAGGGGAACTGTGGGGAACAGCTTGTGGGACCTGCGGAAAGGGGACAGGAAAAACAGAGTCAGCATGTACAGAGTGCGAAAATAGCATCATTATCTGAGCCACAGATTGCCTAACAGGGAAACACAGGCGGGCATCACAGCCCTGAAGGGAAGGGGAAAAGAGTCATGAGATCTTAGCAATAGTGGACTGTGGAGAAAAAAAGCTACAGGGGGGCAACATAGGGTAAAAAAAAGTTTGGGGGACCACGTGGGGGGAGCAAGGTGGTCTAAAGAAAATAAGGCGTTAGGTGCAAAAGAAATGGAAAGAGATAAATCCCATCTGGACATACAGGGAGGAGTGGCGCTGTGGGAGCTGAGTGAACGGTAACGGGGAGGGACTCAAGAAAGCATTTGCATAAGATATTCGGCGGATGCTAGAAAAAGAGAAACTACTTCATAGCTCAGGGGGGGGGTGGGACTCCGATAGATCAGGATTGCAAAATTTATAAAAAAGTTGATTTAAAAAAACTGGATTATGAGATGCCTATGAACCTGGCAAAAACAGGCTGTTAGAGACTACAAAAAAACCACAGGTGCTAGGTCTGGGTAGTGGAAGGACGTGAAAAAAAAAAAAAATCGGGGTGTTGGGAGGGGTCAGGAAAAAGTGGGCAAAGGGGGAGGAAGGGAAGGGGGTGGACCAAAAATCCACCTAAAGGGGTTGGGCGAATAACGAAACATGTACAAGGAAGATCGACGATGGTTTGGTCAAGATGTGTTGGCAATTAGCTGTCTGCTTTACCTTAATAATTATTCATGATTAAATAATATTGACAGGATCTCACGCGTAGCCCATGGTTCATGTAAACATCCACAAACAATGAAATCACATCAAAAATTGAACAACAAAAAGCGAAGGGGGGGGAATATACCTAATAAATATTATCCAAAGAAAGTGGGTGGAATCAATGCATCAGGGTGTTCACGGCCGCTGGATGTTGGTTGTGACTTACTTCATTACTTCGGAACACTGAAGCAAAGGTGGGTCATTCGATTTACGCCGAAGTTGGTGTGAGAACAACTGTGGCACACAATATAACCGAACAGCTTCGAGGGTCGAGGAAGAGTGGGCTGAACAGTGATATAACACCTGTTGTTCTAGAAATTACAAGTCGCCGACTCGGGAAAATACAGAGTTATGTCACTAGGATACAAATTCAGTTGAAAATGATGCCATAGAGGCTGGAAGGCATGAGCAGGCGATATATGGCAGGGAGGGCATGGTAGAGACTTCGCAGGTTGAGGGGGCAGCTCCGGGTACACAGGGTACACCGGGCGGCTTAAACGGAAAGTTCCAAAGGATGTGCGTGCGATAAAGTAATTAATAGCTACGTGCAAAGGAGCTGAGGACCTGGCAAAGAAAAAAGAAAAAAAAGAAAGCGGATCCAAAGAAAAAATATATCACCGGGATCATAG
>Ga0179593_1304191_pt1 | contig 12362 bp, 19 predicted proteins | sample CZODoug2_1_08_16_FD_185931 | JGI IMG/M metagenome (GOLD analysis project Ga0179593, IMG submission 185931) | Vadose zone soil fungal communities from Angelo Coast Range Reserve, California, USA - CZODoug2_1_08_16fungal (PacBio error correction) | ecosystem: Environmental > Terrestrial > Soil >...
GAAGGAGTTCTAAACTTAACTCAGGCAAGGCCGTCTTTGTCGAAATTTGCTAAAACCGGGATACTAAGAAAGAACAATACCGCTCTAAGTCTAGGTGAGAAGAGGAAGAAGAGGGTATCATAGGGCAAGCTTGTAGCGGCATCAAAAAAAAAAGGGAAATTGGGGCAACGTTAGGGGGTCATCATCTTGTCTGCTGAGGTGCACAAATCGGGCTGAGAAAAGACAAGGGAAAATAGCGATTGGGGATTCGCGACAATTCTCAAAGAAAAGGGGAGCAGGTTTGTCAGGTTGCAGACATGAAAAAAAGGGGACGAGGCGCAGGGGGCAAGAGATTTTCAAGACTGGGAAGCAAAATCGTCCTAAGGGACAAAAAGGACCTAGGGGGGGGGAGGGGCCAATAAAACATTGAAAGAAAAATCTGTGGAAGAGAGAGATTAAAATCTTGTGAAAAGCGAAAAAAAAGAGTGGGGTGACAAAGAAGAGGGGTTGGGTCATGATCACAAAGAATTCAGCTTATTAGGTAAACGGCCCCTTGGTCATGGGTCTGGACAACCGGGCTGAATTACGCTGGTGTTGAGGGGACTGGATAGACAAGGACTGCAGTACAGAGAGGGTGAAAGTAGAGAAAAGAACAGGACCTGGTTGGTCAAAAAGCATCCCTGAAAAAAGTCATGAGGGGAGGAAGGCGGACTGAGGTCCCGCGAGCGGGGGGCATAAAATGTACGCGGGAATCTGCTTTCAGGAACCTGCGGAGACATAACAGGAAAAGGGGAATGGCTTATACGCAGTAGGAACGACGGATTTAAGAAAGGAGGAGTGACCTCGGCTTAAATCAAAGAAGAAAGGGCACAGAGTGGAAAGAGGCTCGCGGGCAAGGGGGGGGGGGCTAGTTCGAAAAGAGGGAAGGGCAAACGGAACAAAAAGAGCGGGTTAAGTCTTGGTGCAATGTTACTAAAAAACAAATTTTTTTGAATCACACTTAAAGACAAAGTGGTGACAAAAAAAAAAACACCCAAACCACCAAAAAAGACACCATGTGTTCAATATGTTGGACTGGGAGGAAGGCCGAGGGGATGCCAAGGCCGATTCACCTTCTGGGAGAGAAAAAAATAGGAATTTTTAAAAAAGAAAGAAAAAAAAAATATCAACAACACGAATGACACAGCTTCAAAAAGGCGAAGGAGGGATCGAACCGGGCACAGGCAAAGAAGGAGCAAACACTGCTTCGTCACGGTCAAAATGGCAGAGGTCAAAAGTATCTTTTTGAAGGAAAAGAGGCGAGTCGGTCGAAAGTCAAGGGTGGAAGAAAGGGAGGGGGGACAAAGAAAAAAGGATTTTTCCATCCAAGGCGGTACCGACTCCGGAAAAAAGCAATCAGAATGCGACCAGGAGGGAGAAAAGAAAAGGAAGGACGCGAGTTCGATATGAAAGGCGGTTCATTCGGGGGGAGGGGGAGGGGTGTTAAAAGGGCCTGCCGCTGCCAGTTAAGAGTGGTCGGAAACAAAGCCAATCTGTGAATTGCAGAAAAAAATCAGGGGGGGATGCCAGTGAGAAAGGAGAAAAGCCGAAGAGAAAAGCCAGTTTATGTCAGTGGACGTAGCAGAAAAAAGGGGGGGGAGAGAGTTGGAAAAAAAGGGCAACGGGCAGAAAAACGGAAAGGGAAAAAGGTCATTCTCAACTTACGAATCCAAGTCAGGTTGGTCATAGCTCCGTAAAGCGGGGGGGGTAGCTTGCATCCTTACGAAACGCCGGAGAACGGCAGAGTGAAAGCAAAAAGGAAAAGCTTCTCTAGGCAAACAAAAAACGGACTGGGGAGGGACGTTCTACTCAAGAGGGAGAAGGAGACCGCGAATTCCAAAAGGGTGATCATCTAAAAAAGGAAAGGACTCTGGACAAAGGAAGGTAGCGGGAAGAGAAAGAAGGGAGACAGGATGTCGAAAAGAAAGGTGAAAAATTAAAAATAAAAAAACGAGAACGATAAAGAGAGCTCCACAAACGGGAAAGAGAATGAATATAGATCTCGATCGACTGGCGGAAAAAGGGAGAGGTTTCTCATACATGGACCAAGGACCATGGCAAGACTGGGGAGGTCTCCGATTCCCGGGGGTCGGAAGCCGTGGAACGATTGGTTCGTACTCATCCATAGCGGGAAGGGAAATGAAACTTCATCGATTGGGTAGAGTTAAAGGAGAAAGAAAGTAGCACCTCGAAAACTGGGTGGATGCAGGGTAGGAACCCGCTGGGAGGAGAGAAAAACGCGAAGGTGAATAGAAGCGGTTAGTGATCGAAAACGTAAAGCGCGTATAGCTCAACTGGGGGAAGGGGACCGGCCACCTGAAGAAAAAAGGGACAGTATTCGGAATTTTGAAAAAGATAATGGGAGAAAAAAAAAAAAAAAAACGAAAGACACCGGATTCATCCGGCTAAGTAGGGGAGGAAAGGAGATGAACGCATTGAATAGGGGTCCGTCTTCCAAGCATAGCTTAGGTGTCCGCGAGAAAGGGGGGGGCACGGACGAAAAGGGCAAGAAGGACCGAAATGGCAGAATCGGATCCTATCTAACTTAACCCGGGGCGGCAAAGCCGGAAAACGCCCTGATTGAAGGATAAGGTACCTGGGGACGAGGAGTAACAGCAAGGGGAGCGTCGTATAAGGATAGGAAAATTGGCGAAAAGATCCAGCACTGACTGAGAAGAGTCTACGGAGCTAAAAAGAAACGTTGGCCAACCTTTGGCGGAGGGGGGACCTGTGGGCAGACAAAAATAGAAAAAAGAGGAGTCGTTAATGGAGGCAAAAAAGTCAGCAAGCTCCTTTGGGAGGTAGTGAGGGGGTGGTTTATAGAGGGAAACAGGGAAGTAAGAAAAATGAATAGCCCATGTTCCAGGTGAATCGCCAGAGAGAGAGGGGACCCTGGGTGGAAGTGTTGCTCTGGGGACAACAGTTTGAGCACGGGGTGCCCGGGCGGAGGGAGGTGAACCGAAAATTTGAAAATCCAGAGAGGGAAAGATCCAACATTACAAGGAAAAAGAAATCATCGTGAAGGGCAAAGATTGGTAGTAGGGACGCAGAGTCGTCCTTGGACAATAGAGGGAACAGACCAAGTGAGCCATTCGGGGGTTACCGGGTGTGTAAGAAAGTAGAGGAAGATGGAAAAAGGGGGGAATTCCATGGGTCTAAAAAGAGGGAGAGGGGAAACCAGGGCCGAAGCGTCCCAGGAACAGACACAAAAAACAAGAAGGGGACAAGGTCCGGAGAAGAGTGTTTCAGGATAGTAGGATCGAACAACGAGAAGCAATATTCTTTCACAACAAAAAAAACAGATTCATCTGAGAGTAACAGAAACTTCAATCAAAGCCACCCCAGGGGGAAGGGAGGAAGGCACAATGCATGGTGGGAAAAAGAAAAATTTAAAAAAACCCAAGTGAGCGCCAATCATTTTGGGTGACTGGAGATGGGGGCGTTCAGAGGAAAGTCGACGAAAAAAGTGGGGGGGATGGAGGCAAGCGTCGAGGGCGCCAAAGAAGAGGCGGACTGGGGGTTTGAGCGGGGGGGTCGTGACCAGATTTAGGCCCCAAGGGAATCAAAGGGGGATTGGGGACGGGGGGAGCTAACCAGCGGCCATGGCCCGGAAAAAACCTCCGAACGATTGCGCCGATAAAAGCTGATAGCCAGCCGAGGAAACAAAAAGGAAGAGAAAAAAAAAACAGTGGGCAGAGCCAAAAGTGTAAAGGCGGATATAAAATAAGACAAAGAAAGGATTCATAAATAGACTGCGTCGAAAAAGGACGGGATAAAGCAGAAAAGATCGGGAAGGGGGGAACAGACATCGGTCGGTTCTAAAAAAGACGAATATGACGCGCGTCGAGCGAGTAGACATCTTGAGTCAGCACAAAAACGTGGGAATTCAACAGGCAACAAAAACGCAGATCCAGTGAAGCATTCCGTATCTAAATCCCCCCTCGCAAAAAAAGGAAAGACGCCTAAAACAACAAAGGAGAGGTATGAGAGATGGAGTGCAGTAGGCTAGAAGGGAGGGAGGACGAATAAACGGCTGAAATCTTAAGGTCCGAGTGGAAGGGGGGGAAGCGTGGGACGATGTCCATGGCTGGCTTTGGAGACAGTATCTAGGGAAAGCGACGCCGGCAGATCCGAAGGGGGATACCGCAGAAGGAAAAGGAAAACGCAACAGTTGAAAAGGGGGGGGTATAAGGGCGAAGACCCGTCTTTGGGGAGTTATTGAAGATAGGAGGGAGAGTGATGGGGGACTATAGGACGAACAAACGGGGGGGAGATAGAAACAATCCAAGGACTAGACGGAGGAGGTGGACGGAAAAAAAGGGGACCTCGGGAAGTTGTATTGCGAAGGGTCGAGATAAATTCAGAAGCCTTAGATGAAAAGAGGGACAAATTAGTGCGACCATCAGATAAATAAAAAAGAGAAACCTTTGGTGAGTAGAACGGACGAAAACTAAATGGTTTCACTTCGATTTGAAGTCAGGATACGAACAAGCTCAGGACCAAAGATTGGCAAAAAGGGAGGGGGGGAAGGTTGCGAAGTATCACAACAGACCAGACGGAAAGGGGATTCGGGTAAACCGGAAAAGGTTTGCCTTTATTAGGGTATCCTCCCTCAGAGAGGGGGAAATGAGGGGAAGGGACTGGGAAAAAGAGAGCTGCTTCTCGCTTGGTACTAAGAGAAATTAAAATAAAAGAAAAGGTTTTTTTCAGCACCAAGCACTCGGCATCTTCGAAGGAAAGGAAGACCGCTTAGAGGTCTCCGACACCGCCAACGTGAGGGACGGGCAGGGGTCCCCTAAGAAAGAAGTGGGAAGGAGGACGCAAGGAAAAGCTATGAGGGCTGGAAAGGAAGAGGAAATAGGGAAAAAAAAAACACAGAAAAGGACAGGGGAAAGAAACTTCATATGGAGTCAAGGGTGGCCTCGAGTTCGACAGAGAGTGGTAAGACGTGGGGAAAAGGAAAGGAAAGGATCATTGCCGGTCAGGCGCACCCACCACGGTAAGAAGGTGGGGGGAACGGTCAGAAGCCCTCCGTACCTTCAAGAGGGGGGAAACGCTAAAAAAAATCCGATGGCATGCACAAGCGGTAAAATGGAAAAGTTGATTATCGGAAAGGGGGGACGGACTATCCCTTTGGAAACGAATTCAAAAAAGAAACTTCAACACTACCCAAGAAGGAGAAGAACGCACCCTCCTTCAACGAAGAGAAAGGGTACTGAGAGTAGAACGTGGACAGGGGAAGGTCCCCCATCAAGTTGGAGACGGAAAATAAGGGGGGGTTGAGGTCGTCTTCGAAGGAAGATTGACGCCATTGATGGGTGGGTTTACGCCAACAAGGCCGGATGCAAAAAGGCTTGGAAACTATACGGAAAAAAGGAAAGGGAAGGGGGCTCTCTACCCGAAGAAAGGAACGGACGGAAACAGCCTGAGGTTCGATTCTTATTAAAGAGGGGAGGTCGGGCACGGGGGGGAGGCGTTGGCGGAGTCCTGCCAGCACCAAGGAAAGGGGAAGGAAACAAGCTCAAGAGGACCATGGTCTTCATCTTCAAAGAAAGAGAAGGCCGCATCCAGGAAAATCGGAACGGCCGAAGGAGTAGAAGTGGATTGGGTCTTGGAGAGAAAGGGGGGAGAAAGATGGACGTCTAAGGACAAAAAGGAAAGGAAAAGTCATTGAAATTGGCTGTACTCCTCTTAGGGAGGGACAGGGTCCAAAACGCGCGGGATTTATCGGGGGACTGGAAAATAAGGGAAACCAAAAAAGGAGCAGGCGGGGACAACTTCGCGTGAGAATACGAGAAAAAAGTGGTGGTACATAACCAAGTGAACAAGGCAGTACGGTTGTTATAAAAGAAAGAACCTGAACGGGGCAGGATCCATCGACATTACCTACGAATTATGGCAAAGTCAAAAGAAAGCATCGGTTTATCAAAAAAAAACAGAAAAACAAGCAGTACTCGATCAGGAGTCAGCGTCAAAAGGGGCCTTAAAAAGGGGATTAAACGCCCGCCGGCCCGCACTATGAGATCTCTATACCACAAAGGGGTGGGGGGGGGGAAGAGGAGATTCTCGATAGAGGGAGCGTGGGAAAAGGGAAAGGCGTCAACAATCCTAGAGGAATCCAAAATTAAAAAGAAAAGTCGAGTCCTGCCGCGGATATCAAGAGAGGACGAAATTGGTTTGAGAAAGCCTCATCCATTCGGGAATGTCGATGGTAAAAGAGATGGGGAGGAATGCGGAACGACGGAAAGTCCATTAACCCCCGAGTAGGAAAGATTTTATTAAATGAAAAGGTGAGAGTTTGCCCCGCGAAAGTTTATGGGAAAAGCTGGTGGGACGGATAAGGAGGGACAAGCCTTCAACGAAAGGGGAAGGGGTCTTAAAGACAATGAAAGTAACGGACTGGTCCAGGAGGGGGACGAAACCCCGGGTTGAATGTCCTCAAAATCGTATCAATGATACCTACAAAGAGGAAAAAAGGAATACTCAATCCAAGTAAGAAGTCTCCTAAGACAATGGGAATAAACCCACAGGTACCTCGATTGGCTGTTTCCGACCGCGAAAGGAGGAAAAGGAAAGGGAAAAAACGACGGCACCAACGACTGCGAAAAAGGAATCGAATCGAAACTCGAACCAGGACAGGTTCTGTTAGCAGACTTGAATGGGGAAGACGCTTCCCTTTGAGGGACTTGCGTTTACACCTAAGGAAGGTAATGGGTGGGGCTCGGCGTAAGGCAAATATTGAGTTTAAAGAGAAGAAGAGTCCCTCACAGGGGCACGTTGACTAAAAAAAAGAAGGGCAATGGTGAACGGCAGTAAACCTACGAAGAGGAGAAAAAAAAAAGCGAAAAGGCGTGAAGGCCCGTGCAGGTGTCAGAAAGAAAGAGGCCGCGGTGGAGTAGGTGATCAGCAGGGGACCCGGAAAGATAAAAAAAAAGTGAAGCCACATGTTGGACAGTGCGCTGAATTCCGCAAGCCTAGAAGGAACCAGTCCCAACATCTTGAAGGGGAAGGATTGCTCATGAGGGGAAAAAAACAGGCTGTGGTTAAAAAAATGGGGGGGTGAACGCCGAGAAGGTATCGTGAAATTTAGTAACGAAGGAGGGGAGGTGGGTATCCGAGGAGAACCACCGTAGCCCACAAGCAAAAAGCGAAGCAAATCGTAATCATCTGTAACGGGTAGAGATTTTCTTTGAAAAACAAACAGAAGTCCTTGGGGGAAAGCAAGTAAGAGGAATCCTGCTTATGACATTCCAATTGGTTCCTGAAGAAAAAGGGGGGGAGGGGAACCAAAGGACAGATTACCCAGGCCTCCATGTGTCGAGAAAAAAAAAAAAAAAAAGGAGAGGGGAAGGACTCAGTCCCGAAGATACCGTCAAGAAGGGGGAAGGGGGTGCGGGAAAACGCAGGTTGATTTGAAGGGATGGTTGATCAAAAAGCCAATAGAAGGAAAGGTTCTCTTCGAAATCCAAAGTTGGAAGGTAGAAGCAAAGGGGTCACTACCCATGAAGAAAATGACCCCAGGGGGAAGGGGAGAAATACCGGCAACGAATGGGCTGTTTACATGCAAAGGCAAGAGCGGGGAAACAAGCACAAGAATTGTTGGGGGGGACTCTCGGGAATAAAAGGAAATCGATCTCTTGGAAACAAGTTGATTAAAAGGAAATCGGTAGGCGGAAAAAGACAGAAGCAGGGTTTATTTGGGAGCGTGGTCAGGGTCAGGAAATTTTGGGGGGGTGCGCCATGGTAGAAGGGACGAGTCTGATCTCAATAGAGCCAGGTCGCGCACAATGAAAAAGGTAAAAAGGCGATCACATTGCAACTAGAAACAAGAGAAAGAAATTCCCTGGGGGGAGAATCGCCCGTGTTGGAAGAGAGATTGAGAAGAAAAAAGAAAAAGGCATGATGATTAGGTGCACTCCCGAAGGACGTGATACAGCTGACAAGATTTGGGGGCTTTTTTCCCGACTGATAAACATGCAAGTCGGGGAAGAATCAAAACGAAGAGAGAGCGGAGTCGGTAGTGATCAACTCACTGGGCGAAAAAAACCAAAAGAAAGTCCACTTGAAGGTCCACTCGTATCCTTAGTCCAGTTGAGACAGAGAAAGACCATCCCCAGAAAAAGAAACATAGCGATAAAAAAAACGAGGGAGGGAAAGAGAGAATGGGCGTGAGAAGGGGGGGGTCGTTTTCTAAGGGGGGAGCACTCCTTAATCGTAAGGTGCTTTCCAGTTTACGGTCTTGAGAAGCGAACAGGTTCGGGAGAATAAAAAGAAACGCACGAATACTGAAAGGCTGGTAGCCGCGCCGCCGAATTTGCATAAGGAAAAAAGATAAGGGTGAGCGCGAGAGAAGGGGAAAGGGGGTAAAGTCTTTGCGGGAGTCATCATGGGTATCTTGTCGTCAACAAATTGACAAAAGCGTCTGGAACAGCCATGAAAAGGGGGATGGTAGGGATCGGACACATCGTTAAACTGTGAGATGGGTTCTGTATTGCAAGGCGGGGGGGGGGGGAATTAACGCCAACGTTCATATATTCAAAGCCTGGCAGACACGAAGGGAAAAACGACCAAGCGCAAAAGACAAAACCGAGGGTATGGGCACAACAACCAGAAAAAAATACTTGCGAAGAGAAAGGGGGGTCATTCTTAATACGACCACAGCGAATACCCACAGAAAGGGGTCCAAGAGAGGGGGGGAAAGGTGGCAGAAGGAACAACAACCAAAGGGAGAGGGGACGTTCTTCGAACTGTGTCAGGGGAAAAAAGGGAGGTGGGGCTGAGGAAACCCCCAAGAATGGTGGTTGTTGAAAGGGAAACAGCTTCTCGCGTGTGTGGGAGAGACAAAGAAATCCATCCAGAGGTCAAATCCAGGCATGGGTTGGTTAATGGACGTCTTCTTAGGGGAAGAAGAAGGAGGCTGGTTTTCCTCACAAAAAGAAGGCAGGTATCTGGCAAGAACCAAGACACGGGGGAAGAAGTAAAATACAGGAACAATTTGGAAAAGGCATTAAGCTTGACTACATTCTGGAAAAGGGGAGGGAAAAAGAGTAGGCGGCTTACAAGAAAATGTAATGGTCACCATGAGTGACAGAAGGGGGCTAAGGGATTGTGGGATCTTCTACGAAGAAAAGGGGGTAAAGGGATTGAAGGAAAAAAGGACATTAAGGGGGGGGGGGGGGGGGGGGGGGGGGGGGGGGGTGGGGGGGGGGGGGGGGGGGGGGGGGTGTGGTGGTGGGGGGGTGGGGGGGGGGGGAGGATTCAAGGCACCAAAGGGTGACCATTGGGAAAAGGGGAAAAAGACCTATTTCAAAAAATTATGTACTGGCGAGGAAAGCGATGGAGAAAAGCCGATTCAGGAAACATGGTAGGAATTGTACCAGAGGACGGTGAAAAAAAGCGGATCAACACAGACACTAGCAAAGGGACGAGGGCTTGACACACAAAGTCGTAAAGAACAGTGGTAGCAAAAAACTAAGAAGTAAAAGGGGAGAAAAACCATCACGTTTCGTCAAGAAAGGGGGTGAAGTAGAAGCGATCGTCGCAAGGACTTCTGGAGAGTTTCAGGAATTTATTGGGGAGATCCGAGACAGTCTTAGGGACGCTGCATGCTGGGCACATCAGGCAACCCTGCACCGCCGAAGAGAGGAAGCGACCATTATCCTTCGGGAACGAGTAGGGGAGAAAAGGCAAAAGATAGATCGCTTTTTCAGTAGTGGGGAGGGAGTTTGTTCCGGTTGGGAGATGAAGAAAACATACGAGGGAGGGAAAACCGCCCAATCAAGGAACCTTTGGTAGAGAGGAGAAGGGAAGCGTCTTCAGAAAAAGTCCGACCCGAGTACTACGAGGAGTCACTAAGAAGAGGGAAGGGACGTGGGATTCAGAAAGGGAAGGCGAGGAAATGTAACCTGGGGCCGGAGCTGAATCCGGGGCCTCCAGGTAAAAAAGAGAAAAAGTCAGGAGTTCAAGATACTAATCTCTTTAGTTATCGTGGGAAAAGTGCTCCAAAACCAATCAGACAACGGGAGCATCACTACTGTATTTGAAGGGGACATAAAAAGCTGGACTCGGCTGTGACTGTTTGAGTATTCTTTCAAAAAAAGAAAGAAGTCAAGAGACCATCGAGTCCCAGCTAATTGGGGAAGTCCGGAGAAGAACACCATAGCACCAGGGAAAGGAGAACTCAAAAACCAAACCCAGGGGAAAGAGAAGCAAATCAGCCGGGGGGGGATATGGCGCCATTGTAATGAAAAAAAACATCTAAAGAGGAACTATACTATCGAAACAAATTAGGAGGAGGAAATTATATAGAATCTCGATAGTAGCGGCCAGCAGGGTCTGGTTAGGGAAAGGGCGAAAACATACAATTCATTATCCAGGAAGTCCTATCGAAGGAAGAAGGGGAAACAGAAGAAGAAAGCCACGATGGTTTTTTCTGGGCAAAACAGTCTCCGCTTATGGGAACGAAAGGGGTGAGGTCTGCGGACGAAAACTTCCCGTCACCACAGGAGGCCACCTATTATTCAGCTTGGGGGGGTAAGGTAGAAAGAAAGCGGGAGGGGGGGGAAACTCAAAGCAGACGAGGAAATATAAGTTACATTCTCAGGAGGAAAAAGAAAATAGCGCGGGGGAGATCTTCAAGACTGAACTGGATCGAGAGAAAAAAATGCCACCGGGGAAACGTTCGCAGAAAAATGGTAAAGACAAAAGCCACAGCCATCTAGGACCCAAAACGCCCGGATCGCTCTTCGGAGCCAGAGATGTCCAGGGAGAGGGATTCTAAAACCGTAAAGCATTGAAATATTCTCGGCCAAAAGTAGTGGGTGGACGAACTCAAACTGTCAAAGCGGGCAGGAAGGCAAAATCCAAAAAAAAAAAAATAAGAAAGTCGATCAGTATATAACTACGAAACCGAAGGATTCTGTGCAAGATTAAGAGGAAAGTAGGAGGGCTTAACAAATCTGGAGACAACTGCAGCTGCTGGATATGAGAAGACTTAAAAATGGGAAAAAGAAAACGCTTGAAAACGGACGATCAGGATGAGGTCGGAAAGAGTCAGGGATCCCAACGGGGGGGAACAGGGAAAAGTCTCGATTAACTCGAAAGGACTTGAAGGGGGAATGCGTAGGAAGGGCAACAGCCCGGGGTGCGAGTGTAGTTTTTGATCAGCATGGTTGGGGGGGACAAAGGAATTCCTGGAAGACTAAGAGTTCACCGGTCAAAAGTGAATCGCCTTGGCCTGCCATCGAGTACCCCATTCCCACAGGTAAAATATAGGAGGTAGCCCCTGCTTTCAAAACATGACTGTTCTTTCCTGAAGTGTGTTTGAGAACGAATCATGAAAGGCTCGTAAGGACTAGGACCGGACAGTCGGAGGGATATTAAAGTGAGGAAAGAGCCCACAAAGTGGACCACAAAAAAAAAAAAGAGTAAGATGTGGAAAAGGGGGTTTAGGGGTAAAAGAGGGGGGTAAACAACAGGTCCTTTCGCCAAAAGGGTAATAGCTTTCAAGCCAGTATAAGCCGGAAAAAAGTTGGCCATTAGTGAGAAGGGGATGACCTGAAGGAAAGATTTACCTCTTCCAGTGGGGAGGGCGAAAAAAAAGGAGAAAGAAGAAACGACTTCCATGACTGGTTGCCGTGGAGTGGGAACCAGGTTGGTGGATGAATTCGATAGTAGAGCGAACGGAAGAGCAGACGGGTGATTGGAAAAAAGAAAAAAAAAACTCATGCTATTCAGAGGGGAGATAGGGAGGGAAAAACTGAAGTCCAAAAAACGGGACGAAGAACGACACTCTACGTCGAAAGGGATGTGGGGGAAGCAAAACGAGAGGGAAATCATTTTGGGAGAGGCTGGTCGTTCAGAAGTCTCTCACAAGGGAGAGAAACGGTCCGGCAGAAAAAAAAGACCGCGCAGTTTGGAGGTGAGAAAAGGTCGTCGCAATATTTGTGAGTCAAGAATTTAAGAGGAAAAAAACGTGGGACGAAAGAGGAAGATAAGATCGAATGGAGCACGATCCAAAGGGGGAGGGAGATCACGAGGGGAGCCCAGGGATCAAATCGAGCAAGAGTCCCTTGGCGGTTCTCAAAAAAAAAGCCCATACGCGTGGGTGACTTCGAGGGGAATATGATCAAATGAAAACAAAGAATAAAGAAAAGCGGGGGTCTTCGGCAATAGAAGCACTCTTACAAAGGGGAGGGGGGAATAACTGATAAGGAGGCAGGGCGCTGTCAAGTCCGTATTACCAGCGCAGAGAGGAAACTCTGTGAAGCAAAGGGAGAAGGACAAGGTCCGAAACCAAAGCTGGCAACGCTTTCAGTTTATCCATCAAAAAAGAAAAGCACAAG
>Ga0179593_1373264_pt1 | contig 12362 bp, 15 predicted proteins | sample CZODoug2_1_08_16_FD_185931 | JGI IMG/M metagenome (GOLD analysis project Ga0179593, IMG submission 185931) | Vadose zone soil fungal communities from Angelo Coast Range Reserve, California, USA - CZODoug2_1_08_16fungal (PacBio error correction) | ecosystem: Environmental > Terrestrial > Soil >...
GGGTGAAAAATGGGACTCTTGCGCAGGGAAACTAAACTCCCGTCAGGAAAAAACAGGACCGTTAAGAAAGAAAAAAGCGGGATTCCGAATGGAAGACCGAATTAAAAAAAAGGGGGGCTTGCGGCCCGCAAGAAAGGGGGAAAGGAAGAAATCACCGGGACACAAAGAAGCTCGGCCAGGAAAAAAAAGAAGTGAAAAAGGGGGGAATACATCGGGAGAAAAAAAGGGTCCGGTGCTGATAACAGAGGACGAACATTGATCACGCCAATGGCGAGAGGTCCCGAAAAAAAAACACTAAAAAGAAAAACAGCTGAAAAGGAAGCTGATCGGCTTTTAACCCGCAGGGTTTCGGACAAAAAGACTTCACCAAGCCGGGAAGGTGAAAGGGGGAAAACGAATAAACGACCCAGGAAAACTACAAGGGCGGACAAAAAATTTCAAGGGCGTTCAACGGGGGGCTCCAAGCCGTGTGGAGGGATTGAGGGGGGTGTGGCGTCGGAAGGGATGCTATGAAAAAAAGGGGGCCCAACACAACAATGAGGGGGGGAATTTCGGTTAGAAAAGATCTTGATAGAAGGAGGGAAATTGGACAACCAGGACGAAAAACTCCGGATGAAACGAAAGAAACTAGTTGACCACAAGACTGATCCAGCCAGAAAAAAAGGTTTTCAAGCTGGCCGCAAAAAAACTGGGAACCATAACTTTAAACCATGGGGGAGCATTTGGGGGGAGGGGTGGTCAAACCTGGGCAGGGAAGGACTACGGACAGGTTCAAAAAGAGAAAAGGGGAAGCAGTAAAGACAAATTAAGACGGGGTGGTGGGGGGGGGGGGGGGGTCACTTTGGGGGGGAAAAAAAATTTATACTACGCGAAAAAGAAACAAACCGAGCACTCGGAGGGAAAAAAAAAGTGTGCTTCAAAAAAAGAACCATAATATCTCACTCTCACGCTTTATTAAACAGATACTCCCGCGGGGGGATAGGTCTCCCAAACCGGATTAAACAGCGGGTGAGACACGCTGGAAAGAAAAGAGTTCCCCTGCATCGATGACCCAAATAAAATTGTTTGGGAACAACTCCAGGGGGACGCTGGGGGCCGTAAGTTTTCCATTGTGCAAAGAGAGAACTTTTTCGGGCTTCCCCGCTTGGCAGGAAAGAAAAAGAAACGGGAGATGAGATACAAAAAGTAGTCTTCCGCAGCTAAAAAAGGGGAGGGTTCCGCTGCCAAGAGAAAAAACGTGGGTTTTGAAAAAAGGCCAGGCAACGCCCCTAACCGTGGGGGGGGAGAAAGGAAAGGGACCGCGCAAAAATCCACACCCTCGACCGCTTAGTCATAAACTCACCGAACTGGACAATCAACATAACCGCCGCGGTTTAACCTGCTTTGTGGGGGGGTCAATTTTGCCCCAAAAGGAAAAAAGGGGAGGGAACGCGATAAACGAACTGGTCCAGCAATCGCTCAATAGCCAGGCACGGGGGGAAGTTCCGAACGGGAAACGAAGAATAAGAGAGGAGAAAAGAAAATTTCCCACAATTGAAAGAAAAGTCCGAGCCATGGAGTCCTAGCAAAAAAAACAAGCCCCAGGATATCAGCGGGAGACCGGCCGACTGGGAAAAAACCCGAAGGCACAAATGGAAAAAAACTTCTCCCGTTACGGGGGCCGGGGTCAAAATTCGACCCGAAGGGAAAAAAAAAGAGGCAGAACGGGTTGCCAAAAAGCTTTTCGAGGTTGACCAGAAAGGGCATGTCCTCAGAAGACCAAATCCGAAGTAAACGTGCCTGGGGGCATTATAAAAGACACGGCCCGGGGTCTAGGCTCATCCATAAACAAGGCGAAAGTGTGGGGTGGTGTTGGTTTTTATGGAGGTTTTTCGGCGCCGGGTGGACGATTGTGCTCTTTGTCTTTATTTGGAAGGGGGTTTTACTTGCGATTTTGAATGTTTTTGGGGTGGAATATAGGGGGGTAATTGTAGACCTTTATGGAATTTTCCGTAGGGTTTTTGTATAGGGGGCTGGTTTGGGTATACTGTGACTGAGAGGAAAAGGTATAGGGTTGGAGTTTAGTTTTTTTTGCCTTTTTGGGTTAGTCTAGTTGGTTTTAATTCTTTTTGTTTTGGGTTTGTTTCAATTGTGTAGTCGGGGAGGGAATGGTATTGGGGTTATTTAGACCTTGATCTTTGTTAATTCTTATTGGAGCAAGGGTTGAGCTGTAAATATCTTTGGTGGGAGGCCAATAGAATTATGGGGTAAGATGTGAAGAAAAAGGGGCGGTGGGGGATGGAGGAGAGAGTGTTGGTGGGATTTATGTTTTTATATTCATTTATGAAGGGCTTTTGTTTTTATACGGGGTCTTTTTTTGGCGAGATATTTTCCATGTGAAAAAATTTTCGAGGTGTATTACGGGGGTACGGTGGTAAACGAGTTGGTCCGGTTGTTGAGATAGCCGTTTATAAGAACAAATAAAGCGGCGGTAGTGCCTAAACTTGCTACGTCGACACCCCGGATTACATTTCTGTACGTTTGGCGTTTGGTTATGGAATAAGGGGAACGGGGTCTTTGGAGGGGGGGCGGCACTTGTTTAATGAGACACTACCTTCACTTGTTTGGGGAAAATTTTTCTATGGTTGCGAAGGGTGGGTTGATCCTTGGGGGTAGAGACTTTGGATAAAACACAGTTTTTTTGTAGAATGGACTTTTTTTTTTATTGTCAAGTATTCGGGTGATGGATTGGCATGTGTGGTGGGGTGGGTTGAAAGAACTAGAGGCGGAGGGATTGAGTGGGGGTTTGGGGCACAGAAAGAGAAGTGTGTTTGCCTTTTTAAACTAATTATGTGAGGGAGATGACGGGATTTGTTGGAGTTGGGGGTTGTGTTTATGTGGGAGTTTTTTTTCTTTTGTAAAGGGAGAGGTGGAAGTTTTTGCGTTTTGCGGCGATGGAAGTGTTGGGTGGCTATTGGGGAATTGGTTCTTCTATATGTTATTAGGTGTTGGACAGTTTTTGTTTTGGGGGGGGGTGTCTATTTGTTTGGAGGGGGTTGCGTTGTTTTTTGATGAGGGGGTTTGTTAGTAGGTGGGTGTGGGGGTTTCTGGTTTTTGGAAGTGGTATAGATTTTTTGATTATATATTTTGGGGGGGGCAGTTTGTTTTTGAGGTTGGGGATAGGGGGGTTGGGATTATTGGGGTTTTTTGGGGAGACGGTAATTTTGTATGGGGGGTGTTTTATTTTGGGGGGTTTGGCGGTTTTAGGGGACCAGTTGGTAAAAAAAAATCATGGATTCCCGACAGGGGGAGGGAAGTTCTGGAGGCTAGCACCTAAAGTCCTTCGAGACTCGGCTTTCTGAGGATGATACGGGGGGGGAAAGAGGTGGGGACCAGAAGAGCTCCTCCGCTAGCCCTGGGAATAGTTCCTGGAAGAGAAAAAAGGGGCTGGGGGTGTGAGACATAAACTCTGTTTTGTCCAGACGCCCAGCGGGTCTTTCCCCAGGGGGGAAAGGGGGCCGCCAAAGCCTAGATCAGCAGGACTTAGGAGTCTCATTCCCTCCATCGGCGAGAAAGAGGGAGGGAAGATGAATGTATTTCCAGAAAGACCCTCGCGGGCGAACATGTGACCCACCAAAAAAAACCTTGCGCATACCTGGTGAGCGCTCGAAAACCCGCGATGCAAAAGGGCAGAAAGCACGGTAGCAAAGGAATGGGTCACTCAGTGGAAATACTAAGGGGATTCACCAGCAAAAAAATGATTGGCCAACAGGGGGGGAGGGGGGGAGAGATGCGATCCGCCTATGCCATGGAAAAACAATGTGGGGACAGTGGGGCCCCTGACGGTGTCACTGCTGGGGAGACCCAGAGAGGCAGCAAAAGGGAAGGGAAGGTCTTCGTCAAGAAAAGAAATTCATTGGAAAAAAAAATCGGGTCACCCTGAGGGGGTAATCGATCGAATCTACCCCCCCCTTCCCCGCCAAAAACACCCAGACAGCACCCTCTCCTTACCGAACCCCGACTCTTCTCTGCCCCCCCAAACCCGAAAGGACGGCCCGCAAACAACCCCCCCCCATCACGCCTGTCTCAAAAAAAAAAACCCGAGGATTTAAAAGGAGAGAGTAATGAACCTCCGGTGCCAAAAAAGGTGCAGATTCACCCCAAATAAGGGCGATTTGAACAGAATAAAAAAAAAAAAAATGGCGCTGAACTAACTCGGGGGGTGCTCAACAAAAGGGGGCAGCCAACCCTTCAAGGTTTCCCTCTGCGGGAAAAAAAACGAGCCGCGAAAATAGAATGTAAACGCCCTGGGAAGGAAAAATCTCGGACGCGTATGGGGAACTACCGGAGCAGTATAGGGACTGGGCGTTGCTAAGTGACAGTGCCCCGCAAAAAGGGGAGCAGGCAAGGGGTTTTGTGAGGAAGCAGGTGGATCTTATGGTTGGCGTATCTGTTGGGGGTTTTGAAGGTCACCCATACCGGTCTCCCCTAAAACTCTTGTGGTCGATAAGGAGCATTCTTTTAAGGAATGGCGGGAAATCGTTCGGGGACAGGGGTCCCTAGGGGGGGGGGGAAGAAGTCTGAAAAAAAAACTTAAGAAGGTAAAGGCGTGAGGGAACAAACGCCGCAGGGTTTCACATGAAGGGCGGGGAATTATGGATCCCCCCAACCCCAAGAAAAAAAACGGCGAAGGGCCAACCCCGACTGAAACTGATTGAGTTTCAAGTGCCCCTCCGAGATTAAGAGAAAAAACTCCCAGGTGTAGAGGACGCGACCATAAGTTTGATGGCAACGGTCCTTGTGCACGTCCAGACTTGGCCCGAACAGTCACTTCCTGACATTGGGTTAGAAAAAAGGCGGCCTGGGGAGGTCTCATGGAGTTAATCTAAAGGTGGAAAAAAAAAAAGAAGTTCCGAACTTAAAAGACTCTAAGGCCTGGGGGGGGAAATCATGGAGGGAAAATTTTGTTTTGACAATGCTAGAGGTAAAAAAGTGCGTCTTTCCGAGGGGTCGCGTGCCATTGGGTTGGGTGGGAAAAAAAAAAATGAGGGGGCCTTGAAAAAAAGGAGAGATGGGTCTTGCAAAACCGGATAAAAAAAAGAGCGCCACGGGGTTTTGGAAACCAGCTGCAAAAGTTCGTTCTCCCAGGGGAAGGGGGAGCGGCCTTGGAAGTAGTTCCAGGGGGGCAGGGGGGGTGAGAGAGGTGCTGTTGGAGAGGGGCGAAGGGCCAAAAAAAGGGAAGGTAACTGTGGGCTCGGGGAGGGGGGGGGCACAAAAAAAAATTGGAGCGCATTGAGTCAGACGAAATGGAAAAAAGAAACTGAACGATGTAGCGGGGGAAATCAGTAGCCGAAACCATAAAAAAGGCCGACGTGCCAAAAATTGCAGCAGGGGACGGATGGGAACACAGTGCAAGAGTGGGGCATGACAGCCGCGTAAAAAAAGAAAGGCCTGCAAAAAAACTGGGCAGGAATCCATGGCTCGGCGTGCAATGGGGGGGACTATGAGTGAAGGGAAAGGTTGGCAAGCCAATCTATAAAAAGCTTCAACAGAAAGGGGGGCGTGGGGTTGGGACTGAAGAGGGGAACAGGGAGAGACTTTCGTAACGAAAAAGAGGACCTAGGACATAAAAAAAAGCGAAAAGGGGGTGTTTGAAACATTGGGGTCAGCGGTAGGCACCCATGGAATGTTCGGCCCAGGCCTAGAAACAGTAAGGGCGAAAGGGTTAAACTAAAAGTCGAAGGAAAGGGGGCTCACACACTCCAAAAGAGGGTTGACCAAAGCAGGAAATAGAATGGAGTAAGGCCGGGGGTATGGGGAGGAAAACCGGAAACGCGTCTTACGAGAATTAAGCGGTGGGGGGAATGTTGAAAGGGCGAAAAAATCAGGAGTCTTGTCTCATGGGAAATGTTCCCTTTGTAACGGCTGAAACAAAAAGTTTTAGAGCAAACCTCTGTCAAGAGGTCAAACGGCAAGAAGATAGGTTTTAAAAGGGGCACTTGAGACCGTTCAAACGGACGCACAAACCCGGGCAGGAAACAGGTAAAAACTGCTTGAAAAAAAGAGGTTAACAAAAAGGGGCAAGGGTAGTCAAGTTAGTGGAAGCGTCGGGAAGTTTCGCAAGAGTCTGTCAAAGGTCAACCTGACAAAAAAGGGGGTGACTTCGGATCGTCTTCAGGTTTCAAGCCCAGGTTTCATTGTACAAGCAATAAAAAGCGAGGGGTCACGCGTGCAGGGAGGGGGGGGTATGTTCCTTGTGGGGGGTCGGAAACTCAACCCTCAAGAGTTCTTGGAACCACTGGTCCAAACTGGAAAAAACCGCTTGAGGCAGGACGCGGAAAGGGTGGTCCTTTGGTATCCAACAAGCAGATGAAGGAAGGCGACAAGGTTTCGGCCCCGGAGGTCCGCGAGTATTTGGGTCGTTCAAGCGAAATAAAAAAAGGGGGGGGCCTTTAGTCCAAGACGTGCGGGGGGAATGTTCATAACCTGGGTGAAAAAATCAGACATTGTTAGTCCGATTCCTGTCGAAACTTCCCAACCCGGATCTTTGAAACAGGGGGGCTGGATTGTGGGTAACCTGGAGGAAACTCCCTCACCTGAACTTTAGACAGTCGACTTCAAGCCCCCCACAAGGGTAGAGAGTCCCGCACTGTCTGGGAAAAGTGAAGGGGCAAAAGAGAAGAGATCTTTGAAAAAAAGGGAAAATGAGGTGGCGTGTCAGGCCAGACTTAAATACACGAGAAATGTCGAAGGGGGGGAAAACCGGTGATACCCGACGCCTTCAAATTTTCAAAAGAAAAGGTGCGGCCGCACTCCCGAACTAAAGCTGGACAGGAACGGCCCCGATAGGCAAAAAAGGTAGGAGAAATTCCCCCCAGAAAATGAGACGAGCAGCCCTCCGAGGAAAACTTAAAAAGAATTGTTTCGAGGGGAAAGAGACCGGGAAAGGGAAGAAGCGCGTCGAGAAACGGGAGGACAGAACCGTACGGACAAAGGCCGCTAAGGGGGGGGTTCGAGGCGACAAGAAAAAGAAAAAAGGCACTCAATAAAGGACTGGGGATGTACCTTAATGACAAAAACAGAAAAAAAAAAACCCTGTGGAAGGGAAACTAACCTTGGAAAAAAGCAAGAACTACCCAGATAGACCCTGCAACGTTACGGGCCTGAGAAGAAGCTCAACAATAAACTTTGGGGAAGAAGGGGGGGGGTTTAACGAAGTCCGGGGGGGGAAAGAACAATCCGACCGAAATCTACAACCTACATAAAAAAACAACACTTCAAGGATGGAGGGGTGACACTAACTCAGTGGGTATACAAGGGGGAAAAAAAATTTGGCAACGTAATTTGAAGTAAAAGGACAGCTTTCAAGTTGGGGACAAATGAAAAAGAAACAGCAATTGAGGTAACGGAGGGTGGGCTCACAACGCGAGGGAGAGAAAAACACTTCTCAGGATGAGAAAAAATTGAAGGGCGCACCCGTACAAAAGGAAAAAGTGCTCCAGCTGACGGGGAAAGTGGCGACGAAACGCGTCACGCTATTAAAAGAACTCATCCGTGAAAAGGATAATAAGAAAAGGGTTGGGGAAAGGGCTGCCTCCATAAAACAGACCCAGAGAGGGGAACATCTATCCCATTCTTGGGGGGGGGGCAAAGTGGGAAGGGAAAAAAAGAAGTTGGCGAGCTTCAGTGGGGGGGGGAATCAAAAGAACAGCCCCCCAGGAGACTTAAGCGGGTGATGGGATGGGGAGAGGGGGGTAAGGACTCTAAGAGGGGATGGAACCAAGAAAAAACAAACAGAAAGAGAGCGATTCCAAAAGGGGGGGGACCACGCCCGCGTCCCGGAAAAAGAAGAAGCGCCCAACGGGTTATGAACATAAATCACGGGTAAACCCGGCTTTGAAGAAACTCGCAAAAGAGAAAACAAGCTGACAACAATCTAGAGCACGAGGCAAAAAAAAGAGAAAGGCCCAGGGGGCTTTCCGGGGAAGCGGACGGTGGGGGGAAGGGGCCTAGTACGAGGTCCCGGTCCAGAATGGTGGAAAAGAGGGGGTCAATCTGGGGGTTTGAAGGCTGCTTCAAAGAAGATTGTACGTAAAGAAAAAGGGCAAAGAAAGACTAAAAGATAACGCGAATCCGGCCCACCGAAAAAATCGACAGGACTTTTAAACGAGCGCGAAATGGACTTTTTCAGAGCCGCCTAGCCCTCGGCACCTCGCTCTGGAAGCAGCCATACCAGCCTCAAAGAAAACCCAGGGGGCAAATCACCATCTGGTGGTGCAACCCTCCAACCAGGGTGAGGGTTCAAACGAAAAAACTACCAGCCGCCCCGGTAAGCAACACACCGATGGGACGCGGGAGTCTCAAACAGTCGTGCAACAGATTTCAAATACGCCTGGGGGGGGGGGGAAATCAAAAGAAGCAAACTATCAAAGACGAGAGGGACAAGAACGCAACAAGATTTCCCCTCAATAGCAATATCTAACGCGAAAAAAAATACTCAAGTTCAGAGGAGGAAAATGTGGGCCCGAAATTGGGGGGCAAAAGGGGGTGAAAGGGGCCGGGCTTGCGGGGAAAACGGGAGGCCAAAGGGTTGAAAATCGAAAGAACTTGCCAGACAAGTGGGAAGAAATGAAACCCTCGCCCTCAGGGCGACAGAAGGACGGGGTCCCTTTTCCACAAAGGCACCCTTCCGACGACAACATGAGAGCCCAAAGGCGTTGGGAAAAAAAAGGGAAGGGGGGGCTTTGATCACCGCGACCTTTAAATATTGGTGACAAGGCCCATCACTGGAGATGGGGACCCCCGGGGGGTCCTTGGCAAAAACTTTGTGCCATGAGCACTTCGCAAAAAACCAGGGGACGATGAAAAAGGGCAAAGGAAGCGGCTTTGGCAAGGAGAAAAAGGCGGAAGCGGGGGGGCGCGGCTTCCCAAAAAAGAAAGAGAAAACGCCCAGATTGGTGCATAACCGCGAAGACGGATTCAGAAGTCTCCGAGGAACGATGTGAAAAACCCAAGAAACAAAAGAAAACCTCGAACAGCCACGAGTGTTGGTCAAAAAACGGGAAGGGGAATGAATGAAACGAAATTGTCACCACCTAGGATCCTCAGAGGGACCGCACAGTCAAAAAAACTCGAAGAGAGGACCAAAAAGGGGAAAACGCAAGCAAGGCCCTGAATAAGGTGAGACCAGAAAAAATGCAAAACCCGATGCCCGTGGTTGGGCAAAGAAGCAACGTAACCCCCCCCCAAGGCAAAAAAAAGAAACCGTACAGAGAAACGAGGTCTTAGAGTGATTGGGGGAAGTTCGCATGGGTTTTGGGGGTGGTGTTAAGGAATGAAGAGTCCCATGCCGCTCGTGGTGGTTGTCCAAGTCCTAGGCCCCCAATGATCAAAGGTGGGTGGGAAAACCCTGGTCTTTTACCTCTGGGGGAAGGATGTGTGTAGAACCCCTAGGTGGGGGTAAGGGGGCTTGAGGGTAGTGCCCCAAAGAAAAAAATCTCTGGGGAAAAAAAAAACAAGTAGATGGTTAACTCAGCCGGGAAAAACCCAAGGATGTACATACCAGAGTCTAAAAGGACCCCGATCTAATCAGGCTTTCCCAGATGATGATTAGTCCGCCCGCATGATCAGCATCCTCCTCCACAAAACCAACCCCGCGAACACCCCGACAGCTAATAGAACGTGACCAACCCCGCCGGATCCCGGGAGACCCCCCCACACCCCCAACCGCCGAGAGGACTCCGCGGCCCGGACTCCGGTCCACGGTGCCGGATGAGGGGTGCAGAGGGCGGGGCCCCCCTTCCTTCTTCTGGGGAAGGAGAGAAAGCGAAGTTCGCATGAAAAAGGAAGGGGACCGGTGCTCAAAAAAAAAAATAAGGGCCCGACCACTAGAGGGGCCAGAGGAAAATCCTTCGCGGCACGGGAAGGGGGGTTTGACGACACAAGCCGGGACAAGATCCCCCAGCATTGAAAGGGGTAGGGACACTCTTACGGCGGGGCCAAACGCGACACCTCGCTGAATTCAACAAAAGGAAACGGAAGAAGAGAAGAGGCGGAAGGGACTTACTGCCGCAGAAGTATTTTGAGTGTACGGGTGGGGGCGAATTGGCGGAGCAAAAAAACCAAAAAAAAAAAGGGGGGGGGGGGGCAATAGCAGGTGCCCATGGGTTGAGGGTTATACAGACGGACTAACCATGTTGCGAAATCAAAACGGGGGATTGGGGGGGGGGGGGGGGAATGGGGTTTCAGCCTCAGGGGGAGAAGGGGGAGTCATCAGGGGAGAAGGCTGAAAGGGAAAGCGTGGGAAGGGGGGTCCGTGAGGGGGGGGGGATCAGTCAATCCTATCGGAGAAAAAGCACGTAAGGCCGCGGGAAAAAGGAAACATAATGCGTGAAATGATGGAAGCAAAACGGGGAAAACACAGCGAAGTGAGGGAAGTGCAACCCGATGTCCAAAAAAAAATGACGGGAAAGGTGAATAGTACCTCGAGGGGGAGGGAGACGAAGGGACAAGCTTGTGGGATATGCCGTTGGGCCAAAACCAGAGGAAAGGGGTGAAAAAAGGAAGCCTTTATATTCAAGGGGGGGGGACCGAAGGGGCAGCGGTAGGTGTGTGCAGGCCGAATGTCGGAAGCTCGGGTAGACAAACTTGGAAAAAAAGGGGGTTCCTCCGAAGGGAAACAGGGACGCCGCCGGGGGCAATGATTCAGGGGGCCGTCCTGGGGTATGAAAACTTTGGATCGGCAGAGGGGATTCAGGTGCAAGTTTAAGTCCGTGGGCCACAGTTGGTGAAAAAAATGGGGGGCCCTTACAAGGCAAAAGTTGGATGCAGTGGAAAAAAAAAAAGGGGTGGGTCGCGGGGAAAAAAAATCGACTGGAGCAGGAAGTCAAAAGAGTGGGAGTTGGGTCTTCGGGGGTTGTTGGCCTCAAGAAGAAGTGGCCTTTTCTGTCTGAAGCGGGGTACTTTTGGGGGGAACTGTCATGGGGAATCCCGGGACAATGAACTTTATGGGGGGGGGACCTCGTCTGCAGATGGAAAAACCCACTTTTGTCAAAAAAACGAGCGGGGCCTAGGGAAAATCAGAAAAAAGAAAAACTTCGGGGCCCGAAAAAGAGAATTATACGGGGGGGGGGTATAGGACTCATCTACGGACATCGAGGGCATAGGAGAACACCGGAAGTGAAAAAAAAAAAACCAAAAATCTTAAAACCTGAAAAAAATTTAATCCAATCAGGGAGGAACCTGGCTGTGAAAAAAACTTGAAAACAGGTGAGGACAGGGAAAAGAAAAGGCACCCAGGGGGAAGCGGTGGGGCTCTAGCGGTTTCAAGACTGTTGGAAAAACCAAAACGGCCACGCTCAGAAAGGGATTAAAAGCGGGCGGTGATGAGGGAAATGTTGCGCGAGGCTCTTAGGGGACAAAAAGGAGATGGGCCTAGGAAAAAGATCGCAGGGTGTGTAGGGGGAACATAGGTAATCCGAAAGGTTTGAAGTACAGGCAACAACAGAACAGATCACCCGCCTAGGACCCGGAAGGACAGTCGACGAAGTTTGGGGGCAAACAAGCCAGCCCGGGTTGGGGAGAAAACCGATACATTGTATGGCATTACGGAACAAGGCCCCGGGGGGCAGGGGAGGACGGAAAGCTAGTAGGGGTCTAGTGGGGACGGATCGAAAATACAGGCAGGTAGAGTGGGGTGTCCGGCGGACGAATTCATAAAAATTTGGGGAAAAATTTAAAAAGAAAGGCTTTTGTCAGAAAGGCAGTAGCAAGCTTTATTGGGGTTGGACATTGGGACTTGAAAAAAGTCACCTGCGCACAATCATCCAGGGGGCTTAACGCTTTGAAACGTGTGAGAACGAACCTTGAAGGGTCGTGAAAAAAAAACGGGAAAATTTGAGTAAGGTCCGGATTGCAGGAAAACGGCAAAAACAAAAAACGAACGGCATCCAGGGGGGAAAAGGGGATGGTGAGGACCGCTTCAAGGCAGGGGGTTAAAAAGACCTCAAAGAAATGAGGGGTGCTTACGCTTGGTTCGGAGTTTGTGGAGAAACGTACCCGAATCACGGGGGGAAAAAAAAGGGAAAAACCCGGGGGATAGCACTTTTGTACGGAAAAAAAGGTGCGGGGAGTAACCCCACCGCAGATAGAAGGGTCAGGGAAACGACGAAAAGATAGGAGGGTGGTACTCGCCTCATGGTGGGGAAGTGGAGGACGCAAAAGACCTCATCTCGGGCAAAGGTAAGCCCGCTCGGGAAATGCCTTAAAAAACAATGGAAAAGGCTGGGAAATGCATCCATGAAAAAGGGGGGGAACGGGTCCGAGACATAGTTTCCCGGGGAGGGAATTTGCACGACAAAAACTAGAATGAAAAAATTTCAACG
>Ga0179593_1411566_pt1 | contig 12362 bp, 14 predicted proteins | sample CZODoug2_1_08_16_FD_185931 | JGI IMG/M metagenome (GOLD analysis project Ga0179593, IMG submission 185931) | Vadose zone soil fungal communities from Angelo Coast Range Reserve, California, USA - CZODoug2_1_08_16fungal (PacBio error correction) | ecosystem: Environmental > Terrestrial > Soil >...
CTATATGGACCGGCGTGATCAGACAAAAATTGGTAAAAAACCCAAAAAGGACACGCCGTAACCATTCACCTGAGGAACCCGGTACCCCGCAGTTTGTTGCGGGCAAACGGAACAAACTTCCCACGCCCGGCCTTGGGACAAGGTCGCACCCCAGAAAGGGAAAGGAAAAGGTCTGCTCGGGAGCAAAAGGTGTCAAAAAAGGAAATGACGCGGCGAAAAACGGGGCGAGAAGGGAAACAGCATCGAAAAGGCAACCGGCCACCCTCAATGTCAAGTTCGTCCAACAGTGAGCCAAGCACGACGAAGAAAGGTGAGTGACCTGATGTTTTGACGAAACGTATTTCGGGGGGAAATGAAGAAGAACGGGGGTATGCAAGTTTGTCAAGCCCGACAAAGGGGGATGGTTTGGGCCCCAAAAAGACCTCCAAGCTGGCGACGCGAGCAGAGCCGCCTTGGCGGTGTGAGGGATAAAAGTCGCGTGGGGGGCCAAAAACAACCGGCCGGGGCCTGAACTGGCGGGAAGACCGGAGGGGCCCACCTGGGGAGCAACAGAAAATAAAGTAAAAGAATTCGGACTCTGAACCGCACCCTGGGGGGGGACAGAAAAGGAAGACTTCAAGAAAAAAAGCCATTTTTTGTGAAAAAAACCAAGCGGTCAGGGGACCGGCGGAAAGGTTGTTGGCGCGCATGGCGCAGACCAAACAACTCACGTCGGGCCAAAAACTCACGGCCTTGGAAAGGCCTCGAAGGAAGTGAGGTAAAAACGAAATAAAAAAGATCAAAAAACAAAATTCGCTGTCCGGAAAAGGAAAAAAAAACGAAGCACCACCATCAGGTGTTTCACAACCCAGACGAAAGGGGGGGGACGCCAAAAATATCGTGGTCAAAAAAAAGTGATCACAAGAACACACAAAAAAAAAAAAAGGGGAACAAAAACCGTGACGTCAAGAAGGGCAGGGGTGGAAGGAATATCGGGACGTTTTGGGGTGTTACAGGTGTTTAAAAAGGTGTGTGTTCAAAAGAAGAAGGGCCTACGGAAGAAACTCTACGCAAAACTCGCCAAACCGTGTGCCACAAAAAAAACCCCGCAAATTGCTTCGGCAACCTGGGCGTCATGACAGCCGAAAAACAAACAGCCTACGATAGGTCTCAGTCCCAGGGAGGGAAAGAGACACCGAAATTCACAAACACAGGGGCAGAGAAAAGCCTGGGGAAAAACTAGAAGAAAAACGGGGACGACAGTCCTTGTTATCCTTCAAAAAAGGTCAGAAAGAAAGGGGAAAGGGTCCAACGCCGGCTTTCAAACCGTTAAAAGACCCAATGGTTGTGCCACGGTCAAAAACCATCAGATAACAATGGGAAACCGGCAAAAAACCGGACCTACCAAACGAGTTGGACGAAAAGGAACGTAGAGTCGCCAAGCCGGAAGGGGTCACCAACGTCAAAACAAGGGACAAAAGAACACACTCAAACCCACACAGTAAAGGGGCGAGTGGACAAGGGCAAAGGGTGCAAACAGCAGGGACAGCAAAACAACCGAAACGCTAACCGTCCGGTGGCCCGCAGAGGGTGGAAAATCACTCCGGGAAAAAAGACACGAACCCACAAGTGAGCCCAGAGACCAAAGGAAAAACAACCCGTCCAGTTTTTCGGCTTCAAAGAGAAGAAAATGGAAGAAAACTTTTAAAAAAGGACAGCCGCCCGAATAACGAAATCATCCGAAAAAGAACGCCCACAGTGAATTACACCAGGAGACGGACCAGTAAACCAAACAGATGTGGGTAAGTCAAGGTGACCAAAACGTGAAAGTACTCAACAAAACCAAAAATCGATCGGCCAAACTGGGTCCATCGTTCCCAATGGCCCCTTGAGGAAAAAAAAAAACACGCACAAACACCCGAAATGGGGGTCAAACTTGGTTTTGTGGCTACACGGCAGGATGAAATCCCTTTTGGCGGCCGGAAAAAAAAAAAAAGAAAATCCGGAAAAAGCGTTCAAACGCAAAAAGGCGGAAGCTTCAGAAAGACGGGAGGGGGGGGGGGACGACTGTAACAGGAAACCGGACTTGTGGTGAAGCGAATTGGGATCTCACCTTCATAGGGGGTTATCCGAAAAAAAAGGAAAACAGGAAAGGGATTTCAGAGACCCACACCAAACCAAGGAGCAGGTAGGGAAGTAAAAAACGCTTGAATGTGGGACTGCAGAGGGAGAAAAAAGAAAGGGGGACTATTACTCGGGCAAACGAAAAAAGGTACACCCCAAAGGGGCGCAATTGGCCAGCCCAAACCCAAACGAGAGGAAGCATTCCACGCCCCTTTAGTAAGGGCAAGTAAAGACTTGGGATACGCACTGGAGGTTCCAATGGCTGTGAAGCCCCAAGTACCGAAAAAGAGTTCGGGGGGGGGTGCTTTTGAAAACGGGAAACATGAACGACCTAACTGTGCACCGAGTGAGGCTGGGGGGGGGTGACATATCGAATCATGGGAACCTGACAAGGGTAGCCCCGGGGACACAACTACGGCCCCGGTCAGGGGGAAGAAAAATTTCATAGTCATTGGACCGCAACAGGAGAAATCATATCGGCATCTATGGTGGAAGCAGGCCTCCACGGACGTCTAACGACGCAAAGTGGGGGAAAAAGAACCTGTTTTGGAAAAGGGGGGTCAAATTGTGAACCCCAAAAAGGGCGAGGGCTGGGTTGCAGCTGATGAAAACAAACTCCGGGGGAAGCCCACAAACCATGTGCCCACTGAGGACGGAGACCGTGTGGACCGATGGTCGTAACACGCCGTCCCACTTCTACGCATGTTGGGAATGGGAGTGCTCTTAATAACGGGGCAATGGGGGTGCCTGGACCCACTGTCAGCCCGCACCTCCGGAATGGGGCAGAAACAAAGAGTTTTGTAAAAAAAAAGGGCTTTTGGATCGAGGACAAGAAAAAAAAAAAAATGGTCCATACGAAAGGGGGGGAAAGAAAAAGGATTCCGTTACCTCCACAGGGAAAAAAGGAAATCACTAAAAAGAAAGAACCACGGGCACGACTTGGAAAGAGGTTTGGACGCGGCTCAGGTGATGGACCTGGTGGGGGAAAAAACCGTCGGGCGAAACTACGCAAACGACGCAGGGGACACCGTGCGGGGGGGAGCAGGAAAGAACTACCTGTGTCTCTTCAAGTGCGCACCCTGGAAAGCAATGGGCCCAAAAAACAAGTAGTTTAAAACAGCAAACGAAAAAACTTTCCAAGATCAGAAAACTGAAAAAGAAAAGGAAACGTTCCATTGGGGAGATGGGGGGGACATCACAAAACTAATAAAATGGACATGACACAAATCGGCTGGTGAAACCAAGGAGGGAAGGGGGTGGGAATAAGGTTGACGGGTACTTACTGGGGTGAAAAAAGGGGGGGGACCGGGGAAACCAGGCCACTCGGCCCTGCGGCCGAAAGCCCGTGCTCAGACGGCACGTGCAAGTGAAAAGGGGGAGTTAAATTTGCACTCAAGGTTAACAACAAAGAAACAAGGGGGTCACTCACCACTGAACCTATCATGGGCATGGGGTAGGGAAATCAAACGGCCACCCCAACGGGAGGTTCAGGGCCAGAGGGGAGTGAAGGGAGGGGGGGTGTCAGAATTTCCATAAGGCTGAAGGAGGTCAAAAAAGACGCAGAAACAGGGGGGGAAACAAAAATACGACGCCGGAACCCTACGAAGGAAAAAAAAACCATCCTCCGAGAAAGCTGGGGGGAGGGGGGTGGGAAAGGGGCCAACACACCAATCAGGATCAGGGGCAAAGGGACGATACCATGCTTCGGGGTTGACAGCCCTAAGTGGTCCGTCAACACCACACATGAGGGGGAGTCGAGGTGTGACGTGTGCAGCCAGACAACACACTTCCGGGGGTGCATGGAAAAAAAAAAAAGCATGTGATGAAATGAGCGGGAGCGCCGCCTTGACACTCGTCACTGCAGTTTTTGAGAGAGACCGAAAAAGACCCGTACTTGTCCCCCCACAAAGCAAGGGGGGGGAGGAACTGAACGGGAAAACAAAAGCTGGAAGAAGAGTGGATGGTGAACAGGCCGTGTCAGCAGTGGTGGTTTTGAAGAATCCAAGGAAAGAGATCACGCGCTCCCAGAAAATCTAGAACAAAACACAAAAAAGAAGGGGAAAGAATACTGAGGAAATCACGCGGGGAAGGGCGGGCCCTTGAGGTAAAAAAACTTGAACCAATGGCGGGGAAAAAAAACCAGGGAAACGTTAAAAATAAGTCCCCCTAAACAAAACTTGTGCGGGGGGAAAAAAAAAAAGGACAAGCCTGGACCACAAGATCGTGATGGGGGGGGGGGACCAAAGGGGGTCAGAAACCCCCAAGAGGGAAAAAAATCAGATCCCACAAACGTGGAAAAAAAACGAAAGTTTTCAAAGATGGGTAGCGGGCGCCCGTGAAAGAATGAATTAATCTCGGGTCTTCATCACTAAAATGAACTCTGGGAAACAGGGCGACGGGCCGAACAGGGGACAAACTCAGAAATAGGTTTTGAACGAAGTTCGGGATAACCGTACATCCGTTTGAAGAAACACGTGGAAGGGTTGCGAATCCAAAAATGCAATTGAGAATCAGAAACCGCCCAGCAGAACCGCGGAGAAATAGGCAATACCTGAGGGAAAGGGTGGGTGTCAGGGGAGACCCGAGGTTCCAAACGCCAGGGGGCCTTGAAAACAAAGGAGGGGTACGCGCAGGGCCTTCCAACAGGCGTAACACGGGACCCAAGTACATCAAGATTGCAAAGCTGGAACAATACACAACCGGGGGGGGTTCATGAAAAATAAACTGCAAGTTGTGGTGCAAGGCGAGTTCGGGAGGAACCTCTTGGCACGTTTGGTCTCAAACCACCGCAACAAAGGAGGAAGAAACAACCTCACGACTGTCGGGCCCCCGCCATCTTCACGGAGCCGATGAATCGACGCAAAGGACATGGCAGCAAAGGAGGAAAACGCCCTGAGTGAAAAGGCAACAAAAGGGTCAACCAGACGGTTGTGGAAAAAAAAAAAAAACAACCCCAGACGGTCTACCTATCGGAGAGTTGGACCCTCCCCCACGACAACGTGACTGCAACGTGGCCGAAAAAGGGGGGGGTTGAAAGAGCAGGCAGGGAGCTGTTTGTCACTAGGACGATAATAGAATACGAGCACCAGGGCAGAAAAAAATGGGGGAAGGACACGACAACAGGCGCCTTCAGTCTGCCAAAACTACCCAACGGCCAGCGACGAGGTCTGGTCCAGGGGGGGGAAACCAGAGAAAGACGACAACTTCCCAAATAAAGGGAACATCTGAAAACCGAGTCGGGGCGAAACTGGTGAAATCACCGGGGGAGGGGAAAAGTCCGACCGGGGGGAAGGAAAAAGGAAATCGGAAACTCCGTACTCCTGGGGGACGGTGCAACGGAAAGCAAGTCTCACAACTCGTGAACAGAGGTGACGGAAAAAACAGTCCCGTTCGAGGGACCAGGGCAGGGAAAAAATGGGGATCAGGCACCGCCCAAGGGTAAGACAACGTAACCCATCAAAACAAAGTCCGCGGGGTCGATGAAAACTGGCAAGTTGGGAAAGTAAGAAAGAAAGGTCAGAATTTCAACACAAAAAAAAAAGCCACTAAGCAAGAAACGTCTGTCAGGTGCCCCCTCACAAAAGGGGTGGTTTTTTTGAGGCTTGCCTACCCCCCCCAATGTGAAGAGAAAATAGGGTAGAACAACCTCACCTCCGGTGGTGTCTGGAAATGGAGGGCCCTCGGGAAGTCCGGGGGACTTGACCAAGAAAAAAAGCCCAGAGAGAAGGGAAAAACGAAATCTTGAAGCAGACACCTCAGGACTTTAGGACCAACGACAGGGCGGGAAGGGGGAAAGGGGGAGAGAGTGTCAAAACAAGTGGAATGTCAACAGGAATCTTCACCACCAAAATACGAAAGACCAAGGAGGTACACCCTCCATTGAAAAAAAAAATGGCACCAAAACACACACAACGGTCCGGGGCGTGGGGGGGGGGGGGGGGAAGGACACCAGCAAAGGGTGGCCCACAAATAAATGAAAAAAGAAGGTATCACATCCTTGGAGACCCAAAGTTGATTGAAGCATTCATTCGGGTTTTTGCCGCTCGAACCAAAAAAAAAACACAAAAAACTTGCTAGAGTAGCTCACCATCGGGGTGTGGGGAGGGGCCAGGCACGAACCAGGCCAGAACGTCCTAGCGCAACCAAAAAAACACCAAACAAAGGAGAGAAGAAGAAAAAGAAGAGAATGAAGTAGGGAGGAAGGGGCCCTATCTTTACACACTCGTAGTGTGGGATAGAGAGACGTGGGTGGCGCACAACAATCAGGGGGCTCCAGGGGAGGAAAAAAAAAAAAATATGAGTTCACGCCTTAGGACGGGCACGAAAAGAGGGAGTACGGCCCTCCTGGGCTAGAGGGGGGGGTCAAGCCACGAAAACAGCCCAATGTAAAACGGGGTGACTTTGGTCTGAAAGGGTGAACCATGGGAAGAAGGGTACATTTAAAAGGAGCACACGAGTGGGGGGGTGACGATGAAAAGGTCCAAAGGTTTCCTGAAATTGAACACCTTACCCCTAATACGCCGAGGCCTACAAGGGCGAGGGGAGGGGATGTGACGCAAAAAAAGAGAAAAAAAAAAAAAAGCGCTGAAATGGGGTCACCGAGAGAAAACGGGGACGCAAGCCGACTCAAAAGCTAAAGGAGGTGTTTTCGACTTTGTCTCAACCTTGCGCACTCAAAAACTGGAGTGGGTATGGGTGGGGAGGCCACCCCCACAACAACAAACTGATCACAAAACCTCTGGGAGGGGCAGGCTCCAAAAACGGTCCACGAGGGAGAAGCGTTTTGCGAATGACTGGAAAAAACAAGGCCCTCACCGAACGGACGATCTGGTGAAGGGGGGAAGGGGGATCTGCAAGGAAAAAGGGGGGGGTCATGGGTGCAGTAAAAGGCCAAAAAGGCAAAACCTCACCCCCCGGGGGTCCAACTACCACCAACGGGGGGAGTACATGGGTTGGGAGCCAGAGTTTGGGGGCAAAAATTGTCGATGTTACGGACCAAGGCAACCATGGGGAGTACGGGGCACAAGGGGGAAGGGTGTGACACGGTAGCGAAAACGCCAACCGAACCTCAACTGGCCTAACGAGGGATTCCAGAAGATCGGGCAGGAGGGGGAGGAGACTACAGGCGGCTTCACCCAAAAGGACGTCGAAAAAAACGAGGTAGAAACGAGTGGGGGAAAAGCACGGCTTGAACGACAGGGAAAAAGACCTCCTTTGGAGAAGCAAGGTGTACGGAGAAAAAGGATGAAACTGATAACCCATGGAAAAGAAAAGCAAAAGAGGGGGGGGAAAACACCTGTAAAAAGGCAAAGAAGCAACTCCTAAAAAGGAAATTAAAAAAGGGTACGTTTGGGGGGGTCGAGTCAAACATTGAAAAAGATATAACGGTCCCAATAGCTTGGTGGAACAGTCGGGGAGGGGGGGGGGGGGTTGAATGTGGTGTACTGGGGGGGGGAAAAAAAATGGTCCTTGATTCCAGCCACGGAGAGTGAACGGGGCCCCCAGAAAAAAAGGCGGGAAAAAAAAAGCGTTTCTTATCATGGTCACGCACAAAAGGGAAACCCCCACGCCGTAAACTCCAACGAAAGAGCCGGCAAAATGGCAGGAGTCAACTGGCACCCAAACAGGGAATAAAGACTTGGAGGAAAACGGGGTGTCGTAACAGAGGGTTTGGGGCAGCAAAAAAAGTCCGCCCAGGAGCCGCCAGACAGGGGGGGGGGGGAACAAAAAAAACCTCGAACCCCGTAACTAAAAAAAGAAGGAAACGGAAGGGGGTCCATATCGGGATGTCTGGGGGACACAAGCCTCAGTAGGGAGGCAAACTAAGCAACAAACGGCTGCACAAACAGTGGTTTGAAAAAGAAAAAAAAATACAGGAGAAACACAAGAAATTTCCGGGGGCGAAGCGCCGGAGGGTGCAGAAATACGGGAAAATGTTTCGGGCATGAGACAGACGGCCGCCAAAAGGGGGCTCCCTCGAACGTCCTGGGCGGAAAAAGGTGAATCGAGCAGAAAACACGGTAAACGCGAAAGCTGGCCAATCAAAGGGAAGGGCGTTGAAAACAGGACTAAAGGTGTGACCGAGGGGAGGCCGGCCGTGTTGCCTGTTGGCAAGACCAGGGAGCGGACATCATAAATCGCTACACAAGCGGCTTCAAACAGAAAACGAAGGTTTGAAAAGAATGGGAGAAGAAGAAAATGCCTGAAGAGCCTTAGGGGGGGGAAAAAAAGTTGGGTTGGATTCGAAAAGGGACCGAACGAAGGCACGTACTACCCAGCACTTGTGACGTCAAAAAGTGACCGCCCCGCCGAGGAAAACGCCCTTCACGGGCGGTCCACTTATACCCGGTAACGTGGTCGGCTGATCAACTGGGTGTCAGCCAAAGGGGAAGGTGAACGGCGGGACCGTCGAGAAGGAAAAAGGACATCTCGGCTTTCCAACAGGGGAGAAAGGAAAAGGGCAAAAGAGGTCCTAATCCATGAAAAAACGCAGCCCAAAAATTCATACGATGGGGGGAACGAAAGGGGGATCCAAAACTTAATCACATGCCGGTTGGGGAAAGCCCCTTGGGCGAAAAAGAACTCTGAAGGGTTGTGTTGTTTTTAGACCTCCCGAGTGAACTGCACGCGGGGGCCATAATATGACGATTCCCGTTGAAAGGGGCCCGTCCCAGTTCCAGGGAAGGTTTGGAAAAAAACGCCGGCGTGCAACACGAAAATGAGCAAAGGGGAGGAAAAATGCCTGCCAAAAACGGACGTAGGACGACCGTCATCAAAGGATTCGCAATCAGGAACCAGGGGGGTGTCACGAAGGTCTAACTCGACAGGGCAATTGTCAAGGGTCATTGGAGGAATCAAGGCAAGGGGGGGGGTAACGTTTGCAGAAAATGCTCAGAAATCAAACCAAACCGACGTTCAAACGTCAACGCGTGGGGGCCTCGAAGGCAACTAGGGAAGGAGAGAAAAGGGGGCGACGGGATCCACAATCTGTAACCAGTCCAGAAGGCAACAAAGGGCAAAAAGAAAATGTTCCAACAGAGGTGCAGCATGATCAGGGTAGGAGGGGGGAGTCCCTCTCACAACCCAAAACGAACCCGGAAAAGACTGGACAACTTTAATGTGACGAGCCCCGGGCAGGTGTTTGAAAGTGAGGGGGGGTTAAAGGCAGTGCGAATGGAAGGGGAGGAAGGACAGGCGGCGCAAACCATTCACCGGGTACGCCAAAAAAAAAAGGGGCCCTGGACTGTGATTTAAGAGCCACAGACACCGGGTCGATGGGGTCGCCACCTCCCAGGCAATGAAGAAACGAAGAAACTAACGCAAAAAGAAATCATGGAAAAAGCTAAAAACCAAATCTTGCTCGAACCTTTGTACGGGGAGAGAATCAAACAAAAAAGTGACCAAAACGAACAAATCAATTTCACCAGTTACTTAAGCAAAGGTTTCCCACGGGGGGAAAAAAAAAAAAACGTCCAAAGAGAGCGTTCGCCACAACGCGACACCATGTGTAAACCCAGTGGGGTCGGAAAGAAGCGACAGGAGGGCCCAATGGAGCTCAAGACACGGGGACAACCGGGGCCCAAGACCAAAAAAAAAAAAAATCCTAATTGGAGGGCCGGTACATAAAAAACATAATAAACTACCTCCCCCAACGGAAAGTTCTGAAAAAAAGCAAGAAAGGGAAACCACGAATGGGCAAACCCTCGCCAAATGGGTGATTCATTGAACAACGTCCGAAAACCAACCGGCACCAAGGTAGTTCAAATGGGTCAAAGGAACCGGGAAGTCCAGGGGGAGCGGGCTTTCACGAAGCCGGACGGGATATAGAAGAAGGAGGGAACCCTCGAACGTTAGGGTTAAAAAAAAAGCAGAGGATGGGTTTGGCCCACGTCCACCAAAAGGTAAGTGGACAGAGTCAAAGGGGACCAAAAACAGGAAAGCTTCAAAGAGGGAAACGGGGACCAAAGGAACTTGGGTCGAAACGACACCAAAACAGGAGGGGTTCGTTGAGGAAGAAAGCTGAGGGGACCTTGGAAAGAAGGTCAGCTTAGTGTTGCGTCCTCAAAACTTAATAAGGGAAAAAATCTAGGGTGGGTGGGGGAAACTTGTGCCGGGGGGGACAAAGCCTTAAAATTGGGTGGCGCAAGTATATATACAAAACACCGACAGAGGGGGGGTAGAAAAAAAACGGACAGAACAAGTCAGAAAGGGAAGAAAAATAAAATAAAAACGCAAAAACAACAAAAGGAGAAAAGGAGGGAAAAAAAAGGAAGAGAATTCGCTGGGGCAAAAATTTTGCCACCGGTAACTCAAAACGAATGGGAGGGTGTAGAGAAAAGAGCAGTACCGCACATCCAGGCCGAACAGAAGCGCAACCAACCCGTAACACAGGATTGTGAGGACGATCAAAGAGGTGGAGCTGGACACTTCTTGAAAAAGAGGGGCTGTGACTACAAGCCCAAACCGAGCACAAGGAGGTGGGGGGGGGGGAAGTGTTCAAAAGGGGTTATGGACGGATGAAAAATCTGGGGGAGAGACGACGTGTGGAAGATCAGGAACGTGTGGGACCTTGAAAATGAGAATGGACCAACCCCTGCGAAAGGTCAGGGTCAACAACAAAAAGGTGGTGCAAGGAGTTGGGAAAACTCTGAGAAGCATCGAGGACGAAAACTCGGATGGGCAAGCACCACTCAGAAGTAGAGGACAGCTCAAGAACACAGGAAATGGGTTCTCAATTTGGGGCAGGAGGACACCACCTTCGGGGGGGTGCGGAAGCAAAACTGGGATAACCAAACTTAGTGGCGCAAAAACACCGAAGTTCTCGTAGGAGGTGTGCTTGAAGGGGGATGTCAAAGGGTATGAAAACAAGGGAAAAAAAACACTGCACCTCAAAAAGTGGGAGGGGAGGAGGCGGTTGTCTACCTTGGGAGTGCGGGGAAAAGGACCAAAAAACCACACCCCCACACCAGACTGGCAGGGCTACCTGGGGCGTCACAAAGTCGCCACGTGGGCCTGGTGGTGTGGGACACGTCACTTGGGGGGGGGGGTTTGAAAGGAAAACGGTCCCAAAAAACAAGGGGAGTAAAGGGGAACACATAATGGGCTTCCAAACTTGATGCCAACCCTCAACGAGGGAAAAAATACCTGGATAAAAGATCGGGAAAAAGAGTTCCAAGAGCGCAAAGTAGGTCGTGGAGAGGAAGGAGTGCAAAAACCAGAAACCAGTGGGTAAACGCGTGGGGGGAGAGAGGGGTGACTAAAGGGGAAGAAGAACCTGGGGGGAGGGGGCGGCAAATGAACAGGGAACTGGGGGAAGGGGCGCCCCTGCACCCCACGTCACGAACAGGTGGAAAAAAAAGGGTAAATGCCCCACACCCGTTCAACCATTAAAACTAATCATTAAAACAGGGAGTGGGGGGGTAGTCCATCCAGCCGAGAGAGTTGAAGTTCAAGCGTCATGGTGGGGAAAAATCCTTGGGTGTTGGACGAGTTTAAAATTTATGAACAGAGGGGGGTGTTGGGGGGGTCTCCATTTTGCGAGATTCAGAGGAACTGAAAAGAACAAAGACTGAAAATACTTTGCGGGCGGGAGGTCATGAAGCATTTGCACGCAAACAAAAGTGAAAAAAAGAAGGGGGTCCCACGATCCTCAAACATGGGACAGTAGAACGGGACCACACAAACGGAGGGGTTCAAAAAAGATGATAATCGGGGAGAGGTGATGGGGTCCTACGAGGGGGCAGAAAAAGGCTCCGGAGAATCGAAGCCCTTCTTTGGCCAAGCAAAAGGGGGACGCCGGACAAGTAAAAAAGGGGGGCCCGGGCCTATGGAAAAAACAAACGTTCAAGAGAGGGGAGGTGTTGGAGGGATTGCCAAAAAGCCAGGCGAGAAAGGAAAAGGAAAAGAAGGAAAAACCGCTTGAAACCAAAAAACTGAACGTTACGACCAAACATTCACGGAAATCATGACTGGAAAGTGTGAAGGAAGAGCGCCGTCAGGGGGGAAATGAGACGGAAGCAATGGTTACGGTCAGGAGAAAGACAGCCAAAAACATAGGAGGAGGGAACTTTTTGAAAAAACATAAACCCGGACGGGGGGATAGTGGCACAGCAACGAGGGCGGGAAAGCCGGCCGACGCAAAAGCTGGTAGGGGGTTAAGGGGAAAAAGTGAAAAATTACCGCCTTGGTCCACCTAATTGTGGGAACACAATGGGGTACAGAAGGGGGATCGCAAAAAGATATAGAGCCAAAAACAAACA
>Ga0179593_1592421_pt1 | contig 12362 bp, 15 predicted proteins | sample CZODoug2_1_08_16_FD_185931 | JGI IMG/M metagenome (GOLD analysis project Ga0179593, IMG submission 185931) | Vadose zone soil fungal communities from Angelo Coast Range Reserve, California, USA - CZODoug2_1_08_16fungal (PacBio error correction) | ecosystem: Environmental > Terrestrial > Soil >...
TCTCGCATGTTAATCTCGCTCGGAAATGTGTGCGCGCAGCAAAAAAAGGAAGAAATCGCCCAGTCTTGAAAAAAGTCCAGGAGTGGAAAGGATTCTGACGGGTAGGGGGGGGGGAAAGGTTAGCGTGCCGATACTTTCTAATTTCTTCGAGGAAATAATACAACATACGCGAGGGGGAATCAGCGGGGATCATCATCTGAAGGAGGGGAGGGCCGTCCCACTGAAAAGCGAACTTCCTTCATGATCGAAAGTACTCCGCTCTTCCTCGGGGAGTGTCGTCGAATGGGGGAACAAATTCGGAAGTTGGCATGTGAGGCATGGCCGAGGGAAAAAAAGTATTAAGACGGGAAGAAGGATCGCCTTACTGTCCTGGTCTGGGGGAAAAAGTCCTCGATTACTATGACGAAATTCGCAGGGAGGTGCAAGGGAAAATGGTAAAGAAAATTCGCAGTAGGAAAAAAAGGTCGGCTTGCGGGAGGGGGGGAGAGGGGGCTGTCGTCTGATTTTTTGGGGGAAGCAAGATCAACCCCACCAAGAGGGGCCGAGATCCGGAAAAAGTACCAGGGTCGGAAACAACTGCAAAAATGTGGGGAGCTTCCTTTTGAAGCCAGGAACGGGGGGGAAAAAAGGGACTTGTACTTAGGGCTACCTTCGAGGAACCCTGAAAGAGAAGAAGGTTCCATTCCGTCATCCACAGGGGACGCTTGCTTCCTTGTGAAAGCAACATGTCCCAGGCAAAGGGCTGGCCACTCAAGCTCAACAACCGTGATGAAGAAACGGAACAAAATCCATTGGGAAATAACTGTTAACCCCGGGAAGGGGGACTGGAAACGAGGTAGACGATATCCGCCAGCGGGGTACGGTCGTTGAAAACAGGAGGAGAGTCCTTGTCCGCCGGATCAAGCTCACCCACACACTGAGGAGAAGGAGAAGAGAAAGCAAATCATAAGGAGCTCATAGACTTTGTTTCGAGGGTAATTATCTATGTTTAAAGAGTCCAGCAGTCAGTTTCCTCCTTTACTAACAGTTTTGCGGAAAAAGGGGGGGGGGACAGGAAGCTGGGTTCTAACTTTGGTCGCAAGTGGCCATCAAGAAAATCTTATCGATGTGGACATTGACGGTGGGAAGAAGCAATGTCAGTTGGGGACGTGCTATGAGGTGTGTAAGTTTACGAGGGGAAAAAGAACCTGGGAAGTCAGTGGGAAAGCCCATCCCGCCAACGTTAAGTGACGAAGAACACTGAAGCTCAACAACAGTGTGTTTGAGTATTTCTCAAACCGAAACGAGGCGACGAATGAGTGCGATGGTGTTGTGGGGAAAAAAAAAGGATGCCACGCACTGCAAATTCAGCCTCAGCCAGGGACGCGCCTCTCCCTCAAGGAGAATAGTTGTGCAGAATGGGACCTTAAAGGGGCCCACTGAGTCCGCGGGAACGGGCCGCTCCCTAGTCAGAGAGAAAGAACCAGACGTCCGGCGATGAAAGCACAGAAACCCGCTTTCCTCAAAGGATAGCGGAACATCGGCCAGAAGAACTTCTGCTTGAAGAAAAAAAAAAATTTGCGTGCAACCACCTGCGCTCGACGACACGAAAAACCGAAAGGAACTTCGACTCGAGCATGGACTTTCTCTGTGGGGGCTTCAATGGGAAAAAAATACCCTTCCCGGGATCATACTCGAAGAAATACAGCTACCGAGGCAAAGCGTATGTTGACGATCCGAAACGAGAAATCCACTTATCGCGGCACGCGAGGGGATCCCGGCAAATACCGTCCAAGAAACGGGGAATACCAAAGGGGAAAATCGAAGGGGGCGCGAGGGGGGGAGATCTGGGAGACACATCGAAGTGGCGTCGCCTAAGGGAAAAAAAGCGACTATCCGGTCTGTACATCCTCCTCCAAAAGAGCCAGAAAAAAGGGTTGGCAGCAATCCTAAAGTTAGCGGAAAAGCACGTTCAGACTCAAGGAGCAAGGACAAACGCCGTCTGTCACCTCGGGGGGGAAATCGAAACAAGACCTGGGGCTCGAGCAGAGCGGGGAAGGTTCCATTCCCAGAGTGATTTCGAGTCTCGGAGAACCTAGAAGAAGAGAGTCTCAGAGGGACGTCACCTTTGGTGTACCGAAAACCGGAAAGCTCTCCGTTATGCTGGGGGGGTATCCCTAAAGAGAGAATGGAATGAGCTTAAAAAGGGGGGGGGAAAGACTACGGAAAAGGGGGGAAATTCTTCCGTGGAAAAAGAAAGAAACTCACGACGCGCAATTATTGGACCTTGCTCCGCCGGTTGAGAATCGACAACTACCAGGAATGTCGAGGAATTCGATTCTTTCGAGAAAAAACCCGGGAAAAATCCTGGAGGGGGTACTTAGTTATTTGCCGTTTACGGTCTGAAGATAGAGTTAAGCCGACGCTGAAAGGGGAGTCTGATTTGAGAACGCAAATCTTCTCTCTGACTAGAAGGGAAAAGAAGGGAAATGGAGAAGGCCATCCTTAGGAGGAACAAAGCCGGTCGAGTTGAACAGGGGAGCTCTATCGACGGGGGGGAAGTCCAGAACGAATTTGAAGGAGGAAATTGGAAAATCAACGAAGAAGAAGGTCATGCCCTTGAAGGGGGAAACCGTTCCGGCGCGACTGGGAGAAAGGGGAGGAGCCCTTATTGCCGATCCCCCGAAAAACAAGAAAAGAAGGCGCGTCCCCAATCGACCAGGGAAAGAAATCTCATTGCTCCGAAGCCAAACTGTAAAAAAAAAAGGATCGGCTGTCTTTGCGCACAGCCGAGGAGTTAGGGTCGACGGGCTTGCAACGTTCTTAGGAGACTAAATGCTTAAAAATGCTCCAAGAAAAAAACCCTGGGGGAAAAGGAATGGTGGAAAAAAGGAAGGACCGTCACAGACTGGTTGAGACAGTGAAAAGTCATCGTCGAGCTATGCCGTAAAGGGAAGCGCCTTCGCCCAACGGGACTTAAGATTGGCAATGAAAAGACGAAAGAGCCGGAGATTTGGACCTTATAATGAATGCGCTAACTTGCCGAAAGGGGAGAGACCCGACGCTAATCTGGAAGGCGGCAAGCGCGTTTTCTGCAGAGGAAGAAAAGGGAGAACGCTAGAAAAAAGAGACGGCTCTCTTAGGAAGACCACGGCAGCGCAACGTCTAATAGGGACATATTCAAGTCCGGCAGGAAACTCGATAGGGGTGGGAAAGAGAGGTGGGCATTATTCTTGGGAAAAAAGTGAACCGGAGGGTTGGGAAAAGCTCAAAGGCTCAAGTGAGCGAATCGAGTCCAAGGGGGCGATAAGTTGTAGGTAAAAAGGAGGCACTAATGAAGAAAAAAAAAAGCCCTGTGAGGAAGCGGAGCCAGGAGCGATGGGCCGTGGAGGATCGTCCACGAGGCTGGTGTCGAGTTGTCCGTGGGGGGGAAAGTCTATCACCCAGGAGTTGGGCTAAAAGCCATTGGAAAAGGGAAAAAATCGGAGATAAGAATGCCCCAGCTGCATTCGTCGTCGTTCTTCGCAGGTAAGTAGTGCCTGGTTTTCTTTGATAATTTCTGGTCTCTGGTGTTTCTTGATGTACGTTGTGTTTACGTTTCTCCTCCATAAGGAGGACCCCGGCAAAGAAAAAGAGTCTTCCAAAACAACACAGTTCTGAGTGCCCTCTCTGCGATTGTTAGTTGAGTCCCTGGTACTGCAAAGTTCGTTCCTTAGGTGGGGAAGGGTTCCCATCTCACGCCCCACTGGCAGGAAGGGGGGGAGGTCTGAAGAGAAAGTTTTTAAAAACTGGGGAGAACAAAACCCTCGCCAGTCCAAGCGCGATTTCTGTACTAGGTCAACGGGAAAGGGAAAAAATCTGGATGGTTCATGACTGTAGCCACAATCAAGGAAAGAAAAAAACCCACCAAAATATCCTCTTTGGGAACAATAGCGCTCTCCTTTTCGCAACGAGGTTATCGTCGCGCCAGGTCTCTGGCGGGATCGAGGGTATTGGTTCATGAGAACTCTTTAACGCATCGAAAAGGGAAAAGGGAAAGAGTCAGGGGGGCAAAGGGCCGTCGGTACACAAAAAGAGGACGGGAATCGTCCCTGAAACAACGCTATTGGAAAGATCGAGTGCGAAATGCTGAGATTACGAAGGGGCGCCTGAAGCGAACGCCGCAAGATCCCGGCGACAAGAGCCGAGTAAGCGAACTAGCTTGAGCGCTTAGCCTCTAGAGGGCATAAACGCGCGGCCGAAGAAAAACTGACGTGAAAAAAACTCGGCGCCCGGGACGCAGGTCCCAAAGACCCCTGGCGGTATCAGGCGATCGAACCGATCTTTCGCAGAGAAGGAAAAAGGAGATTGCATCGCGTCGGTTGGGAGCTCTTCGGTGGTAGAAAGAGGGGAGTTACGACACGGGAGATGGCAATCACTGCTAACAAACATCCGATCGAACGTGGTGGAGTTCAACCGCAATCCGAGCGAGGTGGACATTGCCAAATGAGTCTGCGCAAGACTTTGTCGGGAGGCTAAGAGAAGGGGGGGGAAGGCCCGGGGGCTTCGCAATCCTAAGAGCGTGGGGTTGTTTTTACAAGTTTGAGTTGGGGGGGAAAATCCTGCGCTGATTGCGAAAAGTTGGGCGCAAAGTGAGGGGAGAAAAAAAAGGGCGAGGCAAGACCTCCTTTCTCCCAGGAGCAACGGAAACGTGTGGTACATTACGGCATGAAGCCAGGGAAGCTTTGACTGATCCGAAGATTTTCAGAAAAGGAGAGAACCGTCAAGAAGACAACTCTACCGGCGCCGCCGATGGACTAACCTCCTCCTGTCGACAGATTCCGTCGAGATGCGTCCGGCCAGAGGGAGGCGTTCGCAACAGGGGGTTGGTGGAAAAGTACGAGCAAAAAAGACTCCGCTTCGGATGGGTCAATGCGTTCGTCATCGATTATTGAAAAGCCCCATCCTCGACCTACCGGGGTCGATTGACTAACAGAAAAGGAACGGCATCACGGAGGGGAAAAGTGGCAGTCTCACTGACGAATTTTGCGAGCGGCAAACCCAGGGTGCCTTATTCTTTTCGAGGAAGCGCATAACTGGAGGAAGGGATCCCAGAAAGAGCGTGGGCATGGCGTAAACAACCGTTTGGACGCGTTGTGGCCAGAGTGATCATCTTGCGAGGGGGTGTTTAAGTCCAAAAGAGGAAATGTAAAAATGACGGAGTCGATGAACGCATTTGTAAAGGAGTGCAGGCTCAAAGGCGAGGGCATACGGAGTTGGTCCTGCTCGATGTCTCTTGACTAAGAAACGAGTAGTCGTACCTCTGGGAAAACTTTCCAGCGGTGATGCTCGGCGTGGGATCGGTACATGACGGATCGCGAACTTTGTCTACGGGATTTTGCGCTCAGAAAAAGGGGAGCAATGGTCCAAAAGGGAGGAAAAGGAAGGAGTATGTTGCGAGGCGGATCTGCCGGCTCGGGAGAGTTCCCGCGTACTTGCGAGGGGAAAAAGAATTAGATCGTCAGGGCACTCGGTAAAAGGATCGCACCACTCGTAAGTCGAAAGGGTAAGGAATAGAACTAAGTAAAGGCGAAGGCACAACAGCACCTCCTAAGTGTCGCGGTGTCGCAAGTCCTGGAGTAGGGAGTCCTCCGAGAAAGGAGGAACTTGATGGGAAAGCTGTCAGGACTTGTGGAGGGGGTTCATATCAGCCTCATGCTAAAGGGGGGTTAGGCGTGGGAGGGCGGGGTATAAGGGGTGAAGGCGTGTTGTTGTGAGGCCGAGCGGGGTGAAGAACGAGAGACGACGGCAGCACTATCCTAAATTTGGGAAAGCGCGATCTCCTCTATGGTATTTCGCTGAGAGGGTGCAGGCCTTCGCGGTTAGTGAGAGGGTCTGAGGCGAATCGCGAAGTGTTAGGACTGGCGTAACGCGATCTGCTTCGGAGCGGTCTTCCCTTCTGAGTACCTGGAGGGAAAGGTGCCTATCCTCTCTCTCCAGGGAACTTCTAGTCACAACTATGGAGGGGGTTTACTGCATTCCATCGATGTCGCACGCCCATTCAATCTGGAGCAGGTGTGGTGCCGGAGAATGGGACAGATGTGTGCGGAAGGTCTAAGCTCGCCTAAAGAGTTAATGGCCCATTTCATGTAGGGGGGGGATCTTTCTCTTGGGGGGGAGGCATGCACGGAGAGAAATTCGTAACTGGTCTAGGGCCTCGAAAGGCCGTCTGGGTGTCTATTGTTCATTCAAGATAACAACAACAGCAGTAGGAAATGGCCGAGGAGCGGATTCTGTCTGGAACCGTTCCTCTTGTGGCAACCAAACTGCTCAAATGGTGAGCTTACCGTGTTCTTAAGGAAACGGTGAAAGGTAAAGACAGAAGTGCGGAGGAAAGTCTCGAACGTATCAAAATTGAAAAAGATCATCGACCCAAGGAATTGTCAACCAACGGGGGACCATGGCTCTATCAAAAAAGTGCTTCTGAAGATCCTGCGGGTTCGGAGTGCTCGGAGCGAAGCAAGGTGCTCAAAGGCTAGAGGGTGAAGCCCAATATAAGTGAGGGGGGAGAGCGGGCCCAGAGATAAACACTTGGGAGGAGACGTTCGCCCACAAATGTCTGGGGTAGGACGACTCGACCGACCTAATTTGTCAAAAAAAAAGGGAAAGGCTAAATAGCAACCCAGGGATGGCTAGGGGATAAGGGGGGGGAGGGGTGCGATAGGGCCCGGTAGCACTATTCATAAGGCGTCAACGGTCTGTATCATGAAGTTCACCACAGTCGTAGAGCTACATAGGGGAATTTATTACTGAAAAATAGAAGGGCGGAAGAAAATAGGAGTCCGCCGCGAAAAGTTCTTTTCTTTCCTCGTTTCAAAAGATTGACTTTCGGGACGCCGGCTCTCGAAAAAAAAGTGGGGGGACTTCTTCTGATTCCATGAAAAGAAGGCGGACAATTCCGCAATCAATGGTGTCAAGAAACGGGAACATACTTTTTCCGCTTTCTTATCTCGAAAAGAGAGTTAATAGTCCCCAGGCGCGGGACCTTGGTGAAGAAAATTTCATGTGGGAAAGTGGTGAGGGGGGGCGCGGGGTGGGGGGGTGGGGGGGGTTTTTTTGGGGGGGGTGGTTTGGGGGGGGGTTGGGGGGATTTCTACTGGGGACCTGAAAAGGGGGGGGGGGGAAAGAGAACGGCGTGGCCACAAGTCGAGGGGAGAAATGGGGACATGGCGGTGGAAAGGAAGCCGCGTCAGAAGAACGGATTGAGGCGGACGAAGTTCGGGAAGACGCAGAAAACCGGGAAAAGTCTTTTGAAAAAACGAAAGACGAAACATGAAGCAAAAACTTTGGTCATTTTGAGCAATGGAACCTGGGGGGGGTCGGGGGCCATACCTCCTTGAGCTCGGAAATTGTCGTTTTTGATTGGCTGGACCAAATTCCCAACCCACCTTCCCTCCCTTTCTCTCAAATGTGACCATCCGAATGGCGGACAGGGTTGGTAAGGGGCGTAGAGGCCTGGACTCGCGGAGTGACCGTCTAGGAATGTGGTGTGCCCTTCTGCCAGGTTGGGCCCCGCGGGTTTCCTCGGCGCCAAAGGGGCAGGATCTTAAGGCACACAAGAGGTTCATCGGTACATTCCGAAATACCATTAGAGCCGTCATTCAGAAAAGAGGCCCCGAACCGACTGCTATCTTCACATCGCTACCAAGACCATTTGGCCTTAAACTTGGCTTATCCCAGGGGGAGGGGCCCAAAAACCAACCTAGGAAAAAAAAAACCCGGAGGAAATGAGGGGGGGGGGGTCAACATCATAAGGAAGAGTCGCTTGGATTACTGGAAGAGCCTTTACTAGCTTCCGATTAGGGAAAAGCTACGAGTGGGGGAGAAAGGAAAAAGGAAAAAAGGGCGATCCTAAGAGAGAAGTACGAAAAGATAAAAAAAGGGAAAAGACAGTCCTCATCGCAAAAAAAAAACCGGTTACAAAAGATAACCCGACCTTTTTGGGAGGCGCAAGGTCGATTGGGGAAGGGGGCTGGTAGAAAAGCCGAACGGGGAGGGGGGCCCGGTCATGTAAAAGGCCTCCCTCCTATTGCAAAGATTCATTTGTGTTCAACGCTCTTAAACGCGAGTCCGAAGATCGAGCACGTAACCAAGTCTGTCACCCGAGAATTTGAAGGAAGCGGAAAGAGTTAGCATCACATCGGAAAGGTGGGCCATCCCAGCATATGGAGGTGATCGTCTCGACTGAACCAAAAGGGCTCAGCAAGCCCAGAGAGGGGGGCAATTTGACAAAAAGGAAACACTCTCTAAGGGGAGGAAAATCGTGGTTATACAAGCAGGGAAAGAAGTTCTCTGCGGAATCGGTTTTTCGAATAAAGGAAAAGGGGGAAAAGGCATGACGGGACCTTAACAAAAAGGGCCTTTCTCCGGACGGGAGAACGGGCAATCGACAACTACCCAGGACTGGCGAGAAGGAGCGGTCAATAATCCCAAAAACGCGCCGGTTAAAACTAGGGAAAGGGAGGAAGCCTAGTTCGAAAAGGGGAGATGAAACAAAAAAAAGAAACCTGGACCTTCTGATGAATCAACAGAGAAAGGACGTCCAGATCGACGAATCGTCGATCTGAGGGAGGGGTCAAAAACCAGAAGGAAGGGGGAAAACACACGTGCGGGGAGAGAGAAGGTTTCGATCCGTCCAAGTGATCTTAAGGAAAAACCATTCAACGCCTGCTCAGGGACAGACGTATGTCCCACACGTTTGAAAAGGGAAATGAAAAGTCGAAAGAAAAAAGAAAACGCCTCGCGCGCAAAAAAATAGGGAAAGAAATCAGATCCGCTGGTCTCCTGAAGCAAGGACAAAAGATCGGCTGTTTTGCGCGCAACGGGAAGCCAAATGAGGAGGAGGGGGGGGGAAGGGGAACGTGGAATTTCGGGGAAAAAGAAATTCTTCAGGCAAGGAACGCGATCGGATTAGGGTTAACTACCAAAAAAAAGATCGCGGGATGGTGAAGCAGTGAGGAAAGTGCGGACACGACATGTGTCGGGGAAAAGGGAAATCTTCGGGGAAGAGCGAAGAAGGAACCGACCGCTTAAGGAGGGGAGTGATTCGCCGGCGACGAGAAAGACTGCCGGAAACGCCGGGTGTCTTTTGTACCGAAAGGGGTGTTACAGAAAAAAAAAATCGTCAGACAAAGGAGAAGAGAAGAAGTCTTCCGCGTCGGGGAAGGGAAGGAGAAAATCACGCGTCACGCTAGACAAAGGCTAGGCAGGAGGAAAGGCTCTCTGCGGCGTGTTCCGAGAACGGCAGCGCACGTGGAATGGGGGGAATAGGAGAACGGCAGGGATTTTAATCGCGGGGGGGGGAAAGGATTCGGGCACGCTTGAAAGGCGGGTGGGTTGGCCACCGGATCAAGAACGCTGTACTCGAAAATAGGTTATGGAGAATTAAAAGAAGAAAATCATATCCGGGGAAGAAACGCTCACCAGGAGAGTGCCTGTGGCTTATCTTCCACAAATGGTGTCGAGGGGAGCGGGAGGAGAAACCCTTGGGGATTAACAAGGGACCTCGTCCAGAAAAATCGTCGAAGGGGGATGTCCCTCTGAGAGGGGAGTCCAGGGAGGGGTTCCTGACAGGAAAATCCTGATGCCATTGCCAGAAAAATCGAAGGCCATTTTTGGGGAAGGAGGAGGAAAAGGGAAAAAAATAAGGAAAAAAACGAGTCTAAAACAAAGGGAGAGAGCTGTTAGGGACGGGGCATTGCATCCAGTTGGGGTTCAGCAGAAAAAAGTTTTTTAAAGTTTCAAGGCAAATGCCGTCGACGAGGTCCAATAAGTTGGCACCTGGAAGGAACGAAGAAGACCCGCTCCGCGGGCCATGGAAAAGTGGGAAGGACGAGGGGGGAAACTCTTAGGTGAGCGTTAGCCCAAGAAGGGGATCGAGCCACCAACTACGCGACCACCAGCTATCCGCTGAAGGATCACCACGGCACCAGAAGAGAAGTGTCAAGAGCTACAAAGAAAAGGTCCTCGTGATGGTTCGGTGAGGAGAGTCCCTAAAAAAAATTAAGGAAAGGGGGAATCTGAGAATGCTCGGTGGTAAAAAAAAAAGGCGTCACGGAGAGGGAAAAACTCGCTTTGCACTCAGCACACAAAGGAAGGCCGACGATTGGGTGCGCTCCGAGAGAGCCTTCGACACGATCCTCCCGAGAGGTGAACTCGCGTGAGCGCGTGAGCTAGTAAGTCTGAAAAAGGCGCGGCGAAGGCCTGGAGGGGACGTCGTGAACTTATCGGGAGAGGAGAGAAATGTAAAACGCAGTTCAAAAAAAGGTTCATAAGGACGCGATCGCCGGTCCAAAACGAAAGGAGACTTCACGCCGTCGGGGGCGCCTGAGCGCTTAGGGAAGAGGAGAGGGACTATGAAGGGGGGAACACATTAGGGGGGGAAGGAACCATCCCGCTATCGGAAAGGGGGGGGGAAAAGTCACCGCAAATAAGAATTCAGGGAGTTTCCTGTAAGCATTTCGTAGGAAACAGGGTTTTCAACGTGACCGGTACGAAAAACTCTGAGGGGAAAAGCCTATAAGGGTTTACCATTTGGGTAGGTGGAAGACCAGAAGGGGGAAGGATTTGCGACCTTTTCACGATTGGGCGGCCGCTGCGGCGGGGGAGGGGGGGGAGCCGCTGTCGAGGGAATTATAGGAAAGGGAGGCCAAAAGGCAGAAGGAAACCTTACGACGTGCGGACAAAAGGCTTTGCCTGGGAAGAACTAGGAAGATGGGGGGGGGGGAAAAGGGGTTTCTGGACTATCGTAACCGTCGATATAAAAAAAAACCTCCGTTGGTGCACCGCAAAAGGAAAAAGGAGAAGAGAATACTCAAAGGAAAAAGCTCTCTGCAAGGAGGGAAGAGGAGAAGGCGTTCTCCATCGGGGACAGGTCAGGGGAAAGCTTCTTCTTGCTCACTAAACTCGCTACGAAAAGAGGAGGGTTCCAAGGGGAGGGGGAATGGGCCCGCCCATCACTTCCTCGACCTGACCCTTCGGGGGGGGGGGGGTCGATCGACGAAAAAGAAGGGAAACGCCACAGACGAATTGTTGAGCAGCCGGGAAGACGTGTGCCGGATTGGGAGGAACAAAAGCCGCGTAGAAATTGGACGGATCGACGGTGTATAAGCACGGCAGTAGAGGCGAGTGTCTGAAAACAACGGACGCGTTTTTTCCGGGGGAGCACAGGAAGACCCCAGGGCTGGGGGGGGGTAAGTCCGAGGGAAGTCGAGAAATCGGGCTGGGGAAAAATGCCAAAAAAAAAGGACCAGTGAGGGGGTCGAGAGACTCAAATTCTATGGGAAAAGGGGATGCTCGAGGGAGGGAAAAGTGCGCTTATTAGTAATAATGCACGCACTTGCCGGAACGGGAAAAATGCTCGGCGTTTATTATGAGAACATGAACGGAGGAAATTGTTAAGGACCTATAGAAGGGCGCTGAATAAGTAAGGAACTCGCCCTTGAAGGGGGCAAAGAGTTCGAGAGCTTTGAGTACGGGAAAGCTTCAGTTCTCCTGCCGGGGGGGGAAAAAATTGGCCTAATGGAAATAAGCGCTTAAGGGGCAAACATACGCTTTGCCAGAAAGTAATTCAGCTGATCTGAAAAAAAAAAATCCGGAGAGGAGGGGAATCGGGGAGGAAGGCCTGTCCAAGGGAAAAAAGACATCTAACGTCCTTCATATCTCGGAAAATACCCTTCTCAAGGAATCTCCGGGTTCTTAGGGAGGGGAGGTGGTTTTGGACCGCCGTCAAGGGGGGGGGAAGAAGGCCGATGTGCAGATAAAAGTCGGCTCGGGAGAAAGCGGGGACTGATAAGGCAGACCGTACTTCCTGGTCTTGAAAAGAATGACTATTGTCCAAAAAGGAAGGCCCAAATTGCGAGGAAACTTAGAGGGAATGAGAAAAATGCACAACTATTCTATATCGGAACTGAAGGAAAACGAAACAGGCTTCAGGGGTGGGGCAGTGGTCATGAAAACCAGAGAAAGCTATCGAAGAGGGGGGGGCTTAGTAAAGAAAAAGGGTAAGAGTGGCGCCAGGGAGGCAATGGAACATGTTTCTTCGCATAAAACGTTGGCGGAGGGGAATAAGGCGAACGGAACCCACTTTCCAGATCATCTGTGAACGTCAATCCCAACTGACGCGGGGAGTATTGTCAACAAAAGTTCACCCCATTGCTCGATCCTATGGAAAGGACATGCCACAAGGAGAGCTAAGAAAAGGCCCATAAAAATTCCATTTTGCCGAAGAAAAAGGGGAAAAAAGAGGCCCCTGCTGAGGGGAAAGAGAACTCGAATCCTTTCGAGAAAGGGAAAATCTGCTAAGAACCCCAGGGGAGAGGGGGAGGTCCTTGGGCCGCAGGAGA
>Ga0179593_1648290_pt1 | contig 12362 bp, 15 predicted proteins | sample CZODoug2_1_08_16_FD_185931 | JGI IMG/M metagenome (GOLD analysis project Ga0179593, IMG submission 185931) | Vadose zone soil fungal communities from Angelo Coast Range Reserve, California, USA - CZODoug2_1_08_16fungal (PacBio error correction) | ecosystem: Environmental > Terrestrial > Soil >...
GGGACTTCCACCTGAGGAAACATGTAATTTGCCTCTATCCGTTCAATACCAGGAAGATCGGAAAAAGATTACTTTGCCAAAAAGCCTGTCTCCACGTCAGATATTCTATTAAGGCTGGTCATGCGGAGACAAAAGCGAAAATAAAACCCTTGGTTATCACGGAACTGCAGGTCGTGGCACCACTCTCGAGGAAGATTGTGTATTTTAGATGTCCCAAGCAAGAGGTCTCGTGGTAGAAGATGGTCTAAAACGAAAGGGGTCAAGGTTCGACGTAGGTCGAAAGCGCCAAAGGATCATCTTGACTGCATGAATAGGATGCGCCGCGAAACATCGGGTTTGCCTTCGACATGGCATTGAGGGGAAAAAGAAATACGACCCAAAAGAAAGAAGGTAAAGACCCCCTTCTTTTCGACTTTTTCGGTCGTCGGGCTCGGGGAGAAGGGCATCAGAAAAAGCGCGGGAAAGGGGGAACACAAAATCCCGCAAGAGTAAAGGGACAGCAGAACTGGAAAAGGGAATGCGGCCAGGTCAAGGTAATCTTCCAGAAACACTGCGCACGCCGCAGGTGAAAGGAGGACGAGGAGTAATCAAAAGTCATCCCATCAGGAAAAGGGCGTCGTGAAAAAAAAGGGTCAGCAAAAAAAACAAACAAAAAACAAAAAAACACCAAAAAACCCAGCAAACAAACAACAAAAACCGCCGGCGTCTCTGAAAAAAGGGGGGGTGGCAGGTCGAGGGGGGGTGTGGACCACACAGGAACAGAAGAAAAGAAGGAGAGCGGGCGGGAGAGGCAAGAAAAGACACGCGAGAGAGGAAACACCTGAAGGCTCTTAAGCGCAGGTTTGCCGCCGGCGGGAGGGGGGGGGGTAAAAGAAGGTGGTCGCGAGCTGGATCCTCTAGAATGCGAAGGAACGGTACAAAAAGGGACCTCGGAAAAAATCGTCGGTCAGGCATCCGCGAAGGCCAGGAAAGAGAAGGGGAAAAATCGGACGGGCTGAGCAATTGCGGAAAGGAGGGGACGCGAAAGGGTCTTTGAATGCCGCAAGATAGTTCCAAGCTCCTTACCCATCGGTAGACGAGTTGCCCAAAAGAGTTATAGGGAAAGACTGCAAAGGAACCCGGGGAACCTGGGGGTTCCAGAAACCCTCAACTGGATTCCCAGGCAAAAACTAGAAGATCAATGTGCGACCATTTGCAGCAAGTAGGCAGGAGGCGGGTCGCCGCATATAAAATGTGCTGGGGGAACGGCGGTGGGAAACAAAGGGGCTAACGAAAGGGGAGTCAGGGTCTTCTCCCTTCACGGGCAAACGAGGAAACTAGAAGCACTGTCGATGGAAGAACAGGAGGACGTCAGCGGCTCTCCGCAAAAGGAGAGAGGAGGGGGGGAAAGCACAGGACCTATCGGGTTTGAATAAAAGATGACCCAAGAGGGCGCAGCCATGGAAGTGGGAAGGGAAAAAAGCTGTCAGTCAATCTTGTCCGGGAGAAAAACGGGGAACTTTGCGATTGAGGGGCTAGTCTCTGCGAAGGCCAAGAAGGCTGCGGTATATCAGTGGGTGATTCCACTCTGCGCGTATATTGGAGCAGAGAAAACACCAGAAGGTGAGGAGGAAAAGGTTTCACATATATAGAGAGGTGAGCATACGCACTGAAACGTCCGCGTTGAGGGAAAAGCGTAAGGGGAAGCCAAACGTCGCCCAGAGGAAATCTTGTGTCGATCCGGAAATAGAAAGAAGGAGGGAAAAGGTAAAAAAAGGGGAAAGCGCACGAGCGTGTCATAGGGAGTGAAAAATAGGAATTGTAGTAGGAACGTTGAAAAGATCCGCGCGATGGGGGAGCCTGGCTATGAGCTACGAAGTTCTGAAAAGAGAAAGATCTCAGGCACAAGGGGACGACCCAGCGTCACGGAGGGCAGCAGAAATTACCGAAAGAAGTCAAACACCTCATAAAAGGAATGGGGACGGGGGTACCCAAAACAACTTGGACGGGAGTCTAGACACGCTGGTCGACGTAGAACCGAAATGTTCAAGTACAGTAGAGAAGAAGGAGGGGGGGATGCTTCGAAGGTACTGGAGGAGTCAGTTCCCCGTCCGGGCGCCGGACTTCGGTAAAGGGGGCAAGCGCTAGCAAGATTTGTCATGCGTGATGGAAAAAACGGTACAAGGAAAAAACGTCCCTTCAAGAAAAGCTTTAAGATAGTGAAAGCCAAGGGAAGCCCTACGGCTCAGGTCATTAAAAATGGCCAGACGCATTGATTCAATCAAGGAAGCAGGGAGGCTGGAGGGGAATGAGTCGATCCAGCGGATACGGCCACCACTGAACAAAAAGAAAAGTACACAAACCTGCAGTCACTCCCATGGAGAGGATAGAGGGGGGAGGGTTACGTGCAAACCGACACCGCGGCCGGGTCATTGGCTCAGGGCTGGTCATGGAAAAAAAAGAAGACTATCCTTTACCTGCCAGCGCCATGGGACCGGAGATAGAGGAAAGACTCTCCCGCAGTGCGAAATGAAAAGTTAAGCCGGGCTGGACGCGGTCGACTCATTCACGTGTGGAGTTCCAAAAATGCAGAAGGGAAAGAGAATGGAGGATTTTGGTTCCTGTAACAGAGGGTGGGGGAAGAGTCGTATCACCCGACCCCACGAGTCACGAAAGACTTTGCGCGGGAGCTAAAGGGGGTAGGAATGAAATCCGATATTTCCAAGCATAAGTTCGAGATGGTACTTCGGCCAGAGATGACATTTTGTGGTGCTCTATTTGGGAGCGTGGGACCGAAAAACACTAAAAACCGGGGGGGAAAGGGGTCTTGTGAGCTTTCTACAAAGAAGCGAGGGAAAGGGAATTCCCCGGACCTCAATCTCAAATTGAAAAATGAGCAGGGGGGGAGGGTCTGTCCCTACTTATACAAAGAAGGGATTAAAAGAGGAGGTGGCGCAGGAAAAATCCGGAATATATGCCGTAGGATGCAAGAGGATAAGTTGGAGAAGCAAGAATGAGAGCTCGGATTGTTACCAACGATTCCAACTCAGCCCTGAGACTTGCTCTAAACCGGAGGGGGGAGGAACGGTCGTAGCCTCCGTAGGACATGCAGGAAGGGAGACGCTTCCCAAATAAATAGCGACTGAGATGGAGGTTCAATGACGCCAAGAAGGTTTGAAAAAGAAACAAAGAAATGGGTGGTAAAAAGGATGACTCAATGGCAATGGTGGGGAAGCGACGGAAATTGGCGCAGCTTTTGCGAAAATAGGGGGTTCAGGGGATGAAAGATTCCGGTCTTACCAGATACAGAAGGAATAAAGCTGCTGACATCTAAAAGGGACCGGAAATTTATACAGTCTTCATCCCACCATATTAAAGCTGAAAAGGGGGGAAGTCGGGAAAAAGTGCACTACCCGGGGTCCCTAGACGGCGGCGGAGAGGGCCGAGTTATCAGCATCGTCGAGCTCACACGGAGGTCTATTCAGTCGAGGCTCACTGCCATCGGAAGGACCAGAAAAGAGAAAAGGATGGATCGTAAACTTCTCTGTAGGGATGCGAAAATGAAGGAAAGGGGAGAAGTAATACGGACTAGAACGCGCAGACTTCAATACTGCTTTGAGGGAAAGAACAAAAGCTCCAAACGTCACTTTAATCAAAATAGGTCACGAAAAGGGACACCGTGTCGCAGTTCGCGGGTCCAGTGTTTCCAGAAGAATAAAAAAAAGGACCGCTTTAAGAAAAGGGTCCACGATGATCCAAATCAGTCACCCACAACAACGTACTGAGTATGAAAGAGAGATCTTATCAAGGGAGAGAGGAAGGACCTCCCCGGCTCGAAAGGCGTCTAACCAGTTATTGCCGGAGAAAGGGAAACGACGCCGCCCTCTAGCGGGATCTGTAATTCTATATCGTCGACAGCAGGGGAATAAAAGAACGGGGTTCGCGAGCTAAAAAACAAACAGAAGGAGTGAGGTCAGAGGGGCTATCACTTCGCAAGAGACGGTAAAAAACATCCGTCTGGCATCCGCCGGAATTGGGAAAGATAATCATCAGGGGAACCATTCATGTAGACCCGAGGAGGGGATTTAGAAAGACTACATCTCCTACTACATTTGGTGATCACCTTGGAAAGAAAGAAATGATACTCCTCGATAAAGGCCAGGATCATCTTAGGGGAAACGATGTGAACCCCTGTGAACATATGCCCTCGTGAAAAAAAAAGGGGGAGGAGGGAAAAGGGGGAATCTTATGGTCCTTTCCATTTGGAAAGGAAAAGGAGGGAAAGTCTATCGCGTCATCTCTGCACCGACAGAAACACAGGGCGCAAAGGCGGTGCGCCAGGAACCTTCGACGGAAAAGCTGACATGGGGAAAAGGGGGCCTTAAAAAAGAACACATAGATCAGGGATCAAGCAAAGGAAGGGCGAAAAGGGAAGAATCTCCAGTCCTGACTAGTCGAATCGCGGATAGTGGGAAGCGTCCAGCCTGCCCAAAAAAAAAAGGGGTGTCAAAGGTCCTAAAACATATAATTGGCGGCCATCGGTGAAGGTTGGCTCTGAAGAGGGGGTGAGGGCTGAGATCGGAAAACTTGGTTCAACCAGAACGATCCTGACCGAAACTTAGGAAACACTGAGGTGCGCCTCGAACCACGCCTCGAAAGGGCCTCCGTTTCGGAGGGGAAAAACCAGACATGAAAAAATAGACCTGCAAGTTATGTTCAGGTTGATTAGGGTTCAAAGACAAAAGGAGAATTAAGATGCGACCACCGCCCTTGTCAAGGGGGGCGCGAGCGCGCTGCTCAACCCATTCGAGCATCTATGTAAGGAAGGAAAAAATGAAGGTTTTCGACCTGCTACATGAGGGAAGTCTGAAATAGTCCAAGGCCAAAAAAACCGAGAAAAAAGGGGAAAAAAGGGCTGTCTGGCTTTGTCGTCGTCGTCTTGAGTCCTGGGGGGAGGGGACGAAAAGACATAGATCTGGAGAAAAAGGCAAAAACACAACATATGATCGGCTCGGAACCTTCGACGGAGAAAAGAAAATGCTAATGTATGAACCGCTTAACAGCCGACACGGCGGCCAGGGCGGAAGGAAAGAGGGGGGTGAATCGCAGGCACCCATTCCGACAGAAAAAGGGAATGTGAAGGGGAGGGAGCTGGAGGTACGAAAAGGTCGTTAGGGGTTCCCACCAAAAAAAAAAACTAAAGGGGCGGGACAGCGTGGGACTGGTGGGGGACACTACGACACTCTCTAGTGCGCCCCGAGATCTGAAGTGGAACGTAGTCGGTCCTAGAAGGGGTTGGGGGTGAAAGGGGGTGAAAAGGGACAAATGGAGTCATCAAAAGAGTGTCAAATGGCTGGATAGAAAATTCTCAGGCTTCCGCAATAGCTTAAACGGGTTGGCATGGAGTCAGAAAAAAAAATGAGGACGTGCTTGAAACGATCAGACCGGACGCGTTTCCCACCTCTGAGTGCTCTACTCATAAAAAAAAAGGGGCCTGAAATGGACCCTTCCCGTCAGTAGCATTCCCAAATTAGGGGTAGAAGTCAAATTAAAGGTGAAAGCTGCCGTCGTATCCTTAACGTTTTCTTATAGTGAAAAGTGTGCAAACCAAAAAAGGTCGAGGAACGAGGTGAGGCTGGGGGTAACAAGAAGAAAACTATGGAAGGGAGGGGAAAAAAGGGGAGGCAAGCTCAAGGTAGAAACAGCGTCGTCCTCCATTCAAACATTCTCGAAGAAAGAGGAGTAGATAAAAACCTAGCGGGTTTGCATGAGAGGACCCGATCTGGGTCCAGAGTGACGGAAAAAGAAAATAGTGGACATCTTAAAGCGAACCAAGAGGTGATCGTCATGGGCTAGGAAGGTTTGGACTCGGGGGAGAGAGGAATGAAGAAAAACACGATGCGGTATGATCATTTCCATTCAGTGGGCTTGATGGTAAAAAAAAAAAGACAACAAAACGGGAAGAAGAAAAGAGAAGAATCACAAAATCAGGAGCAAGGACCGGCACTGATCATAAGGGGTCCTCGGGGGGGAAGCGGGGGTTTCAAAAGGAGACGAAGAAAAAAATGAAGCCACTAAATCGCCTTCTCATGACTATCCCCCGTCCCGCTTGGGGAGTCAGAAGACAGGGAAAGGAAAAAAGTGAAGCCCCCCTTTGAAACTGAAGGACAGATCTGGTCAGTGCACAAAGTTCGCGAAATCGGTCCCGCCGATGGGCGGAGAGTCGGAATGAGGGAAACAAAAGGAAAAGGGAGCCAAGGGAGAAGAACGCAAATCGTCAAGAGCCCTTGACTTCTTAAACATAAAAAATAAAAAGGAAAATTGGGGACCAACAACTATGTGCAACAGGGAAGGGAAAAATTTGAGAGAGACAAGGGAAAAAACTCAAAAAGGGGAATTCTATAAGGAATTACGGGGGCCAATGTCTGGACGGGCTGACATTCCCCGCCTAACCCTTTCCGAGTCGAGAATAAAGAAAAAAGGTAGACTATGAAAAAACGAAGCAGCACCGACAGACTGTTCCTCCTTAAAAAGAAGGGACTGCTCTGCCATAGCCTCGATCATGCCGAGCGTCCATTAGAAAGAATAAGACATCGACGTGCTCAAAAATTCCGAAGAGCGTATACCCCGGCACTCGGGACCTTCGACCTAACTTCCCTACCCCGCGGCAACCGCCAGTGGGAAAGAAGAAGAAGGGAGCTGGGATTACTAAGACAAAACCGTTCCAGAATTTTGAGAAGGGGCGTTCTACTGGTTATCATCGACCTGTTATACTCCGCGCACAACAAGAAAAGAAGTCAGAATGGGGCAGACTAGCTTATGAATCGCCAGTACGCCATGCTAGTGTGCGCAAGGGAGGGAAAAGGTTCGAACGGTGATGGCCGCCGATCCCTGCCCCTAGGAGAGGTTGGGAAAACGGAACGCAAACGATGTATAGGTCACCGGCGTCGAGAAACGACTGGGCCCGAAGAGTACAAAAGGGATTGTTGGACCGCGCGTGTTCAGGCCATGTGACGAAATTTGGAAAGCCAGGAAGGAAGGAAGCAAAACCTATCGTAAAAAATGAACAAGTAATGTTAAGAGGAAGATGGGACGCTGCGGAGCTCCAAGCCCGCACCGCGAGGTGGAACGAGGAACAAAGAAGCGTGGAGCAACAAAAAAGCTCAACTTGCAGGGTGGGCCAAAGCCTGGGTTCGAGGCCACGATAGGGAGGCAGAGGGAGGGGGGAGGGAGCACCGGACAGCGCCGAAAGAAGAAAGGAGAGAGTTCTGGTGACACTTAAGATGGCCGACGTGGAAGCCGACGACCAACTTAACAACAACGCGCGAGGCAAAACAGGTTTTGCGGTCGGGCACTGAAAAACGAGCCAGACAAGGTTCAAGGCCAGCAGGACTCAAAAGAACAAAATATGGGGAGAGGATGAAGGGGGGATAAGGAAAAAAGGGAAGAGCCGATCCCCATGTATCGGACGCGGGGATGGACGGAAGAAAGGTGAAAAATAAAAAGTAAAAAACTGTCAATTTTGGAAGTCAAAACAGAGTGAAGTCGGTCGTCCGGTGGTACCTAACGAAAGAAGGACCAAATTACGCAAATCGGCAATTCCAGAAGGGTTAAGGACTTTATTCTTCAAAGCCGAAATCTGGTTCGAATGAAAGGGATTTGATTGGGCGACACGCCCTTGGTAAAGAGTAGAGCCTGCGTGAGGTTTTCTATGGAGGGAGGGAGCAAGAGGAACTAAGTAGGGGTCAATCCATGTCAAATTTAGTCAGTGCCACCAGCCGATATCTGTGCGCCAAAGATCCTCGTGAAAAGGGCTAGGGTGTGAAAAAATAAAGGGGGTACTCTTCGGCGATGCGTCTCTAAGACGATCTTCAAATGAGGGGAGCGACGAATTCAACAGAACATCGTGCTGTTCGCACGGACAGTCATCGTCGAGAAAGTTATCACAAGAGGGGGTTCTGTTCCTAGGAAAAACCTAAGAGAAAAAAAGCGCATGGAATTGAAGTGCATCCGATTCCTAGAGGTATCCACTTCGATCAAGCGGAAAGGGGCCAAAACGCGGAATAGGGCCTATCAAGCTCAACACAAACAAAAGAGTAAAAAGGAAGGCTCAAGGAATAGGCTGGAACGCAAAATCGAGGAGGAGCCGTTCTTTCAGGAATGAGGACGCACCAGTCCGCAGAACAGCTCGGGAAAGGTTTCGCTGAATTAGGCAGGTTGGTGATAAAAAAATTTCGACGGATGGCGACCAGCAGTAAGTGGTCTTTAACTTCTCGGGAAAGGAAACTCACGCGCGATAAGAAGCCTCACCTCCAGCACGTAAAAAGACTTTGTCTAGATGCATCAAGGGAAAGATACTCTGGAGAAGAACCAGAGAGCTTGGGCATAGAGAAAAAAACCTCGCACGACGTGGGTAAGAGGACCTGAGACGGGATAGGAAAGGCGACTCCGTCTATTAGATTGAACAAGGTTGATGGAAACCATGCCCGAGAGGAAGAAAGACGCGGGGGGGGAGGAACTTGAAAAATAAGCTAAGTCCTTTTCAGGCCGTAGCATGTTTCGCGCGAAGCTTACTGGAATTCGGGGAAAGCACGGGGGGAAGCGGAGAACCGAAGAAAAATCGGCGTCGCAAGGTTAAAAACCAAATGAAACTAGACAGAGACATCCCTTAGAAAGGAAGCAAGAGATCCTGGTATAGAAAAAACACATGAAAAGGAAGGGAGGAAATCGCCTCCTCTAGGAGGGATGGGGTGGAATCGGCTAAGTCAAACCGTTCACAGACGAAGACCGCACACAAAAGAGAATTGGCAAAGATCTGAGAAAAGGGGGAGGGACGAACGTACAACCGAAAAAGGAAAAACGGGTTCAACCAGAACTCCCCTGCATCCAGACGGGTCATTGATGGTCCGCGGGATAACCATCATAAAAAATGAAAAGGGGAATAAGAGGAAAAAAGAACCGCAGGGCCAAAAAAAATCGAGATTGGGTGAGATTGGGTTCCGGGGGAATTGTTACCAATACCGCATGAGGAGGAGATTGAACACCGCAAGTGTCCATCGTTAAAAAAGACAGAAAAACGCACAAAACAACTAAGGTCAAAGGTTCATGCCGACGCCGAAGAAAAAAGTCCGACCATGAAGGAATGGCTTGTGGTCGATAATCCATGACAAAAAGGTGACCCGCATTAATACTTGGGGGAAGGATTAGAAGGGGTCGGTGATCTCTGCCGAAGCAGGAGATCGCCATCGGGCGTCGGGCAAAAGAAAATCTAGTGGACAGGATAGATCGAAAATGGACAAAAAAGCACCCGAAAAAGAGCGTCAAAAAAAAGACGATTCGAATTAGATGGGGAACGCTTCATCCCGCTGTCGGTCCTGACGATATGGTTTGTGTTACTAATGTAAGAACGATTGGGTTTTTTGCACCAGGGAAAGACAAGGTCCAAGCTGCCGTCCTGTCGGGCGGCTGGGCAGGAGGCCAACTATATAAATTAAAAAAAAGGACCGTGAGAGGGGGAAACAGAGGGAAAGGGATTGGGATAGTAATTTGGCGCGGAAACTTTCCGTGGGACCGCGACGAAAAGTTTACGGGGAAAGAACCGGAAAAGGAAGTTTAGAAGAGAATGTCATGGGATGACCAATATGGCAGGGAAGGAAGATAGGAAATGCTTTTTCAGAACTGAGCGTCTGTTCTTTGCCGAACTCGTCCGTACCTAAGAGTCATTAAGAATCTGGTTGAGCGAAAATAACCAAGGGGAGAAGTAAAAAAAACCGGGGAACTTCTGGGGCAACAATGCAGCGAAAAATTGCATCTCGAGCATGTCCCAAATTGGTAAAAAGAAAGTTTAAAGCCGTAAAGCGTACCGCCACAGGCAACTTGCGGTTTTCAACGGTAGAGGTATCGAAAGGCGAGAAAGATGGAATAAACCTTCCACTTTCAAAAAAGGTTGAGGAGAAGCACGGAGATCCGTCGTGGAAAGTGGAGAGGGTCTCATTCCAGAAAGGCTCTCCTACAGAAGGGGAAGCGAGGAAAGGTCAGAGGGGGCATAAATATGACTGGGACACAACTTTCGGCTAAAGGGGGGGGGGGGGGGAAGAACTCGGGACAGATTACCGCTCTGGGGGAAAAAATTAAAGCATGGCGAATGGCGATTTGTTCTCGGGATGATCTGCGACGCATTGACTGCAAGGCGGGAAACCCAGGAGGATGATCATTAAAAACTCAAATTGACAAAAGAAAGAAGAGATATATGGGGAGAGAAAGACAAACGAAAGAGAGAGATTTCACCTAGGCAGAGGGACTAAAATGGACTAGAAAGAATCGTACGAAGGGGATGGCCAAGACGTCACGAAAATCGATCAGGAAGTCAAGACAGAGAACCGGCCCGCTTACTATCGCTGACATACAATACTGGCTAGGGGGCAACGGCGCGACACCTATCAATAGGCAAAAACCCTCTATAACTTGGGACGTTGGTTTACTCGATCCCGCGAAAGAAAAAAAATTATAAAGAAGGTTTTCTGCGACGCTCAGAAAAGTCATCACAGAAAAAAAGCACGGAAGGGAAAGAAGAAAAAAAGATGAGGGCCGGCAACTCCTAATCGCGGGGAAGAGACCGGTTGATTAAACAAATGTAAATGGCGGTCTACTAGAGGACAGGAGCAGGGAAGATTTCACAGCCGAAGTCGTATTGAAGGCTATGACTTGTGGGGATAGAGGAGGCGTCGGTCTTACATTCCAGACGGTTGAAAAAGCCGGAAAAGCGGTCGCATCGTTGAAGGAGCGACTAAACCCGAGTTCCATGCGGAATGACAAAAGACGGAGGGCAAGTCCAACAGACAATACTAGGAAAAAAGGAATCCAGGGCTTTAAGCCGGAAGCAGTGGGAGTAAATGCGATGCATATGTAGCGGAAGTGCCATGACATCAGGGGAAGAGGGGGGGAGGGAATTGAAAAGGAGAGTCAAGAGGCGAATTAGCAGCAAAACCGGGAGGACCCCCGACTACGTGGGTCCCGAACCGTCCAGGAGAGGAAAACGGTGGTCTGAGATCATAAAAGAAATATTGAATACCGCGAGGACAGCATTGTGCCAGGCGATGGGTTTGAAAACCCCGACTACTTTTTCGTAACTCCCGCGACACAGGGAGAAGAACACGGCGGATGGGTATACTCGTCAGAAAGAGAGGACCTGGGGAAAGAGAAATTTGCGCGGGCTGGACGCTGTCAACAGTAAACGGGAAGGAATAAGGGGGTAGGGACTAGTACCCGATTTTCCAAGGAGAAAGTGTTTGCATGGAAACTCCTAGTTCTTTATTAAGGATTCAAACGGACCGACCTACGAATAAAAGGAGAAATGGTTGCGGTCGAGAAGAGGAAGTAATGTCTTAAAACTGTCCTCGAGAGGGCATCGCAGTCAACTGGTCGACAGGGCTCATCAAAATGAACATTAAGGGGAAAGCTGCTCAGAAGGGTTCAGCGGGACGACTAACCCGATAAAACTTGACAGTTAGGGGGACAAAGACAAAGCGGTCAAAACTACCCAATCTCCCTAAGGCGAAAGGGGAAATGCCATGAGGGGAATGATCCAAGAGGGGAAAAAATTGAAAAGGAAGGGGGGTCGGGCTAAGGACCAGCAAGGAAAAAAATAGGAAGTTGAGGTTGAACTCCTATTTCAAGAGCTGTGGGGGAAAAGTAGGACAGAGATATAGGAGACGAGGGCCGGCAAGGAGTGGCGGAGGAAATCCCGAGTTAAGGAAGGGCATGACGCTTAAACTATCCGCCTAAATTGAGGAGAACGAGGGAGATGGAAGCAAAAAAGAAGAAGGCGGCTCAAACGAATTGATCTAGTGCACAGGCAATGTGCCCCGAGAAAAGGTTTGGGTGAACCAGTTGGGAGAAGAAAGCGTGTGGGAGAGGTTTGAAAGTAAAGAACGGAACAGATCCAATCAGACGAAGTAAACGATGCCACAATGTACATAAGGGTCCTCCAGGAGGAACAAGACTAAAGGGGGAAGCTCAAATGTTAACATGATCCGATCCTCTATAGCGCCGGCGGCTTGCCGGAAAAGAACTTCTAAATGTGGCGGGGAACACAAACGAGCGTGAGGCTCAACCTGCCCCAATGAAATCGGTTCGCCCGAAACGTCTATCACTGAGTAATAAAAAGATTGTTTACGGCTGACCCTATCAGGACGAAGTAGCTAGCGATCGAGTCAGATAAACTAAGAAGAGGGGCCTAGTCGACGTAAGAAAGAGCGGGAACGCGTCGTGTATGTAGAGGAGGAAAGGAAAGGAAATTGGTCTCAAGGAGGGGCGGCTAAAAGAAAGGTCCGAAGAAAGGAACCGGCCGGGAAAGGTTCGGACACATCCAGAATCCTTGAGAG
>Ga0179593_1276057_pt1 | contig 12361 bp, 14 predicted proteins | sample CZODoug2_1_08_16_FD_185931 | JGI IMG/M metagenome (GOLD analysis project Ga0179593, IMG submission 185931) | Vadose zone soil fungal communities from Angelo Coast Range Reserve, California, USA - CZODoug2_1_08_16fungal (PacBio error correction) | ecosystem: Environmental > Terrestrial > Soil >...
ATTTTGAAAAAGGAAAAGGGTTGTGTGGCAAAGCAGGGCAGAGAGAACGCAAGGCAAGAAGGGCCCCAGGCAGAGAAAAGCCGCGAGAAAAGGGGGACACGGAAAACAAGGATATCAACTCAAACGGCGGGAAACAACGAAGGAAAGGGAACCTTTTCGGGGGCCTGTGTCGAAAGGGGCAAAGGAAAAGGAGAGCCGGCTCCCCCCAGGGAAATGCTAGTAAACACAGAGATCCTCCCCACAGAAGCTAGGACAAGGGAAGAAAACCCAAACGTTGCCCTCCACTAAGCAGAGGGGTCGGAGATCAGAAGACGGTAAACGAAAGAAGTTGACTCATTTGGGGGAAAGTTCTTGGTCAAACACAAGGGGAAATATCCGTCGCCCAGGGGGGAAGGGAAGGGTCCTTTAACACAAAGGCTGGAAACGATGAAGTGCAAGATGAGCGAACTCACAGTGAAAGGGCCACAAAGAAGCCTGAAGGGGGTTCGTTTCCAGGGGGAGAAAGCGAAACGCCCGCGGGGACGACCAGGGTCGCAGCCCCATGGGGGGCCCGGGAAAGTCACAAAAAGGGCCCCAAAAGGGTTTAAAAGGGGGAAAGCCCCGGGTAAACACGGGGGGGACCAGGGGCTTGGCACTTGGGCACCTAAAGCCCAAAACGCGTAAGAACACGAGTGAAGGAAAGAGGGTACCGATGCTAGAAAATCGCACGAAAAGTTGGGAAAAACTTTGGAGAACACGTGGAAGAGATGAAGAACAGGACGCCCACAAACTTGGGGAAACGGAAGTAGAACGGGGGGGGAGGGGCCCAGTAGGCAAGCGTCAAAAAATCCTGGGGGGGTAAACAGGCAACTTTCGGCAGACGTTTCAGGGGAGCAGGAGGGGACACAAGCCTGGGAACTGGCGGTTGACGATGGGGGGGAAAAATCGGAGGGAGAAAAAGGTCTAAAGAAGGGATTGTTTTGGTTGGACAAACTGTCCAAGCGGTAGGGAAGAAGGACGAACCAACCAAACAGAAGACAGTAAAAAAAAAGGGCGCAGGGGGGTGAAAATGGCGTCGGGGTGGAAAGGATCCTCTCGAAAAAAGTTGGAGGTGCGAGGTGAAATGGATGAGAATCTTACAAAAGCATACGCAGCCACGGAAAAAGAAGGTGTGGAAGCAAAAGTTGGAAAAGGGGGAAGGGAACACAGTTGACTGGAAGTGCTCACCGGTGGGAAGCAGCCAGGGGGGAGGTGGGCGCACCTGTGCAAGAGTTAAACCAAAAGGGGAATGCTTGGGAACTTGCCCACGTGGACGATTTTCAAAAAGGGAGGGAACGGGAGAAATAAAGCCAAGTGGAAGTCTAAAGAGCGGAAAAAGCGGGCAATGCCACCAAAATCAAACCCCGGAGGGTTGTGGGAGAGGTTCCAAACGTGGATCAAGTCTCCCCGCGAAGATGACAAGGACGGAAAGAAGTGAGCCAACCAGCCCCACCCTGGAGGGAAAAACCAACGTTCGGATCGGAGAATGGACACAGTAGAAGGGACCTGACGGGGAAAGGTGAAACTAATATTGAGAAAGAAGGTGGGGAATCTACGTTTAACCCGGAAATTGGAAAGCATTGGAATGAAGGAGGGTAACAAGGAAAAAAGACCGGCTTTCAATAAGCTTCAAAATTAGGGGGGGCAAAAAAAGCACGGGAAAAAAGGCACCCAAGAAAAAAACATGCGGGATATAAAAGAAAAAGGAGTGTGAGAAAGGGCAAGAAACGAAGGAGAAAAGTTTGAAAAAAGAAAATCTACACCAGTTAAGGGTCGAGGGGAAGGGGAGTGTACAAAGACGCCGCTTTAGGGACGAAATAAAGGTTTAATTCAGGTCAATGCAATTCGAAGGAGGAAAACAACATGGAAGGAAGCAAATTGGGGGGGGGTCTGAGCTCGGGGGAGGAAGATTCGCGAGCGGAGAAAAAACCTTTGTTCCAAAAAGAGCAAGGAGGAAAGAAAAAAGTTGGGACGCGGAAAGAAGAGACAAATTGGGGGGGGGGGGGACTCCAGCCCAGCATAGGGGGAAAGAGGCAAAGGGACAGCGGGGGGACCCTGTTACCAGAAAACGGGACAAAAAAAGGAGCGTAAGGGCAAGGGGAAAGCAACTTGGGCGTCAGGGCGAAGAGAAAAAAAAAAAGACAATAAATCGGGAAAAAGGAAAGTTGATCGGATGCAGGAAACTATTGGGGCGGCAAATGGGGGAAAAAAAAAAAAAGGCTTAAAAAAAGATCGGAGGACAGTGCAGTTGGGTCACTGGGGAATGTGGAGTAAGGCGGAGAACGGGGGCGTTCAACCCCGCTGACAGGGGGAAAAAAGGAGAGAAAAAGAAGTGGTGGGGCCTTCGAAGGCCAGAAAAAGAAAATAAGAGGAGGGGGGGGCAAGAGTTAGAGAAAAGAGACCGGTGGCTGGGGGGATGGAGGGGAAGAGAAGTCACTCATACGCAATAGAAAAAATGAAAGAGGATGAGATCAAGGCTGTAGAGAAGTTCGTACGAAAAAAAGGAATAGGGGGGGGGGGTTCGCCTTGTCGAAGAAAAAAAAAGAGAACAAAAGCAAAGAGTCAAAGGTTCCAAGGGGCGGAGGGGTGGATTTTTGATTGGGACCCACAAGCGCCAAAAAGTAGGCTTAGGGGGCAAAGGGATGGTAGGATGGTAAACAGAAAGTGGGGGGGGAGAAATTGGTCTACCTCAGACAAACTACGCCAAAGGAGAGGGTGGGAACGAAGAAAGGGGTTGCAAAAAAAAAAACCCGGTGCAGCCAGAGACAGACCCAGCATACGGGAGGGGGGAAGGTTCCAAGAAGTGAAGATAAAGCGAGGGACCAGATACTATGGTAACCTGACAAGAAGGAAATACCCAAAAAGAAGAAAAGACCAGACTTGAAAGTCTGGAAAAAGATAAAATAAGGGGGAACAAACCGTCTACACAAGTACAAGGAAAATGCAATGCACTGAACAGCAACAAGCGGGGGGCGAAAAAACGCTATGAAAAAGCACGCCATCCCGGTTGCCGCGGAAAAGTAGGAAAAACGGACAGAAGAAAAACAAACCGATAATGGGAATCCAGAAATAACGACAATAATCTCAAGGACAACGGGGAAAAACGAGGGGGGGATTTCAGTTAGAAGGAAAGGTTTTCAGGGGTGGGGCGGAGCCGGGGTTGCGAATCTCCCGACCGTGGGGGGGGAAAAAAGCAGCTGACACAGACGTGGCCGGAAAGAAGGTAAAGGGGAAAAAGGGAAGAGGGGAGGACGTGGAGGGAGGAAGAACAAAACGAATTAACTTGGACAGGGGAGGTCGGCACCAAAACAACCTCTTCGACCAACAAAGAAAAAAAAAGGAGAAACGAGATAGCCGCTGCAAACCGCCTAACAACGGGGTTAACCACTCGGCCCAGGGACCGGAACAAAAAGCAAGCACGGCAAAAAAACAAACAAACATGAGGGAAAAGGAAAGAAGAAGATGAGACGGCCCCGAAAGTTTCCCTGAAGCTCTGAAGTGGACTAAAAGGGTGCAAAAACACCCGAAGGAACAGACATGTTGCCAAAAGGCGAAAGTATGGAAACGATTGACCGCCCAAACCCCTCTCAACTGAAAAAGGCGGAAGGGGGACAGGAAGTACAAAAAAAGGGAGAAGGAAGTTCAAAAGCATTTGGGACAGGGGCACCGGCCAGGAGAGCCCAAAAAGCTACGGGAAAACAGGGAAAAAAATCCGTAGGGGAGAAAAACCAAAACAAGAATGAAGTTGGCCGGGAGCCACGTTCGGGGAAGAAAGGGAAGGGCTTGCAACACCCTGAAGTAGAATCATTTTCATATCGGGGGGGGGGGGGGGGGGAGTTTTTTTGGTGTGGGTGGATTGGCGAGAGACCCCACTAATATCGCCGTCGTGGAGGTAGCCATTGGGGGGGGGGGGGGGGGGCACAACGGGCCGAATCAAAGGGCATCCGGAAGAAGAAAGGGAGGGAATGGGGATTCTCGGTAAAATCACGAAGACACGGGGAAAAGCTAACTTGTCACATCACTGCCGGGAAAAAGAAAGGGGGGGGGGGTGAACGCCCAAACATTTAATCAATATAGACAAGCCGCGGTAAAAACAGGACCACCTCCTCCTTCACATCGGCGTGCTAGAAAACCAACCATCCAAAAAATGAGTAGTGGGACCGTACTTGCGTATTCTGGCTTGCTCCGGGATCAGATTGTTTTCTTTCCTCGGGGAAACCCAACATCGTCCAAACATGGGGGGTGGCATGAAAAACATCGGGGGAAAAGCAGAATTTCTCCTGCCAAACACCAACAGGAAAACGGGAGCGCCTGGTAAATTTCCGTATTGTGGGTCAGGGCGAGTTGGGAAAAAAGTTCGGTCAAACTGTAAATAGTCTGGCTCATACTCAAACAGTGCAGCGGAAAAAGCATCTAGAGTTTTGGGGTCGTTCAAAAAAGCCGGAAAGGGAAAGAAGCAAAAAAAAGAGGGGGGGCAGGGATCTTGCGGCGAAAGCACCGGCCGCGGAATAACCGGCAGAAAAAAAAAGAAGACACGAAAAGCCAGAGCTCGGTTTTCGGGCCCCCCCTAAAAGTCAGAAGCGGGTGGTTCTGATAACACAAAAAAAGATTGAATCAGGGAGAAGGGGAAAAACCAAAAAACCGAATCGCTACTTTTTGTTGCCCGCCGAAAGGAACAGCACATACGAATAGGAGGGTCACTGGGGATTCATCGGAGCCAAACCACGCTGACGAAAGGGGAAACGCAAAAGATGCATTTAGGTACAAAAGGCCGGGCAAAATAGCCATCAAAATTTAAAAAGGATGGTGTGTTGCCTTAAGGTCGCCGTGAAAAACTAAAAACGAGAAGGATGGAAAATCAGATACTGGTGGGGTTGGCTGAAAGGGCGGAACGGGGCACCCCCGTCCTGATGCTTGTGCGGGCCTCGGGCAACCAATCCCCCATACCCATATAGCGACATTTTTATTTGGTAGGTGAAGAGAGATCCGTTGGGTCTCAAGCGGTCAGGGGACTTGGGGGGGATTAGCGAGGCTCAAAAAGGCAAAGTCAATCATAACGCCAAGGCCGAGAGCCTCAAAAAAAAGGGTCGGACAAAGCGTATGGGCGCGAGTGACCTTCGCCCCAAGAAGTCTTGCCGATAATTCCATCATAGCTTTGCCGCCCATCGCAACAGACGCGACCCAAGGCAAAAGAGTCGCAAACAATTGGAGAAAGGTGCGCACTTCGGAAAGGGAGGAAACCAACAGCGCCAATCGGGGTTTGAGGGGGGAGCACCTCGGCAAAAAAAAAAAAAAAAAGCCCCCATTGATATCGGGGAAGGAAAAAGCAAAAAGGGGAATAGCGTTACCAAATAAATTCTCCCAAACAAACGAAGGTTAAGCAAAGAACAATGCAGGGCTGCCAAACTCGCTCCCACAATGGAAAGTGATTTGAAAAGGGGAAGAACTTTCATATGAAAAGGCGTGGGGAGAGAACCCCGGCGGAAGGTTGAAGCAACGCGCGGGTGGCCCAAAAGGGGGGGGCGATCCTGATACATGGAATTGCTAAAGAGCTTGTTCCCTTGACACGACATGAAACCCGGGGGGGGAAAGGGAGTCCAGTAGGTGCAGTGGGGCCTTCAAGATGTGTGAAGCGAGATGACTATAAACAATATGTTGAGGCCCTGCAAAACAAAAAACTCCGTTCGGTGGGAAAAGCATAAAAAGGGCAAGGCAAACACTTTCCACCGTGTGTGGGGCATTTGGGGTTGGGCCAAAAAAAAATGTCTTCCAAAAAAAAAGTCCCAATGGAAACAATGCGGACCGGTGGCGGCTCTGTGCAAAAGTATACGGCAATCCCCGGGACAACTTGGCGATGAGTATGCGGTGCCCCCCAAAAAAGGAAAAAAAGCTCTCCGTCCACAAAATCGTGGGGGGGGGGCCGGGATACAGGGAGTGATTCAAAAAACGCTGGTGAAAAGACAGAAACAAAAGAGGGGGGGTCGCTCTCGGGAATGTATCGAAAGCCAATCATTACAACGCAGCGCTTGGGGTGCGGCCGCGGGCGGTCATCGGAACCACAAAGGGAACGCGGGGGTAAAAGTGGTCCAAAACCAGCCTCAGGGGGCGGATCCTTACGTCAAAAGTCTCCCATCACAACGACCCATACTTTGCCGCCGCCGACTTTCTTTCTTCAACAAAATCTCTCGGACACCCACGCCATCACCTGGGGGTGCGGGGCCAACTGGGAAGGAAGCAGCCCTACTACTCTGCTTAACAGTTTCAAAAAGGCCAGGGAAGGTCCAAATGGTGGACAAAAGCGTGAAGGGGGGCCTCCCCAACCGGTCAGCCAATCGGAAATAGGTGTGGAGGAGCTCGTCCCAATTTAGGGAGTCGCGGCGGATGTTTGGGGTGACATCGTAAAAATTTGCAAGATCCAAGACCCCAAAGTCGCAGGAAAGAAGGAAAAATCGTTAAAATGGGGCCGGGGAAACCGGAATAATACCGCGCATTGGAAGTCTGGGGGTCGCGCCAAGAAATGGAACTTGTTTGAACAGTTACGGTCCAGGAAGAAGAAAGGCCTCGGGTCGAAAAATCGGCCCAAGGGATGTTATGGACCGCCAGAATATTGCACGTCAAATCTGGCGGACAATGGGGCAGCGAATACCACAAGGGTCTGGACGGGAAACCTAATGTGATTGCCGAACCTCGACGGGAAACGCAATTGCACGCCTCTTATAAGGCGGGGATCGTGGTGTACTACAGATTTGCAGCGGGAGTTGGGGAGGGGGGGACACACAGGGGGGGTCGGGAGAAAAGTCAGCGTTTCCACCGGGTTGGAGGGGGAATGGGGCGATGTTTCGTCCCGAACATTGGACCACGTGTGGGGGGGGGCCGGGGCTAAGCATCTAATGGCACGGGTAACTCACTATAAAAGCGTGCCAGCTGGGCTGCGCGCACCTCCTTGAGGGATCCGGAGATTTTTGTTAGGAAACACTCGAATCGTGGCTCCTTGCGACGCAGGCCAAGCCGGTATTTGCCTGGGCACCTATGCCTCTTCGGCTCGCAGGCGTTTCAATCAAACCTGGAGTCGCGCGTATCGAAAAACAAGCGCTTCCCAACATTCCAAAGATCATCGTCCGAACTCTCACAAGAAATGTACATCTACCAACAGGGGAGGCCACGGTGCCAGGGGGGGAAACGCCGACCCGATGTCGTTTCCCAGGCGCCTTTTGGCATTTACAAAAGCGCTCATCTAACGGCCATAGGCCGGCGGCGGGGTGACTAAAAAAAGCGGCATTACGGGGGCGCAGGATCCAGGAGGGTGAGAGAACCGGCGGAAACGCTTCTGGGGAAGGTGAGTCCCAATACAAACTTCCTCGAAGAAAAAGTCCGAGCCGGTCACCCAACGCGAAAACAGGGGCACTGCTTGGAATTGAGCACGGGCACCGGAACGCCGGCGCATCAACTCCGACCGGGACCGCCTAAAGCATACGTTTCGCGACCATATTAACATTTGACGCATTCTAACCAGACTTGCAATGGAAATCTGTTAGTGGCGCTTTCTCCCTCGAGTCGTAGGAAACATAAATTCCCGTGAGCCCCCGGATTTAAATTTCCAGGAATTGGGAAGACCAGAAATGGACTGCCAACACGAAAGGGAATCGTGGACATATAGGGAAGCCTTCAAATTGGGCCTCACCTCTACTGAGCCTTTCTTATTGTCTCCTTAGACGGGCTTTGGGGGTGTTCAACACGGGGGATCGCTGTCTTGGTGAGATTTCCTTTGTGCTCACCTTCCTATAAAGCGGAATAACACAATTCCGCGGTGCAATGCCCGGAAAGAATTGATGTCGAAGCTGTCAATGTACCGATGAACGGGCCGGCGCCCAAATTGTTGGTGGAAGTTGAAACTAGGCCGCCTTCGACGTGGCTGGCCGTGGAGCTTTGTTGACCTTTTCAAAACCACACCCGATGAACAACGTGCCGGGACTGTGAAAGATCCGAAAGAAACGATTCACGAGAAACCTCCAGCCGGGGTGGCGCGCGCCAAAAACTGGGGGCGACAATCTTGTGCGTCCCCGCTCGTTGAGTTCGTGGGTAGTCTACAGGTTAAAAAGAAACTCCCCCCTCAAAATTAGGGGGGAAGGGAGGGGGACATATTCGCCCATGCGGAACGGGACCCACAGGATGCAGGGACGTGTGTCCAAACGTGTGAGCACAACTTTGAAGAAAAACCGCCTCTGTTGCAAACTTTTTCACTCTTGAAAAATTCTTTCGGTGGCCAACAAGGTCAAAACCAGGGGGGCCAAAGCATGTGAAATCCGGATTGGCGAAGACTCTGTACGAAGTCGCGGCTCGATGTCCCAATTGGGCGAATCAACCCAATCTAGCAGGACGCCCGCCACAGAAAAAAAAAAGACGTCGCAACCCTTGGGCGTAGGCCAGTCATGCATTTTCCGGCACAACGCGGGCAGAGAAAACTTGTGTGGTCGGGGGGTCGGATGGAAGTGATAATCGTATCCAGACCAAGGCGCACTAAGGCGGGGCGGGACCTTTCAGGAGCCAGTGCATAGAAAAACAGGGGCTTGGGAGGCAGGGCCCCCCTTTTTCCACTTCAGAAAAAAGTCGTGGGTTTGGCGTAAAATCGGTTAGAGGGGAAAGCGGGGGAAAAAAACAGGTGAAATTGACAGGGTTGCCGGGCAAATGGGGGATTGTTTTTGGGACTGCGGGAAATCTAGAGTGGGGGACAGATCCTTGGAAAAAAAGCTGCAAGGGGGCCAACCTTGAACGGGAAACATATGTGCGCCTGGGGCAAACGTTAGCAAAGGAAAAAAGCGGAAAGGAAATTCGGAGGGGGTAGCAGCCCCAGCACCCCGCCAAAAAGGCAAAACCGGGGGAAGTGAAAGTCTCTGCGGGTCCCAGAGAAGGGGAAAATTCGTTTCACTAATCTTATGGTGGTCGACTTGTAATGTGAAAAAACAGCACTACGGAGGGGGACGGCATTAGGGGGGAACGTGGCGAAGAGAGGGTGGGACTGAATCCTGATCTCATTGGGCAAAGCCCCAAGTAACCACGGAAAAAAGAATAGTTGGGTTAGGAAAAAAAGAAAAAGGGTCCATCCAGCAAGAGGGGGACTCGGTTGAGTGGGCTAGGAGCGTGCGCTAAAGCCAGTGGGGGAGAGTCCACGGGACGCAAAACCAAATATAAAAACTCCGCAGGAATCGAGCGAAAAACGGGGGAGGGGAAAAATTGGGGGGGTTCGTGATCTTAAACCAGCGCGGTAAGGATAGCGACCTTCATGTTGTAATCGGCAAACGGGTGGGCGGTGAGTACGGCAAAGGATGGGAAAGAGGGAAGGGAGGCGGTGAGGGATAATTGAAGTGGGGGGTAGCGAAGGGTGGTAAGCCGGAGGGGGGGGGAGAAGGGCAGGGGAGGAGAGTGGTGTGTGGAGAGGAAGGAGGGGGGACGGGTGGAGGAGGGGAGAGTCTGAGGAGGGGTGGGGAGGAGGAGGGGAAGAGGAAAAGAAGAGCTGGACGGGCAGAGGGAAGAGGGGGGGTGTTGGAGGAGAGTGGTCGAGAGGGGGGGGGGAGGGATGGTGGGGGGAGGATGGGTGGGGCGAGGGCAGTTAAGTGGACGCGGGGGAGGGATAAGGAGAAGGGGTGAGAGGGGAAGAGAGGAAAGAGGTGTGCAGTGTCCGGGGCACCAGAGGCGGATTGGGTAGGTTAAGGAAGAGGGGGGGGTGGGGAGGGGGAGAGGGAGGGTGGGGAGAGGGGGGGTGGGGGGGAGGAGGGGGATGGCGAGCTAGAGAGAGTGGGGGGAGAGGGGGGGAAGGTGAGAGTGAGGGGGGTAGACAAGGGGTGGCGTGGGGTTGGATGTGAGTGGTGGGGGGTGGAGGTGTAGGGGGAGGCGGCGTGTGAAGGGTCATGGATGGGGACAATGGGCGTGAGTGGATCCCTGAGGGGGAGGGGGTGCGGTAACCTAAAGGGGACGCATCATGGGTTGGGGGTGGGGTGCGGCTTGGAAGGTGAGGGGGGGAGAACTCGGGACGAGGGGGCCGGGGGGGGGGGGAGGGGGGGTGGGGTTGGGAGGGGGCGAGGGAAGGATGGGGGACGGGTGGGACAGATGAGGGGGGGAGAGAAGGGAGGAAGATGGGGGGGGGGAGAAGGGGTTGGAGGGGGAAAGGGAGAAAGTGAGGATGAAAAAGAGGGGGGGGGGTGGAGGGGGCGGAAAGTGAAAAGCGATACGGGAAGGGGGAAACGGGAGGGGGGGGGGGAGGAGCGTGATGGCTTGAGAGGGAGGAGAGATGGACTACAATGTTGGCTGTGGGATCCTGAGTGATAGGGCGACAGGGGGGAAGAGAGGTGAAAGGAGAAGGGAAGTCTGGGGTCTGGGGAGGGCGGGGGGAGATGGGGAGGAGAGGACGTACAGCTAAGGGTTGCCGAAAGGAGGAGGGAGAGGGAGACTGGGGGGGGTAGAACTACTGGATCGGCTGGCGGGGTGGGTGGGATGAGTCCGGGAAAGAGTTGGTGGGTTCACGGGGGGGTGAGAGGGGGAAGGGTCGGGGGTCTCGCGGGGGGGGGGGGGGGTAGGGACGGGGAAGGGGAAGTGAAAAAAGCATTGATTGCAGCGACGGTGGCAGTGGGGGGAAACGGTCGAAAAACTTTAAAGTGAGGCCGAGATCAGTGAAGGCTCGTCACTGCTGGGTCCAGGGGAAAAGAGAGAAACGAAACGAAAAAGGACATGGGGAGAGGGCTGAACTGATGTGGTCCTTCAAGTTGATTTCCCCGACTCATTCTCTCAAGAAGCCGTTCCGAGTTGCAGGGGGAGAGGTGCCCAGACCGCAAGAAAGAGGGGCATCGTCAGCCGGAGTCGGCACGGTATGGGGAGGTACAAGTGGAACTTGTCCACAGAGGTAAAAACTTTTTCCTGCCGGAGGAGAAGCCGAGGAGCTCGACCTTGAAAAAGAAACATAGGGGGGATACAAGAGATGGTGGAAAGCACGCCTCAAAGCTCGCCAAGTCGAGTTTCGCATGTGTCTTGTAAAATAGGAGTGATGGCGACGGGCGTTCGGTGGAACAGAGCTCGATTTCGAAGAACACCCTCCGGAGAAATCGCCGATGGTGCGGCAAATGGGCCGGTGCCTGCACTCACAAGAGGTTCGGGAGAGGAGTCCACAGGGGAACTGGGGTTTGAGGGTTATCCCAAATTACGGGGGAGTAAGAGGCAGGGTTAGTGGCTTCAAAAAAAAAAAGGATAAATAGGATTGTGCGAAGATGGCCCTACCGATGGTGAAGAGGGCAAAAAGGAAATAGGGTCAAGCGCCGAGCCTGCCGTTCAGCTGGAAAATTGTAGTAGTAGATACTATAAGCGGGAGACGCGACGCGACGGCGCTCATTGGGGTAAGAGTGCTAAAAGGACGGAAAAAGGGCATTGGATACCATGGGGGTGCCGCGCTCTGGGGTGGACGCGCGTGGCTGGGGCACACAACGGAACTCGTGTAGAGGAGGAATAGCTGCAACAAAGCCCGGATAGAACCGACCTCTAGCTCGACGAGCATGGAGTAACCCATAGGAGGCCAAAGTTCGACGAGGAGGAGACAAGGAAGGAAGAAGTGACCACTCTCAAGTATCGGAAGGAGGCTGAGTTCGATATTGCTCTTGCGTCTGGAAAAAATCCTAAGATGGACCTGCGATCCCAGGGCAAACTGGGTGGTTGGGGTGCGCGGGTGGCTTAGACTGAAGGGGACCTAACGATCCAGAAAGTCAGCAATTGCTGGGAGGGAGCGGGCAGTCTCGGAAAACACATCGGATGGGTCTCAGCCAGAGCCGTGATCGTGCGAATTCTATTGGTTCCTTCAGTGGGGGTGGGGACCATTCGCAGGGGGACGGATAGGAGTGAAAACACACGAAGAGAAAGAAGACGCCGGCACCAGAGAAAACGAACTTGTGAAGAAAACACCGATTTGGAAAATTGATTCTTGTGGGGCAATTGCGGTGGGGTGTTTTTTTCTGTTGTTTGGTGGGGGGGGGGGGGGCACGGTTGTCCGGGTGGGTTTTGCTTTTTTGTTTGACTGGTTCCCGGGGAAAAAGCGTTTACAGGCAGCCCATCGACCGACAGTAAAGAAAGATCCCGTCACGGCAGGGGGGGCCGACAATGGTGAGGGAAGAAAAAAAGGGGCGCGGCGGAAGATTCAAAGCATTGGGGAGTGAAAGCTGAACGCGCGCTGACGTTGATCCCCCTTAAAGGAAAAACCCAAAAACCGACAGACGTGGGCGGACCGGGGATGTTCAACAGTCTACGCAAGAAAGAAAGAACGACAGTAAGGAAAGCGGACAACATAACCGGAATAGAAGGAAAAGAC
>Ga0179593_1527264_pt1 | contig 12361 bp, 11 predicted proteins | sample CZODoug2_1_08_16_FD_185931 | JGI IMG/M metagenome (GOLD analysis project Ga0179593, IMG submission 185931) | Vadose zone soil fungal communities from Angelo Coast Range Reserve, California, USA - CZODoug2_1_08_16fungal (PacBio error correction) | ecosystem: Environmental > Terrestrial > Soil >...
CTCCCCACTGGAAAGAAGTAAGTGCGATCCAGTAGACAAAAAAAAAGGATGAGCCCGTGGTTCATGGGTACGTCCAGCCATAAAAAGAGGAAACCGGCAGCAATCCGATCCAGGTACATAAGGGTGACAACGGTCCGCGTGACACCAGCAAGACCCAAAGGAACGAGTGTCCAGCAGCCCCGCCTGACTCAAGGGCAGCTTTGCCAGGAAAGAGGCCCAGTAATCAAAGGGGGTGAGCAAGGGGGTCCCAAGCCGAATGTCGGGAGGGGGCGCTTACTGCAGACTACAAAAACCACCAAATCCCCCCGGAAGAGCGTGGAGAGGAAATCAAACACCAATAGCAGGAGATAGTCCGGAAGAGCAAACCTCGGCTGCGGGCGCAAAGAAACATCTCCAGGTCTCCGATCCGGGAGAGGAAACAGATGCATCGAATCCGGGAAAACGGTAACAGAACAGGAAGAATTCGCCAGGGGGGAACAGGGCCGAAAAGGATTGAGCAGCATAAAAACTGAAGCCCCCTTGAAGTCCCTTTCCTCGAGAAAACGCTCCCTGCCGTGGAGACTGAAAAGGGCCCCCAGGACTCGGGAGCGAGATGTCGAGCCCCAAAAAAAGCAATTGGCCCCACCCAGCACCGCTACCAAGAACCACCCCGACTATCGACCCCGGCCGGGACGACGTCGTTTCAAGGCCGGGGAAACTCTGGAACACACTTCTCGACATTGACAATAAGTCTTATTAGCCGCCGGAGTTGGCTCGGAGACGCGGAGAGAGCAAAAAAAGGCCCCTGGGGGTCTTCTTGCGCAGACATTTCCCCCACATTGGCTAACTGGAAATGCGACGGACCGTAGAGGGTGGAGCACGGGTACTTGGGAAAGGTGCGGGACGGCGCGGCAAGATATCGAAAATTGACACTGGTCGTAAAAGAGGCAGGCCGACACGCATCTCGGGGTGGCGACCGGGACGAAGGAGGGTATGCCTGCGACAGGGGACCCCCCCCACCAAAGACACTTTAAGCGAAAACCGGCCCGCGGCGGAAAGAAGAAAAAAAAAAAAGACGTCGTTAATCCTTTACCAGTCGGCCGAAGAACATGTGGCCCACCAAAAGAAAGCCGCCCGAGCGCCAGGTGGGTCCTCTTTTCATCCGGAGGGGGGATGAGGGAAGTGGCCCGAGGAACATGGTCTGCACGAAGACCAAAAACGAGAGTCCAGCTCGCAAAAAAAAGTGCAAGCACCCTCGAGCGCCAACGTCCCCCGAATGAATTACAAAGAAAATGCGGCCGCGCCAGGAGCGGCCCGAACAAAAAGCAGCTTATCGCCGCACAGGGGCCCCGAAACCACTGCTTCGGCGGCGCCCGATGGACAAGCCGTCGGAAGGGCAGCACACACCAGCTTCCGAGGGAACGGCTGACCGAACAGCCCAGATCGCGCAGATTAAAGAACTTACGGGGGGGGGATAAAATGATGAAGGGGAACGTGGCTGGGGAAAAACAAGAGGGACGACCTGGGAGAAAGAACGCTGCAAGGAGTTCCACGCGGGAGTTACGCTAGAAAAAGTTGCCGCAATCCAACGGATTTTCACCGGGGGGGAGTGGCAGCGGCCGTTTGGGGGGCTGCACGATTCCGATCACGCGGAAGAACCACCGAAAAAAACTGCGCCCAACGCCGGGCCGTCGGAGTACTTAATCCAAACGATCAAAGGGGGGACCCTTTAGGTCCGGCCGGCAACACAGCTACACCTATCAAACACTTGAAGCCCCGGATCCGGGCGATGTGCGTGCGCCGTTAAAAAACTGGACGCACGCCGTCCCAAAAGGTGACGTTTGTCCGGGAGTAGATCTCCGTGAAGGCTTCAGCTCGAAAATGCCACCCCGTAGAAGGCCGAAACGGCCTTCAAAATCCACGGAGAACCGTGGCGCGAGCCGACGACAGGGGTGTCCCTCCAGGGGCTATCCTTTTGAAAAAACCCCCGCCCCCGGGAAAGCTCCAGGCGAGGTGGCGACGGCCTGCAAGCGCACGGGGGCACCGCAAACCGAACAAAAATCTGGTCGCCACGTTGCAGGGGCGTACTCGCGAAATGTTCGGCGTGGAGAGTGACATGGGGCCCCCTTTCAGCGACCGGTCGACGTTTAGCTGGCGGGAGCGGGCGGTTGCACCAATGAGACACCACACCCCCTTAAGGATGTTTGGAAAAAGTCGATCAGGAATTTGGGCGAAAAACGAGCCGCACAGGCCGCCGACACCTCAAGAGAAACCCCCAACCTACCTATTCGAAAGTTTCCCGCGTGAAAGAAAACTCAAAAAGAACGGCCTCCGGGATGTACATCGCCAATACAACGGGAAGATTAGTTATCCCGAAAAAAATGAAGCCTCGTTAGGACGAGATCATAGAAGGAGAAGTCAACCAAACAAACCAACAACAAGGAGTGCTGAAAGATATCGCTCAGCCAAAAAAAGATTCCTCGTCCTACAGAGACAGAACTATCGGAAGTGCCAAAAACTCTCCCGGTTAGGTGGAGATGGAGAGGACGTTCGAGCAGGCCCCAAGCGAACATGCAAAGGGTCCCGGTGGGAAGCGCACGCCGGTGGCTGTCGGTCGCAGCCCTGTGCCCTGCTCGGGAGTCGACAAGCGATGCTCCCGAAAGGCACAAAGACACTGAGGGTTTTTTGGGCAAAACCGCCGGGCCACCCGGGACCGTACCCAACGCGCAAAAGGAAAATCCCACACAACGTCGACCGGTCAAAGGACTTCCCTGGGGCCCAAAAATCACCCGCCAAGATCCCTTTCCGAACGACATCCACGTGGGCGACCGCCTCACTCAAAAAAAGGGGCGCGCGCTCCAGGGGCATGAGAGGCACAACTCTTGAAAAAATGGGGAGGCCTTGTCAAGGCGACAATCGCACCATCGCCAAAAGACTGGACAAAACAACACCGCCGGATCAAGGCGATGCGCAGCCGGTTCTAAAGCCGCAATCGGTAGGCGGCTGAAAGGTTACTGTTTGGTGGGAATAGGACGTCCTCCGGCGACGGCGCTCTATTTAGAACCCACTCAAAAAGTGGAACGGAGAGTCACAGGTTGGACCGCGCACAATACCGCACGGCAAAACGCTTCCAATGTGCGGGGGCCTCGGGAGACCGTTTGCAAACCGGACATCCAGGACCGGCGGTCCCTGAAGAAGAGGGGACGTACTAAACACCCGGGCACCCGGCGCGGGAAAATAAGGCCCCTCGGGTGACTGCCCCGGGTCAATCCGGGACGCGAATAGTAAGACGCAACTGGGAAGAAACGACTTGCAACGCACAAAGGAAAGAGGGGGTTGGAATTGCTGGGAAAAATGGAAGCTCGAAGCCAAGTCATCGGGCGGTTGGACACGCTTGAAGGCGGGGGCGTCCCTAGTGGGGTCACGTCACTGGAATTCGGCAAGAACGGCACGTGCACAATCATTCATAACCGAATCCACAAGCCTTGTTAGAGTCTGCAGGAGGGGAGGTCCGCCGTAAGTCGGAGGGGATCAGCCTGTCCGCGAGAACGGTGATCGGACAGCAGGCAGAGGTGGCTGCAGGGGGAAAAGGACCACCGTGTTCGCGGAAGCTGCTGGGTTTTCGGCGCGACGGGCGCTCCGCCTGGTCCGGGCCAGGCGAGATTCCGAGAAACAGGCTCAGATTGGGGGGATTGAAAAGACTCTAAGCTGAGAGGTGTCGTGGTTCTCCTACCATGTGGAAGGACCACTTCACAGAACATCAACAGAAGAAAAAAGGAAAAAAGGAACCAATGCGGTCAGAAGGGAAAGCACGATATGAAAGCCAACCCTCGCGTATTGAGTGGGCGTGGTGGCGAGGCGCGGAAAAATGTGGGAGGGATTAGAAAACACGATTGTATCGGACCACCCCCGGTGGGATGCCGCTAACAAAACGTTGCGGATGGGGGGGCAAGGGGCGCGGAATCCGCGTAGAAACGTTCCGCAACCCCCAACCACTGCGTGTGAGGACCCCGACTACTGCGAGTGCCGCCGAGCAACCTGCAAACTTCGAAGACAATTAACATACCAGAACGCCCACCCTCATTAGTGAGGAAGCGACACTTTTAACGGCACCCAATTTTGGGGGGGCTGCTGGCGCAACTCGAATACACAGGCCCTTTGTGGTTGCTCAAACTATAACGGACCACCTACGCCGGTCAGGACCCGTCCCTCCTAAACGGGAATAAAAGCACTGTCAGAAAAAGCCCAAAGCACCCACTGTTGAAGCCCGTGAATCCCGACGCCGAGGCGGGCTCGTCGGGGGGGGTAAAGTTGGGGTGGCTGTCTTGGGGGGTGACTCGAGCACCTCCAAGACCCGAACCGGGGAAACCTAAGACTCCCCCCTGAGCGGGAGGTCTCGCGGACAGGGACACATTGGGACGGCCTGTTGTGAAAGGGGGAAATGCGGGAAAAATCGAAACCATGGGGAAAACAACTGGGGAAAAAATGGGAACAGGGGTACTCTTTCAAAGAGGCTCGATTGCATCTTGGGACCGGCCGGGACCCGGGAGAACCTTGGGGAAAATTCGTAGAAGGAAAAGCCCCCTCCACAGCCGCTTCCAGCCAAAAAACTATCTCCGGCGGTTGGTATTGGGTGTTCGGATCCAAAAGGAAAAGAGAAGGGGGAATTGGTGGAAAATTTTGAAAGGTCGGCGTCGAAAAGACGACCTTCAAAAACAAACGGGGCACCCCGGATTCAAAGGAAGAGGGGCTATTTACCCTGTCAAGCAAGGAAAGGGAGGTCAGCGGCTGATAACCTGAAAGAGGTTGGGCCAACCTTCGACAAAAGTTCGTGGTGACATCCGAAGCAGGAATTCGTGAAAGAGCTGCTCCGAGCCGGGACTGCCGGTACACAACAACCCACGACCCGGCGGGGCATTCGGTGTGGGCAAGTTTTGTGAAACTCGCCCCTGAAAGAGACTCTAGTGGGGGAGGAAAGGCAAGGAAAATCTCTCACCAAAATCAAAAAAACCAACAACAAACTGAGAAGAAAAAAAAAAAAAAAAGAGAGAGAGTACAGGAGCTTCAGGTGGGGAAAGAGCAACTCTAGCAAAAAAATATTCTCAAGACTGGGCAAGGGGAAAGGCCAGAACTGAAACAAAGCGAAGAATCCGCCAGACAAGAAAAGAAAAGGGTGACAACGGAAAGCAAAACAAAAAGTCGATTTCCCAGAAAAAAGGGGGACTCCAGGGCAGCTGGGGAAAAACAAGGTTAATAGCCCAGAAACGGTGTTAAGCGACCGTGCGCAGAAGGTAGGGGGAACACGCGACGCAGAAGAACGGGACCCATCCAACCAAAACAAAAAAAACCCGTGATCGGGGGAATCCCGAAACAAACATACCTCAGAGAGTGCCATTAGACAAAGCAACGGGAAAGGGGGGAAACGGAAGTCAGAGGATCTCCAAGGTCAGACGAGCCGGCAGGCCTTAAGCAATGGGGTAACTTTACACAAAAAAGATCGCCGGAAAAAGTGCGTACGTCAAAGAAGAAGCATAACAGGAACAAACACAGGTCGAATTCAAAAAGGGGGGAAGATACGCTCAAAAGCCGGGGGGATAAACCCACCATAGCTTGCGGAAGCAGGGCGACCAGCGGTCCCAAAACAAGAACCGCGAAAAGAAGAAAACATTCCCAAACACGACGAGACCAAAAGAGAACATGCGACTGGGGGGCTTCACAAGAACCGGGGCAGTGGGCGTCGAAAAGATTCTCGACGGAACGTGTAAGGTATGAAAAGGAGAGACGTCCGGGTCGAACGCTTCGTAACAGGAGCACCAAATTGCTGGGGGAATCCGAATGAAAAAGAGGGACAGCCAGTCAAACAAGTTGGGCGAAAGAAAGGAGAAACTCAGTGGGGAGCAAGGGGGTACTTTGCTGGCGAGAAAGGTCGCGGTCGAAGCCGACGATAGTGGCCGGGTCGTCTGCAAGAACACGCAATCTTCACGGGGGGGGGGGGGGCGAAACCTTAAAGTGAGGGTACGGCTATTCACCGAAAAAGCCGACAGGGGCCCAAAAAAAAAAGCCTCCACGAAAGAAACAGGGGAACGAGGAAAACATCGAAGGGGACGTTCTAATCCGGACAAAGAACTCAAGAAAACCAACGATGTAGGGTCGGAAAATTCTCTCCCAACGAGAGAGACCGTGGTCCTGGAATAACTTATTGGTGATGAGGGGGGATGGGGCCCTCCCTACAGGTGTTAGCCTAAACCAAAGCGGAAGCTCTGCCTCAAAAACAAGCCACCGAAGTTCACAGAAAGTCAAAGAAAAACGGGGGTCCTTCCCAAAAAGGGGGGAACCCATTCTAAAAAAAAGGAGGAGAGGGGACCACGAAAAACCATCAGCCTGAGAAAAAAAAAAGCTCAACACGGGAAAAAAGAAAAACCCTGCTCGACAAAGCTCACCAGCGATCACGAGGCCGGAGGAAGTTCTAAATAAACCATCAGGGTTCAAAGGCGGACCAAAAAACCTGACAGAATCCGTCGCCAACACGACTAGTTGTGGGATGGAGGAAGGGGGGAAGGGGTGCCGGGAAAGGGAAACTGACAAAAGGGGAACGACCCCTCGGGCAGTCCCGACGCCTGCAAAAGGTCCCAACCGCGATGAAGCCGCAGAAAAACATTGTCCTGAAAAAACACGGCTGGCATGCGTAGATGTCCCCCTTGGGCACTGCAAGAAGGCGTCCAGAAAGGCGAAGCAAAAGGAATCCTCAACGATGGCCCAAGCCCACCCGGTTCTTACAGTCTCTTCGGAAGAAGACGCCGTGAAAGGGGGTGTTCAACGGAAAAGCTCCGGGGAAAAAAAAAGAGAAAGTGTGAAAGGCTTGGAAAGACGATGTGAAGTCAACCTGGACGTCCACAGTTTGAGCCACGAGAGGAAGTAGAGCGCCGGAAAGGAAAAGCGCCCCCCAGAAACCACTTATCCGAAGCCACCTTCTATGCGAAGGAAGAACCGGCCTGAAAAACAGAGTTGGTTGGGGAGGTGGTCCCGTCCAGCGAAAGCTGCCGCCCAAACAAAGGGAGCCTCCAAAGGGGGGAGTTGCGAGGGCAAAATTCCCGATTGCCGCGGGACGCCACAGACGGGGGATCCTTTGTGTTAAAGGTTTGCAAGGGGTCGTACCTCGCTAAGATGGGAGGGGGAGCGGGAAATGGGACCCCTTGGCGAACAGGTCTGACGAAAGGGGAAAAGGAAAATTCAAAGGTGGAATGCCGCCCAACCCTCCAAAAGATGGTCTTTGCAATCGAGCCAGTGCGATGGGGTTCGCACAAAGAAGAAACAGTCCCGTCGGAAAACGCACCGCGGCCCCAAAGGCAACACCGACCCAAATGTCAGTTCCGAGACCCTCTCGACTGCTTAGGAGGGACATCGCCATAATGCGGGAGAAGGGAAGGAATGAAAAGGGGGAAGGGAGAGTTAAAAATCCACCGGGCGAAGAGAGAAAACAACAACAACAGAGTAGAAAAACCGACCGATTCCCTTCGTCAAGGGAAACGTCAGCTGCGGCAGCTCCTATCAAGGGATTATTTGGGGGGAAAGGAAAGCCCAGCCGTTCAGCATGGCCCCGGAAGACATGCCTCCAAAAGTTGTTGGGCGGTCGAGGGGGAGGGGGGGGTGTAAAGGGGGACACGGGCCTGTGGAAATGCCTTCGTTAAAGGGAAGAAGAGGAAAAGGTCATCACACCCTTCAAATACGGGACGGGTTGGGCCGCAACCGCCTTGAACGCCGCCCGTCACCGGAAACTAAAAACGTCGACCGGGGGAAGCAACGGCATTCCCCGCTATTCCCGCAGAAAAAGCCACATGAACACCTTGGGAAAAAGAATTCACGAGAGAAAGCGCCGCAACCCCCCAATCGTGCAGTACATGGGACCAGGGGAACGCAAAAGCAATCCTGAAGCCCTGGGGGATGGCTGTCACTATGCCTCTGAAACCGCCCTCAAAACAGAGACCGAATCACGGAAAACTCCGGCAATCGAAGGAACGGTGGAACTGCGGTGGTGCGAGAAGAGCGACGAAAAGGAAACAAAAAGAAACTACTGTCAAGAAAGCTAAGAGCACGTGAACCTTCGGGAACAGTGACGCCTGCACAAAGAAGCCCCCGATGAAGAACACGAGGCAGGGGGAAAAAAATAGGGGAGAGCCCGTTTTGCCGAAAAGGGGGAAGAACAGGTCCTCCCCGACCCTGATCTGGGGAGCGTACGCCTTCAGGAAAAGGGGGAGGCGTTTAGGGGGAAGTACCGGGTGCTTTCCAAAAGGGGGTAAACCAACGATCTAAAGGCGCAACGCCAAGGAAACAGCCATGTGAATGGGGGGATTGCAAAAAAAAAAAAAAAAAAAAATGGAGTCAAAAGAAAACGTTCATCGCTTGGAATCCAATGAAAAACCAGCGTACTGGGACCACGATTTGCTGGAAGGAAGGTTCTGTGAAACACAGTTTTTTGCCCAATACAAAAAACAAACCGGTCCCAAGGAAAATCTAGGGGAGAACAGGGAGGACGGTCCGCCGTTGGAAAGAGGAATGCTGGGGAAAGTTCGAAGGAGAAGGTGAGCAGGCCGGAGGGTTAAGGTCAGACCCACCGGGGGAGAGACGATCAGGATGGGGTGCGTCCGCAGAAAATTAGGGCCAGAAGTGGGGCAATCAAGTCCTCTTGGTGAGAAGTGAAATGGCTGAAAGGGGGATAATACAAAAATCACTGACACTGGCCGGTGGGAAAATCTTTCACTACATTTTGAAAACACATAGCAATCCTCCAACCATCCATGAGGGATACCAATGGGAAAGAAAAATCTCAGTATGAACGAAAAAAAAGGTTGAGGATGTCGGTGGGTGTAACTTCAAGCTACTGAGTTTCTAAGGGGGCCACGGGTTTTGTCTAAAACTACGAGGGGGGAGGGGGGGTTGGGGGGGGCAGGGAAACGGAACGCGACGACCCCGCCGGTTCACTGACGGCCGGGAGACCGATGGGAACTTTTCTGGGAAAAAAACAGCTTCGCAAGAAAAAGACTTCGAAGGACAGGTTCGAAACCGGACGAGAGCACTTTGAGCCAGGCCAAGTACGGGGACCGCAACCACGGAATCCTTGCAAGCAAGGGAAAGCAGGGTGGGTTACCTAAAAAACCAACGGACAAATACAGGTGCAGTGTGTGCCATCCACCACGAAGGAGGAAACCGAAAAGAGAACGCCTCCCGTAAAAAAAAAAAAAGTCGAGAAGGGAAGACGCCGCCCAAGCAAATCGGCCAAATGATTCAAGAACAGGTCGCTGCCCAAAGGGGGTGGGACTGGGGGCCGCTGGGGGGGGGGTGGGTGAAGGAAGACCTCGATAACAGGGGGGACATGAACTTGGGGCGTAGAAGAACCCGATCAACCGCTTCGAAGTAAGACTGAAAGGGGCCCTTTAACTTCGACATGAAGGTCCTGTAAGACTGCTCATAAAACGTCCGCAAAAGGGGGGGGGGGGGCCAAGGAGGAAATCTTCTGGAAAGTTACCGTTCATGAGCTCCGACATCGTTCCAAAAATAGGGAGACAACTGGATATCGGAGTCCGAGCCGCCTGCTGCAAGGCAAGGAAAAGAGGACACCGTAAGGAGGGGTGGTTCGGAAAAAGACCAGCAAAAAAATCGGCAGGTGGATGAGGCGCTCGGGTGCGCGAAACGGCAGGGACGAGTCATCCAAAAATGGGGGGGGCTCAGGATGGGCTATTTACGGGTAAAAAGGAAACCTGGACAACCACGAAACCAAGAAATAATTGGGGACAAAGGCGAAAAAAAAGTCGGGGGAAACACCTCCTTTGTACACGGGGGGGGATCGTGCCGTTCCGGTTAACGAAAAAATGGGGAATCCGGCCCAAAACCAGACCCCTTACAACCAGCATAAAGAGGTTTGGCATAGGCAGTTCTAAAAAGGGGGGGAAATCGACTAACAAAGCAAAAATGGGGCTAGGGAGTATCTCAAAAAACCCCAACAACGGAGAAAATAAAAAAAGAAAGAAGAAGAAGGATGATCGAGAAAAAAACACTTTTAGAGGGAAAAAAAAAGTAAAAAAAAAACACCGAGAATGCTACGGGCAGGGAGAGGAAGACAAAAAGAAAAAGCACTAGGAGAACCAGAGGTACCAAGGGGGGGAACACGACGGTTCCTAGGTAAAAAGAAGGAAAACAAAAGGTAAGCAACAGCCGCTGAAAAAGAGCGAAAAGGTAAGATAGCCCCAGAGAGGAGAAAGGGTCAAGGAACCCAGAGGTCTTCGGCAAAGAGAAGGCCGAAAAAGAACCAATCCCCCGGGGAAAAAGGTAGGTTAGACAAACACAAAAACAGGGGAAAAAAAGTCAAATAAACAAGACTGAGGAGGAAAAATGATCGGAAGGTCACATTGTACCCTCAAAATGCGGGGGACAGCCGGCAGGGAGGGAAGAATGTAAAAGAATTGAGCCTTGGGTTAAACACAGTCTAATGAACAAATTAAAAGAAAGGAACAAACACACATTTAAACAAAAACACTCCCGAAGGAAAGTCGGCCCTAGGGAAGGGGGGAGAATCCTAAGAAGGGCTCGCTCCGTGTCCTAAATGGTTGCGATACAAATGGGAAAAAAAAATCAAAAAAAAAAAAAACATTAAGACAGAAGCGAACCAATTTCCTTCGGGAAAAACTTTTGCACCAAAAGGGGCACACGCAAAAGGGGGCCTCTTGGGGGGGAATAAAAAAAAAAAAACAGGAGGGATCTTAGGTTGTGAGGAGGGAAGCGCCTCGTTCCGGGGGGGGACTCGCGGACCACACAGCAGACGGGTCTTCAAAAAAAGGGGTGAAACAAAACAAAAAACTTAGGAGCACTGCAGGGAGGTAGAAAGGGGGCGGGCGAAAGTGCAGGAGGGAGGGGGGAAAGAGCGCAAAAAAAAGTTTTTCCGGAAAACCGCAGTGACGGAACACTACAGGTTAAGACCGGGTTGGAATTGGGACAACAACGAGGAAAAGTGAGCCGAGGAACAGGCCCCAAAAAAACCCCACCAAGGGAAACACGTAAGCGTCCAAAAAAAACTGGAACAGTTCTTAATCGAGTCAAAAAAAACGAATACCAGAGACCGAGGGTAAAAGGGGAAGATTCCTCAGCCGCTAGCGGGAAAGAAAAAGCATCTTCTGTGTGAAATAGGGGAAAAAAGGGTCTTTAAAAGGTAGGCACTAGAAAAAGTAATACACGCGTCAAAGAGATGAGAAGGGACGGAAAGAGTAGACCTCCTTAACGCCAGGAAAGGAACGCGCCAACAGGGGACGTCCCAACATCATCAAGCATTATCTAAAAAGAACAAGGGGACAGACCAGGGAGTGACCCCTCTCATGAGATCATCGTCCGTCGAAAAGGAAAACCAGCTCCGCCGTGCAAAATAAAAGGAAAGAGTGAGAGATCTAGGAAATAGAATCATACAATAGTCGGGAATAAATTGGGGGGGGGAAAGTGGAGGCTGAAAGAAAAAAAGGAAAAGTGTACTACCAGATCACTAAAACTTGTACCAAAGAAGAAGACATCGAACTCCCAGTGGACCAGAAAATCCACGGGAGTAAAAAGTTGGGTTCTCTGGCAGGGTTTAGTCTGAAAAAATATAAATGTCCCTATAAAGGCAAGAACATAAGACCCGTGACAAGGGGAGCAAAAATCCTCCCCGTTCGGGCCGTACGTTCCCAATCAGACGCCGGATCCCAGTTGGGCAGAAAAAAGGACCAACCGTGTCTACAACGAGCACGGAAGCCGTGAAAAAACTCTGAGAAGGAAGGGTGCAAGGAAAGGTTATACTCCCGCAAAAAAAGTGAAGCACGTGTTTAAGAGGAGCCTGCGGTCGGGAAAAGAAAAAGGAAAAACCGGAAGAAGGACTTCGAGATTCAGGAGAGGGAGACAAGTTTGCAGAAAACGCGTATAGGGCGGTTGTTACAGGGCCGCGCGAGCCGGGTCAAAACTAAGAGAAAAAACCCGCGCTAAAAAAAGACGAGCGGTTGGGAGAACTTCCCAAGATGAGGAGGCCCCAGATTGAAGCAAATGCCCCGGATTGTCGGCTGAAGCGGTAAAGGTTAATGAGAGGGGTGAACCGGGACGAACAGTAGATTTGAAAAAGGGAGGGAAACGAAAGGGAAGGTGAACCTGCGGGCCCAACCCTTCCACACGGTCGGTAGTTAAGGAAAACTAGGGTGGGCCCCTAACGAAAGAAAGCATTGGCCGGCTAAAAAAAGCAACGAAGTCGGAAAAGGAAATAAACAAAAGACCGTATGCGGAAGTCTTGGCCCTCAGGAAGGAAATAGGGTTTGCATTGATCGAACGGCCGCCGAGATTACGAGGGGAAAGGGGAAAGGAGAGAGGCCCAGAG
>Ga0179593_1303102_pt1 | contig 12360 bp, 11 predicted proteins | sample CZODoug2_1_08_16_FD_185931 | JGI IMG/M metagenome (GOLD analysis project Ga0179593, IMG submission 185931) | Vadose zone soil fungal communities from Angelo Coast Range Reserve, California, USA - CZODoug2_1_08_16fungal (PacBio error correction) | ecosystem: Environmental > Terrestrial > Soil >...
GGACAGAGGGGAGGGGTTTTTCAGTAAAATAGAAGTCAAGGATCGATATCGTATCGTTGGCCGTAAGAGTGGTCTGATTAACCCCAGTATTCCTACCTTGCCATAAAGCGAAAATTAAGCCCGCCCCTTATTAGGGGAAAGGTCTGGTATGAGTAAGATTGCGTGAAAGAAGGGGGGGTGTTGTCGGAAAACAAAATATGACAAAACTAGGGTTCTGAAAACCGGGGGAGGCAGCGTGCAAACGGCGCGGCGCTCTGGGGGGGGAGTGTGAGATAATGGCTTTGTAATTATTGGAAGACCAGAGTCATAATCCTGAAATGCGACGAAACGGAAGTTACGCCAAAGGGAAACGTAACTGGAGAAGAATGGCGTTTGGCCGGCCTGAAAGAGCCTTGCAGTAAGAGCCGAGTGATAAGGGAAAGGTCCGGGTGACATTGGGAAAAGTGTTCGCCTCACCAGCAGAATGTCTCAAAAAAGAAGAACAAACCAGTGGTCCGGTCAGCCTAGGGTCGTTACGGCTGGGGAAGTCTGGGGCAGGGGTTTGATCCAAAATCAATTGAGGAAAGGTTGGCGTGGGAAGCAGCGAAGAAGGGGGTAGCAAAGAAACGCGAAGGTCAGGTGATCTTCAAACGAAGGAGAGATCAGTGTTTGAAGGGCGACCGAAGAGCGCGCAGGGAGGCTACGCCCGAGATTCAGGATGCGACAAGAGAAAGAAATCTACAGAATAGTAACAGAGGGATCACAGAGCGACAATAAAAAGCAGTGTTAAAGCCGGTCGCTTCGTCGAGAGGGGAGGGAACCGTCGTCGAGACTGCGGAAAGACAAAGCCAAGTGGTGGGCAGGGGAAAATCAGAGTGCAGAGGGCTACAGGCAAAATCTAGCCCGATTTTATTGGTAGTAAAACTGGGTCACGCATACAAGGAAGATCTCAATGCGGGAGGGGGATGCGCACGGACAAAGAGCATCGCGGTTCGGATAGAAGAAGGCTTCGGGATGTCACCGGGACCTCAAGGTATCAAATCGGGGACAGAAGATCGCTGAAAGAGTCCGGGCCGAAAAAAAAAAAAAGAAGACCACCCGCCCTCCGACCATCGCCGAGTCTAATAACAACAAGTTTTCTGACAGGGAAGAAGAAAAGACAAAGCAGAGCCCGATGGAATTTTGGGCCAGTAAACCCTTGGGGGCCGTTAATTCGAGAGCCCCGGAAGGTCAGGGAGTTTTCTTCTGAGGGTAAATGCGAGGAAAAAATGGAGTGGATCGGAAACCGGAACCGGGCGGGAACCAGGCAGGGCGCGACCTTTTAAAGCAAAAGTTCGTTAAGCTGTGCTAACTGAATTATTAATGGGGAGGGGGGGGGCTTTTCGCGAAAAAAAGTCGCGACGACGGAAATCAGAAAGACCGTCGGCGCCTAACAAAGGAAAAAGATCTCTCTCGATGAAAGAGAAAAGAGATCGTGATTTAAGCCGAGAGATCATCGAAGGTCTGGGGTACTGACACGGCCATTGAAAAGACACGGGGGTGACGGTTCAAAAAAGAGGGTCCATTACTCAAAGAAGGCGAGATCGCGAAAAAGAAGCACCGGTCAGAGCCGAAATCAATACAGAAAGAGGAAAAACTCAGGAAAGAAGAGATTAAACAGGTAAGATCCCTCTTTCAAAAACTAAAAGGGAGGGAGGAGATCTGGGAATCACTATCGGGCCCACGAGGAGGAAGGAGGGGAGAACGTGAAAAAGATCTCCTGAAACTCGAAAATCCTCCGTTTATCAAGGCGTTTAGGGTGCCTAAAGCGAATGGACGGTCCGCTCGCGGGCGAGATGCGGAAGTGGGAGATAGGGGTCAGGTGGGTAACGCGAACTCGCTGGGAGGAGAGGTTAGCACGTACAGCCGGTAGTATGGGCGGGGGGGATCAGAACCTTTGTGGGAACATTATTGCTCTAAAGTAGTGGGTGATTATAAATAAAATCCAGTCCCTGGAAGGAGAATGAGCACGACGGAAGAGGGGAAGAGAAGTTCCCGTGACCGAGGGGAAGAGACAAAAAGACCTCGGGGGGGGAAACGCGGTACGATTGGGCAAGGCAAAAAAGGTGGCCATGCTAGATACATATTGGGGACAGGGAGGAAATCTTAAAAGCTCCTGTAGAACCCCAAAGTCAACTAAATATGACACCTTAATCACATTACCAGCAAGGGAAAAAAAGGTATCGAATACCGTTAATGAAAAGAGGCCTCTATATATTGTTCTAATACGGAAAGGAATAGGGGAACCCCTGAGCTCCCCGAAGGGAGACGAAAGGGAGGGGGGATATGCGTGGAGAACATTACGAACCTGACATCGCGGGCTTGCAGATGGGGGAAGCTGGGTCTTGTCTTTGAACGAAAGGACCAAACACGCTGGTGGATAGAGGCTCGAGAACCATCACGCGCAGGGAAAGCCGCCCTCCGACTATCTGAGAAAAAACAACAACGGTGAGGAGGAAATACTGATTCAAAAGAGGCGGCTTGGGCAGAGTCCTTAAGGGTGGGCCCGCAGCGGAGAAATCCTTTGTCTTTTATAAAGGGGGCACGAATAAGATAACCCCCACACAAAACGCCAAAAAAAAGGGGAGGTGGGCGATCTCATGTTTACAACTAAAGCCGGCACGATCCTTCCGGAGCAATTAGGTGAGGATGGGTCACACTACTCCTTTAGGAGGGAGCAAAAGAAAAAGGAACTCATACGTGAATGGAAAGTCCGCTATCTACGGGGGAGGGGCGTAAAAAAAAGTTTTCTTAGCTGGTAAGAAAAGTCGGGGCGTCAGCACGGTAACCGGGGTGGTACAGCGGAGATAAAGGAATTAAAAAAACCGTCACTCGGTCGGAGGACGGGCAGACGTGGAAATCGCGAAGGGAACGAGGTGGGACCTTAGTTACGATGGTGGGAGGCGCGCAGAAAGAGGAACGATCCGTCGTGATATGTATCTCAAAGGACGGGAGGACTGTATCACTTGAAACAAAAGACGGTGAGAGGAATCAAGGTCCCTCAAAAGACGGAGGTCCTCACACCACACCGACCCGACCACGTACAAAGAAAAAAAAGAAGAAAGAAAGGGGCTGTGCGCGGGCCATTAAAGACCGTGATCTCACACAACGGCGGCAGCTCGCTAAGAGCCTGGGCACATTTGGAATAGGCACCATAAGAGGGGGGTAAACGGGCGGACTAAGGGGTCGCTGATCGGATCTCACTTTCAATCAGAAGAAGCGTGGAGATAGGAGTATACCTAGAAAAGAAAACCTTTCGTGCAGGAAAGAGGAGGAGTCTGAGGAGGTGCAGGAGCATCTCTGTGCGCGGACGGGCCTTTAAAAAAAAAAGCCTGACTCGTTTTAAAAATGGGCGGGATAGAAAATGGTTAGCGAAAGTGACTTTGGGGCGTAAAGGGGGCGGACAGAGGAGCGGTCACTCGGCCCCCCCCCACCATGTAAAAGAGGGATATAGAAGCCCCAAAAGAGGGGCCTGATTGGAAAGAGTAGGACGTCAGCTAGGCGCCGACAGGAGTGTTCAAGTGCTCCTGCCAAGGACGGGCACGTCGCGCACCGCCCATCCCAGTATAATAGAGCCACAGCTGGTCAAGAAAGGGGAGGGGGCAAGAAGCCAGTGTATCCGGAGGGCAGACAGGGTCCTGGAAAACGAGCAAAAAAAGAGTGGCCGTCCGAAGGGAAAACGCAGGAAAACGGCCTAACGCATGGCCTCTAGAAGAAAGCCCCACTTCCCGGGAGATGAAAAAGAAAAAGCGGTGTTCTGGAGAGAGGGAAAGCTTGAAGGAAACTGGGGGGGAGGAGACCAGGACCGAGGACGTGAGTGATTTGTCTCGGATCTTGGAAAAAGAGCTTAAGTAGGCTTTGGGGTTAGAAGATTGATACCCTGGGGGTTTTCGTGACAGCAATATACGAACAGAGAATAAAAAAAGGATCGATGATCGGCGGGTCTTCTGCGAAGACCCCAAGAAAGTGGTAGAGATCGCGTTCGAGAACCGCGGCTCCAACTAAAATGAAATCCGGTCGGAGGGAGTGGGCCGGGACGACGGCATCTCTTAGAGAAAAAGGAATTGAAGCAGCGGGGTACGGCCGCGACGAAACGCCGCGGGAAAGAGATCCAAAGACGGGGACCGGCACTTTACAAACAGCGCCGGATTCAGAGCTGTTAAAAGGGGGGGAGGCTACGAAGAAACGGTCGATATGAAACGGCTGAGCAAGGAAGACAGATAAATCCCTCCGCGCGAAAAAAGTCGGTAGCCAGGGAAAAACCTGGAACGTCCGTTGAGGAAGACGGGAATACAAGAGGACTAAGAAAAAGCGTCGCAGCTACGCCAAAAAAAAAAAGAGCGAGGGACGGAATAAAACCCCGCAGAGCACGAGTAACGACCAATGACAGGGGGAGGACTCGACGGAAGCCAACCTGGTTAGACTGCGACGCCTCGGGGTGAGGAGGACCAAGAGAAACGAGAGAGAACACGGGTCAAACACCAGAAATCAGCAATCGACTAGGGGCTAGAAGAAGATTGCAGGAGGGGAGGCAACAAGCCATTGATAGAGAGTTCGGGGCGGAAAAGCTGGCTTTTTAGTTCTCGGCGCAGGTCTACAGAGGGAAATGAAAAGAGGATATAAAAAGAGGAAAAACAAAGCATTCGAAGACAAGCAAAGGGTATCCTCCCGTCCGGGACACGCTGAAAACTGGTTCGGACAACCTATGGGAGGGAAAAAAATGGGGAGAAAACACAAAAGGAGGAAATTACTTTAAAAGAAAAAGGTAAAAGAATCCGAATACTAAGGTTGGGGCGGCATCAGACAAGAAGGATTCCCAATTCACTGGCTTCATTTGCTGAGAAAACTAGAGGCAACGAGGACGATATAGAAGGGAGCAGCTGAAGAGTAAATGAGAAGAACCACAAAAGATAAACAAAAACAACAAACGGGAAATATATATTCAGCAGGATGGTTGGACCGTGAAAGAAGAGCGACGAGTAATGCGGACCGGACGTATAGTAACTCGTGGTGCAGAAGAGGTTGGATTATTCATCACCTCAAGGGAATTGCCGACCTTAATATGAAAGACCTACCACTTAGTGTTCGGAGGGAAGCAGGTGAATGTGGATCCCGGAGTGCTTGGACGCCTGTTTTGTTTGGGGTACCAGGAACAGGAGGAAAAAAGGGGCGCGACAAGGTGTCAGGAGGGGTACACTGCTCTTCGGTCTCAGGTTGGGGACGCTGTCAGAGAAAATGGGTAAATGGGGGAGAAACTGGAGATCCGGATGACATCGCGCCACCGAAAGAAAAGGGGGGCAACCGCTTCATCAACCGACACAAGTCGAAATGGCGGGTAATCAAGCAAAAGAAAATAAAGGGGCAGTAAGAAAGCCTCTATTACGGAATTCACGGGTGGGAAAGGGAAATTAAAACGAATCCTTCGAATTTCGGGCGTCAGAAACCGGGTCTCGAAGTCATGACACCAAGGAAACCGGTCGATCCTACCGTGGAGTGGTCGTTACAGAAAGGGAGGGGATCTTTCGTTGATCCAAGCTGAGGATCATGCAAGGGGGGTCTGGGCGGAATGCTAAGCAAGGGGGGCTTAATTCGGCAAGAAAGAGGGTCAGTCTATCTCACCGGACGGAGGATGTCGATAAGGTCTACCGAAGAGCACATCTTCTCCTACGTAAGTATTCTAATGCATTATCGCGCAAGATCATCCATCCTACATGATCGTGGGCTAAAAGCGGGTCGAACAGCGCATACAATCACGGAGCTGAGGGAACTCCTGGGCTCTTTCGAGGATCGCGAAACGCGGAGATTCCCGCGAGCTAAGGGAGTCAATTCTGTGTCGTGAGACTCCGAGATGCCTAAAAGCTAAAAAAGAAAAAGGATGGGGCCCGATTGGGATAAATCCGTCAGGGGAAAGAAATCAAAGTCGCTAGAGCAATTAGGAGGTGTACTAGATGGACTAGACACGCGATCATCGGGAACATTGGAACGATACAGCGGGTCGTTTAAATGTCATCCGGAAATTTATCAAAAACTCGGGCGGACAAAGATAGAAATAGATCCAGGGAAAGGATCCTCTAAGAAACGCCTCACTACACAGGCATCTAATGGTCCTCCTAAAAAAAAGTTCCTGGCCAGAAGTCCCTCATATCACCAATACCAAAGGCCTTTGTATTAGTACTCCGGAAGTGGTTAAAATTCAGTCGGAGGGAATAAAAGAAAGTTTTCGGGTAAGTCGGACCTGCGGAGTGGAACAAGTATAAGTAGTTGCTCAAACGGGAATCGAAACCGCTGAAAGCAAGGGCGCAGACCTTGGTCCTTAGAGCAACAAGGAGCTGTCGAAGATTATTATAACTGTTAACTTGGTTCAGGGCGGCGGACGTTAAAAAACCGTCCTCTCAAACGCTCCGGATCAGAAAGGGGAAGTCGGGCCGTGACAAGGACCGCAGATCTCTTTACGAAAAAAAGAGTGGGGGGGGGGGCGACGAGAGATCCAGGACCACGTGTATGGGGGTACTGGAGAGCGCGAACGGGAAATCGGGGAAGCACAGACGCCAAAGTCAAGTTGTAAAGGAAATAAATGCCGGTCCTCACGAGAAAGCCAGGGGGAAATGAACGAAAATCAAGAACAAGCGAACTCGAAAGCTCTGGGAAACGCTTACGAGAACTCTTCGGTCACGAGGCGTTTGAAAAAAGGCTCGGGAGCCTCACTATGGACGACAGAGAGTAGGGAGGCGAACGGGGGGGAGAGCCCAAGAAATTACCTATAGGGAAATCAGGATCAGCGTTTATGGGGTCCTAGACAGGCAGGAGGTTGATGGGACTCTTAGGGACGTCATCGGCTTAGCCTTGGGATAAGAGAAGGGGAAACAGGATCACTCCACCCGGTCTGCTACTGGAGGGCGGGGGGGGTTAAGGGCCGGTCGGGGGGGGACGTGTGAGGAAAACTTCTAGGGAAGTGGTGTGAAGTGCGAGAAAAAACACCTTTTGGGGAAGTGATCCCGTCCCATAACAGTAATGAGCGGGGGGGTGACGATAAAGAAGGATCGTTCACAAGATGTAGGAACAGCCACGAGAAAAAAAAGAACGAATCGGAAGATGTTCCGAGAACAGAAAAGAACCGATGACGTTCTGAAAGGAGAAGCAGAAGATACCCACCCGTTAAGAATAAAGAAAAAAGAGAATATGAAACGACTAAAGAAAAGAAAAAAGAAAACGACGCGAAGGGTACCGGGCAGGGATGTGCCGTATATGGGGCGAAAAGGAAGGAGGAGCTTCGATCATCAAACGAAAATAAGGGAAGCGATCATGCAAGGAAAGGGGAGGGGGCGCCCCATGGAAGTCGCCCCTGAATCTCGGGCGTTCCGCTGACTGCGGGTCAAAGTAAAACGAAAAGGAGGCAGGAGAGCAGGGCCACCTCATAACGCCTCGTGAAAGAAGCCACTAATCTCTCGAAACAAAAAAAAAAGGATGAAGATGGAAGGAAACATAATTCGAGGAGGCGGCATAAGAAACGGGAAGGTCTCAGGAGCATAGCGCACCAAGCGTCTTCCTTGTCAGACCGGAAAAGAAAAGAAAACAGCGGCCCGCCCCGAATTTTCAGGGAGATCATCAAGGGACCCGGCACTCCAGGAGAAGATTAGGAAAATTTTGAAGAAGAGGCAGATCCAAAGTGGAAAAAAAAAAAAAAATCAAAAATATACCATCATCGGCCTCGGTGGCGAACCGGACTAGCTCGTGAACCTGAAGAAAAGGGTGCTTAACGCTGGTCATAAGCGGCGGACAAGACGTGTGATCCTAGGCGCGAAAAAGGGCAGAAAGGGACCTCGAGTTAGTAGAGACATCGAAATAACGTGGAAAAGATGTTCCCTGCATCTATGTTAGCGAGGAGGCAGGGGAATGGAATCGGAAAAGACTGTCTGTCGGCGTAGCTCAAGGGGGGGGAGGACGAGGACCAAAAGAAAGGTTAAGCGCATCAGTGCTCGAAAACCGAGAGTTTCTCAAACACAAATAAAGAACCCCCGTACGCCTCAGAAGGAGAGAAAAAAGGCGGGGGGCGCGCGGACCTTAAGACTTAGAAGACAACTGCGCAAGAGCCGGGTATGGCCGCACCTTCTCAGGATGGCCCAACCCGGGGTGATAAACGGGAGGCTTAGGGCGCTGATCTTGGGCGCAATACCTCCCTACCCGAGAGTGAAGATAGTGATTAAAGGTAGACCGAACGACTTTCGGTAAAATGAGATTAAAGTGAAAGGGAGGGTAGGCTCTTCAGAGTTTCGCTTCGGGAGGAGGACACGCCGTCGGCTTGCAGGTCTGCAAGGAGTAAAAGTACGTTGAGCGTCATTCTGACCACGGGTCCCGAAACGCGCGAACAGTACCAAAAGAAAACCTTGGAGGATGAGATCGTAGCACAAAGACCAGCGCGGTGAGGGAGGGGTGATCGGAGGGGGGAAAGGTGTTTCCGGTAGAAGACGGATGGGACTTAATTCGGCGGACGCGGAAACGGCAGCTAGTCGACTCACACAGCCCAGCCATTTAGGTGGCCCGCTTCCCCGAAAGGGGATGAAAAAAGGCAAAGTTGCTGCCTCGGGGGGCCCACCCTGAGTCAAGCCTGGGGGGAGGTCCACGGACGCCATCGGCTTGGAATTCGCAAAAACCGAAAAAGCTTCCGGGAAAGGCCATACTCGAAGGAAGGGGAAGTGCCCCACCAAGGAAAGGATTAAATGAACAAATAAAACCATCGGCTTGGGCGGGGACAGAGTAAGGCTTGGCCAGGGAAAATTTTTGAGAACGGAAAGCAGAAGGAATAAATGATGCGGTTTAGGCGCTTATCAGGGGAAAGGATCCATTCCCTCTACTTTGGTCCGCAGAGTTTTAAAACGTGCATGTGGGAGGGGGGGAAACCTAAAGAGCGCAGATCGACAAAAATGCGCGTGATCGGCTTTTCGGGGCGAAGAAGAACGACTGTTGGAGATATATCGACGGGTGAGGCTCAAAGACTTTTTACGCAAGAGAAGAAGGTTCTCGTGCCGGGGGAGATACGAAAAGCGGTAGAAACGCAGAACACTCTTAGAGCGAGAAGGGCCTCGGGAAGAGCCGCGTTCCACGATACGCCGAACAGCAGGCAACAAGAGTTTACAAACAGACTACCTTAGTTCTTCCTTGGCGACCGAGCGTGACCTCCATCGGAATATGGAATGATCAATCGTCTAGAATGCCGCCTCCTCGTCGGAAGGCCCCTCCGAGACGACGCGGAGGGAGGGCCATTACAAAAACAGTCAAGGGGGAACTCAGGCCCGGGGGGAGACTGGACGAGGAAGACAGCTACGTCATTAGGAGGGGAGGATTTATCAAGCCAACCTCTGCCTAAAGCAGCGCGGATCAAACCCTCAGATAACCGCCTCGACACAGGAAAGGTATGCTCTAAAAAGGCGCACAGGTGCTTGACGGCGCGAAAAAAAAAAACCAAAGGAAAATTCGAGGGAGGCGAACAGGTCCATGAACAGTAATTCGCATCGAATCGCTCTTACGGCAAGGGCATGGCAGGCTGACGAAAAGATTATAGACGATTGGTAGGGGAGGGGGGGGTCAAAATCGTAGCACTTCAGAAGGACTAGAGAATGTAGAAAAAGAAACTAAGTAACAAAAGAAATGCCAAGCGTCAAGTAGCCTCCGCGCGGCAGCATAATGTTCGCTCACCTCGGTTAGGGCAATCCAATGGGCATGGCCAAAAAAATGAGCAATCAATGCAAAGGAATACCATGACGCTCCATCGAGCCTAAGGGTAAGGTCCGGCATGCCTTCCTATGCAAGTGACGGAAATGCCTGCTTCAGTGCAATAAAGACACCGGCGGCAACATTACGATATCGATCACCGGTATAGACTCAGACGTCTGAAGGCAGAAAACCAATCAGGCTGAAGGAGAGAAAAAAAAAAAAACACGAGGAGGAAAAAGGGACGCTGGGGGGAAAAAAAGTTGGGGGCGAGGAAGGCGACCGACTTCATCCTCTGGAATGTCCGAGTGTCTAGGGAACAAAGGAAAGCAAGGAATTGCCGGCCATTGGGGCCATAGGCAGAATCCAGGAAAAAAAGTTAGTAAGGAGTATTTATCAGGGGAACTGTAGGAGTCCCGAGTCAGGCCTCCTTGGGGGACATGAAACCTGATGACCAAACAGTTCTCGAACCAAGGTTAGGAGATGAAAAAGCGGCCTGGCTCCTTTCTGAGAGATGTGCGTGGATTAGTGGCAGTTCTAATCCTGTAGAAAAAGAAAGACCTATAAAGACCCTCCGCTTTCAGCACAACGAACAAGCCGAGAACTGGGAGGGGGGTGGCACGCAAGGCATGAATCGCATTGGGGGAGTAAAAAGAGAATAGGACGCAGGGGACCTATTCGGGACAGGGACCCGGGGGACAGCAGGGATTTTGTGCGGGCACGGAACAAAGGCGCGCACTGACTTCAACCCAGGTGGGATCCTTTCGAGCAAACGAAGGGGTAACGGAAGGGCGGGTGTGAAAAATGTAGGGTTGGAACTCGGGACGTTTCAGCGCAAAAAGTGGGCGGGCGAAGGGAGAAGCAATGTGGCGGAAAGTGAGGCTACGTGGCGGACATACTCTCAAAAGGAAAGCAGGGCATGTTTTTGACATGGGCGAAAGAAAAAGAACGGAGGGGGGGGGCAAACGTCCGAGGAGGTGAATGAATCATACGCAAAGGATCAGCCCAGAAAATCCGCAGCGGTCGAAAGCCGCGACAATCCTTGCTTGCGTGGAATAAGTTCGAGGGCGCAGACGCGTGACCAGGCAGGGTCTAGAAATGAGAAAATAAGAAGAGCGCAGTTCATGAAGGAAGACAGCGATGGCCAGGTAGCTCCAAGCCAACGGGCGCCCTGGGTATTGTGAGAAAGAAGAGGGTTCGACCCAAAGAGGGATCTCTCCAAATGGGAGGTCAGGGACGGATCAATCTACCAGGCGCGAGTAAAAGCGTATCTTGAGGTCACCGAAAACATCAAAAGTATCACTCGGCAAAAAAAGAAATAGGAAGACGGGCAAGGAAAGAGAAAAACATCACTCACTTCCTCGGGACGGGCTTCAATACAACAATGTTCAGGGGAAAAGAGAATAAGAAGCAACGGTCAACCTAGGGGAGCGGTTGAAGCTGAAATTGGGGGGGGGGCCAGGACGTAGAGTCCCTGCTTTCAGGGAAGTTTTTAGGGAGCGTAAAACGAACAAGAAGATGTAGTGAAGGGAGAAAAACCGGAGGGACCTAGCGCAGACCGGAAATAAAGGGGCCATCATTTCGGGAATCGGATACAGATTATTAATTTAGGCGTAGAAAGGGAAGAGGGCCAGACCTGCCGAGCCGGAAAAACAGTCGGGCACAAGTTCCCTCCGAAGACTGGACCCCGCTAGCGGACTTGAGGGCTCCGAGATAGACGAAAGTCGGGGTGTAGTCGAGGACGCAACGGGGAAATCTGGGACCGCACCGTGACGCCAATTCAAAGTTAGAGAACTCTAAATAGGAAAAACGCGAAGAAGCACACGGGCATGCAAATGCACTACCCGAAACGAACTCGAAAAACTCTAAAAAGGACATTACTCTAACCCTATGGACAGGTCCATAAAGGCGGCTCTCACTCTTCATCCCACGATCTGAACAGAAAGAAAGGAGTCTTAACGGATAACAGATTAAAGAAGGAAGGACTAATAACCAGTAGAAGTTTGACGAGCGCGAATGTGCACCGGGATGATCTGACGCGCTGCCAAGTTGTGCGAGGAGAGCTAAGGGGACCGAGCACCCTCCTGGGACTCACGAGGGAGGAAGGAAAAGCCCTGGGTAGGGCTGTGTGAGAACGCGAGGGCAAGGAGGAGCCTTTTGGTAGGGGAGAAATAAATCCAGTCCGTTGACTTACAGATGTAACGAAAAGAATACGTTCAACTTAAAACCGTCCGCACATAGGAAAAGCACAGGGGAAACAAGAGTTACCGAGAATCGCTGTTATGCGATAAAATAAGAGTGAAGGCTGAACGATTATGCGCCGAGTGTCACCCACCCACTGTACTTAGGAACGAAAGTTGGAACGAGACGAAGCACAACTCAAAGAAAGGAACCGACTCAGAGAAAATGGAAATGCACGATTACCCGAGGTGACGGAAGGGATACTCAAGAAAGTAGTTCTATTACAAAAAGGACTAAAAAGTGAGACGAAGTCGGAGAGTTAAGGAGTGCGGGGAAAAAGGAAGCTACAAGAACATCCTCGGGGGACAGCTGGGGGAAGAGAAGGCGGGGGAGACAGAAAAGCAAGCTGGGAGAGAATTCTAGGAGTTTCCTCATTAAGAGATTCATAAGGAA
>Ga0179593_1418571_pt1 | contig 12360 bp, 16 predicted proteins | sample CZODoug2_1_08_16_FD_185931 | JGI IMG/M metagenome (GOLD analysis project Ga0179593, IMG submission 185931) | Vadose zone soil fungal communities from Angelo Coast Range Reserve, California, USA - CZODoug2_1_08_16fungal (PacBio error correction) | ecosystem: Environmental > Terrestrial > Soil >...
AAAGAAAATCTGCAAATAAGCCAGTAAACAGCCCGCTGAAAGTGAAACTGAAAAAGCACGTCTTTCAAGTGTTCAATGGCCGCCTTCAACGGAAGGGGTTGAGCACCCGTAATGACCACCACAGCTGCGGTGAGATTGGGTCAGGGTGGGTCAAAACGAAGTAATACTTTGGGGGTGCAAAAAAAAAGATAGTAAAACAGCCACCAAACCGACCGAAGGAAGAACATAGATCACAGGTGTTAATTCGGGGGGTTAAGAAAGTCAGTCACGCCAAAAAAGGGGAAAAATAGTTGAAAAAAAAGTTCACGCCTTGACTCAACGAGGAAAAGAAACCTGCAGGGGAGCTTCACCGAACCAAGGGGGGGGTCGAGAGGGGAATTCGGTACATTCCCGCACGCGAATGACGGAAAAAGGAAACAAAACGGAAAAGGGTTGTTCGCCCTTAAGGTTCAGGGAGCAGGTTGCTAACCTTGGGGGGGGAAGTCAGACCGAAAAACTAGATATTTTTTTGAGTACCCAGCAAATTTGGAAACCCCTCGAATGTTTTGGGGAACGTGTAGAGGTACAAAAAAACGGCGAAAAGCGGTTTCAGAAGACGAGCACGAGGGGGGTGGGTGTCAAAAAAAACCTGCAGCGTTTCGCGGAAGGGGACGAGAAGAAAAACTCTCACCCAATATGCAACAGAAACACAGATCGTCCCGGGGGGGCGGGAAAAGATCGCCAAACGGAAGTTGTTTTTTTGTAGAAATAAGTACTATCCAAGTGGGCAAAGTGGAATTGTCAGGGGGGTCTCAAGACAGGCCAATTAAATGGATCGGCACACCAGGGGGTTGCCCGTGCTAAAAACAACGTCGCACAAAAAAGAAGCCATCCACGTTAAAAGAGGTGCTCTGGGAAAAAGCACCTAAAGGGGGCACCGAGCTAAATCTGACCAGTCAGGAAAAGACAAATGCCTTAAAGATGCGAGGGGGGGGAAGGGGGTTAAAGGGTACCGATTTTGGCACAGACACGTGCGGAAGCCGGTAAAAAGCGGGAAAAAAAAAATTGTCCTACATGGGACACGGAACTGAAGGTCATTTTAACCAGAACTTAGGATAACAAGCCAACAATGGATAACTTTTTCTGCACACGGAAACGGACTTGAAACAACCTGAAAGGGAGAAAGAAGGTGCACGATCTGGTGATCTGAATTGTCCCATCCAAAAAAAGAAATCAAAATCAAATGGCTCACAAAACGCCCCAGACAAGAAAAGTGCCAAATCGTGCGTGGACACGCAAGGAAGAGCATTGAAAAAAGGGGGGGGGAATACGGCGGCAAAGGGTGATGGGTCCCGCACGAGAAAGAAGGGAACGGAAAAAAAAAAGTGGAACGGGCTAGTCCAGAGACAGGCACCCGGAGCCCAAGGTTGGGAAAAAAACGCGGCTCTGGAATATCGAAAACAGCAACCCCGTCGGAAGACAAAAGGGGGGGTGGCTCTTCGTGAAAGGGGGGGGGGGGACGGCCTGCGTATCACATGCAGGGGCAAAAAAAAATTTAAAAGGGCCCATTTGGACAAACACTAGCTGGGAAATTCAAGGACCCGGGGTGCAAAAGGAAATGCTCGGCATAAGGTTGGTGAACAGAGGAAAACGGGGAAGGAAAAGACCCCTGTTTAAAGAACTCAAGAAAAAAGGGCCAACGCTCCGCCACTGAAAACCCCAAGGGCAAAAAGTCAACAAAGAAAAAAAACTTCGCCGAGTGAAAAAAGAAAAACAGAGTCCACCAAGAAAAAAAAAAACGGGAATCTGCTCCGTAGACCAACGGTGATGCAGAATTATGGGGAGGCCACGGGAAAAAAAAAAACACAGTCGAATGTGGAGCAAGTTCAGTGGGGTCGATAGACCGTCACCCTTGTGAAAATGAACTTTGGTTTACAGGGGGGAAAATATACGGAGGTGGGTTGCCAAAAGCCACACCATAACCGGACAAGACTGGAACTCGGTAAAAGGAAGCTTCCTGTTTTGTTGGTGTTCATCGATGGTGTGATGGAGTGTTAAGAAAGGGATGAGGAACAAAAAAACCCCAACAGAAGCGGGGAAAAAGGGGCAGAATTCTTGCTTCCGTAAGGAAAAAAGGACATTTTGTGGTGGTCTCACACAGTGGTTCGAGCTCCATGTGTAAAACTTGACTGTCCAACTCAACTCTCTAACCCAAAGGCAGATTCACATGAGACCAACGGCTTGGGGGGGCAACGGAACGGGGTTCAGGCTTCCCCATCGGAGGTTAGGTTGGTTTTGGGGGGATCCAGCCCTCAAAAGATGTGGGGAAGGGGCAGGGACCAGGGCAGAAGCCATTTTACTAAAAATCTGAAATTGAATAAAACCAAGGGGATACTTAATGAATCGGGCACAGGGGAATTTGAAATCTGAGCGAACGTGCCTTGTTCGTCAAAAAAGGCGGAATTGAGCACAACCCAGAATAAAGATACAATCTGCTGAAGGGGGAGGGGGCTTCCAGAAAAGGCCGGTAAAACAGTTGACGAAGGCGGGCACAGGATGTAAAGCACCCCAAAAAAAAACCAATAAAAAAAAGGAGGGGGAGGGGGGCAGGCACCAGTCACAAAAAAAAAAACGCCCCCAGGGAAAAACGGTAGAACGGAACTAGTCCTCAAGCGGTAAAATCCCAGAAAAAAGCGAGAGCGATGGGGGGTGAACGCAGAGGATCAGGCAAAAATCAAAACGGTGGGGGGGTGATAAACGCAGGGGGTTTTGGTGCAAAACAGCACCCAACTCAAAATGCTGCCCGGCCAAAAAAAACATGCGCAAACAATCGAGAAAGGCAATTCGCAGGTGCGTCTAAAAAAAACCTCGCGGGAAAAAAACCGAAAAAGGGCTTAACCCGCAGCAACAAACTACAAAACTTGCCAAAAAAGAGCCAAATTGAGGAAACCCTGAATTTCACCAACCGGAGTGAGGGAGATTTCAAGGCAAACAACGGCTTTGGTGTACCTGGGTCAGCGGCAACGGAACGTCTTTTTGGATTCAAGCTCACATGTTTAAAGCACCGCGTGGGGAAAAAATAAAAAAAAATGGAAAAAAAGACACAGAAAAAAAACAATGCTGCACAAGTAAGGGAGGGATGCGAAAAGGCAAAAAAACCCAACACGCAAATGGAATCAAAAACGTCACACGCGTACTCACAACAACAGGGACGCATGAGAAGCAGCCACAGGGGGGGGAAAGAAAGTGGACGAAGGTCTCAAAAACCAGCAGAGGCACCGCCCACAAATTTTGGTTAGGTTTGAAGACCAAGGGGAAAACGATTCACACGAAGGGCCCAAAAAGGGAAAGGGCTCCAAAAAAAAAAATGCAAAAAAAGGAAGAAAAAAAAAAAGTTTGGACAGTTCACCTGACCGGGGGGGTTCCGACCCGGGATGCATCCAAACGCAGAAGGTTTGCTTCACAATGTGCACTAAACGGGAAAGTGTTTTGGGAGGGTGTGGGGAAAAAAACGTGGAAGCGAAAATCTACCAGAGGGCGGAGAGGGTGCCTCTCGATTGGACGTCACTCGATGGGTGGAACAAAAAAGCCATGTGGGGCAAAAGACGCAAATGCGGTGGGACAAAACCCAGCCAGGACAGGGGGTCACCCAAACCGGGGTACACTCCGAGACTCTTGCGGCGAAAAACATAAAAATCTAGAGAAATGAAAACAGGCGAACAGGAAAAAAAAACGGAAGGACGGGGTTCTACGCAATCAGAAGGGGCCTTGGGGGGTGTGCATGGGCCTGACCGGCAAAACTTTTAGACAAATTCAAAAAGCGCAAAAAAAAGGCGGAATGTTTGGTAACTTTAACGTTTGAGGGGAACGGAAAAGGATGAAGGCACGGAGTTTTGTCAAAAGGGAAGAGACTCTAAGAACAAGTGAAAATGAGAGGTCCAGGACAAAGACACAAAAGGGTCAAAAGTAGTTGGCTTCAATAACAGCCAAACGGAAGCGAACAACCCGCCACCAAACTAAACCCTGTAAACAAAAACAAACACGTTGTCAAAAAGGAAGGGCAGATCAACACAACCAAGGGAAAAGAAAAAATCAACTGAAGGAAAAAGGGGTACAAAAAGCCAGCTTCGAAAATTGGGATCCAAAGGGCAGGTGCCGAAGTTGGGTAAAAAGAAAAGGAAAAAGGGGGAATACATTAGCTGAACCTTACTGGGGGAACGGGACGAAAAGTTCGAGCCCAAATATCCCCCTTAAAGCTGGATGGGAAATCAGGTTATCACATCCAGCAGAAGAACACCGGGGGTTTAATGGCTCAACAAGGGGGCAATGTTGAGAACACTCCAAAGGGGAGACAAAAAAACTCGGAAACGTGTTGGCGCAAAGACCTTTCCTAAGGTACACGGGGCCCAAAAACAGGGCGGGGTCCTGTAAAGCATACTATCGTCGACCCAAACTGCAACAACTTCCGGGTGCCAAACGAAAACCTATTTTGTTTCAGAAAAAAATCCACAGCATATCAGGGTAATCGGAAAGGGCTCCCCAGATACACCCCGGGGGTAATAGACGGACGGGAGCCCCTCTGCGAAAGGCGGATGTCAGGAAAGTTTGGAGGATCAAAGCACGTCAGGGAAAAGGAGACGGCAGGGGACAGTGGCAATAAAACCTGCGGGCAAAAACAGGAAGGGAAGATCAACCCGTGGTCTTGGGAACGGTCGCTCGTCATTGGGCCAGTGGCAAATAAAGAAATCCGTGGCTTCCTGCGTAAGAATTTGGGTGAACAAAAAGAATAAAAAAAGAAAAGACAACTGGGGCCAATGGGGCACCCGAGACCACCATAGTCAAACTCGGGAAAGGTCTGGGAAAGAAAAAGGGGGGTATTTTTTAAAAGCCGCGGTGAACCAGGAAAGAGGCGAAAGGATGCCACTGACAGGGGACCAGGGAAACCAATCGGATGAGGTCGTGACCCTTGCCAAAAAGAAACGGGACGCGGGGGCACGAAGCCACGTTTCAAGCTAGACGTGAGGGGGGAAAGCAATGAAAAGCCCCAGGGGCGGCGGGGAAGGAAAAACCAAGGGGGGATCGGTGTTGAAAGACAGAAAAAATCAGATCGGCAAAAGTCAGGGAGCCTGCAAGTGTTTATAACCAAAAGTAAAACGCAGAAGGGGGGGGGTGGGGCAGGGGTGACCAATGCAATGGGGGAAAAGGTGAACATGTGAACACCGTCAAACTAGATTAACACGAGTCCGCTGCGACCGGCGCAAAACAAGTAATTGTCAACAGGGGGAGAGGGAAAAAAGATCGAGATGCACTGGGGAAAGTACAAGGGGGAAGTTTCTTTGCTAAAAGAGCCGAAACGGTAGTAAGACGGGGAGGGAGGACTAACAGTGGGGAATGGCAGGGTTCGTTGACAGACAAACGTGAGAAAAAAAAAAGGCAAAACCACTGGGGGACCCCAATTGGTTCCTTACTGCTGGAAAGGCCTACCGGTGGGGGACCGAACAAAAACTTTACATTGCAAAAAAAAATGAGACCACCCGAAAGTCGGAGTTGTGGACGCAGTAAAAAAAACAAGAGAGAAGACCTAAGATTGGGGGGGGGGTTGGATGCAATGGGCTTGGGGAGCGAAAGAAACTGGGGCCGTTACTCTTCGAGGATAAAGGGGGGCAAAACTCTGGGGAACAACTAACCAAAGAAAGACCCTTTTGCATTCTATGAAAGCAGGAAGGGGGGAACATAAAAAAACGGAACCCAAGAGTGGATGTTGTAACCGGAAGTCAAGAAGTCCCGTCTTGAATAAAAAACGAAAAATCGCAGGAGAAAAACACAAAGACCTCCGGTCCTTAACACGGTAAGACCAATCCAAAACAGGTTGTCCGGTTAACCAGGGGGGAGGAAAAAGCGGGGGAGATTTTAAAACTATGGGGAAACGGACTCAAGGCACACCAGAAGCAGAAGAGCTAAAGCCAAGCAGGTTGGCAGCAAACATGGGTCAAAGGGCGAATGTGAAACACTAGGGTGGCCCAAAACCGGAAAAAAGGGCAGGTTCTTCCCAGGGACAAATCGTCAGCCTTACCATGAAAAAGCCCTGATCAGGTAAGGGACCAAGAAGGGGGGGAGTGGGGGGGGGCCTCACTATCTCAGAGGCACAACCAACAAAAAAAGGTATTAAGCGTGTGGCCAAAACTTGAAACCAGACGACGCGCTTGCAAACTGGCCCTTAACCCGCAGTGAAAAAGAAAGACTCCAAATGAAAACAGAAAAACAGCAGAGGGGGGGGAACTGACAATTGGAACGGCAAGGATGGAAAGAGTCTTCTTACCGGGGTGAACGGAAATTGAAGTTTTCGAAAAACAGAAAAGGCTTTGAGGAATGACGTCCAGGGGGGGGGGGAAACTTAAATGGAAAAGTGTACGAGACCCCATTGGATCCTCCAAAGAACACCCGGGAAACAAAAACGGCCCCTCATAATGGAGGGCGGGGCCAATGGGAAAGGGGGCCCCAAAGTGAGGGGAAGAACCCTCATCTTTCTAAAAACTCCCCTAAAAAAGATGAGGGGACGGTATTTTCAAGAGGTAAAGAGTAAAACTGGGGAGAAAAAAAAGAGCAAAGGGGTGGGGGTTAAATGGCAAAAAACTGCGAGAGGAGTTTTGTTTCGGGAACGAAAAGGAAAATGAAAGGCATCAAAAAAATGCTGCACTGGGGAAGAAAAAAGATGCAAGACAGGGATACCCGTGGGGTGAGCAATCATCATGGGGGGAGAGGGGTGGACCAAAAAACGGGGTCGAAAAAAAAAGAAAGAGAAAAAACCAAAAGGTTTGGTAATTGGTTTTGACCCGAAAAATGCGGAAAGAGACGGCCCGATAACAGGCAAAAACGCCCACCCGGGGGTGGGGGTTTTTTTTACCTCCTATTGGGTGGAAGAAAAACAGAACCCGGGGGGCACGCCCTAGTGGGTCCGCCAGAGGGGAAAAAAACGGGGACGTACGTGGCGAAAAAAAAAGGGAAGTGCCCGGGCGTAACAACAAAAACATTGCGCGGTAGCTCGGAGAGTGGGGGAGAAAAAGCCACAGACCCAAAAAAAAACGAAACAAATGAGTTGGCGGAACAGGGGTTTCAACGCAAAGAAAAGGACGTTTGCACAAAACATTGAGGACCCCCGATCAAGGAAGGAAGACAACAAAGGAAAAGGAAAAACAAAAAAAGTCCTGGCCCAAACTTTCTCCCAGGCAAAAGGTAACCACCAATGGGGGTTGCGAACGGTCCCTGGAATGTTGAAGGGGGAAGAAATGGAGGACAATTCCAAACGCAAAGTTTCAGGGGATGCCGCTCCTGGGGCAATCAAACGAAAACGAAAACTAGGAGGACCGTTGGAAGAAAAGGGAAGGGAAAGACAGAGAAATACTCTAAGACAGGGGGGACTTTGACTCTTTGAAGAGGGTGAGGGCGCCCAGACATTCGATGGGTGGGGATTTGAGGTATGCCGGAAAGGGGAGGGTTGGGGCGTCCCCTCTAAGAGACTGCAGTAATCAAACGCCAAAAAACGGCAGGATCAAAAAAAAGAAAAACAGCCTGGTGTGAACAAGACTGACCACAAAAAGGGGGGAGTGCCCCCGTCCGTTTTCAGGCGGAAATCGGGAGAAACGCAAAAGAAGGAAAAAAGACCGGATTCACACACCACAAAGGGAAAGAAAAGATTTTTAGTCTTAAATGATTGGGGCGTGGGAAAAAGAGTCGGGGGAAGGAAAATGTTCGCAAAGGGACACTTTTGAAACTGCAAGGGTTTTCCAAAAAGAATCGGGCAGCAGGAAGAGCACCCGTCCATGGAAGGAAAGCCAAAAAACGTAGCCAAGCAGCCCACCCGAAAAAAATCAATCATACGAATTAAAAAGTACCGCGCAGGACACTGGCGTCCGCAAAACTGAGGAAAGTTGAAACAACAAAAAAGGATCTTTTAAAACGTGGGTATGAACGTTGGAAAAGACGGGAAAAGGGTCCCATGCAAAAATTTATAGCAGAGTGGCGACAGGGAGCCGCATCCATAGGAAGGGTTTTGAAACCCCAATCTGACCAAAAAAAGCTCCGGGGAAACGAAAAACGGGCGAAAAACGTAAAACGTGGTCAGAGCAAAAAACCGAAGGGAGCGTGAAGGGGGTGGGGGGGGGGACTATCATTGGGTAAACGGGAAAAATGTGAACCAACAGATATGAATGACAAGCCCCATTTTTCCACCGCAACAAAAGCCAGGGAGGGAAATGGAGGACTGTTCAAATGAAAACATGAGAAAACAACCGGGACAAATAAATCTCACGAACCTGCAACTAGTTCCAAAAGAAGGAGGCGGCCCTTCCCCGGAAAAACCGGCGGGCCAAGGAAAACTCGCTGGTCAACCTTGGGGGTTATTGCCACGGCACGGACAACCACATAGACTGGGAACGAGTTTGAAATTTCCTTGCAGTACAAAAGAGGCCTGAAGGTCGCAAGGGACTTAAAAAAAAAACATAAAAGACACCGCCATGTAGGGCGGTTGAAAAAAAAAAAAAAGCAACTTCCAACCCCCGCTCACTGGATCCCACCGCCGCTTTACAACCATCCTAAGGAAGGAGGGGGGAAAAAGCAATTTGGGGGGGGAGAACACGTGTTTTGTTTGGGAAAACAAAACGGGACGGGGGCGGAGATAGTTTTTACGCCAGCAGAAAAGACGGCCTGGGGGGCAGCTGGAAAGAAAAAAACAAAAAAAAAAGGGGCTGAATCACGCGCTTGAGTTCAAAGAAAGGACAGTGGGGACGAGTCCTTCTTACCATCCACCGAAGGACACAACGGGGGACGGGAATCGGAAGTGTGTAGAAGGTCACCCTATCGGTAACAAAACAGAAATGGGGCCAGGTCGAAACTCCCGGGGAAAAAATCCCACGGGGGTGGGAAAAATTAACCCTTCAATCAAAATGAACGTTGGGTTGTGTTTAAAAAAGGGGACAGTATTGGTGAAAACAGAAATTGGCAAAAACAGGTCCAAGGAACATCAAAAGGTTTCACAGCCAGGTGAATAACAGACAGGTAAAAAACCGTGGCTCGAAATGCCCGTCAACACGCGAAATCAGGTAAAAATCCCGGAACGGTCCCACAAAAAAAACTCAGCGAAAAACAAAAGTGCAAACAAAAAGGATGTTTGCCTCGTTTGTTCTGAAAAAACGTCGAAGTGGTTGCGGGGAGGAAAAACCAAGCAGCGCAGTCCCCCAGGAGGTTCAAGGTGGGGAAAAAAAAAAAGGGAAGAACTGGGGTGTGGGGTGGGTTGGGGAAAAGCTCGAGTATAGCCCAACAAAAAACCGAAGGGCCCATCAACGAGAAAAAGCGTGGTGACAGACTGATTCGATGTTTCCCAGATGTGGACAGCACGACAAAAGGGGAGAAAATCGGGTACCGGTGAACTTGACCGGATCATCACACCTACCTGATTAAAAAAAAAGGGAGGTTGTTGGGTTGCATGAAAGGAGGGGAGGGGAGGATCGCCTATCCCAGTAAAAACCAATGGGAGGGGGGGTTGGGTAGGCACCTTGGCAAAGAATCCCGAGCAGGATTTAAGGTCCTTCAGACCGAAAAAAGAAATGGGGAAAGAAAGTGGTTGGGTTGAAAGTGTAATAACCTCTCCCGAAAAAAGTGGCAACCTGCATCTTTGGGGGTTGGAGGGGGGGGTTCTTGAAGGGGGGGAAAGCACGGGAAATCTTGTTGTGTTCGCCGCCAGGAAGAACCGTTTTAAAACCAGACGAGGACCTGCCCCGCTTCGGCGAAAACAAAAAAAAAACGCAAAAAACCCAGAGGTCAAAGGTACGCCCACAAGGGGGAAGGTCCTTGGAAACGGAGCGAAGCACTTGTCGATTCGGTTGGGTGGTCTATAAAAAATGGACAGCGCACCGTTGTTTTACGTGTACCAGGAAGCAGAAAAAAATCACGGCTACCCAGGGGTTGTTGAAACGGGGGGGGTTCTAAAAAAAAACGCGTGACTGCAAACCCGAACAGACATCAAAAGGGGGCCCAAATCATCCGGTCAAAGGAGAAAGAATTGCCCTCGCAACAGGTCAAGAACCATCCCACGAGGCCGAACGTGGGGAAAAGTCGATGGGTACCCGGTGGGACGAAGGGGGGGGTCAGAAGGGGTACCTTCTGAAAAAAAACAAGATCTCATTGAATCATTTAGCACCGGAAAAGACCCTTTGTTTTCCAGGGTTTTCAGGTTTTTGAAACACACCTTTAACACCAGGAGTAACAGGAAACCACAAATTCTCGGGGTTGAAGCAAAAAAAAAAAGGGGGAGAAAAAATGCAAAAAAAGAAAAAAAGTCCCGGAGGGGGTGGGAGTTTGAGGGAAAACATCACGCAACCAACTCACTTCAAGCCAAAAAAAAAAAAACCACCCCCCGTAATCAACCGAAACTGCACAAATCCATGGACAGAAAAAAAGTTACAATTGTTCCACAAGCAGGGTCCGAGCTTGGAACGGATGGGATCGGGGAAGAAGGGAACGTTTTTGTTTCCCTTTTTCTAAAACTGCGCTCAAAAAGAAATGAGTCGAGCAGGGACGTTTCAAAAACACCCCCAAAAAAAAAAGAAAAACCCAATGGGAGAGTGCCGGGAAGAACCCTGCGCAGGAATGTTTGTGACCATCTCGGACCGAAACTGGAAATAGGAAAAGCAGGAAAAAAAAAAAAACAAAATCCGAAAAAGGGCTGGATCCCACGTGAATATGGGAGACTGGGACCAATGGCGGTCGACCTCCAGAAAATTTGGGTGGGGAGAACGAATGAAAAAAGGGTGTCTTTGACTAAAAAAGCAGCCTGCCATTGGAAACTTCCCAGGCACAAAAAAAAATTCGCGCTGGGGAGAACTGAAAATGAACTACGGAAAGAGGAACTAAACACAACGGTGAGGAAGGACAGAGGAATACTACTTACGGTAAGGGGGCTCTTGAGCCGCCCAAAAGGGTGGGGGAGACCGGGGGCTGTCTCAACGAAAGACCAAAACGAGGTCCACAGAAGACCAACTGATGAAAAAATTCAACACCACGGTAAGAAACGGATGGGGGTAAGTGGTTAGGAATGACACAAAACAATCGTGGGCGCCAACCCCAAGGGGACGCGGTTTGTGGACAGGGGTTTTGGCGGGGGAAGAGGAAAACCTTCCTGACAATAATGGTTGAACTTGGAAAGAAAAAAAGCTGTTCCCGCACACACACAAGAAGGACTGGCCGAGCGGGGGAAGGAAGGGCCTGTTGGAAAAAAAAAAAAAACAAAGGTTTTTTAAACGGTGGGGGAAGTGTTATAACGAATTCGACCAAAAAAAAAAAAAACAAAAAGACCCGCTGAAAGGGGAAAGAGAGTTCAGTGAATCGGAACACCGGACATTCACAATGTTTAGACTGAACACTCCTATCGCAAAAGAGTTCCTGTTTCGCAAACCAAAAAACGCAAACCGCGGCTCAGCCAGTTTTTGCCCCGGGCAGAAAGAGGGCAGCTTTCTTTCGGGGTCAAGGAAGGCTGGAGGGTTTTTTTGTGGTTGGTGAGTGGGTTGAGGAAAAAAATACTCGGAAAAAAACGGTTGGTGGGGGCACCGCGAGGTAAGAACAATTAGAAAAAGCAAAAGGCTGACAAAAATCGACGCAGGGCAAAAAACATTCCAAAAATGATCGTAACAAAACGCGGGAAAGGGGGTGGCCGTTCGAGGAAGGCGAAAACTAGACAAAGAAAGAGTCTTTCGGTTAAAGAAAACGGAAACGGAAAACCGTACGCAGTGAATTCATGGGGGGCCACAGGGGTATGACCAGGGGAGAAAGGGAAAAAAAAAAAAGAAAGGCAAAACAGGCCACTTTAGGACAGTAACTGGGCGGTATCAAAAAGTGATCTGGGCGACGAGGTGTTGTTTGGGAACAACGCCGGGGAGGGGGAGGGGGAGGAACGTTTTTGGGGGCGAAATCTAACGGGGGGTTGGGGTGGGGAAAAAAAAAAAACATGAGCGCCATCGGGGACATCAAAACGCACAGAGGGGCGAAAAAAAACTCGAACGACAAGAGATGCGGTCCGTTCGCTCCCCCGCCAAAAAAAAGGCCACCAACTAGCCAACAATTTGACATCACAACAGGAGGGGCAAAGGGAGGGGGGATAAAAGTTAGGCAAAACTAAGGTGGGTTCAAAAGGTTTAACAAGAAAAAAAAACAAAAGGTCCCCACACTTGGTGCCGTAAGTCAGGGAAGCCCAGGGCGGGGGGGGAGCGACGCTGAACAACAACCAAATAACAAAACAAAAAAAAAAAAACATTCCGGGAAAAAAAAGGGAACCCCGCTTGGTTTAGAAAAAAAAACAAAAAAACAGCAACGCGGAACCCACTGCAGGAG
>Ga0179593_1503353_pt1 | contig 12360 bp, 12 predicted proteins | sample CZODoug2_1_08_16_FD_185931 | JGI IMG/M metagenome (GOLD analysis project Ga0179593, IMG submission 185931) | Vadose zone soil fungal communities from Angelo Coast Range Reserve, California, USA - CZODoug2_1_08_16fungal (PacBio error correction) | ecosystem: Environmental > Terrestrial > Soil >...
GCTGGCTGGCAATCTAAGCGGGAAGGGCGGGGGAAATATCTCAACGGCACCCGGCTGGGGATTCCCTGCGCAGCGGGGCTCGTCAACATACGCGCACGGAGCAGGTCCTCATCTCGCACTTAAGGCGCGGACATAAAAGGCATGGGCGAAGGGGAGCGAAGGGGCACACGGAAGGAAGTAGGAAAAATGGGGCGCCTACGCGCAAGATGGGCGGCTACTTGCAGGAGCATTTCGGAAGGAAAAGATGCGGAAGGGGGCCATAAGAGAGAGCGGAGACAATGCACTAGAACCCGAGACGACTCAGGGAAAACGATAGAGGCGCTCATAAAGTAGTTCAGGTCTCATCAAACTACAGAAAAGAAAAAGGTGTGGCATCACGGAGATCGTTATGACACTCCGCACGGAGACCTGCGAGTAAAAAGAAGGGAAGAATCGAAGGTCCTATCTAAAAATCCAGGCACAGGGGAAGGGGGTCGATCGACAAGCTCTTACTCCCCCTTGATTTGACAATTGAACCTGAAGAAAATCAAAGGAAAAAAAAGGAAGCTTATACTTTCAGAATAGAACGGGGCAAAGGGGGGGGGGCGACAAAAAATCGATCTACCCTCATAAATCTTCCACCTTCAAAAAGAGGAAAGACGTGCCCAGAGGGGGGAACCGAGAAAATTCGGGCAAGAAATCAACAAAAGAGTAGTCGTTAGCCATCGGAATCGGGGCGATCAAAATAAACACCATCATAGAACGCAGTGCAAGAGAGAAGTAGACAAGGACAGTGGGCGAGCAGTACCTTGCAAAGGGAAATACAATATGTCTGGACGCGCGGGGAGGCCGGGGTGAGATGCTGTCCTAAAGCGTTTGTACTCGGGGGCTAAAGGAGAGAAAGATAGGAAGAAGGGTTCCCCTCATAGGTCTAGCACACTTAATGCTACAGGAGCTGGCAAACGGCTCGACGCGCTGTCCTATTTTCCGCGGCATGCTGGAGCTGGGCCCCGCGACGATCGGGGGACATAGCTTAACCAGGGGGAGAAAGCGTGGCACAGTAACTCAAAAAAAAAGAAGTCCTGACGCGGGCTATCCCTTACTAGACCTAGCGATGTCGAAAGGAAGAAGAGAGGGGTCCATGGCAATTCTGGAAACCAGGAGGAATGGGATCCGTGAAAGGTACAGGCGTCATGTTGAAAGACGGACTGTCCAGGATGCCCGACCAGTTTTGGAGGAAAGGGAGGGAAGTGAAAGATTCAAGGGTTGTGGAACTGATATGTGGATGCGCCGTCACGGAACCTGGCAACCTTCGTGATAAGAACTTCATGAGAGAAACCCCACCAGTGATAAGAGGTGGTCGTTAAAAGCCACGATGAGGGCGGTGGAGGAATCGGAGTCTCGGCGGATACAATATTAGATAACCTCGGAAGGATGTCGAGTAGACGGTCGAATTGGTCGGGTAAGCGTCCTCGTAGAATTAGTAGGGAATCAATGAGGGGGCCAGTGGGCGAACATCGACAAATGAAAGGATCAGCGACGGTTGATTAATCTGGCAAGAAGGGAAGGATCAAATCTAACCACGTCATGGGGACCCTCGGGAAATTCGACAACTGCCTTAAAACAAATCAGGGGCCGCAATGGGTATAGGAAATGAGGGTGTAGGCACCACCAAGAGGTTCAAGGACAGGAGAGACTCGGTTAAAAAACTATGAGAAGAGCCGCAGATCAACCAAACCGGCTTGGGAAGCCAGATCAAAACGACCACCGTTCTGGTCTAAAAAAAAAATAAGTCGCGAAAAGAGCCTCGAAAGGGCCCTCGGGTGCAGTCCCGTCCAGGGGGCATTTGGATAGGGGACAATGGCCATTTTTCTATCCGAAAAAACGTCGCGGGGCTCGGCACGGAAAAGCGAGGAGGGGGCTGCTCGGGAATAGAAGGGGTTAACCTAATTGGGAACAAATAAGCCAACACTTCGCCCGTATAGAAAACTCGGAGGGGGCAAGGAAGGGTTACTACAAAAGACTTCTGCGGCGCGTAATCTAAATTACTCGACTCCGCCCCTTGCTGGGTTTAAAATCACACGCGCACTTTACCTACGTGGACCATGGAGCGGAACATCCAACAACCAACACGCAGCCTCCTCCTGCACCTCTCGTAAGAAGAAAAAAGTCATGTTGACAGAGGAGGGAAAGGAACATAGATCATAGGTTTCTACAATCTATCAAAAACAGGGAGGAGGAAGAGAGAGGGGGGGTTCGCCCCTCATGAAGATGGATCGAACAGGGAAATCGCAACTACGACCGCGAAGGGAAATAAGGAGAGAGGGGTGGGGGATGGTCGCGACATGGCCAAAGAATGGCGAGTGCTTAAGTCGCAGCCTAAAGAAGGGGAAGGAGCAGATGGATAACTCGCAACTCTTCAAATAGAAGTGATCAACGAGATGGGGCAGAGACGGGGAGGGAGAGAGGGGTGATGGTCCACCATTCTGGTGCAAGTATGTCCGAGAACACGCTTATAGGGAATAGATCATACCAATCAAAAGGAAATCGAGTTGTCCATTTTAGACTAAGGAAGAAAGGGACCTGGGACAAAGAGGTGCAGCTTGGCTACTCTCAATTCCGTGGGCGAAGAAACGAAACGTTGCTCCTCGGGGAAAAAAAGTTACGAGTCACCGGCAGGGGGGGGGGAGATGGGGGGAAAGCTAAGCTCCCTCGAGGCCGCAACCTCTACTAGCGAAAAAAAAGGGGGTACGAGTGGGGTGCCGACCAAAGCATGGCAAGATAGAACATGGGCAACTTATTCCTTCCTAAAGGTCATTAACGCAAGGGCCTAGCTGCTACACTACGTTTACGCCATGGAGAGGTGAGACGCCGGAGCTGAGGGACCAGGGAGCTAGGGGTCGACTCGGAAAAAGCGGAGCCGTTGCTAAAAGCGGCATTGTCGGCCCGGAAAGACGACCTGACATCCAGACCCTGCGTGTCAAGACTAGGGTCTCAGGAGATGCGGGAGAAAAGAAGAAATCAATTCATAGTGAGGTTTTGGCAAGCACTGTAGACAGTTTGGGGTGAGAATAAGCAGGGGCGGATCGAAAAAGGCATTGACAAGGCTTCAGTGAACTAAAAACATTGTTCACAGGAATCGAGGCAGTGGAATAGGCATGTCAACCAACCTTCGGAACCTGGAAGCCGCGCAAACTGGCGGAGAATTACGGGCACGTCAACTGACAGGCGACTCCGATCAGGGGGCAGGTCATCGGGAGAAGGGTCCTATTCGCGTCAGCGTCTTCGCTGGAGGGGGCGTCGTAGAATAGGATTTTAGAGGGGAAGGGAAAAGCAGAACCCGAGTTGAAGCCTCTATTAAGCATTGAAGAAGTTCCCGCGCGGTTTCCAAAACTGTTATCCTTCTCCGACTATAGAAGATTCTCGACGGCTCGAAGATGAGGAACAAGGCGAGGTAAAGATGCGGGTATCGAGTCCAAAATGAGGGGAAGGGGATTCAGACTCTCAACAAAAAATCCGTAAAAGATACAACACAGAGGCAGGAGGAGACAGGCCGATCGTCTTGACCATACATGGGGACATGAGGGGAGGAATTCCATCTTGCCAATAATGCGCCCGAAACGCCAAGGGAACGGGGAATAAGAGCGGACGATATTTTTATCTGGGGAAAGCGCCATTTAAGCTCCATTCGGGTCACTTCGGGAGAGTCAGAGGACAGTTCCAATCTGCTAGGGAAAGCTGGGAAAGCTGAAGAGAGAATCAAGGGGAAGGCAACTGGTCTAGAAAAACTTCTCCTATACGGCATGGAGAAATGCCATTGAAATGCAAAATCTCGGTTTCGACATATTGGATCTCAAGAGAGGAGAATTTGCAGAGAGAGAAGTAGGGAGAAATGATTGTAGAGAAATCACCAGAGGAGGGTAGTATCTCAACTTATCATATCTGACCCATTGCTTTGTTCGCTCCAGAGCCTGGTAAGGGGGAGAAGGGCTGCGGGGGGGGGAGAGATAGCGAACTGCAAAAGATGGGGGAGGAGAAGGTCGAGACTGGAGGTCACACAAGGGGATGCAGCCGACATGCTCCAAGAGAGAAAAAAGAAAAAAAGGGACAGAGCCTGGGGCCTGATAGTTAAAAAAGTCGTCGGTCATACCCTACACTTGTCCAATGCCGTCAAGGGAAAGGAGAAGGGGCGCACGTTAAATCAGGGGGGGTTTAAAAGAGATAGAGAGGGAGCAGGAAGGGGCAAGCTGAGGAAGGGGCTGATATTTATGGTATCCCCTTCGAAAGAGGGCGCTCTCTCAAAAACACTGAGGAAAGATAGAACAAGAAGGGGGAGGAGGACTAGGATGGCTGGCTACCGATCAAGGGGAATCTCCCGCTGAATAAACTTCTTGACCTCATCGACATCATAGGCAAATTTAAGAGAAAAGAAAGTAAAAAGACTCCCTATCTCGAAGAGGGAGGGGGCTCGCCGCTCGGGAGGGTGAAAAGAGGGACAATACGAGAATCCCATTTACAGGCCATTCATGAATATTTGTATCACTGCACTTGAAACTTTGACCCGGGAGGAGAATCGGAAGAAAGAGGCCAACCCTCGATACGAAAGAGGCTGTCTATATCTTAGAATCGATCCCAAGGGAACCAAAAGCAACTGTTGGACGATCTAGAAAGGAGAACAACATAAGGCGACCAGGACTAGAAAAATCTGATATTGGGACGATATTAAGTCCAGGACCGCGATCTCCCAGTCTAGTACCTGCGCAGAAAACTTAAATGGAAATGGGGGGGAAATTTCCGCAAAAACGTATCGACTGAGAGTGGACATGGACATAGACAAAGCGCGCGAGCACTAACCGAGGCAAGTGGGGAAGTCCCGAGAAAACTTTTCCAAGCTGAGGACTCCACGTCTTCAAGCGTGGCCGGATGATCTTGAACTGAAATGAGGAGGGAGTAAAGAGCAATCCGGGCGAGGGGCCGAGAAAGGGGCTAAGTTCCGCGACCAAACTGGGAACCTTTGTGAAATAATTCCCGTCTAAATTGACCCCGCTTCGACGTATGGGGAGAAAAGGCGAAAGGGTGAGGCAGGGGGTGGAAAATGCGATGGTGGCAGAAAGAACAATCTTTGACTGCGGGCGTATAACCCTATCGAAAACGACTCAATAGCACTTCGACATTAAAAAAAACTATCTTTGCAGAAGGCCGCCTGGCGCGGGAAGAAAAGGGAGGGGAAACGAGCAAGGGAGTCCAACAAGAAAGGGAGCATCGAGGGAGGCCACAGCTTTTTGAACAGTAAAGCCTTGCTCTCTGAGAGAAAAGACTAAAACCAGCCGGAGACGACTGGAGAAGGCCTATCCTTACTAAACAAGACGGACCTCGTCCCTGGGCAGGGAGGGCGGAATGTTTCTGCCAATAAGGGTGCGCGGCTTAACAAGGATGGACAAGGCAGTGTTGGTCTTCCTGGAAAGGGGTGTTACCATTAGGTGGTTTGGAGGCGACAGGAATGTTCCGTCACGGAAGAACTGCAAGCCGGTTGGGGCAAAAACGTGAGCCCTAAGAGCTTCTTGCGCGCACCCCCAGCTTACAGGAGGAGAAAAAAAAGACAAGCGGAATAAAAGGAAAAGGGCTGCGAAAGATACGAGGCGGAAGACCATAAAACTAATACAGAGGTCAGGGGGTAGGCTTACTTGTCAACCCGGAGGAAAAAATGAAAGACGAGGCCCGCAAGGAAGCAAAGGGGGAAGAGGCTACCATAATACACAAAAGTTGGGGAACTAACTTGGAAATACGATAGAAGGGGAGACCACAAGCGCAAGTCAATTTGACGCAGCGAGTACGCAGCAAAAGCGAAATCGCGACCAGCCTACTGGTGAAAGTGTGCGATCTAACCGGACAAAAGAGTACACGAAGAAAATCGGAACGGAAGGTCGGGGCGCACGAGGAATAGCTAGATCCGCCGCCACCAAAGGGATGGGGAACCGGATCCGCACTTGGAAAAAAACCGGCTTGCCCGGTCGCCCGCACTCGCGGAAAAGAAGAGGAAGCAGGCTTTTGAATTTAAAACCACATAGTGGGGTGAAATGCAAGCAACGTTTGGTGGAGGTGGTACAGAGCGCACAGGGCCTGCGAGGGCTCGGGCACGATGAACGAGAAAGCGTTTTGAATGCGGCTATGGCAAGTACTTGGTGTCCCTCTCCTAAGGACGACAAAGTGAAGCACCAGCTCGCGGGGAGCAGGGGGAAGGGAGACGCTCTTTGCGAAGGGGATAAAATAAAACGTCCCTCCTCGTCCATGTTCTGTTATTTAACGAAAAGAAAAGGCACGCGGAACTAAGAGGGGGCCCAGGGCGCTTACAGCAGAAAAGCGGACTGAGGGGGGGTAGTCTAAAGTGGCAATACGAAGGAGGCAAATGAGTCAGCGCCATGGGAGAACGAGAACTCTCAAACAACAACCGTTGGGGTTGAAAGAATAATTGTTCGTCAAAAGGGAGAAATATTTCCGGCGTTCAACTCATGCACTTAGAGATCAGAAAGAGGATGGGGCCTCTATCGCGCGCAGAAATGGTGGATTTTCCGGAAATGGTTAAGAGGAAAGGGGCTGTCTGACCTTCTAAGGGAAGGTACCAAAAATAACCTCTCATGGGGGCTGAGAGCCTCCGAAAATAGAAGAGCGGGAACACTTAAGGCAAAAATGCTCAAAAAGACCAGGGAAAGAGGTTTTCAACCTTTTTCAAAGGACTTGATGGATTTGAAAACATGATGGCCGGCAAGAACGACCAAAAAGCTGAAAAGTCAGGGCAAGAAAGAAAACAGTCACTTCTCCGGCCAAATCTCGCATAGGGGTGCAGTCCTCAAAGAAGAAAGCCGGACCTTGGAAAAAACGAGGTGGGTGGAGAAGCTCATGGTAGCGAGGTTTGGTCTAAACTGCAAATCAACGGTTGGTCGTTCAGCGGAAAAAATGAGACCAGCCGGGTGTGTTTGTGTCAGAGGAATAGAGTCTAAGAAGGAAAAAAAACGCCGTCTCGAGGGTCGCTGTTACGGGGACGTAAACCGACCTATAAAAAGTCTTCAAATGATCAGGGAGAGGGGAAGGGGAAGTTGACAGAGACTGCGCAAAGTGCGTGCGCTTGGGAGACTTCGTCTGGCCGCTTCCGCTGCAATCGGTGTAAGTCTTGGTGGCTCCGCAATCAACGCTAGAAGGGAGGCAATAGATCTCATTTATTCAGAAAAAGTTAATGAAAGATTGGAAACGGAACATGCCTGAAAGGCGACCTTACTCGCAGTCGAGAGACAGAAGGACCCGCCGCGTCAATGCCTCGTGGAGTTTTCCAAAAGGCGTCCCATGTGGGTGGGGGGGGAAGAAAGGAGATGGACGATCATCTGAAAAAGTTGCCCGACGACATCTTAAAAAAGTGAGAAAGGACGTCCTTAAAACCCCAGAATAACTAAAGGCAGCAAAAACGCGGCAGGCCTCCGGAGCAAACAAATTGGACTGGGGGAAACTTACTGAAAGCTTCGAAATAATTGTCTTCAAGGGATGGGGGGCCACTTCCTGGAACAATGAGATCAAAGGGAGGAGTAAGGAGAGTTGACGCAGGCGCAAGTCGAGCATCGGGATTGAGGTCCTGGAAAAATATCACCTTGTCCTGAAAAAGCAGACTCAGGGGAAAAAGGGTTTAATAGGCTAGAGGAGAAAACGCGCGGCAGAGAGGACGCTAGAAGGGGCTAAGAAAAAGGGAAACAGGAAGAACGGGGGTATAGGGAAATCCAGGAGAGTTGCATGAAGGGCACTGGGCTCAGAGAAAAAGGCCTCAACACGTCCCTCTTAAGAAGCAACCTCGTCAAAAAAGGGAGAAGGAAAAGGCCTGTGAGAGGCGAAAGAACTGAATTATATTAGGGCGCGGCACGGGGAAAAAGATCGCCACCGGATGGGCCGGGATGAGAAAATGGGTTGAGATACCCCGTAAAAGCGCGAGCCTGGGAGTGCCGGAGAGAGCTGGAAAGTGGGCAGGCGAAGGCCTGCGTAAAAGGAAGGAAGGGAACTTTAGCTGGCTCTACACTTAGAAATTTTGTAGGAATTAACGTTCCCTTTCAAACTGGTTCGCGGAGCGAAAGGTAAGCGAAATTGGCGGAGCGAAGGCTAGGAGCGGAAGAAAAATCCTTGAACTGAGTGTCAGGGCAGGAGGGGCGTATATAAGTGAGGAATGGACAGGAAACTTGGGATCGGCTTGGAGAAGCCTCGGCGAGCCTAGGCGGAGGAAAATATGCTCTCAAAAGCGTAGCTGCATGGGCTTTCATGCTACGTCGAGAGGAGGTAAAGGAATCGAGTTTAAGGAAGAAAGGGAGAAAAATAAGGCGCCAGCCGCGCCTGGGAAGAGGGAAAGTTTCCTTAGCGCAATGAGGGCGACTCAAAAACTATTCAAAGCATGTCACGGGATCTAGCAGACGGACAGTGTCGTCCGTGAGCCGGGCCAAAACACTATAGAGGGGGAAAGAACATGCTGCTAACGGTAAAGAACTGGGCCAGCAAAAATCGGAATCTGGAAGAGATCGAAAAAAAAACAACGGAGAGAAAAGAGAGGGATGAACGCCGAATACAAGATTCTTTACTAGAGGGATGCATTCGGTCATCGCGTGCCGACATATGCTAAAGAAAAACTAGCTCTACTAGGGAAACTGAATAAGGGTAACGCTAGTCTACAGGTATTTCACTGGATCGAAGCGAGGTGATAGAAGACAGCATGGCAGCCTCCGAGAAGAAGGAGGGAGGAGTCGGAGATCTTAATGTTTCATCATTTCATTCCCGTGCGCTATAAATCGGGGGGGGGGGGTAGAAGGGAGACGGCGGGAAAAGTCCAGTCAGAGGACGACGTAAGTCTGGATAAATCAATTTTCTCTGCCCTAGCTACAAAACTGTTTGGCAGACTGGGAGACTACGTGAGCTACGAAAGCAGGGTGACCCTCAGAAAGAGGGGGGGAAAAAGCGAATGACTCTTCAAGTCGTCCGAAAAATAAAGGCAGGGGAATCAGAGACTAAGAGGTGAAAGGAACAGGGACGAAAACAAGAAAGGGAATTGGAGTATAGCGTCAGGTGAGACTTTATCCCTACGGACTCCCTACGATCCAGCGAAATGGAAAGAGAGGATCAGGAGAACGAGGAGTGGAAGAGAAAGGGAGGTCAAAAAGTCTTATCTCGGCTAGGCCATCTTCTATCGGGCTAGTAGATGAGGAAAGGAGAGAACATAATCGACACGAGACATAACGCCCTTCTCAAAAAATTACAATACTCAAGTGCGGGAAATAAAGTTCGTGTACGATTAGGTGGTGACGAGGAGCAATAAGCTGCGAGAGTAAGTTCTCGGGGAATAAAAAGGCTACTATCCGCAGAAGGTTTAAGTCTGGAACTTCAACACCTACTCAGACTCAGGAAGAGTCCAAGAAAGTGGCATTGGACGCATAGGGGACCGTCCTCAGCTCGGTAATATTAGGTCTTCCCGGATCAAAACCTCAAAATCCTTCATACCGATGATAAAGGAGACGTTAAAACCGCAAGACGATCGAACGGGGGGGACCAAAAAAACTCGGCATTTAAAGTCCTTCTCAACCATGAAGGCGGGACGAATGGTTTAGAAGTCATGTTCTTACCCGTGCTTGAGGAACATAGGGACACAGCAGCGTTTGAGACAGGAGGGCAAGGGATAGGGACAAGGGGGGGGAAGGATCGGGGGAGAATGTGGTTCACGGCTCCAAACTGGAGTAGGGACCGCTCGGGGTAATAGCGTCAATTGATGTGAAACAAAATGCATAAAGAGATGGGGAGATCCACTATCTTTACGGAGGGGCTTTCTGCTACTTCTCGCGGGGGGACCAAAGGGGATTGTCAACATAATTTCAAGTCCATATCCTAAGAGGGTAGGGAAAGCAAGGAGAAGATAGAACGCAAGTAGACTGGAAAGGCACCACCAAAAACAGGAACGGGCAAGAGACTTTGCCGGAAGCTGGTCCCATTGCAATCACGGGAAGTATCATCTCTGGAGAACAGTCTGAGAAAAACTGGACGGAACCACGGAATACTTTCCGAACCCGGTTCGATCGGAAGTGAAGTTCGGCAACCACGAGGTGAAAAAGGATCAAAACGAGCAATCACTACACTTTTCTGAAAGTTATACTATAGTACACACGATGGAAAGTGTGAAGACCTTACAGCGACCCCCAGGATTGAAGGTCGACGCAAAAAAACTCGGGGCAAAAACTCAATACGAACTTGGGTTCAAGGTCAATCCCTGATGTATTCTGGACAAAAAGGACGATAGACCAAGGGTGGGTAAAGAGAGAAAACTGGAGGGCTCTGGGGGGAAAACTCTGCCCTCTGGGCCTCCCTAATTTGAAAAAACGTGGGCAGCTGGACAGGAAAAAGGAGGCAACGTAAGAGAAAAAGCGTCGGAGGGGGGATGCGTGAAGGGCTATTGGACGTAGATAAAATCAGTCATAAAAGGCGAGCGGGTCCACTCCAAGTCAATGATGTCGGGCCGTGGAGCACGAGGGCGACTTTCAAAACTTAAACACTCGGCCTCTATAGCTGCCGGAAGTCGAGGCGACGAAACGTGCATAAAAGCCGATGCAAATCATTCGCATGCGGCTGTCTAACATCTCTCTAAACCAAACGTATAGAAAAGAATTTTTTCTCTCCTCAAGAATGGCATCGAAGGGGGGGGCACATGCAAGGAGTCGCCTAAAGACAGCGACGGCATCTAATAGTCGGGAAACCCCCACCCCAGAGGGGGGTTGATTTTATTTGGCCACTATTAATGATTAAGGCGAAAAAACATTACAAGGATGATAGGAGAGAGGAACGTCGAGAAGAGCAGCAGAAAAAGAAGAGTCACTGGGAAAAAAAACTACCACGATCTGGGGACGCTACTTTTCCTACATCGGATGTCAAACATGAGTCGCAGTGCTAAGAACCAACTGATAGGCATAGCACCCGAACCTTGGAGAGAGGGCAAATCAAGGGCTAGAGGGCAGTGGATTATCCGATCCGACGGGAAAGTGAAAAAACAAGGCGATGAGATGGCGACCAGACAAGGACAGGTGGGGGGTAGCCTAGTGAGATAGACAGTCCAGTTGGTCGGTTCTCTCTCCGATTCTCGCTCTACGTAATGCTACTTTTACTTTTGCAGCCTATGTGGCTACCAAGGGGAGTCAGTAGGAAGGGTCAGTAGTGTGGGGGCCTGAACGACTGCGCATGAGGTGTAGTGGTTCCCTTCGGGTGGCACCAACAGCCACCAAGGTGAACTCCTAGAGCAAAAACTGTGCTTGGGTCGCTATGGGGGGGATACTAAAAAGAAACGGAATCAACTGACGAGATAAGGAAGCTAGTCTGTTCCCTTACAAGGGTCAACAAACTTGGGCATTTTTGCGTAACCTAAGATGGGAATCGCCGCGAGATAAAAAAAAAACCAAAAGTCCTCATGTCGATGGTCCATACTCGGAAGAGGGAAAAGGTTAAACGATGCCAGGGGCTCGTTACAAGTGAAAACATTCAACTTCGTCCGGGAACCCAAAAGGGAATAGGCAACCGAAAGGCTAAAACAGGGAGGGGCCTACAACCTCAATTGAAAAAAGGACAACAAGTCATGAAAGGGGAGAGACGAAACGAAGGCATGGGCTGCGAAGGGCAGGGCAAAGCGGCCTCAGAGAAGTCCTTCTGGCGTCAGCAGCTGAGGCTTTCTTGTTGGTCCTTTGTAAAGATGCACCACCTCTGGGAAAGACTCGGCGATCGCGAGAAGGAAGACACCCGACTGAGTGGAAAACAACACTAAGTCGATAAGCAGGTACCAAAGGGTCAAGACTGACAGAGCGGAAGAGGGAAAAAGAGGACGATCGTAGAGCGAGTTTCTCGAAAAAAAGAGGGTTCTGGACGCATGCACATAAAAACGAAGATCACCCGGAAAAGTCAAAAACGAAGAACAGGAAAAAACCCGTCATGAGGGGACCGGGACCACGTGGCGGGAAAGAGGAAGGCATTCTGTCAGCGGAGTTTACAGCGATAAAGAGAGCAGAAGAAGGGGGTATTGCCGAAGCCTCGGAGAGGAACCGATCGGGGGATATCTGAGGGAGTCTCCTATGGGGGGGCCCGGGAGCGTGGTCCCAGTGGGGGAATAAAGAGGAGGAACGCGAGGTCAGATGACGACACCTTGTACGCAAATGTGTCGTCAACGTCCCTCCGATCCGTGGCGTGTTGGTTCCCTCAACTGCACGGTCGAGAGAGAAGGGGGAGATCGCCAGAGAGGACGGGAGTGCCGATCGCAGCAGAAGATAGGGACCGCTTGGACGGAGGGAGAAGGGGGGGATATAGCGAGTTTTGACACAAAAATTTGGGTAG
>Ga0179593_1559759_pt1 | contig 12360 bp, 16 predicted proteins | sample CZODoug2_1_08_16_FD_185931 | JGI IMG/M metagenome (GOLD analysis project Ga0179593, IMG submission 185931) | Vadose zone soil fungal communities from Angelo Coast Range Reserve, California, USA - CZODoug2_1_08_16fungal (PacBio error correction) | ecosystem: Environmental > Terrestrial > Soil >...
CCACAGGAAGAGAACGTATCGTCAACACGAATCTCGGGACGGAGAAACCGGAAAGTCCGATCCCCTGGACGAGCTTGCGAACCGGGTGGAAAAAAAGAGGTGCCCGCATGTCGGAGGTTCGGACAAAAAAGTCGCCCTCCCGCCAGGCGGCTGTATTTCTGGGAAGGATAAGAGGAGGGGATCCAGGAGAGAGGAGGGGGACTCCAGGCGGGAAGGCGGGGGCTCGAGGGGCACCACCTTTTCAGGCGCCACTAGACGCACCGAAGAGGAACCGAGAGAAAGGGGGGAGAATCTCGAACCAGCGAGCTCCCGAAAAAGGAGAAACCGCCTTCAAAATCGCCTAAAGCTCCCGCCATAGCCCCCTAGGCAAAGCTACCGGGGCACGAGAGAGAAAGGTTTGGGGGGTAAGGTGGGGAGGCGCCCCCTACCTAAGGGGGCGCCCTAAGTGAAGGAAAGCCTTACGGGGGAAAGTAATAATTTCGATAAAAACCCCGGTACTGGGATCGAGAACGGAGGAAGTTAGTCACCATTATCTCGTCATGCCAGCGCTGTCTTCCGACCCTGGGCAGAGCGAGACGTCGGCAAGGCCCTGTAACGCAAAAGCAATCGGAAGATGCAATGGAGCACCGACGAGGCACGACAAAGCGACCTAGAACCACGGCAAAGAAGAACCCGGCCCGGTCCGGGAAGCCCGAGCAACGCAAAACAAAGATCACGTAGTATTCGCGAGAGGGGAAAGCCACAGGCTCCTAACCTACCCGCTTACCATTGGAGAACTTAAAACGGAAGGGGTATCGGGAGCCGTGAAGGCGGACTCGACGCATAGAAGAAAAGGGCCAGGTACAGAAAACCAACTACGTCAGCGGCCCTGGGGGAACAAAAGAATTCCGGAGTGAATCTCCTTGACAAGCCATCCGGGCAGTAGGATCGCGCCTATACACCTAAACCCGTAGCTGTCATAGACGGGTGAGGGGTAAGGGGAAATCGCGGCGGCCTTCGTTATGACCTCGCTGGCCAGTCCGTGGTGTGACTTCGGAGCGACGAGCATCAAGGTCCGGACGAATCATGTAAAGAAAGTAAGAAAACAAAGGGCGGAAGGCCAGGAATCGGGGAAGTCTCTAAAACTTATCTTTAGAGGGATGCGGGAATCTTATCTGCCTCTCATCAAGTCGATTAGCCAAGGGGAACTCCGTGAAGCGCGACGGAAAAAAGAAGATGAGAAACTATCCCGGTCCCTCAAAAGGGTGTGCGGTCACCCTGGCTGATCCTGACCTCCACCAGGACGAAGGCGCCGAACCAACCGCACTAGAAAGAGAGAGAAAAAAAACACGATGAGGATAAGGGGTGGGAAGTGGGCTACGTAGCAAAAAATGTTAGTCAGATCAGCTACGCCAACCTGAATTGACTATAAGAGGGGGAACCCGGAATGGAGGGGACGGAAATTATTTCAGAAGCCTCTTCTTTCTACGAGACTCTTATCCGTCGACTCCTGGTAAATGCCGAAATAGTCCATCACTCACCAAAGTTCTTACTTGTAATAAAAATTGAAAGGTGCGGGAGAACAAAGATTTACATTTCCCGGGAAACTTAATAGTCTCCGACGGTCGAGGCCTAGAAGCGGAGAGTCCCTAAAGTGAAGAAACTCTGATTGAAAAGAAGAGCGGAAGACCTTTTCAATACGAGGTTCCTCCTCAATGGGCCGTCCGGGTTATGGAATCTAACGGGAGGGCTTCTAAGGAGATTAAAAACGTCTGGCTAGTAAGGGGAAAACCCTGCTTAAAAAGGGGGCGGTGACCAATGCCGCCGGAGCTCGGAGAAAGACCTGACAGAGGCGGAAACGAGAAAAGGCTCAAAGGAATTCAGGACTCCCGAACGCGAAAGCCATCCTGTAACAAGTGGTTGACAAAATTAGCTCTGCCGTTGGGAGCTACCTACTACTGAAGATTTTTTGTGTCGCGGGGAAAGCGAGCACTGCTCCAGCGTCCATTTGATCGAGATTGGGCGGGGGGGGGACCGTGGGCTGGTAATCTACCTGGATCCCGAGGCGCTGCTGGGGACCCGCAAGGGAGGGAAAGGCTCGTCGAGAAAAAGGAAGGAAAAGCGCCAAAAAAGTAGAAGCATTCCTCGCTTGGCAGGGCTATTGTCAAAAATTACAAGATTAGAAGGATGGACATCCTTGAGAGGACTTATTCCTAAAATTCCGGACTGGCCGAACGTTCGGGCTGAGGGGTTTCGCAAAAAAACACAAGTTATCAATCGTTTTTGCCCCATTAGAGGAGCCTAGCGGGTTGAGCAGTCCAGTTACTTTTAGGGGGACTTTGGGACTAAGGCGTGGAAAAAAATCTACCGCGAGGGCTGGTGGAGGGCGAGGGTCAGGAGCTCTTGCGAAGGTAGGCTCGCCAGGCCGATGCTGAAGGGGAAAGGGACCAGGGGGGTGTGCCCCGCGACAGCGAACGTGGGCCGAGCTCAGGGGACCTTCAGAGTGCGGGAAATCAGAGCCGCATCCAGAGGCGACGAGTACGTGAGGGAAACTCACTAAGGAGGGGGCCGCGGGGGGAAAAACCTGGGGGGACCACCGGAGGAGCCCGCAAGTAAGTAGAAGAAGTCGTAAAGAAAGGAAACCCCAGTAGGTTTGACGGGGACCTCTATCCGGCTATAGGGCCTGGGGGGAAAGTCGCCAACAAAAAAGGATGGGACACAGAAAAAGGAGAGCAGGTGCGTCAACACCGATCCGTTTGGTGCCTCGTAAGGAAGGGGAACGTAGACATGAAGTAGAAAAGAGAGCGGGGGCGCAGGGGGAAGGCCACAAGACAAGAGGGGAAGGCCTAAAGGAAAGGAGAGGCCAACGTACTCGCTCCAAAACCGGGCGGCGGCGGAGCTTTCCGTAGCACCATCTCAGGGATAATTCAAAAAGCCACGATCGGAAGAGGGAAGGACAGCGAGTTGCCAAAAAAAAAAAGGGGAGCGAATCCGAAAAACACCGCTCGCCGCGATACGCAGGGACGACCCCTCGAGGGGGGGGACCTTTACCCAGAATCCCGCACGAGAGGACGTCGAGGAAAAGAAATTCCCGGCCAAAAAAAGACCCAAAAAGCAGTACTGGCAAAATCTTATACGATCCGGGGAAAACACGATTGAAGAAGGGTTTGGAGGGAGGAAAAGAGCCGGGGACCACCGGCGGGAAAAGCCGGGCATCTTAGGTCGGGTATGCCAAGGCTCAACAAAAGAGCGATAAAAAGCCGGCGGGGAATTAAAAAAAGAAAGCTCAAGGGACCAGAGCTTGAAGGCGTCGACCTGGCGCTCGGCCGTGAAGGAGGGGCAAACCGTGGTGACTCGCCAGTCTCAGCAGAGACGGACGACTTAAGTAAGAAGGCACTCGCGGCCCGAGAAAACCCAGCTCGGTCAACAATCTTCTCAAGTCTCGAAGCCCCTAGCCAAAAAAAAGATCAAATTGGATCGGAAAGAGAATAAGTCCCATGACCTGCTCCGCAAAGGGGGAAGCATCGGCCAGTCCTTAGCCTGGGCCTGGGGGGCCTTCCTCGTGGACCAAAGGGCTCTGTGGAAAACGAGAGCCCAAACCAACAAAAAAAAAAACCCCACCCCACCCAGAAAAGGGGTCTGGGCCAGGGAAGCAGAAGAGAAACGAGTCGCGTCAAGTTCCCATCGCCTTTAAGAAGGGGTAGTATCCAAGAGACCTTTTCCCGTGATAGCGGAGAAATATCCACTTGCATCAGATGCGCGTGTCCGCTGAGGGAGCCCTTCCGTATTTCACCGGGCCACTAAAAATCGGGAAGAAAGAGTGGTCCTGAACAACGAGGGAGAGCGGAAAGAAGGTCGAAGTAAAAAACTGTCCCTATCCTTGGCCGACGTGAGGCCCGAAGACTTTATAGAGAATTCCTAACCTGATGAGTGAGAGGGACGTGAGGAATCTGTGAACCGAAGAATCTATAGAAGAAGGGGGGGAAAGGGGGGGGGCCCGGAGCCCGCTACTTGGATTACACACCTCGATTCTCTGTCCACTATGGAAAGGGTCAAGTTGACGGGGGAGAAGGATGATCTGACCTCCACCTTGGCTCTGTACGCCGACAAACCACTAAGAAAGGGGTAGGAGTCGAAGGAAAAGTACGGACTAGTGCGGTTTGGTGGAGGTCGGGGGGCTAATTCACAAGAAAAATTGGTCAGGAGTCAGCAAAAATGTAACGAAAGGGGGAAGGTCGAGGAAACCGAAGAGGATTGTCGTTAAGATGATTTCTCCGAGGAAGAGCTGGCGCACTCGACGCGGAGTCGCGAAAAAAGGTGACATCTTGAAAGAGAGCACTCAAAAAAGGGGACTGCGAAAAAAAACTGAGAAAGGGGACTCCACCCTCGGGAAGGGCCTTTAAGAGGTCCCGAAGATGCCGCGAAAAAAGCCGAAATCGTAACAAAGAGGGAAAAGGTCATACGGCCGGTTCAATACAAGGTCTCCTCCAAGGAGGCCCCGCGCGTGCAAACGCTTGTACTTTCGGATCGTCAGCGAAAAGCAACGATGTCTTTGAAAAGGAGAGAAAAAGGATGCCCGAGGGGACAAAAGCGGCGGTGCGCGTCGGCCGCGAACTGTAAAAAGGAAAGCGGAAACGTCCTCCCAGCAAGATAAGCAAGGGGACAGGGAAAAGGCAAAAAGTTCCCTCGCGGTACTGTTGCCCGGTACGGAAGGCGATAAAGGAATACTACGTGAGTATTGTTTGGGGGGGCGGCGGGGACAGGGGAAAAAATGAGAAAGGACGCTTTGGGCGGGTTGCCTTTTGGGACTGTTAGCTTTTCAGCAGGCGAGTGGAATGCCTGCATTCCGGAAATCGCGGGGGGATACGCAAGGGAGACACGAGCAGTCTTCGAGAGGCCCATGTCTACGGGAAGGGCCTCGCTTCCCTGGCGATTCATGGTGTCGAACAGGACGCCTCAGGGGGGGAAAGACTGTGGGAAAGGGAAGTAGTAAAGTAAGACGCGTCAACTGAATGATGGAGGCCCCAGCGTTGTTGTTATGGGGCCCAAAACACACTCGAAATCTTGGAGGCTCTAGGAAACGACGTTCACCTTTCCTTTCCGATGGAGGGGGGCCGTTCTTTGGGGACGCTGGAAACGGAGGACCAAAAGAAAGGGAGTTTGGGGCGTGGGACGCGGGACGTAGAGACAAAGTCGTTGGCTTCGAAGAGGCAGGGGAGGAGGGGGACGACAAAACCCATTGTCCGCCACCGGAGACCGCACCTCTGGGCAGAGGCAGAGACCGGGACGGGGAAAGGGGGGGGCTATTCATAGATCGCTCCTCAAGAGTATGTCGAGAGGAACGATAGTCCTTGCTTTACGTACTTCGGTTAGAAAAGGCTTTTTCAACTTCCGCCATAGAGAGAGGTGAGAGCTGGCTAGGACAACCACGGGGCTCTTTTGTTGACGAAAAGTACCCTAAACTTCCGGAGAACTGTCGATCTCGAAAAAGATAGGGAAAAGAGAAAAGTAAAAAATCCCCACATTCTCTCGCACTCTCAGTACTCGTCAAACATAGGCGGGTGCCTCTACAGCCGACCGTGAGAAGGCAAGGCCGGCGAGGAAAAGGGTTCCCCAGCAGCTGTCGCACCTCTTCCTTACCTGTCACCGTCGAGCTGCGGGGTCAAGAGAGATCGCAACACGTGGCTGGATCTGCCGAGCACCAGCGTATCAAGTCCCGCCAGTCAAAAATGGCGCCTGGCCTCATCTTCGTCGCGGGGGGAGAGGAGGGCACCAAGGAAACAGGAAAAAAAATAGGGGGGGGACCTGGACGGGGTAAGCCTCACTACCGAGAGCAACGCGACGACAGACTCACACTAGCATTCGGAGAGGACAGAGCCAGAAGGTCAAAGTAAAAAAAAGCCCACGCCCCTTTACCTTCGCAAAGATTAGGACTTTTCCCTCCACGAAAGCTCAAGGGGTGTGAAACGGGGAAAAATGCGGGGAAAAAAACACGAAAGGGGAGTCCAGCCGTCCGGGTTGCTTCGAGTCTATTCTCCGGATGAAAGAACGCTCCAGGAGGGAATGGGGAAAAAAAAATCTAGCAGGGCCACGCGCGGCCTAACTTTACCTTTGCTCGCCCGATGTCCTGGACCTAGAACCGGAGAAGAAAAATCTGGACCAGGAAGGAGAACCTAGAATACTCCACCACTTCACCTCATCCCGCTCGAGGGGAAGTGCCTTGAAAAAAAGATGCTCGCCCGCGGAATCCGAAAAAATCAAAGATAAATAAGAGGAATAAAAAACCGGTACCGTCGCGTACCATGCGCTTTCGCGGAGGCCGGGGCCTTCTCGTGTTAACGTTGAGGACGCGCCGCGGAGGAAAGGGGCGGGGAGGTCGACTGAACTACGGAGGAAAAAGGCCTGGTCCACGCGACCGAGAAGGGTCGGGAATCTCATGGGGGAAAAGAGCCTTTGCAATAGGGAGGAAAAAAAAAAAAGAGCGGGGGAAGAGACCGGAGGGGGCACTCTTATTCTCCAAGGAAAGTGTAAACCGGTCTCCGGGCCGCAGAAGACCTCTGCGGGGGAAGGACCTTGGGGATCGCGGAAGAAACGGGAGAAAGAAGTCAAAGGGTCCCCCGGTGCGCCCTATGTGCCAGTGCCGACCTGGGGTCGCACGGGCGTGAGCTGGACGAAGTGTGTGGGTGGGGGGGGGGGGGGGGGGGGGGGGGTGGGGGGTGGGGGGGGGGGGGGGTCTGGAACTTGTCACCGAGCGAGCCCGTCCGAGGCTCCACAACTTCAGGGAAAAGGCCCGCCGACATCCAGATTACGATGACCAAAACAGGGGAAACGTCAAGAGGAGAGTCCGGGGAACTGAATAATCTCAACTTTGCTCTGTACGGAAAAAGGGAAAGTCCACCAACCCACTAAAAGTTGATCAAAAAAAAAACAGGAGGAAAAAGGGAGGAAAAAGACCTAGGCGGGGGACGAAGAAAGCCAAGAGGGAAAATCACTCCAGGGGACGCCAACCTGGAATACCGGGGGCTCCGTGTACGAGAGCTGGGGTGGGAATCCCCGTCGCGCTTCGGTATGGCCATAGGGAGAAGGGGACTCTGCTGAGGGATCGAAAAGGGGGGAAAGGACAGCATCCCAGCTCACTTCCTCCGGGTGCGACAGCTGGAGGGGGCCATGTCGGCACGGGAAAAAGTCTGGGAAAAGGCTCCGTTAAAAGAATCGGAGCCTCTCCGAACTGACAAACACCGGCGTGTCAAAAGGCCAGCGATTCAAGAAAAAAAGTCTGCTGACAGGTCAAGGGAAAAAGAGACCGCCTTATTGCCCATTACTGTCGTCAAAGTCTAAGCTCGATCCCAACGGCTTGAGGTGACCAGGGAGAGATTCCAGAAAGGACCAAGGAGGACGGGCTTTCATGGTCAGGTCCATCTAAACGACTCGATGCGTCTGCATCCGAAGGACTTCTAACACTATAGCGAGAACAGGAAAGGAGAGAGAAAGGCCCGAAGGCTGGGGAAAAGGGAGGGGAAGAAGAGCTGCGGTAGGACGACTAAGGATCGTGTTTTGCGTCGGGCACGAGAGAGGCCCTTTCCGCTCGCGTGGCTGCGGGTGAACGGGGGGCTTGGCGGAGTGAAAAAAAGGCAAGGGAAGAATTCGGAGGGAATCGCCCTTGCGATGCTTGAAAGGGGCGCGCGCGACGTCGGAGCGAGCGTTAACGTGCATGCCAAAAGATGTCAGGGAGGGGAGATTTCATGTGGTCAAGGCTCGGGGAGGAAAACCTTTTCATTACGAGGAGAATCTTCACCTGGAAGAGGGAGGGGGGGTCCGTCAACGGAAGAGGTATTGGCCTCCCGACAAAAAAACAGAGTAGGGGAAAAAATTCGATCCTATCTGGGGGGCCTCCGGTCCCGCTGCTTTTTGTCTGTCGTATGGGGGAAAGCGGGAGGCGAGAAGGACCGTCTCTCCTTACTCGGCTGGTATTTCTTTTAACTGGATCGTTCTCAGGAAAGGTCTTAGGTGAGAGGCGGGGGAGATGTTCTAGAACCTTTTTTGGGGGGGGCAAGGAATCTCACGAATGAGAAAATGAAATTCTCCTTGGGGAAATATCTATCTTTTTTCTCAAGCAGCCTGACGCCTCCAAGGGCGACTATTACGTTTCAGGCAGATAAAACGTTAGACGGGGGTACAGAAAGAACACCTTCCTGAGACCCATCTCTTCCAAAATGTGATCGGTGGAGACTTTAGTCTTAGGCCAACCCAAAGACGGAGAAATGAGAGGATAGAGGACATGGGGAATAGATCATCAACAACAAACAACGAGAGAGATCCCACAGGCTCTCTCGCTAGAAGACTCTTCAAACAGGGGGGGGAAGAAAAGCCGTCTCCAGGAGCCGCCTGGACGGAGTCGCCGCAGGTGGCACATAAAAAAAAAGAAAAAAAAAAAAACAAAAACAAAAAAAACCCCCCACCACCCAAAGACCCACACAACCACCCCTTGTCATCCCCTCATTTAAGTTCTTCTATCTTCATAAACTTATCTTCCAAACTGGTCTGTCGGTCGGTGATAAATATCATAGATACCAGGATTCCCTGAGGATTCCTTTGGCAGAGGGGACGTCTCTGCGCACAAAAGTCTTAATCACAGCCAGAGAGAAACAGAAAATGAAAAGAGCGACTCCAGGACCCGCCGCCCAAACTGCTCGGTACCGCCGGAGACTTAGAGAAAAACTAAACCATACTCCCCCACCACGCGTCCGCTTGATTCGGCACGATGGGGATCGGTTCACCACATGTAGGAAAAAAATTTGTGACAAGCCGGGGTAGTCCAAGAACTGGACCGCGTATCGGGGGAGAAATGCCCTGCTTGCCAAAAACGAGCTAATGGCCGGTCTTAAGAGGGGGAGGCACAAGCCAGGAAGGGAAAAGGCGGAAACATGGCGCTCGATCTCTCTCTGCAAACTCCTCGCCCGGGGCGCAGCAGTCTAATGGACAATATGAGCACATAATCCGCCTACAGCCGAAAGCGAACCACGTCAAAAAAACGGAAAATAGCAAGGAAAACGCAAGCCAAAAACAACGTATTATTCGCAGCTTACCTTCATCTCTAGTCCCAGGGAAGGAGCCGCCACAAAGAAACCTCGGGCCAGGGTCGCGTACAAAGGCCGTTCCTATTGTTCTCCCGTTCTCTTAGTGAAGAGGGAACGCATCTCGAGTCATAAAAGAACGAGAAACGGAGGCAGAGACCTTTCATCTTGTGAAAATCTCCTGGAACAGCGCCTTGCTCGGGGGAACGAGACGAACGAACCAGGGGACAGGGGAATCTGCCGGGCGACGGGAAAAGAAGGGAAATTTCTCCTTGCGACTTCTGGAATACCTCAGGCTTGAGTTTACGAGGGGCGCGCAAGGAGGAAAGAGGGTACAGGAAAAACAAGAAGGAAAAACAAAAGGAGACGATCAGCCGAACCCTTAGGCGGCAGTGCAAGATGTCACCGTGCTCAGCTTCGAGTAAAAAAGGGATTCTACATGTAACTCATGGTGGAAAATTGGGAACCACTCGATCTTCTCGTCCACGAAGTACCGTAGACCTTGGGGAGTACCCTTGCGATCCTATCCACCGGGGGGGTACTTCAAACAAAGAAGAGAGAGCAAAAAGGAAATAGAGGATAGGAGGGGGGTGTGGTTGTCAGGGACGTACAGCGCCAAAAGGTTTGGGGCAGGAGGGCGCCACACGTAAGGGCCTTTTCATCGGGACCCGGGCTAGGTCATCAGTAGGGGGTCAGGAACTGTCCAATGATAGACCTTAACCTCGGCTGGGAACTCGACGCGGATCGAAAACCGTGACAGTCTTCCTCGGTCCAGCTCACAAACTGGTTCGGGCAGGAAAACTGTCCGAATCGGGGCGCACCCCGAGGACAGGGCCTGTAATGAAAGTCGAAAAAGAGAGGCCGCTGAGAGAATTCCGGGCAAAAAAAGGGGAGTCTAAAGAAGGCTCGCCAGAAGGTCAGAAAGGGGGACAATACGGACGGAGACTCAGAAAAGCTCCGGATGGGGACCAGCTAACGGGGCTCGTCGCGAAGGACCGAAAGGGCAACAATGATTTCCAGTAGAGAGGACAACCCGCTGCCCGGGGAGGAAGCCGCTACTGAGGGGTCAGGAAAAGCGAAAACGAAAGGAGGGGGAAAAAGTCCGCCTCGAGGGGCAGGAACACGAGAAAAGGACAGTCCGGAACGCAGTGGGCCCGACTTGACTAGGTACCTGGGGAGTCCGGACGGGAATCTCCGTTGATCTACGACGTGGACGTTACTCTTTTTTTGAGGCTTGTCGCCGGGGAGAGGGACACACTTCCTCCACGCTTTGACTGCTTTTTCCGTAAGCTTGTCGTCGGGAAAAGGGTGCTCAAAGCCGATCGACCCAGAGAATATTCGGGTACCTTCGCTATCTGAACTCGGGCGATCGCCCATGGGGATGACGTGAATGCCGAGCCTGTTGAAGGTTTTGAAATAATTGCGAAAGCAGGGGGGGGGACATAGCTCTGGCTTGCCACTCATCGACAGGAACCTGCAGGATCGAAAAAAAACGTCCCGGGGGGGGTATGGAAAACCGCCAAGCCAAACCTCAGAACATCGTGGTGGCCACCGGAAAATATTGCCGCCGACTTGATGAGGGTTAAGGGTCGTAGTATCGGAATAAGGCGGGAAAAGGGCCGCTTCGGTTGTGCGGAAGGGGGCGTTGGAGAAAAGTGAGGCGGAACTTCCCTCTGATCTAGTCCAATTTTTGCTGAAGAAGAGCGCGGGACCAAGGGGGTGTCAATCAGAAAAAAATCGAAGGGGAGATGGAGAAAAGTTCTAGAACTGAGACAGTGACTGAGGACGAAGTGGGCAAACGCCAAGAGGGTAGGCGTATGCATGAAAAAAACTACGGTAGCGTACCGGGCTACAAGAACCTTGTTTTCCCCTGAAGGAGGGCCCGGAGAGTGGGAATCGTCCCTTGAGGTCGTCCTTCGGCCAAAAACCACCGTGATCTCGGGAACAAGATCCCAAACGTCGAAAAGGCCTGTGTGAGCTCCTCAACACAACGTGAGAGAAAAAAGGAAAAAAGGTACTCGTCAAAAGGGGTAGAACGGTTTGGGGGTGGCCTAGACGCCTGAAATTACAGCAAGAGAAAGGGACTCTCTGTAGCCTGCCGGGGGTGGAAGAAGTAAGACGGGGGGAGATCTGGGAACGTACTCGGACACCAGAAGTCTTCGGCTTTTCTTGCCAAAAGCTTATATCCGTCCCTCGAGGCCCTCTCCTAAAAATCGGGGGCCAGGGGCTTCTCTCGGGCACCACTGGTCAGGGGAAAAAGCGAACACCGGAGACTCATTAACCTTCGCAAGCTCGAGCCCTCTGAAAATCCTGCCCAGCACGAGGCTGCCCGCGGGAAGGCCTTGAAAGGTCGCGAAAAAACCCGCCGTCCCCACCCCCAGACCACTCAGGCCCGTGACCGATTCATAAAAAAGGCTATGAGGGGGACACCACTATGTTGACGCTTTGTGTCGGGCTCCCACCTACTGAACCACTCCTTTTCCGACAGCAAGCCCGGGTTCGGAAACAGAAAAAGAGTTCAAAGCCCGCGACCTGGAATTCTTCTGGTTCTACAAAGGCAAGTCAGCGCGGCTGCACGCGACCTGGGCTCGCGAGGATCGAACCCCAGCCCGAAGCATCGACTTAAAAATGCATGCCCAGTATAAAACAAGAAAAAGAAAAGATCCCCTCTCCGAAAACCACGGAAACAGCCGAAAAGGGCAGGCGACCAACGGTACACCGGGGGCCCCCCCCCGGCAGATCACTGGATGTATTCGCGCTAAGCCTCGAAAAAAAAAAAGGGCCAAATTAATCGGGGCGCACGGGCGTAAGCTTCTTCGCCGTTGGCGATTGGCCGGTTCTCCGACGAGCGGGGCGCCGCCATCGCGCAGGCCATACGCGAACGAACGGAAAAGGGGAAACGCTCAACCGGTCACCGGAGTGATCTCCAGGCAGCCCTCCCGTGCCGTCGGGAGAACGAGTGAAACGGGGAAAAATTCTGGCAATCAGCGCTGGGACTCTGACGAAGGAAGGGGGGAACCGGCGCCTTCGAAAGAAAAAGGCGTTACTATTGAAGCGCGGCCTCGGGTAAGGGCGAGGAAAAGAGCCGTTGCGCCGGGCCCGTGCCGAACGGACGGCATGTCAAAAAAGATGAGGAGAGAAAAAGGCAGACGGGGGATCCGCTTCGGGCAGCGAGGCTCAGGTGAGAAAACTCCTGGGCAAAGACCGCGGACGGAATGACAACAACAGCCTCGTCAAACGGAAAGTCACAGAATGATAAAAACTCCACCTGGGGGGATTTAAGGCTCCGAAGTAAAAAAGCACTAGA
>Ga0179593_1424156_pt1 | contig 12359 bp, 18 predicted proteins | sample CZODoug2_1_08_16_FD_185931 | JGI IMG/M metagenome (GOLD analysis project Ga0179593, IMG submission 185931) | Vadose zone soil fungal communities from Angelo Coast Range Reserve, California, USA - CZODoug2_1_08_16fungal (PacBio error correction) | ecosystem: Environmental > Terrestrial > Soil >...
TCGGCGTGCGTCCCATAGAAAGAATTGTAGTCATTTCCGGGGGCACTGGGGTAACCAAAGGAACAGGGGAAAGGACAAAGTGAACTGGGGCAGAGGGGAGACCTTGGAGGACCGCAACTTGTATTTTGTATCGAACGTCAAAAAAACACAAAAAAACGGGGAGAGAAAAAAGAAACTAGAGCGACGTGAACATTTGTATCAGGTACAACAGAAATGGGGTGGACCGACATAAGAAAGTTTCCCGGGTACTGTAAACCAAAAGGGACAGCAAAAAAATGTGGAATGGAAAATACGAGAGTCACAAAGGGCAGGAAGGGAATATGGAGTGGGGTTTGGGAAGGGCACGGACACCGTGAATGTGGTCACCAAGGCGGGGCAGGAAAACCTGGGGGGTAAATTTAAAAGAGGAACGGATCCATTTGCGACCAAAGGAACACAGCCCGTCCAAATCAACGTCAACACACTTCTGGGGGGGATTGCTCGTCAGGAACAAAAAAAAACCTGTGGGGGGTCACAAACACCCGGGGGGGGGTGAAGAAAAAAAATAAAAACGGCGTGACGGGGGGTGGGGAAATTGTCAAGCGGCAAAGGGTTTTGAAACAGCCGGGCAACAAGTACGGGCGGGTAGCAGGTGGGGGGCATATAAAAAGCCTTTCCGGCCATTTGGAAGGGGTGTCAGATAGGCAAGTTGGAAGGGGGGTTGAACGGGAGAAACTGTGAAGCCGGGTTGTATCATACGGAGCGCCATAATCCAAGAAGGGAAAAAGGGGCCAACTCAAAGATTCCCAAAAGACCCAGAACAAAAACAAACACCAAGGAAGTTGCAAATTTCAAAAGAAAGGGGCCCCGCAAAAGGCAGGAAAAGTCCCGGGAAAAAAAATGTCCTCGCCCGGGGAAAAAAAAAAAAACGGGGGGGAAGGGGAGAAGTTCAAAGAAATAAAAATCCCTCCCAACGAGGACTCCGATCAAGAAATACGTAAACGGGGGGGGGGAGGTTAAAATTCCGACGAAGCGGGCAAAGGTTGGTTGACAAGGGGGACCGGATGTAAAGACTGGTTGTAATGGGGACAAAGTCAATTCAGGGATTGGGGGTGGGGGGGGGGGGGGGGGGGGTGGGGAACATGCTGGGGGGGGGGCAGTTTTGGTGGATTCCCCATGCCGAAACCCATCAAAAACAATTGACTAACAACTCGTGGGGGTTGGGAAGTCCTGCCAAAAAAGGGAGTTAACAAACGGTTGGGAAAAAGCTAAAAAAAAAACCACTTGGGGGTCGGCATGGGGAGATTCAGGACATGGTGATTTACACTTGCACATCGTTTTCGGGTGTGAAAGTCCCTAAACAAGCTTTCTACAAAAGAGTGTCAAGGAAAAAGCGTCTGGGCGATAAGTGTGCCGAAAAGTTGAACGAATCAAGGTGTAAAAAAAAAATGGGGGGGGTTTCTCGAAAACGTGGAGCCGTTTGGGAGGGGGTTCGAGTCCCCTGATTAAAGAAACCGGAAGTGGGGGGGAGAAACAGTAGTTGGAGTTTGGGTTGTTGTGGCCTCCCACCAATGAGGGTTGGGGAGAAAAACCCTTGGCCTCAAACCTGGGCCGAGGAGGCGATTGGTAAAAGGTTACAAGCTGAAAAACTGTGGAAGAAGCTACAGACGTTCAAAATTTAAACGGGTACCGAAAGGGCCTCAAAAACTGACGGAAACACTGAATTCGAGTCTACGGAAGGATGAAATACTTGATTGGGGGGGGGAATCCTTGCTGGCGAAAGTTAAGGGGACTGGTCGATGAAAAGCAAAAAACCTCGCTTTGGGGGGGCAAGAATGGGAAAAAAAAACAATCTCCAATAGAATTACTGGGGGAAACTGGTCAAATCAAAAAGCCGGGGGGGGGAGGTGGTGGAGGGGGCACTACCATAGACCTTGGTGCTCTTGGGTTTTATTAAAAAGAAAGAAAAAAAGAGTGTGTGCACCGCCAAGAGGTCGTCCCCCAAAGGTTGGGGAAAAAACCGGGAACCAACCTAAAAGAGTTGTACCGTTAAAAAACTTTGGTACGAAAACACGGAAAACTTTCCTGGAAGTGCCGAAAAGAGGGGGAAAAAGAGTGGAAGGGAAACACAAACACGGGAACAAATGTCCAAGCATACTCGGCTTTTTGTAAACAACAAACAAGTCATGGGGGGACATAAGGGAAGGAGAATCGGCAACAAAAGAAACTGTTTTAAAGTCAAAAGGAGATAGAGTTCACGTATAAACCTGGCCCACGCAGGCAAGAAGAAAAAAAAAAGGGGGGAAAAAACAACGAGGAAAATCAGTTGGGGCGAAAGTGCTTGGTTGGTTTAAAAAAAGGAAAACACGGGGGAATAAGGGTAAGTGTTCAACACGCGCCCATGCAGGGGAATGACGGGGGGTCACCATAGGCAAAGATCCGCCTGAAAAGGGGGGGAACACAGAAGGTGTCAGGTTCGTGCCTCCGGAACAGGAATGTATCACGATCTGAAAATGGGGGGTTATAAAGCCAAGGAAGAAGAAAGTGGGTCTCAAAATCCTTACAGAAAGAAGGGGGGGTGGTCCCGCCAAAGTGGCACAGAGAAAAAAATCCAAAAAGGGCACATTTTGATTGTTTGCATTGGGAAGAGAAAAAACCAAGACCCACCGGCCTTGGAATTTCGTTGGCCTCCGATCGTTTCACTAAGACGGGGGTCCCACTCAGAAGGACTGGGGACCACTCGGTATTGAAAAAGGGTACTGGGTCGGAGGCATCAGTGTACGGGGAGCCGAACAAAAAGGGAAGGGGGAAAAAAGCGGGTAAAGTTTTACAAATAAAACCATAAAACGTAAAATTTAGGGAAACATGAGAGTTTTCACCTAACAAAAAAAGAACAAAACCGGAAAGAACGTGGTGGAAAACCTGGCGCCGAAAAGAACAGAAACCAGGTGGGTTGCTCAATGTCAGAGAATAGAAAAGCAGTGCGAAAAGGCTGGAAATGAGCTGCGGCACAGCCAACCAAGAACATGCACCGGGGGCAAAAGAAGAAAGACAAGCGAAATATCTGGGGGGGTGAGGGGAAACCTACCTTTCTTGGGTGGATTGTGAAAAAAGGGTTAACATTTGAAAAAAGCTCTGGGTATGGCGGGGGGCCTTAAGTGAAAAACCAGCTTGGTAGCAATCTAATGGTCCAATACATTATCGACTTGTCGCCTGACATGAATTGTAAAAATTTGAAGTTATCCTGGAAAGGAAAAGGTAAGAAAAAATCGGGTTCCGCGATCGAATCATGGGACCCCAGCCGGGGCGATCGGGTCAAGAGAAATCGTTTACAACTTGCGCTGGTTGGGGGGTCGAAGTCGGAATAGGTCGCTGGGGGGCAACTCAATGCCCCAATAACTTGGGGCGTCAAGCCCAGGCTGAGTTAAGAAAAAGCCGGAGGGGGGGGGTTGAATAACCGAAAAATAACAATATGAATTAAAAAATGGGGGTATCAAAATCCCAACGGAAAAAAAGAACTCAACGCAGAAACGAAAAGGGTCACAGACACAAAAACACAACGGGTTCAGGACATGGTGGGGGGGATGGTAGGGGACAAGGGACACATGTTTCGGGGGAGTGGATTTATGGGGGGAAATGCAAAAAAAACATAACCGTGACAAAACATAGCACCGAATAATACGAAACGTAATCACCGAAGTGAGCCTCAAGGAAGAGGGGGGGAATTCCACTAATCAACCTTCGTGTCCAACAAAACCCGAAGGCAACCGTATGTGTTTCCGGGCCACCGTTGGTCATTGCCGATGGTCTGGACTTCCGACGAAAAGGGGATGGAAGAGTCGGGCCACTGGCAGAGTGAGGGAAAAAATCCTGAGTCAAAAAATAGGGTGGGGGGGCTTGTCCGATAATAGGGAATTACGACATTCCCAATACTAAACGTACACCCAAGTTGGGGAGAACAACTGTGAGGGAAATAGAAGGGGGGAGAAAAAAAAAAAAAAGAGTTAATGGGTAACTTGGAGGAACCAAAAGAATTTGAAAACCTAAATCGGGAAGAAAGGGTCAAAAGGAAAAAATGCAGGGGGTGCATGGGATGCACAAGAGAGAGGTCAAAAACATTGAGAGGGGGTCATGGGAAAAAAAATCTAGTAAATAAAAGGCAGTCAGCAGCGGGGAGGAAAAAAAAAAAAAAAAACATGGTCAACCTAATTGAAGGCCCGAAAAGGTGAAGTCATAAATTTCCTTATGGGCTTAACCCCAAGGTTGTCAAGTCGAGGACAAATGGGGGGGGTTGAAAAAAAAAAAAAAGAATAAAACATCTTCACTCAAAAACACAAACAAGTGATTAAAGGAAGGAAGTGAAAATTAACGCCCAGGGGGTTAAACGGGGCTTACAGAATTGGGGCCACGGAACGGACCACAATTCGGTGGTGGAAGGTAATAAGGAACAAGAAAAAACTTAAGGGATTCAAATTGAAAAAGCGGGGGGGGAGGTACCGGTGGCTAAAAGCAAGTTTCGCTCGGAACCGGGTCGTGGCTGGGGGGACCCCTCTCTAGCGCAAATAAAAAAACTCAAAGTTAGGACTCTGATCAACTGAGGCAGCAGGGCATGAAAAACGGACGTAGAGATATCTCTTCCCGATAACGCTGGCCGTCCCACGGGAAAAAACGAAACTATAAACAGAAATTGACTTCTCGCAAAAAGAGGGGAAAAATTGTGAAAGATGTGAGGGTGGAAGGCGGGGGGGGGAAAGATGGGAAAACGATCAAAAGAGAAACAAGGTTGGAAATCTCACGATGAACCGCGGAAAAAAAATAGGCTGAAAGTCGAGGAAACGCCCCGAATGCGGGGAATGGCCAGGAACAAGCCCCAAAAAGGGGTGAAGGGAAAACGCGTCAAAGAAAGATCGTGGACGCGGAAAGTCGTTCTTGCAAAAGGGCTGGCTGACGAAACAAAAACGGACGAAAGCACGGGGGGGCCGGATTACTACATGGGAAAAACGCAGTCAAAAGCCTGGCGTTTGGAAAACGAATGCCCCAAAACGCAACCGATAAGGGTCCCAAAAAAAGAGGAAAAACATTGAACAAAAATGAACGGAAAGAAGTGAGAGGGAGGGGAGCGGGAAAAGGCGGAATGAGGGAGAGCGGAAAGAAGGGGAGATAAAGAAAAAAGCAAGAAGGGATGAGCAGGGGGGGAGAAAAGTGAGAAGGTAGGGGGTGGGGGTGAGGGGAAGGGGGAATGTGGGTAGAGTAGGAAAGGGTATAAAGGAAGGGAGAAAAGTGAAAGAGAAAGGGGGGGAGTGAGAGGAGGGGGGGGAGGACAGTAGGGAAAGCGAAACGGCCAAAAAAAAGAAAAAAGAAGCAAATCAAAAAAGGAATGAAGGGATGAAGGAAGGGAGGGGGGTGGGGTGATGGGGTTAACAGGAAGTGAGGGAGGAGGGGGATGGACAGGATGGGGGATGAACGGGAGAAAAATATGAGTGGTGGGTAGAAGGGAAGGGAGGAGAGAATAGAGAGTAGGGATAATAGGGGGAGGTGGGAGAATGGGGAAGAGGGGGTAAGTGGAAGCGTTGGGGGGGGGGATGAGGGGATAGGAGTATGGATAGGAAGGGGAGGGGAAGGTCTGGGTGAAAGAGTAATTGGGGGACAGGAGGGAGATGAAAGGGGGGAGGGGGGGCGAGATGGGGGGGGTAGAAGAGAGAGGGGGGGAAAAGAAGAAGAAGGAACTTGGATGAAAAGTAGTCTATAAAAAAAACGCCGGATTCGAAAAGAGAAGGGAAGAAAAAGGTGGTCTTCAAAGAGAAAAAAAACTGAACGTTCGAACGATGACGACTGGACGATGAATAAAAGGAAGGACGAACACGAGAGAGGGAACAGGGAACTCAAATTGGAACACAAAAAAAACTAAATATTCCTGGGAGTGCGCAATGTAGACACGTCAAACGGTCAAAGAGGCAGATGAAAAGACCGCAACTTTTAGCACGTCGCTTAAAACCCGAACCAAATTCACCAGAAAAAAGGTTTGCGCACCAACCAGAAAGGTAAAAAACACACAAACCACCGAAATAGGTGGGCGCGAATGTATTTGAACTTGGTTCCCGGGAAAGCTCGTTTATGGGAATACAGCGTACACCATGTGGGGGCGTGGCACAGCCCATTTCTTCTGAGCTGAACAGGTACCAGCGAACATTTGAAAAAAAATATCGGTTTCTGAAGGAAATAAATACGGGGATGGGGTGTAACCAGGGGCGTGATAAAGAGTTTTCCAGGAGGCAAAACTAAAGACGGGACAGACGGTAGCTTCCCCAGTGAAAGGCGCCACGAAGGACAATTGGATAGGGGAATTCCTTGCCAACTGATGGGGCAAAATCACCGGTTAACAACAAAAGGCCAACACAAGACAGGTAGCTGACGGAAAATAATGTACAAGTTGAGGGTTACAAAAAGGGGGGTTGGACGAGAACAAGTGGCAGGGGATGGGAAACCTCCGGGAAATCGCCAGCAAATCATCAGGGGAAGAAGAATGGCAGGGATGAAAAACGAACTTCACAACACTGGAATGTCCCGGAGACAGCATCATCCATCGGGAATACGAACGTAATCACATAGTTTGCAATAACCGCGTTGGTTAGCAGGGGGCCTGGGGAAAACAAAGTAAGCGAACAGATTGACCAAGGAAGGACGGCCCCACGGGGGCGAGCTAACGGCGGCACCAGGTCCGAACAGCGTTCTAACACCTCGGAAAAAGGGTTGTGAAAATCAAAGGAAGGGAAAAAGAGGGGGAAAGGGGGGAAAACCATTCGGTGGAGGAAAGGAGGAGCTGGGACACGAGGGGGTCAGGAGCCGAGTGGGTTGCAAATTTCGGTGCACCATAGACAATCTGGGGAAAGGAACCGGGAAAAGGAAGTGAAAGATATCCTGAGCACAAAAACTTAAAAACGCCAAAACAAGTGCGGGCGGCGCAACCCACAGCGCCGGAGAAAAAGTCAATGATCAGTGAGGAGAGAGGTCAATCAAGACTGTACACCGCGCCATCCCAAATTGGCAAGAGGAAAAACAAAACCTTCAACACGGGTCATCAAACAACAAAAAAACGATAATTATAGGGGTGTAATGAAGAAAATCAATGGGGGTTTTCGGGGGGGAAACCTGGGGGCTGAGGATGGTCATGGTGAGGGTTGAGGTCAAGGGGAAAAGCGAAGTGGGAAGGAAAAAAAACGAAAAGGGTGAAAGGAACAATAAGCTTTGAAGGAAGAAGGGGTGATTGAATCGAAGAACAAAAAAACGGAGGAACACACGGCAAACGAAAAAGGCACGGCCCCTTGAGATAGAAAAAAAGAATGAATAACTGGAGCCCGTCACTTGCCGGAAATATCCATCATTTTTCGAAACTAAAGATGGCACCCCCTCCCCCCACACCCCCATCTTAGCACCAGGACGACCGCCCGAAGAAACAAGGAAGAAAAATGGTGACAGGAATTTAAGCTTCAAAAAGGACAGTGAACAAATGAGGTAGGGGGTTGGGGGGTAGCACCCAACGAAAATAAAGAGGTCAAATCCTTGAGGAAAAATTTTTTATCGAGAAAAAAATAACAACCCAAACAGGGATTTACCGGGGGGGAACGGAGCATTTGAAGAAAGTAACGCACAAAGGCCTTTGGGAGGAGAATATTTCGAGAAGGCACCCAGGGAAGGGAAAGAGGGCGAAGGTTTATATCGGGGGAAAGGAAAAAAGCAGGCTCGTGAGACAGTGGGTGGAGGGGTGGCGAAGGGTCAAAGGTTGTAGCGGGAAAAAGCGTGCGGGGAACAAGGGGGCCAAGATGTGAGGGTAAACTGGTTACAACACAACCAAAAACAGGGGAAAAAAAACCACATTAAACCCTATTCTAACGGGGAAAGGCAGGGAGGAGGTGTCACACAGGGGACTCCATTTTCCGAGGGACAGCAAAAAAAGGCGGGGAAAGCTAGGCAAAAAGAGGTTTGATGGGTGTGATACTACCACGGGAGAAATAATCAGGTTGTGCAATGAGGGGAATCCCATGTCATTTTGACGGGGGAGGCGGGGGGGTAGATTTCGATACGGAAGACAGGTGAACTCAACCGGGTCCAAAAACTCAACTTGGGGAAACATCACCACTGGGGGGGGGAAGGAAGCCTTAAAACAAAAGTATCAAACCAGAGAGGAGTGGGGAAAACCGACCAACAAAAGGTAACAAGAAGTGACACGGATCGACAAAAAAAGGTGCAAGAGGGGGGGGGGGGGGGAAAAAAAAAAGGGGGAAAAAAAAGGGTGTCATCCGGACTGCGGGAAATGATTTGGGCATAAAAAAAAAAAGGGGGAAAATAGAAGAGATAAAATAAAGAAAAAAAAAGGAAAACTGTAGGGAATTGCATAACACCTTGTCCATAAAACGGTAACCTATAAGGGAAAAAAATCATACTCAGATGGGGGAGATGGGCACAAAATAAACGAGAAAAAATCTTAAATAGGTGAAAAAAATGCTTAGGGGACGAAGGAGGTGCCAAGGTCCGGGTGTTAATGAAAAAACCAGGGAGTTCCACAGAGAAAAAAGAGGAAAGTCAAGAATACCACCGGAAAAGCAATAACCTGACACAGTAAAATCACCTAAGGAAATCAGAAGGAGACAAACATTGTTAGAAAAATTTCCTGCCCTTTGGGGGGTAGTAAGGCAAAACAGTCAACGCTGTGCTGGAGGGAAAGAATCTGGGCCGGTTCGGACTATCCCTGATCCTTGGACAGAAAAAAAAAAAAGGGTAATAAAACCTTCATCCAAGTACAGTCCAGGGGGGTTTAATAGGAATGGGGGTGGACAATTTGTTTACTGTGAGAAGCACCAAATGCGTGTGAAGCCCGGAAAAGAAAGGCTTCGCAAGATATTAAAAATACTCCGAGAAAGAAAGACCAAAACATTGGGGGGGAGTGGGCTAACGGGGGAACTTGACGAAAGGAGAAGAAAAAATTCGCCAGTGCGCTCACTGGGGGACCGGGGTGAGAATCGAAGCATTCTGAAGACCACAAAGAAAAAAAAATGGGGGGTAAGTGAAGTGGAAAAAGGAACGTCGGGATGCATCGGACTAGCATTACCTTGGGTTTAACTGTAGATCAGCAAATTGGGGGGCGTCCCAGGCACGAATGGGGAAAACGACGGGAAGTTGCCGGTTGGGGGGGTAGTGGTGATCAGGGGGAAAAAAAATAACCTAACATTCCCTTGGTTTTTGAAAATCATGACAAACCACAATCTTACAATTAAAAAAAAAAGTGGGGGGGGGAAAAAGTAACCTTTCATGCAGGGGGGTCCATCGGAATGGGGAGTGAAAGATCAGTTATTCTAAAAACAAAAAAACTCCGGGGGTTCCACAGCAGGGTCAGAATGGTTAAGGAAAAAGGTGAGTGTGATATAAGTTCCAAAAAGGAAGGGTGCGGCATAATAAAAAAGGGTTTGGAAGGTTTTGGACTGACCCGGGGGGGGGGTGCTGGGGGAGTTCTTTCGTTTCGTCCCCAACAATTTCGGGTATCAACGGAGTGACCGGGAAGGTACGGTCCATGCTGGGTTGTTGGGAACGTTCCTGGAGGGTGGGCACAAACTTGACCTGAACGGTTGGACGCTCATGAAAATCACTTTCAACCATAGCCCTGAATTTTTGTCCAACACGAACACAAATTAGCAAGCATAAACTGATTCAAGGAAAGGAAAACGCAAAGGTACAAAACCTTGCAATCAGCTGGACGAGAAATCCCGAAAGTCTGCAGGTTGACGGCTCCGGACTCGCTAAGCTGAACTTAGGTTTGGCAGGGTGGGCGGGGCGGACGCCACGCGGTGCGGGGGGTACCGCTTAGCACAGGGCGGGGCGGAGGGAGTGTAACAACACGAAAAAGATGTGGGGGGAAAGTTACAAGCACTCTATGGGGTTCGGCTGCACATTCGCCATGCCCAGGGGGGGCGGGCGGGGGGGTGTGGAAAAAAAATAACACAAAAAAGTTGTGGGGAGGCATAACCAAACGCCGACGGCTGTGACAGTTGGGGACACTGAACCGTTTGAAGGGGGGGAAACGGACCTGTGCTCATGAAAAAACAGGGATGGAAGAACGATTTTGTTGCAAAACAAAGTGCACGACGTTTGGGAAAAACACCGCGGCAATCTCTTTCCGAAAAAAAACCGGAATGGTGGGGGGGGGGGAGAACCCCGGATAGAAAAAGGACTAAAACTGTTCACCTGCAGAAAAGTTTCGACGGCACGGACAAGAGAGGAAAGGAGGAACAGTAAAAACGAGCCAATGTTTAATATTACCTGGGAAAAGTAAGGGAGGAAAACCCGTCCCCCAGGGGCTTGGGGGTAAAAAGAAAGGGGTGATGGGAAAAAGTCCTCAATGATCCATCTGGAGAGAAACCCCTTGCCAAGGGTTGAAGTTCGGGGGGAAAGATACGACCTGCAAAATAAAGCGTAGGAAGAGTATCATACTCAGAGGTCACAAGTAAAAAGAAAGTTTGAGTTGGTGGAATCAACAGAAAAATACAGTAATAAAAACAAAAGCAAAAGGGTAGGGGGGGGGTGACCCCAAGTTTGGGGGGAAAACGCTCGGGGAAAAGTCCTCAATCCTACACTTGAAGTGGGTGGAATTGGTTTTTCAGGATGCGAAAAAAACACTAAAAATTCCTGCCTGGGTTCAGAATCGAAAGTGCACTTGGTCTCGAACCTGGACACAAGGGTTGGATTTTACAAACCACTCGACCGTAGGAAAAAGTGACTACCGAAGGGGTCATCGCAGGGACTATTGGGACCTGTAACATGGAAAAAACGCACAGAGAAAAGGGGTTGAATCCATGTCTAAAAAAACCCGGGTACAACATACTAAGGGACGAAGGGCCGGGGGTCCCTAAACGCGGTCATGACAGAAAAAACCGAAGAAAAAGAGGTGGCAAAAGATCTCACAAAATAACAAAAAGGTTCCGAGAAAAAAGAAGGAATGACAGACGCTCAAAAATACTCCAAGACGCTGGGAATCTGATGGAGAAAAAATACCAATACGTATCCTGGTAAAAAAAACGCAAAAAGAATCCATATATCGAAAAAAATATTTTGTTTGAGGTTTTAGTGTAAGGTTCAGGTTGGGGAAAGATCTGGTTAAAACGACGGTAAAGAGAGACCACAGCACCCAGGTTCAAACAGAAAAAAACCTTGAATCGGGTCTTAAAAATATTCAGGGGGCCGGGAATAGGCGACTGGAATGAATCGGGGCAAAAGTAAAAGGGGAAGACGGAAAGGGGTAAAGACGTCAACCACAGGTGAGACCGGCCGGCGCGCGCTTATAGTAAGTTTCGGAGTAGGTTCTGGGCCTGTGAAAAGGGGGGAAGTGAAAATCGGTCCCAGGAGGGGGGAAGGCGCCGGGAAAAAGAACTGGTTTAGACAGGAAGTGACCGGGAGAGGGGGGGAGGAAAAACCTGAGTTTGGAATAAAAAAAAAGTAAATAATCGCCCAAGTGCACATTAGAAACGCCCAAGAAAAAACGTTGCAATTGAACAATCCACCGGTTGGAAAGGGGGAAATGAATCGTTGGTGGGGGGATCTCGCAAAAAAAACGGAAAAAAAGAAAAGATGGGGCTGGGGGATGTGAATGGAGACAAATGAATAAGGGTGCCCCGAATGCGGGGAAGCCAATAGAAGCATTGCTGACAAAAAAAACCTCCGCCAGGACTAAAGAAGGAGGGGGTCCCACAAAAGGAGGGCAACAGTGCCGTTCATTGGGGGAGGGGAGTCGCCCATAAAAAGAGCGGGACACGCACGCAGAGCGCAAGAACAGGGGGAAGTCCTCAGAAGGAAAAAATTCATGAGGGGGAGGGGGGTGCGCGACTAAGGTAAATCAAGGTCCAAGGAGAATCTTCAAAATGATGGGACAGGTCTTCAGGTGCGACAGCCCCTTCAGAGCAAACCAAATGTGGCACAAGAAGGGGGAAAATTATTCACCGGGGGAGAAGGAAAGAACTGGATGTCCTCGAGGGTCCAAGTTGACTCCTTATGAAAGACCACGGTAAGGCATGCCGGGAAAACGAGATCGAAGTGAAGGAAGTAATTTGGGGGGGCAGACGTGGATCAGGAATGCGAGTAATGCAAAAAAGGTGATGAATGAAAGGGGGGGAACAAGTCTACGAAAAAGAATGAAAGAAAACAGGAGCAAGGAAAAGTAACCGGAAAAAGCCCCGGGATTGGGGAAACACATTAAGTGAATCTATACTTTGCTGGAAAATGGAAGGAATGTAAGAAATCAAACAAAATGGAGTACGGTTGGTGTGTTGTTTTTTGACGGGGTGGGGGGAAAGGAAAAATAATAGAGCAAAAAAAAAACCTGTTTTGGTGCAGAG
>Ga0179593_1456621_pt1 | contig 12359 bp, 16 predicted proteins | sample CZODoug2_1_08_16_FD_185931 | JGI IMG/M metagenome (GOLD analysis project Ga0179593, IMG submission 185931) | Vadose zone soil fungal communities from Angelo Coast Range Reserve, California, USA - CZODoug2_1_08_16fungal (PacBio error correction) | ecosystem: Environmental > Terrestrial > Soil >...
TGTGCGTGTAAAAGGTGCGGTACGCGCCTGCAGCCGTGGACTATGACACAAAAGTGGCGATAGAACACATCGGCAAACGGACTGGGGAACGAGCGGTGGGGTAAAACGTGTGGCCTAAACAGCCGAGTGAGCGACGACACCTCCGGTCAGAACCAGGTAAGTCAGTGGCCCCAAAAAATTTGTCGGGGGGGGACTGATGGGTATGAGCGGTGGAGATAAAAAGGGAGGGGCTTCGAAAAAGGAACCGTCCATGGTGAACGCGGGGCTGCCGCCTGGACCCACGGGCAAGGAAGCTCACTGTGGGGAGAGAAGTTGTATCCGAGGGAAGGGTGCAAAACTAGAAACGGATCAAACCTCCGCGGTACAGGAAACAAAGGCCAAGGGGTCGGGAGGGGGTAAGGAAGGAAAAAAGGAAGGCCCGACATGTGGAGGAGACAGGGGGGGGGTAGACACGAGGACAGGTCAGGCAAGTGGACCATGTCGCCACGAAAAGAAGTCGCTGCTAAAGCGGCGAAGGACCGGGGAGGGAGACTGTAGGGGATCGACACAACACCGTACTTCATTCAAAGAAATTGGAAAAAAAAAAAACCGTGAGAAGCCGCAGGGAAGTAGCCTAATAATCACCATTGAACAGGGGGAAAGGGGAACAGTTCCACACCGGAGCTCAAAATTCTAAGGGGAATGTGAGTAACTCGACAAATCCGGTCCGGGAGACCGCCAGAGTGGCACAAAAAGTTCCTACCCGCCCAAGGGGGAATCTTACCAGATAAAAGACAAAAAGTTTAGGTTCTCACACTCTAGGACCACTTGGGAAGCACGGAGGTGCGAAAAAGTGCCCTGATCGGGAGCTTGTCTTTCTAATATTGTACAAAAACGATCGCTATTGACATGCTCCGGGGGGATAAGACAAAGCTTTATAGGGGACAAAATTTTTAATACAACCAAATACAAATACCTGTGCCAGGAAAACGCAGGCCAGACATCCATGTTCAACCGCCAGACAGAAAAAAAAAATATACGACAGAAGGAAGGAGGACTCCCTGGGGGGGCTCTATAAACCAGACGGGTCGGTTCTTGGAAGGGGAAACTTGTTAGTCTTGGAGGGGACCACTCAAGAGCACCGACCGGGGTTCGACCGCGGTAAACTTGCGGAGGAAATACCTATTGAAGGATGCAGTGCTGAGAGGACTTCGAAGTGGAAGGGAGTGGGTGGGAAGCGGGACGAAACCGGGCTGTCTTTTCAGAAACACAGAAAAAGAACTGCCGATATGGACATAACAAACAACGGAGCAGGCCAAGGGGAGGCACGCCGTATCTGGTTGCGGGAGGCTGAGGGGGGGAGGCGGGGGATTCTTTCTACTCTTGCTGGCCAAAAGACAAATAAAGGGGTCGATCGGACAGTCTTGGGACGTTACGACCTGGATTGTCCGAATGGAGAACTCCAATAAACCTCGGGGGGGGGGCGGGATCCTGTCTACATCAACTTTTACGGAAAATGATAATAAAAAAGGGGAGTAGTTAAAGATATATAAAGTCCGGGGCGCCACATTGAGGAAGTCAACGAGCCCCTACGTTCTATTGAGAAGAAGGGGTGCGGACGGCGAGAGGTCGGTCTTCCCTCTAAACAAGGGCAAGATAGGAACGACACATGCTTGTGACAGGCGACCGGGCTAAGAAGCTCGAGGGTCTCCCGCCCCCTAATCGGGGGAGGGAAGTGGGAGTAATCATGTGGGGGCCTCGGAAGGGGGACGTTAAGAGCGGAAAACATGTACGCTTCAAGTCGTGAGCCAAGAAAAGCCTTGGCGGTCAAAAAGGCAAAAAGCCGAAACGCGTCCGTCTTCGAGGTATTACCGGATCATACATTATAAGGTAAAAGAGGGGAGCTATGTCAGGTCCGAAAAGGGCGACGAACAAGTACAAAGGAAACACACCAATTCCCCTGACAACACAGAAAGGGAGTTCGGCTGATTCCAGGGAGGAGGGACCTAAGGCAGCGGAATCTTGTCGGGCGTCTTTTACCGGTTCCTTAAGAGGTCCAATGAAAAGGTAGTGGGGTTTTGTAAGGAACATTTGGTAAATCTCAGGGTTTTGTCGGCAAAAGGGGGCCATCTCTAATTATTTTGGCGTAAAAAGGAAAAAAACAGAGAAAGGAAGACGTTCCGGGAGCTTCAGAATCTCGGAAGCCGCGGCGGACGTGGTAAAGAGTATAAACTTTTGTATGGGTGGGAGGTGCCGGAAGGGATAGGAGGGGAGTCAGTCTGTGTACTCTTGGCCTTCCCCGGGAGAAAGAGGGGGGTCGGGGAACCGAGGAAGAGTTCCTTCGTTATCTCCAGTGTTGGACCGAGCAACAGGGGGGGGGAAAAGGAGAAAGGACGGGGGATGGCGCAAGGAGTTCGTCCTTCCCTGGAGTGGGCCGAGGTTGGAGGACCGAAGTCTAAAAAGGGGTTTTTTATACAAAAGCACCCTTCTCAATAGTGGGAAGAAGGAAATACTATCGGAGATGGATTGGGTCGATCCCAGGGAAAGCAGAGAAGTCGAGGTGGTGACACGCGTTCTGGCAGAAAAAACGGTCTACAATGCCGGGGACGGCTACCACAGGGTACACGCGGATGAGAGAAGGTTGAAAGGGGGTGAACGGAAAAGAAAAGAAGAGCTACCACGGTGGGAGCAAGTCATCCTCCTCCCACTGTCCGAAAAAAGTTGAATAGGAAGTATCTCGGGGAGTAATAAACACCTTACCAAAATTCCGAACTGGGACAGCCGGTGACTCTCTGTGAGGCGTTCCTCATCCCTTATGTGAAGACTCTGGGGGGGAAGCAGATGCCGACAGAAGGAAGACTTACCTGAAAATTTCCTTTAAGAGTTGGGGGAAGGGACTGGAAGAAGAGGCATCTTCGCAGCCAAAGGGCATCACCTAGGTCCTGTTAAATTTAGGGAGGGGAAACGAAATGGGAGGGCTGAAATGGTTTCATGTGGGTATGGAGACCTTCCCAATTGGCGTCGTTGACTCCAGAATAGGCGACCTGCTGCTGCTAACCCAAAGACGGGTCGTGGGAAGGTGTGGTTCTTTTACTAGAGACATTAAAATCTCCTCTTCTCAGAAAATTATTTTTAGAAACCCAAAAATCATAAGATGGAAAAGGTTCTAAAGTGTGACGGTTGTTATTCTAGTAAACTCATCCCGAAGAACCGGGGTAATGTTTTCGATACTGTCGCCAGGCTCTTTGCCAATCGTGTATATTAAAAAGACTTCGTGGGTTCTGTTGGGATGTGGAAAATACATTTCAAACTCCCAGGCTAAGAAAAGTTCAAATTCCCCTACACCTTCCTCCCTCACCTTTATTCAGCGGTCCACTTTCTGGGAAGGGGGACTGTGGGAAGCCACACCAAGTTGGACCCATCATCGTCAGGGGAACTTGGGACTGTTTGGGGATCTGGAAGATTAGGCTTTGGGACTAAGGGGGATAAACCTCCTACGCGGAAGGGTACACGTCATTGAAAACTCTAGACCACTTCAACGGTGATCTCTACCGAGGAAGGTGCGGGTGGAGGAAAGCCCCGGCCCCAAAAAACATTCCTTGCGGCAGAACGTAATCTTCTTACGTCCCAAACGAGGAAGCATTTCAGGAGAGGGGGGGGGGGAGTAAGGGTGTGTTCAGACAGGGGATCGGCTACCCCAACAAAGACGATGCTTCTTATGAAATATCTATAGGCCTTGAGGACAGGATTCAAACCCGTAGACTTTCTAATCGTTTTGGAATGGGAGGGCCTAGGAACAGGACTTCGGTTGCCGTTATTTGGACGACAGCCGATAGGAGCTCAGGGAGGGGCAGTGGGGGTCCGCGTTTCAGAGTCCCGTTGGGACATATGCAGTTTCGTCAAAAGACCCATACCTATGTCAGAGGTTCCAAATTATGGACTTGTCTTGACTACTGGAGTGCGAGAAAAAAAAAGAGGATGTCTTTCCAAAATATACGGACGTATTTCCGCAATTTAAGAAAGCCTGTCAGGGGTGAGAAAGGTAAATGGGGGAAGGGGAAAATAAGGGGGCGGCCTTCTGCGGTAAAACAGGCCGGGGTCCTCCCCACGCCCGAGAAGGGGAGACGGGGGGGGGAAATATTGGCCTCGGAGGCAACATACCTGATTAGTTAGGGCTGTTAACAGGGCCGAATAGCTTAAAAAAACCGTCTGCCCCTGTCCCTTCTAAGCGAGAGTAGGAGTGCCTGTGTTTTTTCTCCCGAGAGTTCAGTTCGCCTCCGTCTGGTTGAAGGGATCAGGAAAACGGAAACCCACCCAGGTCGTGGGAGACCCCAAAGGGAGGAGAAACGAGGGCGCACCTACAAGGGAAAGGGGGGGCGGAGAGGACAGGTAAGAAACAGGCCAGCCCTACAGAGGGTCCCCCTCAACATATAAAAGGACTTCTTATAAGTGAGGGGGAAAATGCCTTCTCATATGGGGCACCTAGTGAGAAATGACGCCGGACCAACATCGGGACATGACTGGGAGAGCAGTACTGGAGCTTCACTGTCGTAAGTGGAACGCGTGAGAAAAAAGGTCGCTGGTAGTCGACGCCCGGGGGATTCTCTACGCTGTCACAACGACGTCTCACCCGAGGATCTCCATTTCTACAGGTGTGGACAAAAAGGTGTACTACTAAGAATGGGGAATAGGCCATCTCTTTTATTCTCTGGGCTGCCTGTATTGGACTTGAGGAAAGGAGATGGGCGTTTCCAGACCGAAGAATAGTCGAAAGCCCCAAAGAGGGTTAACCCGGTGGCGTTATCCTACACCGGCCGCTCGCACTTTGTCTGCATCGGTAAGGTAGAAAACACCAAAAAACGGTAACCTATAGAAAGGACCTGAATATACAACCTGTCGCCACTCAATCTAAAGCGTATCATAGCGGCCCGACCAGAGGTAGCCGGGGGAATGGAAGTTCGCTCGAAACCAGCACATTAGAACAGTAGAAGCCAAAAGTTTTGCTACCGTGCCCTCAACGCCCCATTTCCGGAAGGCTGGGGAAGAAAGCACGCATAACAGGACTATTGTAAAACCGGGGGGTTCAGGTGTCCACAATTTCTCAGCCTAGGAATCTAAGCCTAGGGCGGAGTCCCCAGATCCCAGCGTCTCCAGGGGACCATGCCGCAAGATTGGGACCCTACTAATCACCTAAAGGGCGACACAGTACAAGCCAACACTGGATAAAATTACACTTTCTCGCAGAGGTCAGAGGGTCCAGTAACCAAACCTAATGGAAGACGGGAAGGGGGGTCTGGGTGCCTATGGGCCCAGACTTCGCGAGGGAAGGTCTCCGACACAAAGTTGAGATGATTCAAAATTGGTTTTTCACCCAACTAAAAGCTCCTGGGCCGGAAGATCGTGGCCAGGTCACCACGCAAGAAAAAAATCAATGGAATAGCCGCCGGAAAGGCATAGTACAAGAAATGGGTCATTTAAGTCTGTTAAGGCGTTGCTGGGATACCCTGCGGGAGTCCCTTTTAAAACTCAGTGGGAAGTGCTAGCAGAGTGACACGTATGAGCACTCTGAAGCTAAAATCATCATCAAGGACGGGGGTTAGGGGGGGCGTGAAAAAAGGTTTGCAGACGCAACAGGGGGGGAGCAGAGGGGTACCGAGTTGGACCACCTACGGATCTGGAACACCTGAGCCCTGACTCGATACTGGTGGCCATCTACTGAATAAGTGAGAAAGTGACCCGTACTAACTGGGGCCACGCAACGTTTATTCCATCGAGGTACACCTGAGGTCTTCTTTAACCGTCCTCAGGAGAACACATCACAGATCCAAGATAAAAAACTTAGGTGTAAGGGGGGGTATCAACACACTTTGGGGGCGACCTTATATGCTCTAAACAAACAACAAATGATGGGGAGAAGTAGCTCCGGGGGAGAAAAACGTACAGTAGAAACCAGCAACAAGGGCTATTGGCGGGATTAGCCTTTTAGCAGGGAGGTGACCTGGAATCTAAAAGGACGAGCGATCCCTCTCTTGAGTTTGAAAGGAGTAAACCGGGTCCAAAAAGACTAGACGAGGAGCTCGCAAAAAACGTAGCGCGGGAAGGGGGCTCAGTGGGGGGGGCCATAGACGGGGGATTCTGAAAGCGCCTTTCGGATTCGTGTGTAGGGGGTCTGCACAAAGAGCACGGGTTGAACGTCAAAGAAAACGCATGAGTCGTCTCTCTTATAGAAAGCAATTTCAAAGATAAGGAAGCATCCAGTGGGTCCCGGAGGGGTCCTCAACGCAGGAATGAGCAGCTTAGATTGCTTTACTCAACATCACCGTAGGAAAGGGGGGACAGCCCGGGTCTCGAGGGAAACAGGAGGGCCAATCCGGCAAAGTTAGAGGGGATTTGAGGGGATGGCGGGTGGGGACTTGTAAAGCCGATGAAACTTAAAGTTTTTAGGTTGTTCGGGGGAAGGTGGGTGGAAGATCAAGTTGGACGTGGGGGAGAGGCTGGGAAAACGCGAAGGATGAATCTGACGCAGACCCATCTCAGAGGGTAGGGTAATTGGACGGCGTAGGGGGACTGGAGAACGGCGGCGAGCAGTGTCAAGGAAAGATTTTGGATTTTCTGGTCGAGTGACGGAGCGTGTCGTGGGGAGGTGGGATACGCAAAGATGCGGAAGTTTCCTCTGGCGGCTGGGGTAGAGCAAAAATAGATGAAAACGAGAGGGAGGAGAACACAGGTGGGGGAGGATGAGGGTGCCTAGCACTTTTACGGGTGAAGAACAATATTACGAAAAGCCAGATGCGTGACTGGGGGAAAAACTTGTATGGGTTTGCTAAAGAAAGGTCGACCTGGGTGGGTAGATTCGAAAACAGAATAAGGGAGGAGGCGCTATTAGCCTATGCTTTGCGGGCGACATGGGGGGCAAAACACACATCCAGGTAGGTGGTCGAAAAACCTTGCGGGCAGACCAAGGGGGAAGGAGGCCTTGAGGCCTTTTAAAAAAACGGAGTAGAAAGAAAACTGGGACAGTGGCTAGGCGTCCCCCATATACTCGTAAGGGGGAAGGCAACGCATGCAAAAGCAACCGAAGGAGCCGATGGCATACTTGGAGGAGTCCGAGAGTACCGGGAACAGGGCCGGAAGGGAGTCTCTCCTTTGTAAGCGTCGTTATCGTATACTAACAGAGCGACGCCGTGATGGGGTTCAAGAGAGGAAGACTCCTTCCCTTACATTCTCTCTGACAGTCCTGGTGAAAGGGGGGGAAAGGGCAAAGAGAGGAGTGCTCTTACCTCGGGGGAAAAGGTATCAGGGGGGGAGTCTCCAGGACAAAAAAACCATTTTTTTTTTGGGGGTATCGGGAGGGGCAACGCCCGGGGGAGCCTGGCTACCTTACATAAGCCGACCGAAAACTAACAGACGGGAGGGGGATGGGGGAAGACGGAGAGAAAAAATTCTTCGCAGTCCCCAACTACCCTGAAAAATCGGGGGAGTGGGGAAGGGGAAAAAGGGGTCCCAGCGAGCCGAGTAGCAGGGGATGGGGTCGGACAAAAACGAAGAGAGGGAAGGAAGGTTCTACGGTAAGTATTAGGTCCGGCTATGGATCATGTACTCATCATCCTGTGAGAATGGATGTATTACATGTTCTCTTGACGACAAGAGGTACCCGCTCGGGTGGGGGATAAAACTCGGGAGCTATGTGGCAGTTTGGTTCGATATGTTCCCACCTTTCAAACGGTAATCCCAACTGCTTCACTCCAGCCTTGGTATTTCACGCGGGACCATAAAAGGGGGAAGAGGGCTTAACCACGAGACGGATAGAACCCGGACTGGATCAGAGGGTCGTCTTGTACCCATCGGTCGAATGAAATTTCAAAAATAAACAGGGAGGGGAAGAGAAGGACGGGGCTTCAGTTGGAGGATGTTAGTGCCTTGGTGTTCACTCGAAAAAAGCCATCCTCTATTTTCAAGAGAGGAGCCACAAAGTGGGGGGGGGGGAGGTTCAACGAAAGCTGTCACGGCTCATCCTGACAAAAAAAACTTTGTGTGGCCAACAAAAAGGGGGGTGGGATGGGGCAAAACAGTCATACTTGCTACTGTATAAGAAAAAACTAGTCAAAAGGGAAAAAAGTAACCGTCGAACCTGCCCCAACCCATCAATCCGGTTTGAGGGCCCATCTCAACCCCCCTGCCACCCTGCCATCCTTTTAAGACCAGCCCGGGAAAGGAAAAAAAAGAGCTGGGCAGAACCTGTACGGGCTGAAGGTGAAAGCTTTTACTAACGGCTCTAGATATCAAAAGAGTAAAAGGAGAGAGGAGATACATCAAGGAAAAGTCACCTTGTCAAAAGAGGCAGGAGTGCGAGAGTGTGGGCCGTTATCGGGGGGGTCATTACCCTATTTCTGGTGGGACTTGTGGCCGAAAGAAAGAAGCGCTCAGGGTTGGAATGTCTCTCGGTCGCCGCTGCCCGGACTCTTAGAAGGAGGGTGGAACCAGTAAACCCAAAGAAAGATGAAGAGTCAAAAAGGGGACGACTGGAGGGGAGAAAAAGAAATTATTTTTCTTGCCAAGCCTCCTTACGAGGGCTGCAGGGACATGCCTCCGGGGGGGAGGGGGGGGGGGGAGTTGGGAGCGGAAAAAAAAAAAGAAACAGGGCCAAGACCAAGAAGGGGTAGCACGATGGGGCACGAGCCACTGGCTAAACCTACCAGGTTCTTCACTTTATTAGGTCCGAGAAGGAAAAAAGGGGGCCCTGAAAGAAAAGTACCCGCAGATTTTACGTGTTGTGGAAAAATCAGCTGGACTGGGAAGGTCCCTGGGTAACAGAAAACCCCCCGAAGTATGTGTGACAAGCAACAGCGTAAGCGTCGGAAAAACGACGACAACTGTTTGAGTGTAAACGAGGAGGGAGCCAGAAACCAGAATACCAAAAGGAGGGGGCCCAAACGAACCTTTACTGGCGAGAGGTGGGAGGGAACGCGCAGATTTCACCATCGGGTGAAGGACGGAAAAACTCGGCCAGTATTTCAAAGCTATCGGTAAGCCGCAGGGGCCGGGGGGAAAAATGAATCGAGGCAAAACCAGAGAGGAGCACGCAAATGGGTCTAGCTAACGAAAAAAACCTGTACTAGTGACCCGAAGCGCCAGGGGGTCAGGGGGGGAACATTGGCCCCTTTGCTAAAAACGAGCCAAGTTCAAGGAAGAGCGAAGTGGGAGGGGCACGATTCTGCCTCTTTTCCCTCCTGTAAGCTATATAGCCGATGCAAAAAAGTCTCGACAGACTCTTTTAATAGGGAACTGGCAAAGGACCTCAGAACGTTGGGGGGAGCTGCAAAAAAGAAAAGGTCGAAACAGACTGACTGCTGCTCTGATGTGGGGGAAAAAAAACGGTCAGAACTAGAAAGAGCAGGCTCCTCAGAACTACGGAACAAGTGGGAGGTCGGGAATCTCGCCACACAAAGGGGGGTGACGTCTCTAAGGAAAAACGCGTTTTGGGTCACCGGCAAGAAGAAAGGGGAAAAAAGGAAACTCATGCAAATCAACATGGAAAATCTCTGTTGAACAAAAGCATGGTCCAAGGGAGCGGACAATAAAAAGGTGGACCTCGAATCGGTGAGGGGACAGAGAGAAAACATCCAGGGATCCGTTACAGGTCCGCCTCTTTTAAGTAGAAGACTCGGGACGAATCCGCAGCTGAAAGACGAACCAAATAATCCAACATTTCTCAATATATGACCAGGGAGAAAGAGGAGGAGGCTTTTACGACCGGTCCCGAAAAAATGACTTGGTCAGGTAAGATGGACAAGACGGGCAGGGAATGGGGGAAGGAGAAAAAGAATGGGAAGAAGGACAAATTTTTCACGACCAACAAAATTGTCCGGAAGAGAAACTGAATCAAGGGGAAAAAGGAAAAAAGGAATACCATAACCGTCCGAACTGAAAACTGCACCGAACTGGGAAAAAGGAGACCAGGCAGGTGACGGTGGAAGATGGGGTGCTTTGAAGTAAATCCCAGCGCGAAAGGACCCGGGGAAGGGGGAACAGCTGGAACACCTGAACGGATGAGGACACTTATTGATGGTGAGGGACTAAATCGGAAGCCGTCCGGTTCGTCTGGGGGCCGCTGGGAAAAAACGGCGTTCGTGGCGAGAAAGGAAAAGAAAGAAATGGCAGCTCTGAACCAGACTACCTGCGAAATCCACCTGGGAAGGAAAGAACAGAAAGATGTGGCGAACGAACTTCGGTCTATCTTTGTTCCTTGGTACAAAGGGCCACGACAAATCAAGGGCTCTCTGGAAGCAGCCAGAAAAAAATGGGAAGGGACGGGATTCTGGACGCTACCCTACCAGAACCGGAGGAAGGGGAAAAAAAGGAAAAAACTGGTTAAATAGTATCTCTCAAACCACCACTTCTATGATTACAAGAGCTCTCTGATAAAGCGCCCAAGTTGAGAGGAGAAAAAGGACACGACGGTCTTAGAGGGGGAATGACTAAGGAGGAAAGCAAGAAAGAACTTCCCTCTAACATCCAGATCTACTCCAGCATCTTTGCAGAGGGAAGGCAAGGAAGGACCAAGGCCGAAGTAAGCAGAGCACCATAGGGAAGTGCTTGAAGTGGGGCCGGAAAATGTATGTTTCCAGAGAGGGCCAGTTGGATGTCAGGGAGTCTTAAACGAAAGGCAGGTAACAGAAACACCCGGTCATGGAAGAGTGACGGCAGACCTGAATCAGTGTAAAAAAACGGTGAAGAGAGAAGGGACCACCCTCACTGAGGGGCGAACGCAATCGCGATGACTAAAGGCACCAAAGAAATCAAAAGGGGATGTTCTCTAGTGCCCAGGTCTTAGTAGTCATTTCGAGAGGTCGGAGGGGGGGGACAGGGATTGGCGAGTTCAGTAAGGGTAGGGTGGTCGAAAAGGGTGTCAATCTATCGGGAAAGTATGAACGGGAGACCAAAGTGATAATGTCTTTTTTCAAAAATAAAATCGGCAGAAGAGAAACGATTCAAGGTAGGGACGGCGTCGTCGAAGATACCCTCGCCGGAGGCGACAGTGAGAGGTTTATGAATGGATAGGGTAGGAGGAGGAGCGGAAGGGGGAGTCCAGGATTGTTGATCGTGCGGCTGCCTGTACTGAGACCGCTGGAGAGAGGAAAAAAAAAGAGGAGATAGGGAAAAATGTTGGACGTGGGAAAGATGAGTGGGACCTGCAGGCTGTTGAGGCGTAGTAAAAAACATGCCTATGAACAGAGGGAGGGTGGAAGTCACAATGAGGTTTAGGGGAGACAAAAAGGATAATGGGGTGGGGAATTCTACCTCAAGACCTCAAGGAAAAAAGAAGCCCCTCGAGGGGGAAAAGGAAACGTGTTGTGAACGGGGAAGGGACGTCGAGGGGGTCCTAAATCTACACCTTCGAGCAGGCCAGGAAAGGAGACCCGACTGAGGGCGGCTTAAACGGTGGGACCGTGGAGAAGGTAGTCCCGTACCAAACCTCTTACTCCAGACCGACATGCATCCAGGCCGCCGGACACGTACGCGAGTGGGACTGAAAAAAGGGGACGAGATTATCAAACGGGTGGACAAATGTCAGAGCGCTGACGGTGGAAGAGTCTGTGGGGAGTTCATACTATCTTTCAGTTATACTCAGGATGAGGGGGAAGGCCGGGAACGCTGCTAGCTCGCGAACAGAGGGGGAGTTGGAAGGACGTCAGAAGGAAGAGTTTTACTCTTAAAGTTGCCGGGTGGAGCACCGGATACGAAAAAATAAAACGGAATGGTGAGAGCGGGCCAACAACTTTGTAGGGAAAAGGATACAGGGAATAAAGGTAAACATCCTACCTCGATTCTTTTTAATCTATCGGAGGGGCAAGCAAGATGTCCCCAAGACCACACTTAGGGAGGGGGGGGGAACCAGGAAAATTCCTCAGCTCGAAAGGCGCAAATTCAGTTAAACCACGTAAAAAGACACTGGGGTAGCAATGAGGTAATGAAAGGCGAGGGGAGCAAAACCGACGGGGTATGTTTTGAAGAAGGAGGGAACATATTCTAACGGAGGGGAAGGGTGGACTACCGGTTCGTCAGAAGTCGCCAACTGAGTTCTGCCCCAGGAAGCCCCGGAGCATAAAGGGGGCCAACAGAGGCAAAGTGGAGGCTGGGAAAAAAAACACGCGGGACAAACACGCAATCTTCCCGACCAGTACCCTGGTGGCGAGAAGAGGGCTGGGGGTAAGGACTCCCACAGAAGGATACTCCCTTCAAACTGCCCTGCGGACGCTCGAAAAAGGTCCCACAAAAACTCGAGCGCAGAAGGGAGGCCAAACCAGTGGGGACCGGTACGGGCACATGGCCCACAGACTAATGAAGGAATCTTGCTGAGGGTGAAAGCTGGCGACAGG
>Ga0179593_1575466_pt1 | contig 12359 bp, 10 predicted proteins | sample CZODoug2_1_08_16_FD_185931 | JGI IMG/M metagenome (GOLD analysis project Ga0179593, IMG submission 185931) | Vadose zone soil fungal communities from Angelo Coast Range Reserve, California, USA - CZODoug2_1_08_16fungal (PacBio error correction) | ecosystem: Environmental > Terrestrial > Soil >...
GGAGAGGCACAGGACAACCCACGAGCGGTCAACGGGAAGCTCGGCCAGGAGGGAGGATGTCCGAGCGCGCGGTACGGGGCCAAGTGAAAGGATATCGCGCGAAAAGGCGGGAAACGGAGTGTTGGCGTAGACGCTATGGCGGCCTCGCTCCCAGGAACGGCGAACTACAGGGACTTACGCGGCAAGGGAGGGGTCAAAGAGAGTCCGGGCTCGAAACCGGGCGTTCGAGAAAGTGCCCGTAAGCCTTGAAAATACTACGAGATGCGAAGAGGAACAGTCGACAGCGGAGTCGGACAGAATAAATAGGGGGAAAGGCTATTATGCAACTAGCTCTACGGCCTTGGGCATTAACCCGAAGGCAAGGAGGAAGAGCGAACAAGAAAACGGGCCCGGCCGAAGTCGCCGAATACGACGAACAGAAAAAATTGGCGTTGGGGGGAGACGGGGAAAAGACGTATGCAAAAGCAGCATACTGTCTATTCGCGGGCAAGCCCGTGAAGACGAGGAGCGAAGAGAGAAACGAAGAACTCCGATTCGACGAGCGAGGAAGGACGGCGGGAGGAAAAAAGGAGGGCCTGGTTCTGGTTTCGCCGGCGCACACGTCTTCGATGTGCGTCGGCGCGCGTATAGTCACGTGCCCGGCCGGGAAAAGGGAAAAACACAACGCTTGAAGGGGAAGGAGGTGCGAAGTATACGCGCAGGACGAGTACGCCCTCAAGGGCGAGCAAAGCAAACCTGTCCCGATTGCGCACCCTCGCAGTATGAGATGGCTCCAGAACAAAATGCAAGCCCTCTCCGAGAGGAGCGTGAAAGGGAAAGGAAGGCCCAGCGGCCAGAAAACAGAGCCGAGGTCAACACTCGAGCGGACATTTTCTTCCGTCAGAATCTAAAAAAAAAACGGAGGAGGAGGGGATGGAGATCGAAATCAGAGATGGGGCTCTGTGCGAGCATAGCCGAAGCGGGGAGATGAAGGGTCACGCTCAGGAAAGAAAAGGGGACGGCTCGCGCATGCACTATCAGTTCTCGGGCTGGAAAGGCTCAGCCAACAGGACGACGGGAGACTGCCGACGGAAAAAGGAGGGAGAAGAACTAACACCAGCAAGCGGGTTTACGAGCCGACCGAAGAATGCCGGACGCCCGCAAGTCCGATCGCCAAGCGCATCGTCAGTGCTGCCGGCGAACCAGAACCAAATGCGAAAGAGAAAGGGGAAAGGGACTCCAAAAGGGAGGACTTCTCGAGAACAGAATCTTCTGAGCGCGCACGGAAGAGGGCACGGGCTTCGCGACGCCCAGAAAGGTCGCGTCCGTTGGCAAAAAGGGAGGGCGACAAAAAAACAAAGGGGAGAGAAGGGTCAGATCGGCAGCAGCTTCAATCTGCTGTTGCGAAAGGGGATCCCGCTGCTCATTCCAACTCTGCCGTCCCGGGACATGATCGGCAATAAGTCAGCGGCATCATCCGCAAGAAGCAGGTCTCGCCATGGCAGAAGAGAAAAGGAGTGAAATGCGCATAGGGTCGTCTGCACGGCGTACGGACCATAAAGGACAGGCATTCGAGCCAACGCCTACACGCCGTGGAAGCAGCCCTGAATCTCGAAATCATGAAGGAGGAGCGCCATCAAACCGGTCTACGCCACAAGATCCAAGGGGAAAGCCCGAGAAGCGAAAAGAAGCAAAAAGAAAAAGCTCATGCTAAATAGGGCCAAGTAACAAAATCGACAGGGCTCAAGCTCCAGGAGCGGCTGCACGTCGAGGCCTGGCCGGACTAGAGAACGGGGCTGCCCGCCGGATCGCTAAACATCTGCCACCAGGGGGAAGAGGTGGAAAATTAACTGAAGGGATCGCCCGTGTTAGAGACCACGATTATTTCCCCTCACGGTGATTTCCCGCCTAAGGCGGGAGGACGAGTCTCACGTGGACGGAGTCGCGTGCCAAACGATTCTCTCGGAAGGGTGCTGGCCGCGTAGAGGCTCCCGCCGCGGTCAGGGATGAGGCCTACTCCCGTTAGAGCCGCGGACCGTGCGAAATACGATCTCCTCTAGTGACCTGAAAGACTTGATGAGATAAGTTCTTTCACGGGCGCTCAGGTGCGGCGGTCGAGGTGGATACGCCATCGAGCAGGCAGTGAAGGCGGAAAATCGGATGGGTTAAGTAACATGGGGGTGGTTCAACACTTGAAGAGGGCCGAGAGCGAGACGGACAGCCGGTCCGTCCTTCGAAAGCCGGGGATATCCAAAAAAGAAAGAGACCATAGTTAGCGGAGGGCGGAAGTGGGTTTGCCCGCGGGCGAAGCCCGCAAAAGCAAGTCCTCAAAAAGGGAACACTAGGGTAGTAGCCGGAGGTGAGGAGAGTCCGCCGAGCTGGTCGCAGGCTTTCGAACGCAAGAGTCGTGAAAAAAAAAGAGTCAGAGGCTGGTACGCGGGACTACGGAAAAAGCGAATGGACATGGACGCGAACAGTGTGTATCGTATCCCGGTGAATCGGGCAGGCGAGACGGCGGGGGGAAGAAACGAGAGGGAGTGGCTAGTAGGGAGTGGGACGCAGCGCTGCGCGAGGGGGGGGCCTTGTGTGCGGTATGGGATCGTCCCTTCCAACTTCCTAAATCTTACGCGTCGGTGTATGTCACAGGAAACCATATTGTTTTTCGAAGAAGTCTTTCATGGAGCCACGGAGACCGGTTCCGCGACACAGGTTGATAGTGTGGTGACCAAAACGTCGACAACGGCCGAGAATGTCTCGGCCGACCTACGCCCGGAGGGAGACTGAAAATTTCCGCCAACAGAAGAAAAAAAAAGAGTACTCACGTGGGCATGCCCGGATTCCCCTTCTTCGCTCGTCGTGTTTCGACACTAGGGCCTGAGTACCCATGCTCCTGGCGCCTATACGCAGGTCCGGCGCCGGTGCGCCGGCGCGAAGACAAGCAAAACGCGGAAAAAGAGGAAGGGGTTGCGATGAGGCAAGAGAGTAGCTTCGGCTCGTCACGCGACCGAACGGCCAGAGCGCCGAGCCAAGAACGGGAGGGGTTCGGGGAAAATAACTGTTTCAACAGGTCAATCTTCGGCAGATCAGGTAAGTGAACTAACCATCACAACGAAACAGGCGTCCGGGCTGGGTAAAACATGGAAGGGGGCGCAGGCACGGAAGAATTCGGAGGGGGGGATAAAAGTGAACTCAATATGAGCTCAACGTCTAGAAGTATTTTCCCATATGCACAAGTCGCAAAACTATAATCAAAGAGCGGAACCTTCATAGCAAAGCAGGGCATACAAATCATAGATTCCTGGCGGCAGAGGGAGAAACAGGACCTGATTAAATGAACGGCCGCGGGCGACATTAGAAGGTCCGGGAGGCCTAATGCACCAGTAAATGAGCGGAGAACGTCCAGTCCAAACAAGTATACCTAAAGGGGGGGGGAACGCAAAAAAGTGGGGCAAAGGGAAATACGAAGAGGCTGGACGCCGCGGAAGCAGGAACAAAAGGGGGCGCCGTCGAGAGCGAAAGAAAAAGAAAAAAGACAGAAGACGCCATAAGCGAGGCGCGCGGAATTAAGGAAGTCAGCCGCAAGGAATTGACAGGCTATACCGCGATGTAAGAACACCCAAAATTCTCGAGTAAGTCAATCTCGTCGTGGGAGGGGAGCCACGAAACGTCCCTCAGGGGAGTGCCGGGCTTCGGAAGGGGGGTCAAACCGACCAGAAGCCTCAGGCAAAAGAAAAAAAGCAAAGGTAGACGGCAACAGAAGACAGAGAAGTCCAAGGCCAGGTGGCCGCGCACGGAGAATAATAGAAGGGGTTAAGCGGAAAGATCCCAGGAGGTAGGGAACCAACACGAGTGGCGCAAGGGCGGTTTACCGGCGTGGAGTCCAGGTCCGGAACCAAGAAGAAAAAAAAAACCGATCACAAGGAATAAGGGGGCACTATGGCCAGGTCTCAACTGACGGTCGGAGATTACGATGGCAAGTACCTGGGTAATTCGAAAATAAAGACTGGAGATTTCAGAAGCGCAGGAACCGGCAGTAACAAAACCTAACAGCCGACGTCAATCGAAGTATCCCATAAGTGAACGAGACGGCCGCATTAAAAAATGGGGAAGGGTGAAAACACTATCTGGGTCGCCGGGGGGAGTAAATAAACATGAGCAAGTTCATAACGGAGAAAACACAAGGGAAACATCACAAACGCATACAGGGCAGCAGGCGCGCAAGAAGGGCCTGCAAGAGGAGCCCAGAGAACAAAGGCCGTCGACGGACGAATAAAGGGCGAACTGGGCGAAAAAAAACGAAGAGAGGACCGAGAAGAGATACGTGCGACCCACAAAGTCGACCTCAAATTCAAGCAAAGCTGCACGTGCACAAAAAAATTTTTGAGTGACGCAGACGAAAAGGCACAGGCCGAGGCAGCGCAAAGAGGGAAAAAACAGAAGCAAAAAAACGGAATACTAGGCAGTATTGGGAAACTGAAAACGCGGTGGAGCTAAACAGACGGCGCGCGCCTGCGGGAAGGCACTTTGCATCAGATGGGAAAGGCGGGGGCGAACTTAAAAATGCACGGAAAATGAAGTCAAGACACATAAGCCTCGGCGAGAACCAGTGTGGGCGAAGCGTAAGAGTCCACGCTAGGGGGCAGACGGCGGGTTTACGGGTGGAAGGAACTAACGGGAGCACTGGTAATTTGTGACGAAAAAACCTGATAAAAATATGGAGTGGCGAAGGCGGGGGGGATTAAATCCAAACGTCTCGCGCGAAAGCACTCTAATGTCCCGCCCAAGAAACAACAGGCGATCGAGTTATCAATGGAGAAGGAGAAAAAAGAAGCCGTACGAAAATTGGATTTAGCTTATGTCCGGGAGAGAAAAAGGAGTCTCCTTTCCTCCTCGCAAGTGAACAGGCCAAACCGATGGGCCGGAGAAGAAGTCGCAGCGACCTAATCGCTGCAGAGGTGAGGCAAGAAAACCATGCGGTTGGGGATGCAATAATGTGGTCAATCGTTCAAGGGGAAAAGCAGCTGTATGCTATGGGGGGTTATGTCCACAAAGCGAAGGAAAAAATTGGGAGAGGTACGCGAGAGAACGAGAAAACACAACAACGTAGAGGATCTCATGAGGACATAGCGAAGAAGCGCTATAAAGACAAGGTTGCGTGGACTGTGGAAATTTGTAAACACGGGAAAACTGAAAAAGAAAAGGAGGTTTGAAGCAAGGGTACAGCGCAGAGGAACGGGGCAACAAAGGGGACCTATAAGGGGTAAGAAAAGGGCCGGACCGGAACTTCAGAGGAGGGGGAGAACGGACACACTACTTAATTGTGAAAAAACCGTTCAAGTTCAGAATCGAACTTTCCATATACGGAGAAAGACCCAAACAAAGAGAAGAGCGCGTGTACACGTTATAGCGAGAGCTGGGGGGTCGAAAGAACGGAGTACACAATAGGCTCGGGGCGCGGGAAAGACTTTTACACCCGATGGGGGGGCAGAGAGAACCACTCGGTTACCTTGGCGTCTCCCGAAAACAAGCGCTATGGCTTGAGGGGTGACACGTTCGAGTTACCCAGACGACAAAGCCGCCAACGGATGTCAGTCGAGGGATGATATGTAGCACAGAGGAGAAAAATTCTGGCAAGAAGGAAAAACTGATGACCCGACCTCCACCTGGTTGTTGGACAGGGAGCATGCGGCTCAAGCAGCGGTTGCCGTGAATGCCAGAAGAAGACAATCTACGGTATTCGGGGGGAGGAAGTGAGATTTCTGCACAAAACACACCGGAGGGGGGGATGGAGCGGGCGAGCAAGCAAATCAGCCCGTCGCAAAAGGGACGGGCTAACTGACAGTGGTTAAAGAGTTATCGTTCGCACACCATGCGGTTGGTCAATTGGGGGAGATATTAGCCCAGGACAGGAACACGCAGAAAAACAGGAGCGGGGATTGTCAACCCGGCGAGATCCTTTAAAAAGGCAAATACACACGACCAGGGGGGTTTTCGATCGGAGGAAGGGGAAAAAGAGGGAGGGCAGAAAAAGGAACTAACAGACCTCAAGGGGCTAGGGGCCCGGTGACAAAGGATTTCAAGAACAAATACGGGGACATCACTCTTCGGACTGGGAGGCGAGACCAGTGAGTGTGGAAACAGGTGGAAACGAAGAGAGGAGGGGGTGGGGGCTGTAAAGACACACACTTTATGGAAGAAGAATTACAATGGGGATGAGGAAGCTAAAGTAGGGGAGGAGAAGCGGAAATTTACTCGCAAAAAGGGAAATCGATAATCACAGGGAAGGGTACTAGAAAAAACGAAACAGCAGGGGCGCACGGCAACTGCAAGTACCCGGGGGCAGACGCTAGGTATATGGGAGACCGGGAATGTATATTGGGAACCACACCAAACAGTCAAAGTGCCGGTGTACGCCGGAATTCTTAGCTCGGAAGGGATAAATAGGATGAAGCGTCGCGCTAGGCGAAAGGACTTTTAGGGCGATGGGTTGGCAAACAGCAAATTCTTTCTTCTTAAAACGCATGGCGCCCAGGAAAGGGCATAGGCCTTCCATGAGGAAAAAGGAGGATTCATGGCCCGTCAGATTCTGGCGCTGGTGAAAACTAACCGTCGAGATGAAACTTTTGGTAGAAGGGGGAAGTTCATTCCGACTCCTCAAAGGGGAGGAAAGGGAATACGCCAACGGAAATGTACAATTAATAAAGGAGTCTCCCAAAAAGACTCATGGTTCGAACACAAGATGATCTGTTCGAGGAGAAAAAGCAACGCTTCACGGAAAAGAAGAGTTGGGAAGACCGCTCCAAGATCTACGAGGAAGGGCGAAGCCTTTGACCCGATGGATCCTTCCCGCATTGTGGGGAAATGATGCAGGAGACATGAGTTTGAAAGATTGTGGGGGCAAATATATGTCGGCGGGGTGAATCCGAAAAAAAAAAAACCCGGTCGACGAAGGAATGTCCGGCGCTCTGGGCTACAAGGGGAAGGGGACTTAATCTCAAGTTCGTTCCACCTCTTAAACTTCTTCGAAGAAGAGGGTGCAATCTGTTGGTTTAGGGGGGAGGGTGTTTCGTTTAATCGGGATATAAGGTATCTCGGAGAGAAGAAAAGGGGGAGCTGGATGTTTGGCGCCACCGCAAGAAGGGGGGGGCTGTTTGTGAATATAGAAAATGAAAATTACTAGCGGTCGCCCCTAATAAAAAGAAAAGTTGCCTAGGAAAAAAAAGACCTTGGCGGGAAGGAAGAACTGGTGGCGAGTCATCTGGCATGCCGGAAGGGGAAAAGAACCAGTAAACGTGGGAAAGGTTTATGAAAAGGGGGGTATACCTAACAACAGCCGCAACTCAGAGAGGAAAAAAGAAAACAACGGTGGGTGGGGAAAGGAGTATACCTTCGCGTATTGAAAACAGGGGAAAGAAGGAAAGAGCTGTCTTGCGGGGATTCATGTTCGCGGGATGGGAGGGAAGAGGCATCGACGAATGAAAGGGCGGTTTTAGAAAAGGGGGGAAATACCATTTTGCGGGAGGACAGTTAAGGTCGATCTGAGGGCGGTCTCCAGGGAGGGGAAAGGGGAACTTTGTTGGTCGGGACGATTCCGGTGGATTTCGAGCTCAGGGGGGGTTATCTACATGAAGGGGACCGGATCGCTGACCAGGGCATAAGCAGGGGGATCCTCAGGGAAGAAAAAACGCAGCACAGAGCTCCAAGCTCGTACAGGGCTGGGAGAAAATAGCCGAGAAAAAAAAAAAGGAGGAGGAGGAAGAGAGATCTTGCCAGCAAGGGACGCAGCTTGAGCTCGCAACCCTGCGGAACAAATAGATCTTCAGGAAAACGACATGCAGGTGACGGGGAGGCGAACGGTAACCCAATTCAGGGTCCCGATAACCAAAGGAAGTATCTCTTAAAGGAAAAAATAAATCGACCGAAAAAACACAAGGACGCGCAGATACCTGCACGGAAAGAGGAGAACCGGCAAAATGGGGACGCAACTCTCATCAAAAGCCCGTCTAATCTCAATGCTCTTTCCGAGAGAATCTTAACCATGAAAGAAGAAAAAGAGACGCATTTGCTCCATTTGGCCAATACCTGAGGGCCATAATAGCCTGGAGGGTCACCAAACCAAGGGTTGTTTACTTAAAGGAAGTTGGAGGGAAAGTCATGGGGGGGGGAACCAAACAAGTTTCATACCTTTTGGGGGGGAACGTTTCCTGGTTAGAGAGGATCCGCATGCCATTTATGACTAGAAACAAACGGACTGATAAGAAAAGAACAAGGGGCGCGACGTTTTGAAACCCAGTTATTACCGGTTTTCTGGCGGAACGGCATAGTAATTTTTGCAAAAAGCCTATATTCTACCACAAAAGTTCGGGGGAAGGGTCAGTATCAAAAAAAGGAGACGTATGTAGGAAGTCGTAAAAGAGCTCATAGAGAGCGATTCCGAAACACCGAAAAATAAACCACATATAAGATGACTAATTCGAAAAAGTTTAGAGGTGGCCCAGTGAGAAATTCCTTCCAAAAAGGTCACCAAGCGCGGTACATGACCTCCTCTGAGGTGTGTCTACCATTCTGTGATGATTCAACCCCAAACTCTATTATCCGGGGAATTTTCCCAACAAGAGGAACTCCTGTCGAGGAAGAAGGGATTCCATGCGGCGACGGAATAAGCACCAAAGCTCTGTTCAGAGCGCCGGCTTTCGCTCTTATTAATTCTTCTGCAAAGCAACCGACCGTGCAGGGGAAAAAAAGGTGCCGCTTTACCCGTGAAAATGTTCGGCTTTTGGGGGGGGCGACTCGGGACACACCTCAATTAATTGGTGGGATTCCTAGCGGTTCCGTAGTCGGGAGGGGGGGGGGGAGAGAGTGGGATTACCTTCTAAAATCGTCTAGGGCCTCGACGGTTCAGAGTGTCACGCGCCCCGACGGGGCCATCGCGTGAAGAAAGGAAAATCAATGATCTAGCAAGCGGTTTGCAGCGCCTTCGTAGCGCCTAAAGGACTGGCCACTGGAGAGGAACGGCGCGCTCCTCGCGACCCTGAGGCAATGACTCTGTCAAGTCCCTCAAGAATAGAAAAGGAATGCGCGGCCCAACTGGGGTCCAAGAGCCCCTTCCAAGCCTTGGCCTGAGTGCGGACGGTCCCTGTGGTGTTGAAGCACGAATTCATTGAACGGGCGGAAGACGTAGCGGGGAAAAAAAAAAGAGAATCATCAGTGTTTCACTCTGAAAGACACGTCGGGGGGGTTCCCGAAGGGTGTGCTCCAATCGGAAGAAAAAGAAGGAGTAACCGACCTCCCGGAACCACAGGGTTCAGGTGTAAAAGGCTCATCGCCGGGTAAAAGCTAGCGTTTAAATTCCATGGGGGGGACTTGGGTGGACGGTCTAAAAGTGGAAGTAACAGGTAGCGCTCAATCCCGGTCTTACGGTTTAGCTCAAAAATAACCAATACAGGTATCAACCAAAAACCGAGGGATGATCCTCCGGCTCCGGCACGAAAAAGACCCGCGCTGCCCCGCATTGAGATGTCCAACCACCACCCCTACAGTCCTCAGACTGTCATGAAGGGAAATCAAGCGCATTGAGCAGGCATACCTTTTTCTAAGACGGCACCTTGTCGGGGTGGGTAAATCACGAAAACCGCGGAGGCCGTAAAGAGCTTCAGCGGGCATCCGGACACAAGGCTTCGAACCGCCTCTAGATCGACCTTTACTCGAGGCGTGTGCGGGGGGGTTAATTTGCACGCCCAGGTTGCGACCGCGGGGAGTTTGTATCCGGCAGCTTAAACAAACAAGCCCAATAGGGGGAGATTGCGTGTACCGGCCGTGTCCATAAGGGATCTCGAAAAGGAGGAAACTCTTATCTCCCATTTCTTCAACGGAGGCGCTGGAGGAATTTTGTTTTTGCAAAGTATACTATCTCCAGAAAAAGTAACCTCGGGGAGGGGGGCCTATAGGAGAATCTCCCTAAGATCGGTGTGCACAACTGAAAGAGTTTTCGTCTACGATCCTTCTTTTTCCAATTCAGCTTCGGTCTTCCGGCGCCGAGGGCCAGGGGGGGGAATTCTGGCTCGGAGTTGCTCCGGTCGTTTCCAAAATCGAAGAGGGTTGTAACAATCTATGGGGGGCGGAGGAGGAGAAAGGATTGTCAGTAAGCGGAGGGAGTAATATTCAAAGTGATTGTTGCTGACTGACAAATGAAGCCATCTAGTTTCAAAATGAAACGAGAACCTTGTAGGTTCCCCCCATGAGCCGAGAGAAGAGATGGGTCGCCTATAGCCAAAGGGGAGCTCCTTGGGGGGCGCATACTCAGACTGGAGGTCGAAAAAGTGGAGGGGGCAACAAAAAAAAGCGCGACCTGAAGGGGAGAGGCCGGTTCATCGGAAGGCCACTAATTAAGGCATCTCACCCTCCCTAAGTGGGGGGGGGTGATCTCCAGGATTCGAATGTCTACGATTTGTTCAAGAAGGATTCCGGAAACTTCAAGACCTCCTTAAAATGACTAGAAATTCGAAGGGGCACACTGGGAAAAAAACTGATCCTGCAAGAGGTTCAGATGCCTAGGTTTGAATTATTTTACCAAAGGAAATTCCAGATTCAGGCTGCACTGCGGGGAGCGGTAGAAGTGAGTTTGGGGGAGTACTCGACTATGCTGGGAAACCTTTAAGTAATGGCATAATCTTTGATCAAAAACTGATGATTGAGGGGAAGGGGAACTGGGCCGTCGCCTGGAATGGCGTGCCGAGGGGGGGGGAGTAATCAACAGGAGGGCGACGGTCTAGGTGACGAACTTCTGGAAAAAAGACCAATATTCGAACCCCTTATCTGGGAGTCTTCATGGGAAACAAGTAGGATCAGAGGGGTTTTCGGGGTCCGGTGGCCACCCTTTATGATCTTCTATTTATGATTTCTAGAAGATCCTAAGGCGTTTGGAAGGCACTTTTGGGGGGCCATTGTCCAATAGAAAACAACTCTAAAATCCAATAGCTTTAAAAAAAGGGGGGGGGGTAGGACTAACAAGATCAGGGGGAAAAGGGCCAGCTATTTCAGAAGGCTTACCAGCGAACTGTTGCTTGAGGGAAGTTCTTTTGCTCTTGCGCGGATAAAAATCTTTTGAGAATTCTGTCAGGTCAACGTGGAAACGATCAACAAAACCCCATTAACCGTTCCGGCGAAACGAAGTGTGGTCGCACCGAACAAACAGTGTCAAAAAGAATCAATACGTGGGCGGGCATGTTCGAGATGAGCAGAGTGGTCGGAGAACCGAGGGGCCACCCTGGAGAGATCTAACAACAAAGGAGTAGGATTCCACTCAGAAGAGGGGGAAAGGTGGAAAAACAACCAGCCGTGTTACTTGACGAAGTAAAGTTCAATACCACTAACATACGGAGGAGGGAGGTCAGGACTAGTGACAACTCCTTTGTCGGGAAAACAAGTTGAGGGGGTCGGGACGGAAATCTTAGTGTCGCGAGTTGGGAGGGAACGTTCAATGGAAAAGACATCAAAGCCTGAGGAAGCTCACTCTAAAAAATCAATTCTTTTTGGAAAAAGATCATTAAAAGGGGCTCCTCCTCTGGAAGAGGGAGAAACTACGGGGGGCTACTACTTCCGAAAATATCTCAAAGCTATGTAGATTTACGCTTTGGCTCTTGGGCAATGAAAAAAAAAGGCTTAAACTCGGGAGGCTAGGCCATCATACTCGCAAATCATCTCAAAGGGGGCACGAAGATAGAGTACCTCTGGGTTGTAGAAATGCCGCTCTCTAACTATGGCGGTTTCCAGAAACTTGGGAGATGAAGTAAGATGACATCGGGGGGACGTCTCCCGACTCAGTTGATTGCCTATCGGCGCCGGCATTAAAAAGGGGCCAATTTCCGTGAACATGGAGAAAATATCCCGAGGCCATAGCCACCGCCTTAAAGTTCAACATAAGTCGTTGAGGCAAACTGGGCCAAATCAGAGGAAGCGATTGCAAGAAGTCCATCTGGTCATTGGGCGAGAAAAATTCCTTTAAAGGATCGGAAAAAAAGGGAGTCACGCGGTAAGCCGTTCCCTTGAAGTTCTCGTCTCCTTAATGAGAAGGGGGCAAAAAACATAGACCAAGCGGTAACGAAAGTTCGAAGTCCAGTGCGATCACAAAAAGGCGGATGGAAGGACTTCGGAAAGAGCGAGGAACCCTAAAACGAACACGCTTTCGAAGCACGAAACTGACCGATTACGGCCCAAAGATAAAGCCAGTCTGCAAATGTCGCCAGGAGAGACATAAAGATAAGACAGCTCTTCTATCGGCCCTTGGTTCAGGAAACCTAAAAGGAGATCTTCCTAAAGTTTCGTGGTTGGAGGGAAACTATCTGAAAGGGGAGGATTAGAGCACGGGTGAATATTACGGC
>Ga0179593_1579677_pt1 | contig 12359 bp, 13 predicted proteins | sample CZODoug2_1_08_16_FD_185931 | JGI IMG/M metagenome (GOLD analysis project Ga0179593, IMG submission 185931) | Vadose zone soil fungal communities from Angelo Coast Range Reserve, California, USA - CZODoug2_1_08_16fungal (PacBio error correction) | ecosystem: Environmental > Terrestrial > Soil >...
AAAAGGAAAAGACGCTCGACGGAACCTCAAATCGACAAGCGGCTGAAAGGAGGGGGGGGCGAGCGCACAAAAAGGCTCTATGTGTCTCATATCTACTAAGGGAATGAATCGCGGGGCAGGAAATCAGCGGCTTGGCTCGATCGCATGAAAAAAAAAGAAAGGGGGGGGAGGAAAACTACTAAAGGAGAAAGAAATCCCTATCTATGAAAGGGGAAGAAAGGGGGAAGGCGTAATGCGCAGAACCTCACCGCGAAGGGCCGCAGTCAAAGAACTTCGCTAATTTGAAAGGAGGCGACATCAAAAAAATACTTCCACCTCCTACGGGGAGCGCCCAGCCGAAGTCCGTGAAGAAAAAAAAAAAGATGGAATTTCTTTCCCAGGGGCCAGTTAGCGACCATCGGCCAGGGCCAGGAAGGCGGATAAGGGGGTCTGCCTATCCGAAAACGCGGGAAGAAAAGGAGAAAAGGGAACTCAAAGGAGCATTGTAAGCCTGCGGGGGGTGCCGCAGGGGGGATGAAGGTTCACGGCCATCCCACCTCTCGGGTTGAGGGGGAAAATCGAGGGAAAAGGGGCAGCAGATAAACCGGAAGACGTCGAGCACGCGGAGAAAAATGTCGCGTAGTCGGGGAAAAGAGTGAGGGCGAGAGTCCCCCTCGTGATGAAAAACGGGAAAAAACTTGACGAACGGCGACCCTCTGCCAGAAAAAAAGGAAACTCGCGACGTGAACTAAAAGGAGCGATGCCGGGAGGCCACGCGATGGTCGGGGAAAAAGCCTCGGGAGAAAATCCGCGGCGAAGTGGGGTGCCGATGGGCCAATAGCGTTGAACAGCACAGAGTTCATCACGTGCACCGTAGAATTCCGGGAATAGCCGGTAAAATTCCAAATCTTAAAGGAGGAATGAAAAGAGTGGGAAAATCGGGATCTTCGGAAATGGGAAAGTCTTCTTCGTCGGGAAGGGGGGGAAAAGGAAAAATGGCGAACAGAAGGCCTTGCCAGGGACGGAAAAACGCGGCCTGAGGAAAGGGCTTGATAAACAATGCCGCTATAAAAGTCGCGCCTAATTTTCTTATCTAGAAGTAGTTTCAGGGGGAACACCTTCATGGGTAATTAGTAAAAAAAAACAAAAACGCTACTACAGAAAATCTTTAGAGGACTCTTGCCGATCGTTTGGCCCGGAAACATCAGGGGGGGAAAGGAAAATCAATTGGGGTAGGGGAAAAGGTCAGCGGGAGAGAACAAATCCTTCGCATCCGGGGAATAGATGTAGATCTTAAGGCTCGCGGCAGGGAAAGAGTGACGTTTACATAGTTCAAACCAATTGGGGATCGGTAGGACGTTGAAAAAAGCGACGACAGCAAGTGCTGGATAGGGGCAAAAACCATTTCTTCCAGCACCGGGGAAGGGTCAGGGGGGGAGCCCACATGATAAAAGCCGGGTGCAAAAGAAAGGGCGTCGAGGAAGCTCTCCTCAACAACAACACTGATTATTATTAATAGATATGAAGAAGACTGGAAGTTCGGGGGGGGAAAAAAGTTTCTCTGTATTGAAAGGGGGAATGCACGATGATCGGGGGAGGGCCGTCGGGAGAAAAAAAGGGGGCAAAAGCCTTGCGCGCTTAAAAGGAATGATCGGGAAGGAAAAAAAAGGGGGGCTAAAGGCTTCCCTGCATTCAGGACGTCCGAGACGGTGAAAAGGAGACTCTCTACATCTATTTCAAGGCATGCCGCGGCTGAAAGAAAAGGGCCTGACTCTGGTCCTAAAGAAAGCCATCGCCTTCCTGAAGTGAAAAGGAGGGGGTCCGCAAACGAGGAAAAATAGTCTCCCGAGTGGGAGGCGGTCTTCGTAAGAGGCTGTTAGGGAGATGCTTTGAAAAAAAAAACCTGGGAAAGTTTATTACCGGCGGCAATCCAATAGGAAGAAAAGTCCTAAAGGGCTCTATCTACGTCAGAGTCAAATGCGGAAGGCCGCGGCGCGAAAAAGGCCCCCGGCACCAAAAAGGCCTGCGTAAAAAAGTTCCGCCTTACGATTGCGCAAGGGAAAATCAGTCTCAAAATCCCGACAAAGAAACTGAATTTCAGAAAAAAAGGGGAGCTTCTCCATCGCAAGACGGCGGCCTCTCATTTGAAAAAACCCGTAACTATGAGTCACCGACGAAAGGCCATCGTCCACGCCGTAAAAGCGGGCCGGTGAAAAGGAAAAAGAAAAAGATCGAACGAAAAAGGAAAGAGGACCGTCCCCTTCATCGATCATGTCGGAAGTCAAGGAGGGGAAGGCTGCAGTAGGGAGGGCCGAAAAAAAGAGCCTCGGGGGAAAGGGAGGGAGAAGGGATCGCGTTCCTCGAAAAATCGAACCAGAAACTGCGCGTGCAGAAAAACCGCTACGGGCACGGGAGCACGAGGAAGCTTTGCTGAAGAAGGGGCAGGGGCGGAGAAGGGGGAGCTCTCCGGGGGGCGGGGGCAAAGGAAAAATCTGCTGAAGCCAAGGAGCTTTCGTCTGCGAAGCGAGTCTCAAGGAGAAAAAGGACATCCTCCTGCGCCCTGCAACTCCCGAGACGAAAGGACTTTCCTACGATGGAAGCGGAAAAGTCCGAAAAACTAAGCTCTGCTCTTCCAAAAGCGAGAACATTCCGAGAAGCTCGCCGTAAGGGGGAAGAAGGTGCTTTTATCGTCTTGCAAAAGGGGTCAGGAAAAATTCGCTGAATAAAAGTGAAAACATGCGTAAGGAGGGAGGAGGGTTGATTTTTCTGAAATTAAGATAGTGAGGAATCCGCCGCGTCATAGCGAAAGAGACGCCGCGGATGGAAGAAAAAGGGTCCGGAGGGTGCTTCAACGGAAAGCGGAGAGCGAAGACAAAGAAAAGGGGGGAGATTCCCTCGATGTCGAAGCCGAAGTAAAAAACGATAGTAGAGATAATTGACGAAGGGGAGGCCGATGGTCGGGGAAGAGAAAAAGAAGTCCTTGTGTCTCAACCAGGTCAAAAGAAGGGAAGGGATAGTCCCTTGAGGAAGGAAGGAAAGAAAGCAACAACAACGGAGGAGGAGGGGAGGAGAGCCTTCCTAAAAAGGGGGAAGGAAAAAACTCTCCATCAGGGGGAAGCCACTTCCTTCATCTGAAATACGAGACAAAAGGAAAAGAGGGGAAAAAAATATCTCTACAGAAAAAAGAGCTTCGACATCGCGGGGGCAGCACAAGAAAAGGCTTGATCGATCGGGGGAAGAAAAAAGATGGGGGAAAGAAAGACCTGATGCCGGAATAGGGGAAGGATGACGAAGGGGGAGGGAGAAACGAGAAGCGCAGATAAAAAGCGAAGTCTGAAGAAAGGATCAACGAATTCAGCCCGGGCGAAAATGAAAGGACAGCAGGGAAAGGGAGGCCACCTCCGACGGAGGGGACCCACAGACTCCAAATGGGGAGAGAGGTGATCTTTACGGGGCGATGGGGAGGGACTTCCGTCTTCGGTTCGTCGACCAGAAAAAGGAAAAATTAAGGTGGGATGAGAAGGAGTCATTCACCTTCTCTGATAGAAAAAAGGACCGAGGTTTTTCATCATTAGAACAAACCCTTTGAGGGGTAAACCGCGATATGTGGGAAAAACTACAATGCAGTAGTAGACAAAAGGGTCAAAAACCTCCGAAGGCTTCCCTCATCCAGAAGGCGCGTTGAATAAAAAAAACTGGGGAAGGGGGATGATTTTAGCGAGAGAGAGTCAGAAGGGAGGTTTTCCCATGCCTTAGCGCTCAAAGGGGGGGGGGACCAGACCTGTATGGCGGGAAAAAAAGCAAAAAAAAAGCCTTCCAGACGGAAAAAGGACGTGACGTCGAGCTCATCGATAAGGGGGGAAGGAAGGAATCCGAGGATCAGAGGGGCACCTCCGCGTTCAGGGAACGGAGACGAAGGGACCCCGGCCCGCGCCGGTACAAGACACAAAACGAGCACACCAGGTGCGGGGAGGGCCATGCGCGGCGGGGAAGGGAAATCTGCTGCCTTGACTCCTGGGGAAAATTAAATTCCAGGGGCAGGCTGGGCACGGGGCGTGAGGAAAGAAGAGATCAATGGTCTGCTTGCGAGGGAAAAAGCTTAGAAGAAGTACGGGGTCTTGGAGAGACCTGCGGTGCGGGCGGCTGCGCAAGAAAGGCCTTGGCGGGCAGATGCCTCGCAAGTCAGGAGCAGAAGGGAAGAAAAAAGTCACCGTGCCGGGGGTCAAGCACCGTTAATTATAAAGAGCTAAAATACCATCACTAATACTAAAAAAAAGAAGAGGGGAGGGGGGTCCTCATTGCAGAATTTTCAAGAAAACCCTTCATGGTCCGCTACCACAATGAATGTAGAGTCTATCGAGGGCCAAAACTTCGAGGGGGAAAGCTTCATCCTAGAATATATTAGATAAAAAGACATCGAAGCCGGCCGGACTTCAATGCCTAAGGGGACCAGGTCCGGATTGTGTTAAGATGACTTGGAAGGCGAAAAAAGTTAGGCGCAAACACGGAGGACAAATCCAGGCAAAGAGTGCCTGAGCGCGAAACAAAATCAGGATCAAAGGGGTTCACACCGAAAGAGATAGCGGGAAAGGGATCTCTCAAAAAGGACACATAGAGCGATAAGAGCCGACTTAAGTTTTCTTTGTGGTGCGAGGGAAATTGTCGGAGAAGCTATTCTCGGCAATGAAACAGGGAGGGGAAAAAGGTTGTTTGAAAAATAGACACTTGGCAATGCTCGACGAACATAAGCGATCCAACAAAGGCCACCCCTGAAAGAAAAAAACTTCAGGCAAGGGGCAAAGGGCTCTATACCTCGCTGAAGAGTAAAATCTGCAATGCCCAGAGGAGGAAAAAAAGACTCCGCTGACGCTGGGAAAACAAGACGCGAGGGAAAGGAATCCTGAAGGGGGGTTCTCTCTTCTGCCGTTTTTGGAAGGGTGGGTCGGAAAAGAGGAAAAGTCCCGATTTGTGCAAAGTCTTACGGCTGGGGGGGGGGGGTCACTTTGCGCATTTACCGGGGAGAAGGGCTGAAAGGGCTCATCTCAGGAGGCAAAACCTCGGTCGGAAAGAAGCATCTGGGAGGGAATGGGGAGGTCCGGGCAAAGTCTCAGTGCGGCGGTCCAAAAAAGACAGGGGGGGAAGGGGAGGGGGGCAGAGGGGGGCGGGACTATGGCGAACGTGCGCTTGGCACGATAGCTTTGAGGGTCCTCTCATAAAAAAAGGGGTGGAAAAAGGGGGGGAAGGAAAGAACCCTCTTCACTAATTTCATCCTTGGAAAACAAGACGGCTCCATGGGGGGAACCGGAAAAAAATTGCCCCGTTTAAAAGACAAAACAAAGGAATGCAAACGGTTGCCTGTTCCATGAGACAGTGTAGAGCGGAGCCACTACGAGAGGAGAAAGTAAAAAAGGAGTCCGGGAGAATTGCGCTCTAACTCACGGAGGAGGTCATTCGGGGAGGGAAGGGAATCTGTCTTCCACTTGCCTCGCGGGTCGAATGCGCGGGGATCGCGGAAAAAGCATAGATGACACGACATACGAGAAAAAAAAGAGTGCTCGGGAAGGGAAAGAACTTCACTTTTTACGGAAAATGCAGAAGAAGGGGGCTGAAAGAAAGAAAAGGGCGGGAAAATCGTTAACCTGGGCAGGCAGAGCGACGGAGGGAAAGAAGAGCTGCTAACTTCAAGTGCGGCGCGCTGGAGAAAAACCGCTCCAGGGAGGAAAAAAAGTCGCCGGTGCAACACCACGTGCATCCGGAAAAAAAGTCCTGGAACGGGAACTATGGGAAAATATCCTTGAAAAGGGGAAAGCAGCGCGCGAAGATTCACCGCGCGACAGCAGAGGGGGGAGGGGGGTCGCTCCTTAAAAGGTGAAGGGAAAGGGAGCTGCTGTAAGAGATCCGCTTCGTAAAAAGGGAGACTGGGAATTCGTGAATGGAGGGGAAAGGGGAAACGTTATGGTGCTTCACTCAATCCGAGGGAAGCGTCATAGCTCACCGAGGGAAAACATCAAAAAAGGGTGCGTATGGGGGAAAAGACGCATAGGCTGGTGAAAGAAGGGGGACCAATTCCGCGTCTTTAGTGGGAAGACTCGCGAGGGGGGGAAGTCTGCGTGTCGGTAGTAGAGAGGAGAAAATAGGGAGGAAATATAGAAATCGCCAAAGAGGACGACAGCGCTTGTCTACGATGGCGGGGGGGAAATAACTTGAGAAGGAAGAAGAAGAAAAAACGGAGTAGGAATGAAAATAGATACAACGCAAAGGGGACCAGAGAAAGGAAAAAACATCGGCTGGAAGGCTGCTTTTTCTATCTCCAAAATAGTGAGAGAGCGAAGGGGATAAGAGGCCGCCGATAAGAAAAGGGGACGGAGGGAGGGGGTCAGCCAAAAGGAAAAAAAGGGGGAGATTGCTCGAGGGGAAAAAGAGAGAAGGCGGGGAATCACCCCTACTCCTGATTCCAAAGAAATGGAAGAACTCATGGAGAGGAGGGAGAAATCCTTCGAGCAGACACCAGGAAACGTCGGGAAAAAGGGCCGTTGAAACAGGTTAGGGGACAGAAAACACATGGAAGAAAAAGACGACTGCGCTCTCAAGCCGCCCCGATCGGAAATAAAAAATGTAGCTGGATAACAAAGCGGAGTCTGCTGCCAGGTCGAGGAAAGGAGAATCGGCCGGAGGAGGGGTATGCACGGATGTTGGGAGACGCAAGCGTCCTTGACGGGAAAGACAACGTGGGGGGGGAGGGGAAAGACTCACTCACACCATAAATTGAAAACATTGAACAAACCGCAAGGCCGGAGAGAGACCGACAGGTTCACAAAAGGAAAAGTGTTGCTCAAGCAAGGAGGGGAAAAGAAAAACTTGCCATCCTAACGGGGCCAGGGGGAGGAAGAGGCTCCGGGTAAGGGGGAACCTCTATTCTGCCGAGGACCGAAGAGGAAGTTGACCAGACCGAGAGCTACTCGGGAAAAAAGCACCAGGCCTCCTACTGACTATGGCAGCTTATAATGGAAGGGGAGAAGCGATCGGCGGTGCAAAAAAGGAAAAGATCTCGTCATCCCAGGGGACGGAAGAGGGGGGAAGTTGCAAAAAGAACTATCGTGAGGAAGGATGCGCTTCTTGGAAGTTGATCAAAGCAGCCCGCAAAAAGGAAAATTCAGTTCAGGCGGAGAGTCGGGAGCGAAAATCTGGGGGGGCGAAATCGGCGGAAAAGGAGGGAGGCACTCGGATCGGCAGGGGCGGTGCAAAAGCGCCAGAGGGAGGGAAAATCCTTGCGTCAGAAAATAAAAGAGAGTAGGGGGAGGCTACGAGAGAACCGAAAGTCAAGAAAGGATAAAAAGCAGCTGCAAATAACATGCACGGGGGAAAAAAATACCGGGAAAACCAACTAAAAGGGATCAGGACGAGGTTCGGAAGAAAGAAGGACCTGAGAGGAAGGGAAAGGGTTATCTACCAGCGCGAGAAAAGGTCACGAGGTTGCAACCGTGGAAAGGGAGGTGCAGATGGAATATATTTAGGCATTCAAAAAGCTACAGACTGCCTTAGAAGGACCATGCCGGGAGGGGGGGGAGGCAGATCATTACTTTAAAAGGACCACAAAAAAGGAGGCAAGAAAACACCTTTTCTGAGAGGCTCCAAACAAGGTGGAGAACCTTCAGTGGGTAATACTCTTTAAAAGTAAAACCCTCAATACAGGCTCACACGGGGTCACCCCCCTAATTGGGTAAAGGAAGGGGAAAAGAAAAGAAAAACAACAAAAAGAAGAAAAAAGATAGATCCTCGCTAGGTCAATTTCCGGGGAAAAAACGTGAAAGGGGGGGTCTGTGCATTAGGAGAAAGTCCCGGGGAAGGAATTGCCGAATGGTGTGCGGCAGGGAAGGGTGGCGTCGCTGGGCAGGGACCGGAAAAATATAAAACAATCGGCCTGAGGCAACGGACTTGAAAAAGATGCCTTCTCAACTGCCCGGAGAGAAAGGGGATGCCTATCAGAAGAGGGTGTCATTCCAAAGGGGGAATGTAGATCGCACTGGTCGAAGAACGCTCGCCATCGTGAAAGGAGGAGAAAGTGTTTTGCAGGGGGGGGGGCAAACGCTTCGTAATGATGCGAAAAGGGTGGTGAAAGGTCTGAGGAGGAGGGCTGCTGTTAAAAAGGTGGCGACGGATCCGGGAAATCTGACCGTCTTCACGTGGGGGGGAAGAATCTAAGTAGAGGAGGAAACCTGCGACCGAGCGCAGGGATGATAGAAAAAGGAGACCTACGACCTCTTTCTCCGAGGGGGTGAAGAAACGTCTTGAGACCCCTCCGAAAGTAGAAAAAAAGATCCCGACCTCCCTACACTAACAAGGGACATGAAGGGGGGAAGGATCCTAAGAAAATTATTTCCCACGGAACGAAGACGCAAAATGTCCAAAGAAAGGTCCGTCAAATTCTCTGCCTTCCAAGAAACGAAAGGGGAGGGGGGAAGCTCGAGGGGAGGGGGAAGAAGGGGACTCTACTACCTCGTCGGAAAAAGAGAAGAATGCCAGCCTCTCCTGGGTTCTGATTGACTTCTTTCTTCAGTAGGGAAAAAAAAACTCTTCAAAGAGGAGAGAGGACGGTCAATTCCTCTGGAAGAAGCCGTTGGAGAAGCATCGAGGAAAAAACGCGACCTGGCTCCTCAATGACTAGGGAAACAGAAGGGACTTGCAAAAGACAGCTTTGCTGAAGCCAAAAGGGGGCGGACAAGGCCTGAGAAATTTAGGGGACAATCTCGCTGGGAAAAAGGCGTAAGCTTGCGGGATGGAGAAGGTCTTCCTCTCTCCAGGGCTAACTCGGAGAAAAGAAGGAAAAATGCAAACTAAATAAGAGGAACCTTTACTTCTCCGGAGGAGCACCCGATAGCCTTGAGGGGAAGACATCCTGAGAGGGGGGAATCACGCGCGATGCAAAGCTAAGACTGGGGGAAAGAAGTTGCCGATGGGAAAGGGGGATTCTGTCAGACTAAGGGAGTCTAAAAAAAAAAAATTCGGGAAGAGGGAGGAAATGACAGCGGTGATTTTCTGCGCCGGAGAAAGGAGGGCAGAACGTCATTAGCGAAAAAAGGAGCAAAGGCCCGGCCAGTCTTATGTGTGGAAAACAGGAGCGATTGTAATGCAAGATTGTGCTGAAAAAGATGGGAGGAATCAAAAATCGTCTGCTATTGAGTAGGGGGAAAAAAGCGAGAAACTCGCCCAGCATGAAAAGGGAAAAACGCTGTCGACGATGGCGAGGGGGGAAGGGGGGTACGGATGCTTCAAGCCAGAGAAAAAAAGGAAAAGAGAGAGATCTTCCTCACATAGACGGAAAAGAGACCATGGGGAAAAGAAAAAAAACTTCATAGGGGAGGGGGACCCGACCATCGCGAGAGGAAATGGAAAAAGATCACGCCCTATGAATTCAGCTTCGAAAAGACGGGGGAAAATCGCGGGGGAGGGGGGGAAGGGACATGACAAGCGCTGCAAAAAAACAGAAAAAAAATGATTCAGCAAAATGGGGGAGAGGGAACGAAGGAATCGCGATCAGATAGGAAGACTCAAAGTCAAAAAAAGATCACGAATTCAAAAGGAAGGTGACGACGCCGGATGGTAGGACAACCAGATAAACTGTGAAGAAGAAAAAAGGCCCGAGCGGAATGTCCTATCGGAAGGGACAAAAAAAACCGTTCCTGAGGAAAAAAGGAGGGCCCATCGGCCGTCCATAGGGAAGGCAAGGAAGGGGGAAAGAAAAAAAAGTGAGCCTCGAGCCAGAAAACGCGTTTGTGAGGAAGCAAAAGCAAGAAGGGTATCAGGAAGGAGGGACCCCGACAATGTCCTGGAAGACAGGTTCACTGAGAAAGAAGAGGGGGGAAACTCAGCAAAGCGGGAACCGGGAAAAAAGGAAAAAAAATCGAGGGGGAAACGAAAAAGCTTCGCCAGTTCGAGGGGGAGGTGACCCAGAAGATGAACGCGAAAAAAGCAACTTGACCAACCTGTGCGAAAGGGGAAAAAAAAAGGCGCATCAAGACACGACTGCAGACGGTAAGACTGGAAACCGTCGATCTCAAGTAGGTACGGAAAGGAGAGCTGTCTGGAGCGACGTGGGACATCGCAGTAAAAGGTCTTCTACTTCGTGGGGGAAAGTCCCACAGATCCGTTGAGGAAATTGTCTTTCAGAATTGGGGACAAAGGCTCTCCGGGGGAAGAGGGCGGCCGATGGGCGGCAAAGAGGTCAGTTTTCAGGGGAAAACGGCGGGCGGTCTGGATATGGTGGGGGAGGAGGGAGAGGGAATTTCACTCGTCGAGAGGGTAGGGAGAAAGGAGTTTCTGGAGGATCCGCAGAGACTCCCTCAGGCGAGGCTCAAATAAAAGAGTTTATGCTCTCGATTTAGAAAGGTGGGGGGGGGGACCGGGGGGGAAAAGGGTATATTATACAATCCGCAGGAAAAGGGAAAACAGCCGAATAAATCTTCAAGAAAGAAAGGAATCCTTGACAAGAGTTGGAAAACCTGCACCGCGAAAAAAAAGAGGCTATGTTCGATCGTATAGACCCGGGCCAGAGGGAGCGATCGGATGGCCACAGGAAATAGAGGGAGATCGGAACAAGAGCATCACGGTCGAAGGGCCTTCCTTTCGGAATGACACCAAGGGGGAGGCCCAGGCCGCCTTGGGGGGATCAGACTTTTGGAAAAAAGGAAAGAATGCTCATCCCAACCAAGTTAGGGGGAAACCATGGCGGAAAATCAAATCTGTCGGGCCAGAGAGTTCCCAGAAAAGAAGGGGGAAAGCTTGTTCAACAGAGGGGGGGGACGAATGAAGATTATCTAGAGAACAACAACCAACGATGTTAGAATATAGGTATCAGAGACAGACTGTGTGGAAAAAGGGGGATGATCCTGGGTTCACTGTGGGGAAGCAATCCGGGGGATGGGGGGGGGCCGACATGTTTTTTTGGGTTACAAAGCCAAAGTGCGCCGAGGAAGGAGAAAATTATCGACGGGAAAAACCGGCCGTGGCAGGCCACCTCATGACAGGGGCAAGTCTTCATTGGAAAACAAGGGAATAAAGGGAGAAATCTATGAGAGAGCCCGCGGCTTGCCAGGGCGAAGCTGACTCTGGCCATCGCTGGAAGAGGGGGGAAGAGAAGTCTTCCTGTGTGTGGGAGGAAAAACTGAAGAGTTTTGTGAGGAAAAAGCGTTCGGCGTCGGGGAGGGGGTTCATTGTGCGCAGGGGGGAAATATAAAGGGGAAAATCTGACCTTTCTTCCTGATCTTCAGAGACTCAGAAAGAACTATAGGGGGAAGGAGTAAGGATTTCGGCAAAAGGAGCCAAGGGACATCGAATCCTGATAAAAAGGGAGGGAAAAGGTTGCATCCTACCCTTGGCAAAAAGGAAGATCTAAAAAAAGAAAAAGCCCGACCCGCCTGGAGGAAAATTTCAGAGATTTGACGAGGGGGAAAAGAGGAAGCCTATTTCCCACGACAGAAAAGGGGGGGAGAAGATCGGGAGAGAAAGGCTCTGACTAGACAAAGCCCTGAGAAGAGTGACGAGAAGAGGGGGACACCGTATCGCGACCGACCTATAAGGGAAAGAAAGGGAAAACGGGGAAAAAAGTTTAGGACGGAGGGGGAGAGGTTCTTGCAGAGGGGAAGTCGTACGGACACGGAAGGTCAATGGAAGAAGAAGGCTCGTTCCAAAAGACGGAGTCATGAAAAGAAAAAAACCGCGGAAGAGAAAGGGGAAAGAAAAGCGGCACTTTTCTCGGCTGCAAAAGGTAAAAAAGAAGAGGGAGGGGGGGAGGGAAGGGGGCACTGTCGTCGCTTCCGTACTTGTCGGGGGGAAAAAGAGCGAGAAGAAAGTGCTGGAAGGAAAGGAAAAATCGGTCTCGCAGGAGAAGCATAAAAGGCCGCCTGGAAAAAGTCCGTGATCAAAGACCTGGAAGGGAAGGGGAAAAAAGATGGGTCGACTATATCCTGGCGAAGACAAGGAAGACCGCAAAGCAAAGAAAAAAAGGCCGCTCGGCGGCTGGGGGAGGGGCGCCTGTAAAGAAATGTGCGGGAAGAGGAAGACCTAAAAGGCGGGAAAAACTTGATGGAGGGTATAAAAAGGAGGGGCTACTTCTGCCGGAAGGGGGAGGGGGTGTGGGAAACGTATGAAAAACTCGCCTGACATTTAGAATAAAACTAGAAAAGAAGATTGCCCCTTAATCAGTTCTTAGGGAAATCCAAGGCAAAAGAGCAATCCTCTATTTCTGGGGGATGGAAAAGAAAAGATATTCCCTCGGGGCGGAGAAAAAAAGAGAGGGCAGGAAGGAGGGTCTTTCGCAGCGCAAATGAATGCCTTTTTCGCAAAAAGGAACGAATGGCGATTGTTCCCTGAAGGAAAAGGAA
>Ga0179593_1707234_pt1 | contig 12359 bp, 9 predicted proteins | sample CZODoug2_1_08_16_FD_185931 | JGI IMG/M metagenome (GOLD analysis project Ga0179593, IMG submission 185931) | Vadose zone soil fungal communities from Angelo Coast Range Reserve, California, USA - CZODoug2_1_08_16fungal (PacBio error correction) | ecosystem: Environmental > Terrestrial > Soil >...
CAAATGAAAGAGGGTGCACTCTCTCGGAATGGGGTCCCTGCGTGATGTGCCAAGAAAGAAAAGGGAACAGGCAAGCAGCGTCCGCGCTGAAAACTGTCGTAAGGGGAGAAGCAATCCATTCCATGCCAGCTTGAAACATGGAATCCAAACTGCGAGAACTGAGATCGGTAACTCTCAGAAAAGGGGCGCGCCCGGAAAAAAGAGACTCCATGGGTTTCAAATGAGAGGGGAGTTCTCGCCTGTCTCCGGACAGAATCGCTTAAAAGATCAAGGCTGTCGCTGCCTGCAGAAGGGGGAGAATGGGTTTCATCTAGGGGATGCTTAGGTGCAGACCGAGAAAAGGGAGAACATGAGTGACGCAAGAGCTGATGTTGTAGAAGGAACTAAGTTGAGAAACTGTGAGAGAGGCCTGCTGTACCCAAAAAGTATTTCCTTCGAGGGTTTCAAATTGAGCCACGAGAGAAAGAAGACACTTGGAGGGAGCATGGCGGAAAGAATCTTTAAAGGGAATAAAAAGCATTCGATACCTCCGGAAATGCAGACGAGGGAAAAAAGCTTTCGAGAAATATTACCGAATCAGGGAGGGCGTCCCCTCGGGAGAGCGTCGCAACGAAAGGAGGGAAACTTCGGGAGCACTTGGTGCTCATCAGGGAAGGAGTGACTAAGCAAGGGCCAGTGACTGTTAACTCTTTCTGAAAGAACGAGCTCGCCTTCTGAGAGAGAACACAGAGCAAACTTGATGGGGGGGAAGGGAGTCCTAAAAGCCAAAAGTTCGCGAGGGCTCGAGGGCACGCTCTTTCCGTTTGGTGCCGAGCGACAGGAAAGCGATAGGCGTAGTCCAGAACCCGATGCTGTGCGTATCTAGGGCGAGACGTGGCTGCCAGGGAAAAGAGCGTTGGGAAGACTCATTTTCAGGAGGGGGAGAATCGGGGGAGGGAGCCTAAAAGCAAATTCCATAAAGGACGGCGACGACCTTTCTAGAGAGAGAGCGCCCAAAAAGTCTGAAGCTGAGCGGAAAGCTACTGGGAGGGAACTTCAGGAGGAGGCAGCATAATGCTCGATTGGCAGAAAGAGTAGGTCCGCGAAGAGGAACTTGCCTACTGGGTTGCAAGGGGGAAAAAAAAAATCTCCACATAAAGAGAACAATCAAGGGACGAGAGGGGGGGGTTATTTATATCGGAAGCAGCGAAGTGGGGTACATCCTGGAGGAGGAGCATCTCGAAAAACGACCTCAACAAGAGCGCCAGGGAAGTCGCGATGAAGAGAGGGGGAAGGAAGGGAACTACGGCCCCCTGGGAGATTTCGTCTCCCATACAAGGAGGAAGAAAAGGGGCCGCAATCCATAGGACTTATTAGTAGTCAAGACGAGATCGGTCATGCGACATCACTGAAAAAGATGCCATACCAAAGAGTAAAGAGGGGGGGGGGGGTGTCAGAGGACTACTCGGAAAGAAAGGAGAGGAAGCCTTCTACCGAGAAGGCAAAAGGGGGGATTAACAGTAAGGGAAACTCGTCTGGCATACAATGTAAGAGTGATTATCCCTTCTCCTCCAAAAAGAAGGGGGAGAGACTCTAGGAAGTCAAAAAATAATTGTTAAGGAAGAGGGAGACACTCCAAAAGACACGAAAACAAAAGCAAAAGGTCATGCAAACCTGAAAGCACAGATTGGAGTTGCCCGGGGAAGGAGGGAACTAGAGGGAAGCGTAGTGAAAAAAGGGGGGAAATCAGGAAAAAAGAACGCGAGGGAGAAAACGGATATGAGACAGAGAGCTAAGAAGTATCCGAACTTGGTCTGTAAGAAGGGGAGAAGGTAACCTCTCTGGAAAGCACTAGGGAAAAAAGAAACAACTAGCGAGAGAGGGATGTGTCACTCGCTTTGAAGAATGCGGCTACATGACCACGGGCGGAGGAAGGAGAACTCTTAAGCGACGAAGGAAGGGGCCGCAAAGACTTCAGATGTCGGGGACTCGAAGAAAAATTTCCGAATGCGAAAAACGGGCAAACACAAAGACGAAGAGGGTTTCGCCGAAAAGCTGAGGGGGCTTTCAAACTAAAACTCTGGGAGGGTCGAAAAAAAAATTTGAGTCGAGGGCTCAAAGTAGTCGCCAATCGGAGACTTTAGAAATAAACTACGTAGCCTCAGGGGAGAAAATAAGAAAGGAGTAAGTAAAGGGGGCTAAGAGGGACGTCCTGAAGCAGGTCCTCTTGACAAGCGCCTTGTGCGGGATGAGGGCTAACCAAATCACCTCCGAAAGAAAAGGGGAGAGAAAATCGTGGGACAAAGAATGGAAGAAAATCGTCAGAAAAATCATCCGCGAGAAGAGGTGCCGTAAGGGGATCGAGAAAAAAGACTCCAGGATAACAGGCGGCCCATCCGAGGAGGGACGTGTTAGAGACGAAGGGAAAAGGGGTTATGGGGCCGCGAAAATAAAAAAAGCGAGCGACTGAAGACAGGTGACAATCACCAGAAAGGGAAAATAACACTAAAGAAAAATCGAAGGGCTAAAGTCCCCGGGAACTTTTCACCAGCGACAATAAGTAGGGGGCCCAAAGGTTGCAAAAAGGACCCGTTTCTGACAGGAGAGAAAAAGTCAGCCTAAGAGTGTGTCAAACATTCGGAGTAGCGGGGCTACAAGGCAGAAAAGCGAGAGGGGGGGAAGACATATCGAGGTGGAGAGACCAAGGGGCGGACTAAGAGGGAGATGGCCCTGAAAAAGAAAATTCGAGAGAGATTTGACCACGTGAAGCAAGGTGAGAGGGCGCCCCTATAAATCCGAAAAAAGGAAGGAGGAAAGAGAAATCTGCGCGCGTGGGAACATTCAAACGCGAGGAAAGAGGACATCAGCAACAGAACCCTTTAGAAGAGAGTAGCAACCAAGACTCTTAACGAAGAAGGGCAAGGTTGAAAAGCTGAAGAAGAGCTCTCCCTCCAAAAAACCGAGGCGAACTTTGATAGTGGAAAGGGAAAACATAAGGGAGTCCATAGAAGCTTAAGGACGCGAAGGAGTGAAGGTCTCACCACACTGATTGAAAAAAGAAGAAGGAGACCTTTGAAAAATATCTGGAGACTCTCTAGGTACGGAAAATTTATCCGGTAATCGACACTGGTTGGGAAGACTCGAAAAAAAAAAAACTGTTCAAAGTCGGTTAGAAGGGGCCTCTTGAAGGTTAGGTGGAGAAATCGAAGAAGGAGCGCGATAGACCTTAAAAAGCCACGGGCCTCGCGGGGAGATAAAAAAAGAAAGGAATAAAGAAGAGCTTGTTCGGGGGGAAGCCATCAGTTCTCAAGGTTCCTGTTCTGTGGGAGCACCAAGGAACATCAGCTAAAGAAGCTCTAGCCAAAAAATCCATGATCAAAAAAAGACCTTAGGAAGCAGACGACCTCCAATAAGGGGAAGAGGACTCAAAAAAAACGGAGAAGATTTAAAAACAAGGGGGGGCTTCATTCAGGAGAAAACGTCAGATGAAAACATCGGAAAGGATAGGAAAAAGGGACTGCAGGGCTGTCTCTTAGAATTAGAAAAGGCCAGTCGAACGTCCAACCTGGGAGATGAGGGAGCTTTGAACTCAGTTCGTCCAACAGAAGGAGGAAACGAAAAAGTACGGGGCAGGGGGACTAAACGATGCAAAAAACGTGACGGAATCTAAATGGGAGCGAAAGTCCACGAGAGACACAAAAAGGTCTCTCAATGAAAAAAAAAAACTGAGGAGAGAAAGAGATCAAAAGGGAGAAAATGGTGGGTCACGAGAAGAAGAAAATTCGGAAAAAGGGTGCATCGGAAAGGAAAATCTATGTGCAAAAAAAAAAAAGGTAAAACAAAAAACACACAAAAAAGAAAAAAAACAGCATCGAAAAAAAAGAAAAAAGATTAACAAACAAGACCCTTATCATCTCCCCTAAGTTCCTGTTCTCCGGGAGTGGTGTACGCAGATATCAGAAAGGAGAGTTCCAGCCAAGTCTTGTCGACTGTAAGAAACTGCCGAAGGAAACATCTTACCCATCCTTGAAAGCCGTTGATAACTCTGCTCTCCATCAAAAGCAAGAACCGAAGGAAATCACCAGTTCTAAAAAATGAGAGTCGAGTCGCATTGCGAGGGGACCTGGAGGGAAAAGGGTTAGAGGCCGGGGGTCAAGCTTGTCAGGACACATCCTTGGTCACTCCATCAATGTCAAAGAAAGGAAACAGAAAGAAACGTAGAAGGGTTCGAAGGGAGCTTGAACGCGAAAGGCTTGGGCTAAAGCAAGGAGGTTAAAATAGAATAAAGAAGAAGGACCCAGAAGGCCTAGGAAGGGGTCTGAAAAACAGCTCGTAGGTCGAAAACTTGCTTTTGAAAAGCTCTTATGGGGAGAGCCGGGGGGAAAAATGAAAAAAAATATCTACATCAAAGATCACGAGAAATCCTGCTCAAAATGTCAAGAGAAAAGTAACTGTAAAACGATAAAACACAAAGTCGTAGGGAGGGATTCTCCACTAATTCTCAAGGGTTAGTGTTTGGGTTCTCTTCTGGAAGTCGAGGGGGTGGGGGCTTGATAGAAAGAGGAAAGGACTAACGACCATTATTCTAAATCCCTCATTCGGGGGGCTCCAAACAAGACGGAGATCGAGAGACGAACTGAAGGGAAAAATCCGCGGAGGGGGGGCTTTAGGACTCCTACCACGCACGGGGGCTAGGGTAAGTGAAGTCGGGGGAAGAGATGAAGGTGGCTCATATTGAATCGAATAGTCTGTCCAAAGAAGCCCGCTAATGGGGCTTCGCTATCTTTTGCGGAAGAGAACACCTCTCTCGGACGTGGAGTTGTCGAATCTCGTGAATTGTACTCAAAAGCGCGATGTAGAGAACCCTGTCAACAGAACTCCTAGCGCATCGAAAAAAAACTACTAAGAGGGAAGAGGACGATTCTCTGGTCCTACTGGGGAACGAACTCGAACCTGGGGAAACTTCAATCGACGAGAAAACAGGGAATGTGAAAAAAGCGGTAATCGTTGACAAGGGGGGCTACTTATTGCACGCGCAATGTCAAACGCCAAAAAGGACGGAAAAAAGGCACAAACGAGCAGGGAGGATTTAGAGAGGAACATCGATGGGGGGGAAAATCGAGCGGTGAAATAGCGAGGGACATCAAAGGAATCTACTGAGATACCGGAGGGGAGAGAGGAAGTATGAAGATGGGGGGCGCTCAAAAAGAGAATGTTCTCGGTATTCCGCAGAGTAAGAAGGACGACCAAAAAAAAGGGGGCGTATGGAGCCGGAGGGGCCAGGACGAAGAGAAAGGAAAAAAGATGTTATAGACAATTCGAGAAGTGTGCGGAGGGGGAAAGGTTGGGAACCCGGCTAGATCTAAAGTGCTAATTGTAAGGGGGAAAAAAAAGAGGAAAAACGAGAGGGAAGAAAGACTTCCGTCTGGAAGTCGATTCTAAACGAGTTAGGGAAGACACGGCTCCTCACACCATAATCAGAGAAAGTTCGGATAATCTGGGGGAAAGGGAGATGACAGAAGACGAGAAGAAAAAAAGAAAAGCTTTGCTGTGCGGGCGAAATCCCTTCGCGAGTTGGCTTGAAACTTTTTTGCGATTGTACGAAAGAGGTTCGTTAAGAACTCTTTTTGGGGAGGGGAACGCCTAACACGTGAAAGAAAGAAAGATTCAAGCGTGACAAGCGCGAGACCCGTGAAAGACCTAAAAAGAGGAAGTTCTAAGGTTACCTCGCTTTTACACCGATGGCCACAAAGCCAGAGCTCTAAAAATAGATATAGGGGGATCTCCGCGGGGAAAAATCCGGAGAGAGTCTACGACCAAGTTCTTATACGGGGGGTATCAAGCTTGCTCTCCGCATCTTGATTACAAGACCTCAGAGACAAGGAAGAGACAAAAAAAAAAATAAGGGAAAGGCAAGATTTCCGGGAATGAGGGCGGTTTTCAAAGCAATCGCGAGGATAGGTTTCAAGGGGAAAAAAAAAGAGGACAGTTCTTTGATTTCGTATAAATCCTTAGGGCAAGGTTCGAAACGGGCGGGGGGGATCCATACTCTAAAAGTATTGGGAGAGAAAGGGAGAAGAACTCGTAGAATAAGGTCTTCTGTGCACTAAAAAAGTCTGAAAGTGGGGGGGGGGGGGGGGGGGGGGGGGGGGGGGGGGGGGGGACGTCATTAATCACAAAGGGTGGGGTCGTTAATGAAAGCAGGGGAGGAAAGTCTTTGGGCAGTGTTCGAGCCCACGAAGGAAAGATCCTGAAGGGGAGGTTCCTAAGTCGGGGCACAATCAGAAAGAAAATTTCTAAAAGACGGGGTCCATCTTCCAGAAGAGGGAAAAGGGCGAGAAAGCGTAATAAATGTCAAGGGCTGAACTTCAGCCGCAGTGCGGTAGCAGGAAGACTCGGGAATAAAACGATGTGGGGGGAGGAGGAAAAAAAGGCATTCCCAGAAGAAGGAGGTCCTTCCGGTTGAGGAGGAAGAGAGGGAAGTAAAATTACCCTTCAGGACGCAGAATGGATGTGGAAAGGTGAGGGGGGGGGGGGGGGGGGACTCACACTCTAGAACAACTCGGGGAAGAAGAAATAACCTCAAAATGATAGACAAAAATCGCTGTGGGAGGGGGGGGAGGGGTCATGTCCGTGTACGGTCCTCCGTTGGGATCGTGCCGAAAATCGAGGGTCAAAGGATCGGAGGGGTTATCGGAGGAAGGGGCCAATGCGATCAGGCTGGGGGGCTAAAGGTTGCCAGAAAGGTAATTTCGGGAGCAGGAACAGTAAGGCACCTGAAGAGGAGAATTTCGGCGGAGAGGCGTCGGTAGGGGGGGGGGAGGGAGTGATTGGAACTCCAGGGAAAGCCTGATTATTCTTGCGACAATCTTGGAAACACTCCTAAACGCAATGAGGAAGATCGAGAGCTCAAGGAAGGAAATCTGGAGCCATCGCGATAGAGGGAAAAGAAAATCGAACACGGTTCTGCAGGGCGAAAGAGAGACAGGGGGGAATGTCGTCGCGGAAAAGCCAGGAAGAAAAAAAGAAATGGCGCCTCGAGAAAATAAGAATCGGAAACTTTCTTTCTCGTCGATGGGCACGCCCATCAGCAAGGGGGGCATGTGGATCAAGGGTGCCGAGAAATAAGAAGAAGATTCTCCCGAGACCAGTAAAAGCCAAAAAAAAAAGAGGATTTTCAGTCACGGGACAGTTAGAAGTGGACCGTCCGGACAGCCAAATGAAAAAAGGAACGCAGACAAAAAATCGCCTGCGATGAGGGCGGCGCGCAAAGAAAGGGAGGAAGCGCCATTTCGCATTCTGGTGGCGCGCGTGTACTCGTCTTGAGACGGGGGACCTTATAGTGGAAAAGAAAATTTCCATTGGGGCGGGAGAGTTAGCTCGGGATAAGAGAAAGTGGGGGGGAAAAATCCGATTCAGTCTCACACCAAACTCTGGTTCAAAGAACGGCGGGGGGGGTCTCCATGTTGAAAAGTCAATACCTGTATGGGAGGAAAAGGGGGAAAGGCGCTCTATGAATCAACACGCCTGATGAGCAAAAGGGGGGGGTGCTCGGCGCGACGCCGTCGGATATCGAAAAAAAGAAGAGGAGTGTGGGAAAAATTTCTCAGGTAGAATTGGAAGAAAAAAAAACCGGCTTGATGCGAAGCATACGTAATGAAAAAGAGGGAAGCAGAACCGAGCGCCATTCTCATTCTACAGTGGACAGTGAAGAACACCTAGACGGGAAGAAGGGAAGAAACGCGTATCCAAACTTTTAGGAGAAGAGGAAGCTATTCTTCAGATGAGAGCACGGTTTGAAATGGGGAAAAAAAAAGGAGGAGGGCTTATAAAATTCCAAACGTCCTCGGAAGGCAAGATGAAAGGTGAGGCGCTTTAAGAACATCGGCAGGCGCAGAAAGGTTCGCAGCAGAGAAGATGCTGAGGAAAAGAAGGGAGGGAGGGAGCTTGGCATCAAAATCCCATCAGCTGGAAGAGAGGGAACATCTTGTACTTTCGCTTGATCTCCTACCCAAAGGAGGAGAAAAGAGAAAATGTTCATCGAGAGAGTAAACTTGCGTGATGGGAAAACGTTGGGGGGGGTAAAAGGAAGGGGCTATCTTTAGTCAGAAAATCGGAGAATGGAGGAGGAAAGAGACGTTTTTGACGAAAGAAGCAATCGATCCCTTCCAGGGATCTGGAATGGGGTCGGAAACAGGACGTATTAACTAGATCGCTCAGTAACGGAAGGGGAACATATTTATGATAAACGCTCCTCATGCTGGAGCCTCGTTGCGAGGGGAATGGGCGCCGAAATTGATTGAAGAAAAGAAGGTGCCCAACCGTCGGCGTTTCGGCACTTTTCGAACAGAAGGTCAGCTTAGGGGGCAACAGCGCTGGTTGAAAAGACTTTATGATCAAGCAAAAGTCACGCAGGAGGTAAGAAAAAATTACCTTGAAAAAAACTCGAACAGCAGCACTTATTTTTTGGCAGATCCGAGCGGGACAAGGGCGGGGGGGAGAAAGATTCATCGAGGCCTGCATCGCAGCTAGTATTAAGAGGAGGAGGCTATCAAATGATGCGCAAGACGATGCAGAACAACGAAAAGGGGGCGTGAAAAAAAAAGGACGAGCGCAGATTTTCAAAAAAAGCTAAAGAGGAAGGCATTGCATGCTGCAACGAGCGAGGGGGGGATACCTCGCAAGCGTCGCACTCGAGAGGGCGGGCACGCGGTTCGCAAGAAAAAAAAATGGCGGGAGGCGCGCGGGAAAGGATCGCGAAAAGAGGTTCGGATATTGCGAAAGCGACTTTGGCAATGGAGCAAGAAAAAGCTGCTCGGAGGAAGAACACTTGGCCTCGGGTAGGGAATGGAACCGGGCCTAAGCGTGAAGAAACAAATAGAGAAGGACGGAACAATTCTGCTTGAAAGATGTGCCGTACATGTCTGTTTTTCACGCGACGCGGCGTATGTTCTCGGGTGGGTGCCGGGTAGGACGGGAGTTGATCCTTGCAAAAACAAGCATATTGAATGCGAAGATCCGCTATTCGCGAGAAAAGCACGCTCGCAGGGGGGAAGTCCATCGATAGAGGGGGAGAAGGGCTCACTCGATCAAGTTTAGAAGGTTGAAAAAATCTCTTCATGAAGTCGCTGAAATAGGGAACAGGCGCCTCAGGCGCAGGCAGGAGCAGAAAAGTAAAGGGCGCGCCCAGAAAAAACGCATCTCTTCCGCGAACAAAGAACGATTCTGTGAGCCGCTTCATAGTAACAGACATCGGGAGAAGAGGAACCTTTGGAACTTCAAACTGAGGAGAGGAGACGGCAAATTGCGCCAAGGGGAGAGAAAAAGGCGAAAGAACATACGTGGAAAAAAAGGAAACTCGCCATGGTTTCACGGCCTAGGAAAAAAATGGGTACGTCTGCACGGATACCACGTCGAAAGAAGAGGATTATAGTTTCGAGAAGATGTGAGGCGTTGGGTCAACTTCGATGACGGAGGCTTCATCGCGATGCTACCACAAAAAACAAAAACCAAAAAAAACACCGACTCTCAACATCAGCCGTGCGCTCTTCGGTAATGGAACTCTCGCACCTGCGGGGCTGCGACCGGCGCGATGGGAAAAATCTCGAAAAGAAACGGTATCTCGCAGGGGACGGCATTAGAGGAAAAGGAAGTCTTATTCGACAAGAATGACCTCTGGCTCAGAGAAAGAAAGTGATTGGAAACATCTTCCAGACCTACGATTGTAGAACGCGGTATGCGGATTGTAACTTGGAAAAAAAGTCTAAGGATAAAAGAAAACTGGGCAAGAAAAGAAGAAAAGGTACAAAACTGGAGATTTTAAGACGTTCGCACTTCAGACGGTAGGATGGCAGAAAAAACAGGGAGCTACGAGTGCCTTCCTAGAGCTCAAGCTAAAAAAAGGGGAAAAAAGAATAAAAAGAGGAAGCGCTAGAAGTTATTACTGTCTTACTGCAGAAAAAATCCAGGCAGGAGGACTGGATGGGAGGACGGCGAAACCTATCAGTGCAAATTTGATGGCCCTCAGGAGTAGGTGCAGAGAACACATCCGAGCATAGGGCCGCCTACAAAGAGAAGTGGGAGGCTGACGTATCTTAAAAAAAACGGCAATCGGAGGATCGAAAATCCTCGAATCGTGGTCCTGTAGGCCATCCGGAAGGGCTAGACTCGCGGGACACGAAGATCTCGAGAAAAAAGGGGAAAAAAGAAACCGAAGTGCATACACCGACGAAGCTTGGTCCAGGAGAAAAAAATTCCGGCGGCGAAAGGACCACGGGGGGAGAATTTCTCGGGCGCTGAATCGTCAGAATATGAGGGGGAAAGGCGGACGAGTGGGGGGGCGGTATTGGTGACGATAACGAAAATAAGGGGAATCGCCAAAAACCCAAATCGCGAACGGGATAGGTTAAGCCGAAATCCAAGCCAGGCTGGTACTGGGTTCGATGCTCTCTGACCAATCGAGAAAGGGCTTGACGGGGGATTCTACCAGAGGCGAGAAATCGTAGAGACTGGATGGTGGATAATGGGTAGACAGAACTCGGACAGCAGTTATTCTTCAGAAAACGTGTGCGACTTAACAAAAAAGGGTTAATGGAAAAAGCTCTTTGGTCACAATGGGAATAACGCTCTCTTGTATCCTGAAAGAAGATAGCACACGGTGAAAGGCTCCTGCTACTCTCAGCCATTCAGGCATCAGGAAAGAGGTGAAAATAAAGAGGTGGTCTGGAGGACGCTGGGAAGTGGCGACATCGCAAGCCTAGCGACGAAAAACTTTACGTATGCGGAAAGGCGTGATAGACCGAGACCATAGCAGGATGGGAGCAAACATCCGCGGCCCATCGCGACGTAAAAAAGATTCACACCGCAGTGTTGAAGGGGGAGGCTTCTCGAATTAAAGGTCGCAGAAAAAAAATGCGCACCTAAAATCGACTAGTAAGCAACGACGTGCTACCCGGAAAAATAACAAGAAAAAAAATCACTGCGGGAGGGGATTTCGCTCAAAAAAAAAGTGGGGGTGCGGCGAAATCAGGTGGACGTCGCCATGGGCAGGTGAAAAAAAAAGTGTCGAAAAGGCTAAGAGTCAACGATCGGGGAAGAGGCGTCTACAGGACCAATCGAGCAGGTCAACTGTTTTGCAGGCAGGATCGATCAGAATATGAGGCCGGGGAGCGGGGGCAAGCGAACGAAGTCGGATGCAGTCGTCGTCGGGTCGGGTCGCAAAAGAAGGGAGGCGCGTCAGTCGGAAGGGGTCTTCCTTGGGGTGATTTAGGGTTCGACTAACAAGATGGCGCCGGACAAAACGATGTGAAAAGCTCGTGAGAGGGTGAAATCACATCCACCGGGGTAAATCTCGAGCGGATGGGATCGGGTGGGAGAGGTTCAGAAACAAGTCCCCTAATCGGCTATCGGGCGGGGGGCATGCACAGCGAAAGCGTAACAAGAATTTCCGAGAACAAAGGAAAGAACTTAAAGAGCGTAAAAATGAACCATCACGCGACAAAATTTCGGTAGTCTGGAAGCATCGACAACTCTGAAGGGCTAGGTGAGATGTTCTCAGTGATCTCGTTTCGAGGAAAGGCATCTCGTTCTACGCTGTCCGTAAAAGCAAAAAGAGTCCATCAAGAATGGGATATTTGCTGAAGCCCGGGGGGGGGGGGGTCCGTCAAGGAAAGAAATCCAAGATCAAGAGGTGCTCTCACGAGATTGCCGAAAGCAAAAAACGACTATTCAAAAAGACAGCTCAAGCATCTGGGAGGGGGTCTGATACTTTATCGTGAGGGGAAGCTTGACACACTTTGAAACGGTGAAAGAGTAATTTATGACGAAAAGAGTTAGCCAAAAAAGAGAATTTTGAACAATTCCCGTATGTAGGCACAGCCGCAAATGTCGCTGCAAACGCAGTGCTCTTGGCTAATAACCAGGGGGGACATCTAATAAAGGGAAAGTCGCCTCGGCGGGGGGGGGGGTCAGAAGGGACCCTCGAAATCAGCGCTCTAAAAAGCATGAGAGGACAACGCAGGGGGGGATGGTCGTCCGCGCTACTCAGTCGGTCTCTAGCCAAAAAGATGCCATCAGGGAGAACGGGAGAGGAAAAGTGACCACAGGGAGGGGACTTCATTCATAGCATAACGTCTGATCGCTGACAAAAAGCCGCCATGAAAAATTAACGACCTTAGCCGGCAAACTAGGCCGCTGAAGCCTCACGAGAAAAAGCACGAAATGTGTAAGAAGCTCGCGGCCCAAAGGAGCAGCAGGAAGCAGCGTTTATCAACGCGCCAAGGAAGGGTACTAGTTCAGTACGCTGAAGAAGGGACAAGGGAGGAGAAAGAAATCGTTGCCGTCGAATGAGGGGGATCTCTGCTAACGAGTTTTCTAGTCCC
>Ga0179593_1453445_pt1 | contig 12358 bp, 21 predicted proteins | sample CZODoug2_1_08_16_FD_185931 | JGI IMG/M metagenome (GOLD analysis project Ga0179593, IMG submission 185931) | Vadose zone soil fungal communities from Angelo Coast Range Reserve, California, USA - CZODoug2_1_08_16fungal (PacBio error correction) | ecosystem: Environmental > Terrestrial > Soil >...
CGCGTAGAAGAAAGAAGAAGTGTGAGCTCGTCGGACGGCAGATTCATCACCGGTCCACTCCAATTAGACGCGGAAAGACGCCAACTTACAAAACAGGGGGGAATGGGGGTTTCTCGAAGAGAAGACTTCAAACCATTTGGGGGAAGAAAAGGGTCCAGGATGGAACCAGCGTCAAGGGGATGTAGTCGTGGGGGGAAAAGAAAAAGCCAAAAAGGCAGGTATTCTTAAAGGGGGGGGCCGGGGGTCATTAAAACCCTCTGGCTGGGAGAGGAAGGAGGGTGCATACCCAAATCTACTGGCGGCCAGGAGTGCTAATAACTCCTCTTCTGGGAAGCGAAGAGGGCAAGAGAAGAGGCGGGAGAACCCCGGGAAAAACGGGGCGACACGTCTTCCATGTCCGGCGGAGGAATAAACGACGAGCGTTAACGAGTGGAGAGCCCCGCGGCGTCATACGAGACAGAAATGAAAGAAGCCGAGGAAAGAAAGACCTCCCCTGAGTGAGACGGAGAGGACCTAGTTCCAAGGAGAAACGGGGTTTTCAGAGGAGGGTGAGGCATAGAATCTACGATGAGTAAAAGGAGGGGAAATAACCATGCATCTTGGCCGAGACGCCCGCGCTGAAAATGCACTGCCAGCGTTAGAACCAAGAAAAAACAAGAGGGGTGGTTTTGCTTCCGAACGGACTAGTACCAGGATTGAAACAAAAGGAAAAAAAGGCAACCGGCCGTTGCGAGACCTGACACAAGGTATCAGCAAGTGCAACAGAAGCACGTTCGTACAAGTAGACGATACAAAGGTCGGGTGTCGAAAGGAAAGGGAGGGATAACACAACACGCGTCAGGACACTACGAGAGGAAAGAAAATAGAGGCCACTCCTTCGCTAATAAAGGTCGGGCATCCTGGAAGTCAAAGGAGAGAACAGAAAGAGGAAGCAGGAAATCCTAAACTGGGGGTAACGGCGTCTAGCAAGCTACGAGGACGGGTGAAAACGGAGTTAACCGGGGGAAGAAGTAGTTTGGTAGAAACAGGTCGGGGGAGAATTGACGAATTATGAGGTGTTGAGAAGGAGGTTCAAAGTGGACCACGTAAGGGGAACGGCAAAGCGGTCTCGGCCGACAGATACTCAAGTGAGGCCCGGGGGCGATGGAGGGGAAAGTCCTCCGTGAGATGAACGAGAACCCAAGGGATCAGAAAAAAAGCCCGGAGGATCCTATATGCGAAGGAGTCAAGCCGGTGTTCAAAAATGTCACAAGGTCGCAAGAAAAAGAAGGAAAACCCGGGCGGCGACAGGGCAGAAAGTTGACCAAATCTTAGTTCGGGGGGCGGTGCGCAATCCAATAGCGGGTCAAAGGAAGAAAAAGGAACGCAGGCACTCTCTGAACGGATAGGGGGGACCATCATCTGGAAGGGGAACCAGCCTTTAGGTGGGAACAGTCGAGAGGAACGCACTGTCGGCACTCTCTCTAGCGTGATCTTAGGCCCCATAAGGTGCTATATCAGAGTCACCTGTCCAGTAAGAAGGCTATGGCAGTGTCTTGCTGCAAGGTCGATGAGAGGGGAGCGTCTGCGCGCGTAGGGCCGAGGGAGAACGTGGGAGGTCGGGTCACAGCATAGAACTGGCAGTAAGTTCTTACGAAATCGGAATGACAAAAAGGGGCAGGGGGAGTCGAGTATTTCCGGTGTCAACGAAAATTCTCATACAGCAGCAGAGCGCGGGAAGACAATTGGCGAGGGGTCATGGATTGCGGGGTCATCTCCACATTGACTTTTCCTTCGGGACGGAGTGAGTCTTCAAGGGCAGGAGGGGCGGCCAGGGATCTCGGTCCAAATCCTTAAAGGGTTCAAATGTGGTGGTTCCCCATAAACAGGGCTCCCTTTTAGGGGGTGGTGGGGATCGGAGTCCAAGGTTAATTTTCCAAGAAAACCCACAAGAAAACCGCAGCAAACGTTATTAGTGAGGGCCGTGTGTCCTGTAGGGAGGGGATAATATTCGGGAAGGAAAAATCAGCGGGTCGTTTTCTGGCAAGAGTCAAAAAGTCTCATAACGGGTATCATACGAAGGAGCAACTCAAAAAAGAAGGAGTCTGCCAGGGGGGTGATCAAAAACACATCAGAGCATCCCCTAAGAGACGAGAACAAAGCGAGGTGGCGGCAAGTAAAAGGATTGGACACATTGCCCTGTCCCAATCAGAAGTCGAACGGTCGAGGTGCCGCCGAGACGTGAAAGAAAAAAAGTGAAGGGGAGAGCAATAAAGTTCTCCCCTTATGAGGAGAACCGAATAAAAGTCACTGTACCCTCAGAGTGGGGTGATCCAGTGGCCTTAGAAGGGAAGAAAACATCCAGGGGGAGGGGGAAATGAGTAAGGAAGAGGGGGGTAGTATGCCGTTGTTGGGGGGAAGCTCTTCATTAGGAGGGAAAAATTAGAGGCATCCTAGGCGGCGGGGTATTCTCCGGGGCGGAGGGGTAAAAAAAAAAGGAGGGGGGAAGAGAGAGATTAGCATCTATTTCGTGGGGGTGGCACATGCTAATGGGATTCCGCAAAAAGTTGGGGACCATATTAACGGAGAAAGATTACCCAACATTCCTAAATAGGGGGGGGGAAAAGAGGATGTCCTGGCGGATACATGGGTCCAAAGCGGCTAAGGAAAGAAAGGAGCTTGGATTCAAAAGAGGTAAACACGAAGAAAGCAAACTTAAAAGACGACCGAAGAAAGCAGGTGTTCTTGGACCTCAACGGATAGCTAAAAATAACAGGAAACAAGGTGACCTATTACCCGTCCAGGTATAGTAAGGGGGAGAAGTTAAGAGTTTTCAATGATGGGGGGAAAGAGGATTAAAGGGGGAGTGTTGGGAAGATCCCATAAAAATGCAATAAAAAATTGGCGCCAAAGTGAACACGAAGGCCCCAAAAGGAAACGACAAACCCTCAAAGTCGGAGGAGAGGTATCATCAAAAGGTCCGTGCTTCAAAGAGTCGGTCCAAAATTAGACCCAAAGGGAGGGGACGGGGGTCCCAACAAAAATACACCGGACGGTTCTCACTGTAAACCAGTAAAAGAAATCGGGCAAAAAAAAAAAAAAAAGTTATACAGGGAGTATCAACCAAAATGAGGGCAACCACATCTCTAGGGACAACCAAGGGGGGGAAAAGAGGAGGGAGAGAGGTGTGGGGAGGGTGCGTGAAAAAAAAAAGGGGTGATTGATAGGGGTATAGATACGGCCGAGCCCAGGCGACTCTGGGTTCAGGGGGGAGGAAAAAGGTGAAAAAGGGGTTGGGTGTGGCGCAAGGCCGCAACTTTGGGGTGGTTCTGGAGAGCAAAGAAGATTATCGTCATAGGGATGAAAGACAGGGAGGGCAGGAGGTGTAGAAGCGGCTGGTGAGCCACTTGGTGCGAAAAGAGTAAAGTTGCAAAGGGGGAGGGATGAAAAAATATGCCAGTTGTTGAAGCAGCAAGATTGCAACTAACAGGGGAGAGACTTTACGATCAATAGTTGAGGGTAAAAGAGGGTACAGTGGCATGGGTTTAGATAGGGGAAAACAGCTGATGACTCGAACTGTGGGTGAGGGGGGGAGGAAAATCGGGGGGGGGGGGGAAAAGGGGTGGGTCCGAAAAAAGGAACTGGGAAAAGACGGTGAGGGGAACGTCCTATTAGGCAGGACACGGAGCCATGACACCCCAGACGAGGAAAGGTCGCACCGTCGAGAAAAAGGGGGCGGCAATGGGGAAAACCGTCTAAAACAGATGCGTGAGGTCATCAACAAGTCGGAAGGGGGGGGACCCAAAAAAGAAGAGATAGAGAGCAGACACAGGGGGGAAAAGCCAAAAAAGACAAAAATCGCGCCAAAGGAGGGTGACGATATGTGGCTAGAAGTAATGCAGAGTCAAAAAAAGATAACGACTAAACAACCAGGACAGAGGACATGAGAGAAAAGGGGGGTTCTCAAAAGGACAGTTCGAGGGTATCGTAGGGAAAGGGGGAAAGGTTAGATAAGAGGGAAAAAAGGGGGCATCCGCGAGTTAAGAAGTCGGGATGGTAGAAGAGGGGGAAAAAGAGAGGATGTAGGGATCGGACTTCTGTATCAGGGTCCAAGACGAAAGAGAGAACAAAAAAAAAGGGCGGAAGAGAGTAAAGATGGAGGACGGGTGGGAAGAAAAATGGGGACTTTTAGGGGGGACCCTTGATAAAAGGCGGACGGAGAACAAAGCCACAATGACCGAAGGGGCGAGGCTATAAGCATGCCTGAATGCCGAGGACAGGGAGACACGACGGGAAGGAAAGCAGACGTTGTCAGAGTTTTGAAGAGGTGGGCAAAAAAGGGCTGGAGACGAGTAAAAAAACAGAAAAGAAACCTGGGAGGGAACATAAAAAGGGAAGGGGTATGCCGAGATCAAGGAAAAAAACGCCACGCCGGGCGTCTGAGCATGCACAAGTACGACCCTTTCAAGACAAAAAGAAAAAAGACCATGGCGAGCGCAGCAACACCCCAGCGAGACGGGAAACTAGAGGGGGAAAGAGCGAGGGGGGGAAGGCGGGGGGGCCCGGTCAAAAAAAAGAACAGGCAGTGAAAAACGCATGGAACTGAAGAGCCCGTTTCGAGAGAGTGGAAAAAAAGGCTGGGGCGTCGAGAAAAGAAAGCGAGCTGGCCGTTCCCAAACGGTTTCGAAAGAAAAAAAAGTCAGACGGTCCCTGAGGGAAAAAGCCTTCGTTCGCGGGGGGCCCAGCTGGGGGCGACAGAGAAAGGGTCTCCGAAGTCGAACTAAGGAAAGGGACTTAGACGCTTCAACTTCCACCATAAATTTCGTTAACATTAACCGGACAGCGAAGGGGGCGAAAGAGGGAAGGGCGAAAAGGGGGGGGCTGGAAGGAGGGGGAGGCTCGCAGGCAGTTTTCGCACCGAAAAAAGAAGACCGGAGGGGGGGAGGCTGACCGTGGTCGAACTCAGGTTAAGGCCAGATGTGGAAAAGATGGCTTACCTACAACGGCTAGACGAAGAAATCGAAGAGAGGCGAACGGGACGTTGAGCACCTAGGCCCAGAGGGGGGAGGTTTCCGGATGCAAGCTCGGACACGGTAAGGGTCAGGTCTTGTCGAGACAGGAGGTGAAAAGTGAAAAAGGGAAGGGACACAGGGGAAAAGAGGACGAGGAGCCGCCGACTCGAAAGATGAACTGGACCTCTATCAGGGGAAAAAAGGAGAGGAATGAAATCGACTAGCGGGTGGGACGTTGATGAGGGGAAACGGGAAAAGGCGGCTTTAGAGGAGGACTGCAGGAACGTATCGCCGAAGGGCGGAAATTATTTATTTGCGAGACAGTGAAATGGGGGTATTGCCTATTGTGGGGGGAAGATGGGCACACATTATTGTCTGTGACGATCTAAAGTTGCAAAGACCGGGGAAGGCTCAAAAGTGGACTTCTACGGGGACTGCTTCAGGCGAATAAAACCTCCTTTTCATTCGGAGGGGGTAAGTGGTGCACGAACGCTCGGACTGGACGAGACAAAAACCAGTGAGCAAAAAAAAATCGCTGCGGGGGAGGGGGGGTCCTCAGCTCATACCTTTGGTCGAGTCGGCGGAAAAAGGGAAGACGTCTCGGAAAAGGACTTGTCTGGAAAAGAGGAAGGGGAAAGGTAAGGGACAAAAAGAGAGACGAAAAAAACACCTTTATCTTTTCCTTCTAAAAAGGAAACTCGGGAGGTAGATTGTCATCAGGGGCGAAGGCAGGAAAGGGGGGCTCGCATGATCCACTGCCAGAGGGGCGATGGGAGTCGGCGTCCTGGGAGAAAAACTGCCTTCCCCCAGAAATGGCCACATTCTCCTTCAGTGGGAGGGAAAGCGCCGGAATAAACGCTGAGGCGGAAGAAAGTCCGCGGCGGGGAGAAGCCAGCGATCTTTGTCGGAAAGCTGTTAAAGGATTACTCTCCGGTCATATCTTTCCCAGGGAAAAAAAAAAAGGCACCAGACGCTCATCAGCAGTACACTTTAAAAGGCGCGTGGGAAGGCCTACCGACAAATCGGGGGAGCACGACTAAGGAGGATGCCAGGATAGTACGTCTGGGAAAAAAACATGCATCTGTGAAGGTGATAGTACTACCCCTATTCAAACCGGCTTTTTAGTGAGTGTGCCAGCATTCTACTAATATGGGAGGGATTCCTCGAGACGTAACGCGATGACACGATCGAGGGTCTGTTCCTCCGAGATACATCAAGAAACAAGAGAGAGAGGCCGACAGAGCAGAAAAAGCTATGGTATAAGTCGTCAGACGAAGAAGTAAAATCAAAGGAAAAGAAAAGCACCTGGTCGACGCGGACAGCCAAAAAGAAAAGAAGCGTCAGGGGGAAGCAAATCAATATGAAAATCAGAGGCGACGAACCAGTGGGGGAAGACGGGCTTGAAAGGGCACCGCCACGCGGCTCGAACCTGAATCAGGGGAAGTCCTTGTTGAGGGGGGAAAGTGCGGAGCTAGCGTCGTTCATACCCCACCCCGACAGGGATGAAGAAAGCCGGGGAAGGGAAGCGCGCGGTCTGTCCAGCGCCGTACTGGCGACCACAGGGGGGAAGGAAAAAAATTCTCCCCCGAGAGAAAAAGGAAAAAACATGGGGCGGGAATCACTTATTTGAACCCACGCAGGCGTTAACGGGGCAAAGGAGAATGACTAAGCCTAAAGGAAAGAATAAGCCGGACCTCCGAAAGAAAACGCGGGGGTCCGTAGAAATGAATCAACTGAGCCACAGGGAAATCAGCTTGTACCTACTTCTCCTAGGGACGGGATTGGGAGGGAAAGCACGTCGTTCTCCTCCAAATGAGATAGGGAGACGGCAGTGGTAGTAAACCCAGTCATAACACCGCGATGAAAAGGGGTGCTTCCCGGGGGGAAAAAGGGACTCGTACGCCGGAGTTAGTTCACAAAACGAAACCCAGGCAAAGATGTGGGCAACGCACTGAATTTTCCAGGGGTCACGGGGAAACGGCCTAGAACGCCCGGTTCAGGGCGAGGGCAGATCATTGGCGCGGAATTAGGACTCACCCAACCACAACTACTGGACCGAAAAGGGGCCCGCCCGGTTACGGTAAACTGAGGAACAGGCTCAAGGCCAAAGAAAAAGTCGGCAAAAAAAAAACATCTAGTACGATCTCTAACGTGGCCGGCGACCGAAAGGGGGTTGAAAAAAGAATCACGGTCTATTGAGGGGGGGAAGAGCAGGGGGGGGGGGGGGAAGGGGAAAAGGTGAATGCCGGGGAAGGGACACGTTCCCCACCGCGGCCCGAATACCGAACCGCGAATGAAGCCCGTGAAGTCAAATCCGGGAAGAACGGGTGAAAACGGCGCCAATAGGGGAGAAGCAGGCCTTAGTATCCTGAGGGATCCTGAGGGCAATTGAAAACATTTAAGAAAAGAACCGAAACCTCTTCCCTGGGCGGGCTGGAGAAACCAAGGCAAGCAGTTCCACCTCGAGAGGGAGGGGGGGTGCTAAAGGGAAGGGAGTACCCTGAAATCGTCCGCCCCCAATTACCGAAAATCGGAAGATACAAATCTAGTGGGGGAATACCAATACTGGTTGGGGGGACAGCGAGAGCCAAGAAGAGACGGGCCGCGCGACAAACCAGGGACGGCGACGGTCGCAAGCAGTTGGGGCTAACGAGCTAACGGGGCCATCGCACGGCAGGACTAGACTGGCGAAAAAGGAAGAAAAAACCTCTCGCTTCGTCAGCCCCTCCGACGAAAGCTGGACTAATCAGCAAAGATCGAAAAAAAAAGGACTGCTCGTAACCCGAGGTGACAAAACGGGGAGGGGGAGTCGAGGGCGGAACGTCCGAACACTGGACGCGATCCCGAGCAATACGCGGCATGAGCACGAGGTCCTGGGAGTGTTGAATCTGAATGGAGGAATCGAGGAGAAAGCTTTAACGGAAAGGCGATGTAGACGACGGGCCCGTGGGCATTATGGAAGCAAAAGGTAAGAGAGGACAAAATAAGTAAGTTTGACGGAATTGGGGGCGTCACAAAAACTTGAGGGGTTAATGTGCAGCCAACGCTCTTTGGGGGGCAATTACAAAAACCAACAAAAGAAGGAAAGAGAGGCCCGGTGTCATGGCCGTCGTTAGTTCCAAGTGAGGGTAAAATAAGAAGAAAAAAGTGAGGGGGGAAAAGGACCATAGAAAAAAAACGGCGTTCTAAAAGATCTTGGTATCAGGATCCCACATCCAATGGAAAAAGAAAAAAAAAAGAGGGTCTGGGAGCCAAAAGGGTTGGGCAAAAAAAAACACCTATAAAGAGAAGTTTGATATCATCGGCCGGACATCAAACGGGGGAATCGACTGGTGGACCTGGGAAAGCATTGGAATTTATCCTCAACAGGCGGCGCCGTTCGGCTTATCTGCGACATCGAGACGAACGAATGGGTAGGCGCAAAAAAAAAGGGAGAAAAAAAAATATGAATACCAAAAGCATTCCTCCGCTGGGACACTAGACTCGTCATTGGGTGGCTAAAGTGAGATTATCATGGACGAAATCAGAGAAACCTGACGGGGTTGGCTTGTGGTCCAGGAGGAAAAGTTGGGGGAGCGCCGGGAAAACCGTGGGAGTTGGCACCCATTGGAAAGAAGTAACGGCGCGATTGTGAAGGAATCCTATTAAGGGCTGGATCAAACATCGCTAAGCAGAAGGACTAATTTTCGTTGTGGTCAAAAATGAAGACGGAGGAATGAAACACGCGAGGGGGGGGAAGGGGCGTCATACTGGGGACCGCTCACTCTTGACGAAAAAAAAAGAACTCGAAGGGGAAGAAAAACTCTTCGTGTGTACGGGGAGAAAGCGGGAGAAAAGGACCGTGGTTCTGGGAAAGGAGCGGGAGAACAAAGAGACCCACCGAGGAAAAGACAACCACTCCAGAAGACGACGATAGACATTAGAAACCTATAAGAGGTACCAACTGGTAACACTGTCGGAGGTTAAGCAAAGGGGGAGAAATAACTAATACCGTTAGGCAAAAGGCGTTTTTAGATATTACCAAACGGGGGGGCCTGGGTGCGAAAAAAAAAAAGAGAGGCACCTCATGAAAAAAAGAAATGTAATCAATCGACTTGGACATTGCAGAGAAGTCTCCCGACAGCCCCCTTCACGAAATCACACCCCCTTTTTCCCCCCTGCCTGCCAGAGAAGGGAACCAAGCAATTGCGGCGGGAAAACGGGTCCGCGATCCCCAACGTTGCGGGACAGTGGAGCAAACAAAAAGAAACCACAAAAGGCAAGTGAGAAACCGGAAAGGCTGTGAGCGCAAGTCGGGAACCACCAGCGCCTGATAAAGAATAAGGAAGAAAGACCAAATCCACGGCGGAAACAATAGAGAGAAAAAAAAAAAAAAGGGGGGAAACAGAGAGAGGGGGGGGGGGGTGGGGGAGCCATGATTGGGGAGATCAGCCTGTATAAGTCTCTGGGGGGGGAAGCACGCAAAGGCCTGGTTGGAAGGCAAATTGGTTTTTTTGGGTGGGGGAAAGTGAAAAAAAAGGTGGGATATGAGGGGGGGGAAGACCTAAATGGAGATAAAAAAGTTATTGACACATGGGGGTGAGGGAAGGCTTTGGAATCGAGGGAGAAAGTTGGTGAGACATTTGAGAGTAAGTTTCCGTGTAATGGAAGGGAAAAGGGGCCATGTGGGGGGTGTTCAAAACCTCGGGCAAAGCCTTGGCCACGTCGGGTTTCTGGGACGATCAGTTGGTATGTAAGAGGGACAGTGGAAGAGTTGGGATGGGGTTTGTTGGGGGAAGAAAGGAGGGGGGATGAGAGTCGTCAGATGGGGGGGAGGGCGGATGCCAAACACTAACTTTCGGGGTAGAAAAAGTGCCAGTGATGGTGATTCCGCAATGGAGGAGAACAGGAACAGAAAAAAAAAACAATAGTTAAAAAAAGGGGGGGAGAAAGGCAGAGGGTACGGCAGATGGACAAAACTGCTTTAAAAAAAAACGATGCCTTATATAACCAACGAGATTGAAAAACAAAAAGATGAAATAAGGGTCATCGGATTCCAGCAAAACTTTGGGAAAGAAAAAATACCGAAAGGGGGAAAGGGAAGGAATGGGGGAAATTCGAAGAAACAAAACGGGACATACGGGAAAAAAAAACGAGGCAATAAACACAAACGATGAAAATTATAAAGGGGAGCCACGAAAAGGCGGGAAGGGAAGGGAGGGAGTTGGATTCGGGGGGTACGCCATAAGAAAAAGTGGCCGCATCCAGGGAGGAGAAAGAACGCCGTCGAGCAGAGGGTGAGACGATGATTGTAGATAAGGGAGGGGAACAAGGCGAAAAGGTCCAACTCAAGGGGGGTCCGTTGAAGGGGCGCGAATGATTGAAAAGGGGGATGGGCAAGAGTTGTTATACAAACAATGCCAGTAAACGGGTGGGGGGGGGGGGATGGTGCCAATGATGAGGGAGGGAAGAAGGAGAAAAAGCCTGAATCCTGACACGGGGGGTGACTAAATGGTAACTGGGAAATATAACATACGAAGGACTGGGAAGAATAACGTTGGGGACGGTGGGGGGAAGAGTTAAAAAATCATTTCTTCTACTGAAGAAAACCCACAGACGCCGGGTGCTTGAAGAAATTACAGTATGGTGTGAACCTAGAGAAAAGGGGACAAACTCCGTAAAAAAAAAGGGGAAAAAGCCGCTGCACATGGGGAAGTGGAAAGGACAGGAGACGAAAATGGCTACAACCATACAAAAAATGAGCTCCAGGATGGGGCGACTTCTATCGCTACAAGGGGGGTAAAAGTCAAGGGAAATCACTCGACTACTGCAAGTTTGGAACTCGTTAACGGAGAACTTAAGCGCCGGGTTCGGAGAGGGCGACTCAACGCTGGAAAGCTAGAGGGCTCCCGAAGGAGGAAAAGACGTTCCGCCTATTAATTAGAAAAGAAAGGGAAGCGATTGCAGAAAGAGACAAGCGGGGATTTACCAATGGTCGGAACGGACCAGCCGACAAAGAGAAATCCCATCGGGAATGGGAAGAGGGGCGAATCCCCCATTCCCGTTCGCGGGGGAGCATTCCCGGGCGTTCTATCCAGGTCCGAGCTGAGTGGGGGAGGGGCAGTATCATGACCATAAGCAGGAGGTGGGCACAAACCGGTCCAAAAGAAGCCATTTGGGAAGGGAACGTTACACGACACGCCAGGGGTCCGGGAGGGGCACGTTCGGGTGTAGGAAAGGGGGAACCACGAGGGCAAGACAGCGAAAAGGAGATACTCCTGGCCAGAGGACACTAGCTATTACCCGTGGATCACGGAGGCTCAAAAGGACGGGGTGGATAAGGAACTGGGGAAAGGTCAGAAGGTCAAGAAAAAAAAAAATCGAGGTCAACATGGAAGATCGACGACGGCGAAAGGGATGGCCGCCAATAAGGATCAGTTTACAGAGGTCAGAGAGGAAAGGCGAGGTTCGGGGTCGTCTTGTCCGGGGATGAGAGGTCCCTGGGAAAAAAAAGGAAGAAAGAGGCTTCCGAAACTTAGCGCCGAGGAGAGAACTGATTTTTTCGATAAATATTGAGGGCTTTGGGTAGGCGGGAACAAAGAAGGAAGACACGAGTGATAGGGGGGAGAAGAAAAAGTGCCAAAGTTCTGCTCACCGCCGTTCAGAGAAACCCGGGAAGTCGTCTACGTACCCCTTCCTTTTTAAGTCGGTAGGTTAAGGCCAAATTCAAGGGAGAAAATACCGGAGACACCATAAAAGTCGCTGAGCTTCGGTGGGGTAAAAAAAAGCTGGCAGGAAATATTCAACAAGCACGGACCATCAACTCTGGAGGATTCATAAAGTCCAAAAAGGGAAAGGCAGGTCCTTCAAAGGGGTATAAAACCGGTCAAGTGGCTGATCCAGGAAAAAAAGATCACGCGGGCGTAGATAAGGGGGGGATTCTCTCGTCGAGGGACTTCTATGACAAAAAACGCAGGCACGAAGGGAAAAAAAGGGCGGGGAAAGACGGCTTCAACCGCCCGGACATGGACGAAGGGGTCGAGGCGCCTACCTGTAAATCCAGCTACTATGCAAGAGGAGCGCGAACCTCGACTTTGGGATACCGCCATGGCAAGGGTCGTGAAAAGGCCGACGCCGGCACACTTAAACCCGGGAAAACACCTCTCCAACCTGTAACGTTCGCCGAAGTACGGTACGAAAGAAAGGGAAGCGGAGTCACGACCGAGTCGCATAGAGAGTCTCGGCCACAAAACTTCATCTTTGAAGAATGAAGCACCCGAGTCCTCCAAACGGGAGTGTGTAGGACGGAGGTGGAAGCGTCATGGGGGTTGGCCGGGATCCTCTTCAGACGCGATGCAAAATCGCGTCGAGGAAAAATCAGAATATAT
>Ga0179593_1759013_pt1 | contig 12358 bp, 17 predicted proteins | sample CZODoug2_1_08_16_FD_185931 | JGI IMG/M metagenome (GOLD analysis project Ga0179593, IMG submission 185931) | Vadose zone soil fungal communities from Angelo Coast Range Reserve, California, USA - CZODoug2_1_08_16fungal (PacBio error correction) | ecosystem: Environmental > Terrestrial > Soil >...
CTCCCACCGAATATATGGTGGTGGGAGAGGTCGGCTCCATCTGAAAGGTTCGGCTAGCGCTTTATACATGAGGGCCATATGCAGAGGCCATCAGGGGGGAGGGACTATCCTAGTGGGCCCGAGTTTTCAAACGCTTCAAGACTGAGAGCAGGCTTTGGGGAAGAAAAAGGGGAAGGGCAACCGTCGAGCAGCTGGCGAGAAGGGGGAATTGGAACACGAGGCGTGTTGTGTCAAAGAAAAAGGGTTCAAGAGATCTAAAAAAGTCACCCGCCGCCGACTGCTTGAGCAAAAACGGAGTTAAAAAAAAGCAAGTGTCCAATGATATGGCGTCGGTGGAGGGGGAAATACTGGTTAGGAGGCGAGCCCTGAGGTCGCCAACAAAAACCAGAGAAAACAGAGGGGAGGTGAACGAACCCAAAAACGAGCTTCTGCCTAAAGACTGAGAATGGGAAGGAGCCAGGGAGGCCGAGAGTGAGAAGAGTAAACCGTTGGACAAGGTCGCGGGGTTCTTGCCAAACAAAAGGGCACCGCCAAGCGGCATTAAGGACGCGCTGGGGAAGTGACAGGGAGCGACAGGGAAACGTCGGCCCACCGATCCACGAAGTCCGGAAAGCAACAGGACGCGACAGATAAAAGAGTAAGGAGAGAAGCAAAGTGTAGAACTGATGTAAGCAAACGCGGAAAGAGCGCCGTCTCGTGGGGGACATGGAGAGGAATAGCACAGTCGGAGGGGGGGGAACATGAGACAGCTCGGAAAAGGAAGAAAACGGAGGTTGAATTTCACAAGAATCGCAAGCGCAGCACTTCATTTTACAACTGTTGTACGTACCGGAGCCAGGACGGTGAGGGGCGGGAGGGGAGGAAAGCGTCAATGCCGGAGAAACTTCTCAAAACAAAGAGAGCTTGCGAAGGGGGGCGTCAAGGCTGGGGGGCGGAGCTTGACTAAGGTTGCACAGGGAAAGCAGGCAGAGAGGTACAGATGGCGGACTACAAGGAGTCTACGTGTTCTTAAAAACGCGGGGACAGAGAACAAAGTAAGATCTGCTGACGAAGACTGAGGATTGGGGGCAGTGGCATGAGACACTGACGACCCAAAAAAGGTTGCCCGTCATGTCGGACGGGCTGCTGAAAAGGCAAGGGACTGTCTTCCGCTGAAACCAGGGAATATGGGTGAAGACGAGTGAGCTGCAATAAATTCCATATTGCGAAGGCGGTAAAAAAGAGGGGCATGCAGTCAAGGTGCAACGGGAATGAAGGAGGAGCCGCAGGGTCGAGCGTGCCGACGATTTGGCGAGAATGAGGGGGGGGGGAATGAAAACGAAGGGGGTTGGCAGTAAACATGACAAAAAAAGCAATCTAACTCTTAGGATGGGAGATTAGAGGAGGATAAAAGATCTGGTCGATCACAAAGACAGGGAAAAAAATGCTTCAAAGCTCGTGCAAAGGAAAACCCCGCATATCTTTTCGGTCTGGAAAAAAAAAAAAAGACAAGACTGGAGGGGGGGGGGGGTGGGGTTTTAAACCTGAAAAAAAGACCTGCTTCCCGCTGAGACGAAACACGTAAACTTACCGAATCTCGCGAAAGGGGTAAGATAGAGGAGCAAAACACGATGGCTTAACCACCTTGCAAGCGAAAGGAGCTGAGAAATCCGAAAAGGGCAACTCGAACGCTCCGTTGCAGCGACACCAACGCCATGGTCAAACAAAAGCGGCAGAGGAGGGGGGGGCGATGAACGGGGGGAGGAAGAAGAGGGTAAGATAGAGGGAGTGTGTGGGAACAACTCCTTCACCACGGCGGAGTCGAAGGAAAAAAAAAAAGAAAACCGTGGAGGGGGAACGGGCTGCATCGAAACGGTAGAAGCGGAAAATATGACGGCAGCGCAAGCTCAAATCGAGGATCCATGGAACCGCAAGGCTTCGTAAAAGACCGGAATAGGCCGAAAAATACACAGGGGAGTCTTCGGTGAACCGGTGCCGGGAGAGGCGGGCGGACATGGGACGGGGAGGAAGGAGGGTTCGGGGGATAAATTTTGGCTGCCGAATCTGCATCACTCAAAAAAAAAAAAGAAGGAGGAAAGGGGGGGGATAAAAAAAAAATCCTTATCGTCTCCGAAAAAAGAGCGTCGATGGGAGGCGAAGGGACGCAAAGACTACAAAGGAGTAGCGGTGGACTTCGTCTGAACGGAATAGATGGGAAGGGGGACGAAAGGTGACGGTTCAAGGATGAAAGGAAAAAAGGGGGGTTGGGCGAAGGCCGATGATTATCGAGGGGGATTCAGGGGACGGAGATGCAGCAAACTACCCGCGCTCGCGCAGTTTAGAAACCGAAGGGGGTGAACGGGAATTGGCAAACGCATAGGCGAGTATTAAGACAAGAGAGGGGGGATCGCGCCGCTGGAGCGGGTATCGCAGCGGTATACAGGGTGGGGACAGGAGTGGCACAAAAACTCAAAAAGACTCTCTAAAGGACATGGGTAGGAATCGGCGGGAGTGCAGGGTGGATGCTCGAAGGGAAAACGTGTAGGGAGGGGCCTCTCGCGAGAAAAAAACGCAATCGGCAAAGGTCTTGGAAGGGCGTGAGTGAAGCAGGAGAGAGGGGCGGTAAGAAAACGTACTGCGCGGTTAGTGCAGGGGGGAAGAGGAGGGGTTGAAAAATTGAAACGGATAAATTTGGGTCATAGATATTGGAATCTCATACGCCGCATCCCAGGGAGACATCGAGAAGGCGGGGAGGCCTACATGCATGACATGATCAAAAAGCGTTCGGGTAAAAGATACGAGAACTATGAAAAAAAAAGAAGGGGGAGAAACCATCACGCAAGAGGAACAAGCGACAGATTGAGGCAATCCAAGAAAAACCACATGCTGGCACAGGAACCACGAAAGGGATGAAGGGAAGGGAGGAAGTGTTCGGGGGATCGTGAATGAAACCCATACGTGATCAGGGAATAACCAGCATTCAAAGGTCCTTCAGGGGACTATAGGAAAGCGCCAACTGGCGGGGAACCAAATTTCCTAGAAAAAAGGGTCAACCGCCATAAAATAACACTGATCATAGTGGTCCTTCTCAAAAGGATACAAGCCGTGGGGGAGAAAAAACGTCGAGGGCTAATCGTGGGGGGCAAGACTGCTATAAGAGGGGGGGTATCCCGAACTCCTAGGGGAAGGAGCAAGAACGTGCAACAAATATAAACGGAGATTTGATCTCGGCGAAAATAGGGGCGGCGGCGGGGGAACCGCCTGAGAAGCTCGCGGCATCAGGGGACGACCACAGACGACGTGAAGGCGGGAATAAAAGTGAAAGGAGTATTATCCTTTAGGATAGATGGACAATTTGGGCCAAAAGAGCCAGAATGTAAAAAAAAAACAAGCCACATGGTCGTAGAGAGGACCTGGCAAACAGACAGAGCTGACCAGCGTGTCTATTGGCGCATCCAATATTCGTAGAAGGGCTAGAAATGGCTCCTGGTGAAACGTTGGGGAGGGTTGGGCGCGGGAGCAGGAAGGTGGGAAAAGTCTGCCATTAGCTCGTCACTAACAGGGCGAATAGAGGGGGGGGCCTGCTGGAAGTAATTGATCGGCACAGCAAACCAAAATAAGATGGTGGAAAAAGGGCCTGAAACACCTCGGACTGTAAACTAGCTGGAAAGGAAGGTTCAGTCCGCCGTCGTGGAGGGGGAGAGAAAACCATAAATGGTGTGATCGTTCTAGTGGGGTGGCGTCCGGTCTCGACGAACTCAGTGGGGAAGAACTCAATGGGGAGGGCGCGCAACCTGAAAAAAAGTCCGGGAGAAGAACTTGGAGCATGAGGGGGGGGAAAGAGCACGTAAAACCACTGCAGGCAAAACACTATCGCCTGCTTCGAAGCAGGACAGCGGAGCAGGAGACAGGACTTCAACGTTCTAGGAAAAAATAGGAGACCCTCGGACAAGACTCCTTGACGACTAAAAAATGTCGCCAAAAGAAAAAAAGGGGCCTTCACCTCCTCCAGATGCGTGAGAGTCATCAAGCACGTATGTGAAGCGGGGAAACGACCAGCGAAAACTAAAAAAGGTCGAGAAGGGGGAGATCTCGAGAAAACAAACCGGAGAGGGGACCAGGTGGGGGGGGCGAGCTGAAAAAGCAAAAACTGCAGGTTTCGGCTCGCTGCTTAACGGACATGAAGTTTCACGGACGAAGGGGAGGTGAGAAGGGCAACGCTTCCAGGGGGGACGAAGAATTCAGCACGCGTCATCCGGCAGGGCGGAGGGTGGTAAGGTGCAACCGGGTCTGATAAAAAGGGAAGCTCCGAGGAGCGAAATCGGCATAGAGGGGGGGGGGGGGGGTTTGAACTCCAGGGGGGAGGAATAGAGGGGGACTTCCCCAATCACTACCGAAAACGGTCGTGCATGGACACAAGGCGGGAGAACGCAATACAGGGGTCGGTCCGGCGTATAGGTGAGGCAATGAGATGGAATTGGAAGAGAGACCGGACGAAGGAGGGCGTCTGAGTGCTATTAAAGACCGAAAGATCAGGGAAAGAAGAAAAAGCCTTACGAAAGAATCGGCCAGGAGAAAAGACGACGGAGGAAGGACAGGAATGGGCCAGCTGGGACAAAACCGGCGTGGCTTTTGCAATGATAAAAGGGGCAACACGGATCAGGCAGACCAAACCTAAAAGCGTATGGAGGGAGAGAGTCTCGAGGAGGCAAAATAAGGATATCCGGCGCGCACCAGCAACGAAAGAAAAGGCACGAGAGATCACTGCAGGAAACGAGAGGCCTCAACGAGGGCAAGAGAAAGAAAAATCTCGTTTGCCATTGCTGCGGACCTAGAGCCAAAGGAGTAGAGGAGGGCGGGGCTGGCCCAGAACGTCAGGCGAGGGGCAGATCGGGTAGAGCATTATGGATCCAAACAGGGATTCGCAAAAAATGCAAAGTTCGAGTCTGTGTAGAAGCGGAGCGGATTTGGCTATGATTCGCAACGCAAAGAAGGAGAGGGTGTTCCTCAAAAGCTCCCGAGATAATCCTGGCAGGAGTCTGGAGGGCGTTGACCGGAAGTTTTAAGAGCTTATCAGAAAGGACCTAAACAATATGTGGTGCCAAGACGGGAAGTGTCTCAGAAGGCAAGGGGAGTAAAGATGATGGATGAGAATGGGACTGAGAGGAGGTGACAGTTCTAGCCAGGCCAACGGGTTCCATCCGGGGATGAAAACGGCATCGGCGGGTCCTTGATGAGGAGGAGGGCTCGGGTTACTAAGACGACCGAGGTGGGAGCTTACTTTTCACGGAAAATTCGGAGATACGTCGGCATCCAGATCTTGTGAGTTGCCGAAGTCAAGGGAAAATGAACAGGCCCGAGCAAGGAGCTGTGGCGGGGGGGAGACTGGGTGCCGTCGGGGGACAAAGGAGAGTATGGAGCTAGGGGTTATGTCCCACCCTCACATTAAATACATGCAGCGCCAATCCTCTACAGACCGATGGGACGGGGATGAATATTGTATCTACAAGATCGTGACAAACTCAGATGGACGGAACTTCCGTCTTGTCTCCAATATCATCCCCAAAAAATCCCCCCTAGATGGGGCGCAAGAGGGGGGAACGATGTGGGGGGGCAACAAAAAAAGAGACTGCTTCACAACCGGCCAAGAGGGGGAGGCATCACCGGAAAGAGGAAAGGGTTGAGGGGGAGGAGGGATCAGAAAACCAAGGTCGGAAGAAACCGGGGAAAGATCCATCTCAAAGTCGTCCAATAGGAGCCCTTATAAGAAGCGTGAACCGTCGGGAAGCAACCTAAGCGTGTGCAACTCGGTCAAATGTTGAACTAAAGGTAAAAGCAGCGACCAAAAAAACGACGGCGAAAGTTCGTAATGCGCGAATGCGTTGGCATTGCAAAGGGAAGGGGCTAGAGTCAAAAACGCGCGACGGAGCGGCTGACAAGGGACAGCAAGCTTCCGGCATCTTCACTCCTAACAGTCAACAACTAATAAGAAAGAAAAGGAAAGGGAGGGGTAGAAAAGGCCTTGTCAATAGGGAAGGGGACCACCCAGTACAAGGAACGAGCTCCTTTGCCGGGAGCGGGCCGCATCGCAAAGGGTCACTCTCATACTTAAGGGGGGGTAGGAAAGTTGACTAGAAAGGAAGGGTGCTGGGGGGTGAGACAGACAACACAACGATGGATGACAGATTCTGCATCAAAAAGGTATCGGCCCAAGCACGACACGCGCGGAAGAAAGATTGGGGGCGCTGGGCAGGCACTAGCCTTCAGGCACCGAATAGACGGGGAAGAATCGTGAACGCGATTGTAAGAATTTTATGAAAAGACCTGCGGTTGCAAGGTTGGGGGGAGGGGGAGCAGAGGCCAGGACCCGGGGAATGATAGCGTGCGTCGATGCTCGAACGCGAAGGCCTAGCGAAAGGTTTAAGGGGTCTAAGGCCGCCGGTGACGAGGGGCAGGGGGGGCAAAACGAGGGAAGGGCGCTCGATCGAGCCTCTTTAAAAAGAAGGGGCCCGGTTTGTTAAGAGGGGTTGGGACAAAAAACATCGCGTTGCCTCGAACCGAAAGGAACGGTCAAAGAGAGTGCGGGAGGAGGAGATGATAGAGGAATCTGGGGGCTGTGATTTCCTCAGAGCGCGCGTAATTAGATCGGAAGTCGGCTTGACTGGTGCATTAAAAAACCACCGAAAAGCGGTTTTCAATGCTTTTCGAATTTGATTCTGGAGCCTTATAGGGGATTCTACAGAAGTTGGCTCCAAAAAAGTCTTGTAGCGCCGCAAAAACAAAAAACATCTGGGGATAAGTTAGAGGCGGCAGGATGCAACAATTACGGGGTAAGAACAAACGTTCTTAAATCCAAATCTAGAGAATAGCGCACCACACCAAACAAAAGAGGAGACAATCAAAAAAGAACCTCGGCGTAAAGTCTGCAGGGTTAACGTCTAAGAATGTCGGGCACTGAAAAGGAAACTCGGGAGCTAGCGAATTGCTAGGGACCAAGAATAGATTCTTCACCCCATAGGAAATAGATTACTAAGCAGTCCGGGGGGGGGTAGATCCGGAAAGCGCAGGAGGAGTCCCAGGACACAATTTGCAAGCAATACAGAAGGCATCGTTCAGATTTCAAGTGGGTCGGGAAGAAAAAAAGCGTTGGATAAAAAAAAAGTGACAGGCTGTGGGGGGGGAGCAAGACGAGTGGCTAGAAATGAAAAAATGACGGCAAGTCGGAAGCTGGTGGAGGGGGGGAAGGGGGGACCGGGAGAGAGAAGGGATCCCAAGAGGGAGGTACGGAAAACGCCAGAAAAAGCAAACGGAATAGGCTCGGTCGGAGCAGAAGCAATCCGAGTCGGCTCAGGAAGGGTCAAAGGAAAATGAAAGGGCGCAATCCTTTTGGGAGAAAGGGGAGAACGGATAAAAAGAAAAGGTATAGACCCTGTTTAAAAAAGCACAGTCGAATGTCCATCACCGCAAAGGAAGTCAAGAGGAAAAGGCGAAACCTTGAATCGAAACAAAAGAGAATGACAAAGGGGGAGGGAAGGTTCCTCGGCAAGAATCTTGACTGCCAGTCGGGGTGATCTGTAAGTACCGTGCCGGGTGACGGTATAAGGGAAAGCTTTAGACCGTCTGCTGCAGAGGAGCGAGGGGCTCATGCACCTTCCACCAGTGGGAAGGTTTGCCCTTGGGCAAGACAAAAGAAAAAGCATGTGTGGGGGTTCCTTCTTACTCTCCTCTTGCGACTGGGAACTAGGCTTGGGAAGGCCCATTAGGAGATCGGGATACGCGGCGGGACGGAAAGCCGACAGCAGCATGTGTGGGTGGGGCGCAAGGAGGGATCGACCGGAGAGAAGGGCGAAGGCCAAACAGGAAAAAAAACAAAGAACCCAAAAAAAAAACACCTAGCGGAGGCGCGCACAAGGCCGACCCGGGATCCAGAAAAAGGGGGCGGGAGGGGGTGATCGGGGAAGCCCGAATCGTAAAAAAAGGGAAATCCGTTCTGGGAAAAAAAGAAAGAATCGTCGCTGAAGGCAGACGGAAGGAACCCGTCGCCCAGAAAGGGACCAGGAAACAAAAAGATGACAACATCAACGGACAAAGCCGAAAGAACGCAGGGAAAAATCGGCGTCCCACGCGTAAGGGGGAGTAACAACTCCGAGGAACGCAGGAAACGTCAGAAAGCGAAGAAGAAAAAGGATGGAGAGAGAAAGCTCAAAAAAAAAAACAAAAAGTCTTCATAAAGAGGGGGGAAGACTCTCGCCACAAAAAACGGGGGAGGGAAGAAAATTAACCACGATGCGTAATAGTTTGGACGGAAGAACGATCGGGGGGAGGGTCGGCTACGCGATCAGGACATGGAAGAGGAGAGGGGACCGCATATAAGTGAAAAGTCCTGACGAAAAGGGTTCGGACGACCGAGGTTCAAAAGAGGGACGACATTCAGGGTCTGGGTCCGAAGTTGCCCACTTTTAGGGGGGCAACCGGCATGATACTGGCACGGGGGACAGATGCGAAGACGATACGGACTTGTTTACGGGAGGAAAGGGGGGGTAAGCTGGGGCAAGGATCACCCGCCGCCGCAACCGACCAGTGGGAAAGGGGGGGCTCGGTTGCAAAGGGTTTCCAAAAAAGGAAATCGTCGGGGGGGGTCTGTAGATAATATGGCGGGTTTCCGTCCAACAACAGCCCGATCGAAACACGGAAGAAAAAGGGTGCAAGACTCGAAAAACGCGCGGACCTGCGCTCAAGGGCGTGCGAAAAGCTCCGCCGGCGCGATGGGAAAATCTACAATGATGGGACAGTCGGGGAGGGTTGATAAGGCAACGGGCCCAAACCGCCAAGGGCCTTCAGGCCAGCGAGTCGAACATCTGGAGGGAGAGACGTCGGAAAGCGCTGGAAACGATAATCCTGCAGCGTACACAAGCAGCCCTCTATCCGGGGAAATGACCTAACGATGGTAGAAAGGAGAAAGGGTCAAGCGCCCTGGAAGAGTTTGCCATGGCTGGAGGAAGACAGATAACGATGCTTGCGGGGATAGTAGGGGCGCGGGGAAAAGAAGGGTGAATGGTTCTTATCGGACGTATCATAAGAAGACGTCAAGGGGTCTGTGGTCTTAAAAGGGATCGGAGGTGCAGAAGTGCAGCGCAATAAGGCGCAAGAACAAGGATGGGGTGGGTGTCGACAAAAGATCTAAGCGGGGGAGCGATAGAATCGTCGTACTTGCCTTCGAAGAGGGGCACAGTAAGATGTAGAGGAGAAGAAAACAAGGGGGGGGGCCCGTTCTACAGGTGTTCTTCTCCAACGGGCTCGCGCAAGGAAAGAACGAAATATTCCGTCCTAAAACGTGTAGCTGGAGGATGTATGAGAAATGTTCCACACGATGCCGCGACAGGAGGCGGAGCGGGAGCACACTGAACGGAGGGCCTGACTGGCTTCTGGGACTCGTAGGACGTATGGGGTACGAAGCGGGGGAAATCGAAGGAACATCAATAAGATCGGGCAAGACGCGTTGAGGGACGTGAAACGGTGAAATGGAAAGACAAAACCAAAGAGCTCCTCGCGTGTCTAAGGGAGGGGGTGCAAGCGAAGGTGACGGTCAGTTATCGACGAGGGAGCTGGGGGGAGCACAAGCATGAATCCATGAAAACGCAACACTCAGAAACGGGAAATGCAAAGGGGGATACAAGGACGCTCCCAAACGCAGGGCGAGTGCAAAAATGCCACATCCCCTAAAGCTTTTGCAAGGAACACGAGAAGGACGTGGGGTATTGGTAACAAAGCTTAAGAGTCACCTCATCCCTCTAAAAGCAAGAACCCGGGGCTCCGGAGGACGAGGTGAAGTCTGATATAGGACATCCAAGACAAACACAGAGGAGTAAGGGGGACCCTCCGAACAGCAAAAAGATCGGGCATACGATCGGACTAACGGCGCGAACCGGTATACTCGAGAAACGGTGCCTCTGGACAAAAAACAAGGGTAAAAAAGTAACGGCAGCAAGACGTAAAAGCATGGAAGCGCGGAAGCGTCAGAATAATCGCAAAAGTTTGGCGGAAACAGACGGAAAAAAGAGAGTCAAAGACAGGAACCACCGGAAGAGCTCGAAGGAAGGCGTAGCCAAGGAAGGGGGGAATGAGTACCGCTAACCAAAAACCGAAAACAAACGCTCCAAAAAGACGGGAAAAGCTTAGGGAAAATGGGGGGCCGGACCATAGGGAGATCACACAAGTCAGAAAGCAGGTTGGTTCAGGGGACGCACAACTGCGGAAGGCTTAGAATCTACGAGTCGTGGAGAGTGGGACATGAGGGGAGGCGATCTGGGAAGACTCTCAACAAAAAAAAAAAACCAAAGAGGAGGAGAGGCCAAAAATGACTGATCGCAATAAAAACGACAGATTCGATGAAGACACATGACGCAGCAGACGAGGAAGGAGCTGTGACAAAAGGAAGGGCCTCGATTGAAGCTTTTATGAAAGCTTTGCGGTCCGGGATTACGAGTTGTTGGGCCGGAAGGAAGGAAAAGGGGGGACTTAAGGATCCCGGGGGGGCTCGAGACCCGTCGGGCGGAAAGGGGGTGCAGAACCTGAAGGGCGGGCAATTGGCCAACAGTCTGATTAGGACGAACGATCCGCGCGGGAGGGGCCGCGGAAGAGATTGACTAAGGTGACGGGTGGGGGGAAACATGAGAGGGAAAAAACTGAAGTGCTCTACCTCTATCACACTTACGAAAGGGAAGCTAAACTATGCCTCTCTGAGGCTAAAGGGAGAGGGGTTCTCGTTTAGCACGATCTCTCAGAGAAAAAGTTCGAAGAGGGGCGAGAAAGGTGTGTGCTACGCAAGTCAGGGGAATCAGGCCCTAAGGGTCTGATGAAAACACCACCCATGCCGTGTCATGGGCTTCCAGCAAAGAAACGGATGCTTCCATTTGGACCGATAGTGCGAAAGTCAGCCTGGTGAGAGGGCCAGAAGCTGGGGTAGGGGGCATCCAGATCAATGGGGGGTAGTCTTGGGCTCTGAATGTCAGCCCGGCGGTGTTGGACAAACGGGAGGGAGACCTCAATCCGATCACGAAGAGACAAAAGACGTGACATAAAAAACCAAGACCCTCGCTCGCTCGGAAGGGAAGAAGGTATTCCCGGAGGGGGACAACGATGCGAAGGAGGATGGAAATCTGGGAATGCCAGTAAATGTTCGAAAACCCAAGAGGGCTTCGTCCCCCAGGCGGCAGAGGGATTTAAAACAGCAGTGAAGAGATGAGTTTGTCAAAAAGGGCCTGATCCCCCGCAAAGCAACGGGGGAAAAAAGCGCGCAGACGCTACACGTGCCCTACGAAAAGCCTCAAGGCAAACCCCATTAGATAAGAGGGAACTCTTCGCGAGAGACCGGTTGTAGAAGAAACGGTACGGGAAGAGGCCGCCGATAAAAGAAGAGGGGGGGGGGATTGGTAGACGCCGGCAAAAGACGGTTGAAGTGGAAGCAAGCCTTCGACGAAGGTCTTATCGGCGGGGAGATTTATTATCGCGTCGTCGGAGAAGAGCCGGCGACCGGCATCAACGAGAGAAACTCCGGTGACGTGCAATCTTGAAGTTGTGAATCCGGCTACTAAGAAAAAACCGACGTATATCAATTTTCCGAGCCAGGAAATGAAGCCCGCCAGAGGAGATAAAGGAAAGGGGAAACGCGACCGGCGCAGGAAAGCGTGGATTTCCATCGGAAAAAGACCATATGTACGCAGGCTAGAAGGAGGCGAGCGTCGGGGGGAAAGCGCCGAGTCGGGGCAGCAAAGGGGGGCCGGACTTGAGCCTCTTCGAGAAGCGCGGAACACCGAGGGAGAACGCGGGACGCACTGGTTGATCGAATCAAAGGGGGGGGGGGGGGGGGGGGGGGGGGGGGGGGGGGGGTGTTGGTCAAAAACTTGGATACGTGACGCGCTAGGGAAATGATCGGGAGAGAGAGCTTCTCAGGGCGTTCGGTGAGTAAGCAAAATACGACAGAAAAAGTGTCAAAGAAACGGGGTGGCGTACAATGGAAACTCAGAAAGATTAAAAGGCCGAAAGCGAAAAAAAAAAAAGCCGATCTCTCCTGTGAAAAAGGAGAAAGCAACGGCCCGCCGGGGACAAAAGGTAGGGGGCGGGTTTGAGAAACCCGGCGGTAACACCATTAAAAGAAGGTTCTGGAAAATCGCCACCGCGAGGGGGCAGTCCGTAAAGCTGCTCAAAAGGGGGGACTTCAACGGGATGCGACCCAGACGACAGGATCTGAAGGGAAGAATTGAACGGAAACTAGCCCAGACCCGAACGTCAGGTCTTCGAACTGAAACTGCAAGGAGATCACGCGGAACTATCTAAGAGGAGAGCAAAGGGAAATCGAAATCGAGAGATTATGAAAGAG
>Ga0179593_1332465_pt1 | contig 12357 bp, 8 predicted proteins | sample CZODoug2_1_08_16_FD_185931 | JGI IMG/M metagenome (GOLD analysis project Ga0179593, IMG submission 185931) | Vadose zone soil fungal communities from Angelo Coast Range Reserve, California, USA - CZODoug2_1_08_16fungal (PacBio error correction) | ecosystem: Environmental > Terrestrial > Soil >...
GGGACAAGAGCAGGCGAGTTCTTATTTAAAGGTGCGACACCAGCACGACATCTTCGATCACTGAAAGAGGGCGGACCGGATCAGAAGAGAATTTTAGGAAAGAAAAGGGGGGACGTTCAATTCATTCCTAATTGCCTGCGAAGTGGAAGGGCGGATCGGTGTTAGGGCGTAAACAGGCCAGAAAAGGAGGTTAGAGAGGGGGCATTTCTATGTTTCTGCAGAGAGGCGGTTGTCTATCCCGCCACCAAAGAGGACGGAGGCGACGAACAGTGGGTAAAGAAAATACGTTCTCATTGAACCGCTAGGGATGGTGGGGGAGGGGTGCAGCAGATTGGGCGTAGATACCACAAAACTTGCGGCAGAACGGCGGCGTAGACAGGGAAGACCACCGCGGAAGAAAGGGAGAGGGGGGGGGCGGGAATATGGTGAACAATCCAGATCTTTCCGGGTTGGGGGGGAAAACGTCACGCCGTGGTCTAAGCGATGTCGGGGGGTGGTTTCAGAAGCGCTTCTGGACGAGAAGAGGGGGCCATTCAATAGTGGAGGTGCGTTACTTGCTACTTGAAATGAGGAAGAACGAGTTGGGACGGAAGGCCGATTCGACTCGACGGTCGGCATGGGGGAGGGAGATGAAAAGATAGCTCACCTCACGATCCAGGGGGATCGGGGAGAAAAAAAAGGGGGGGCGTGGGGCGGGGTGTGCCTGAGGGAGGAATTCCCGAAATTTCCGCACCCAAGTAAGGGAATGGGGCTGTTGACATTTTATAAAGAAAGTGAGGGGAACTCTGTGCCGGCGCGCATTCAGCCTAAGAGACTGGGGTGGTTGGACCGCTAACCTTCTTCAGGGGGGCTGGAGGATTGCCAGTAGATACGTAACATGGTCATTGGGGGACGAGGCCGTAACCGAAGCTTCAAGGGTATCAGACTTGTACCCAGGCATTTGACAGCCCGAGGTTGCAAAAGATACAAAAGGAAAAAGTCAACTCGGAAACTCGAGTCGTAACTCCAACTTCCATATCTGCGGGTAATGACGACCTAGTCCGCGTTACAAGGTAGCGAAGAATTTTAACGTCGGCGAGAGTATCCCCCGGGGGAACACGGATAGTGGGAGGAAGAGGACCATTTCATTTCGGACTGAATACTATCGGAAAACGGGAACCAGGTTTTTCTTAGTGAGTACGCAGCCAGCAGCTCCACCGATGGAGGGCTGAAATTCGTCAAGGGGGGGGAGGGGGTCGGTCCGGCCTCGTGGGGCCATACTTCAGGTGCGTATCCGGAGCTGGAGGAAAGGCAATGCCCTTTTCCGTCGTCCGCGCGAGGGGGGAGGGAAAAAGAGGATACCTTCAGCAATAAAGAAATCCCAGCAAGGAATTTTCGGTGAGTTAACGGGGCATTGTAACCCGTCTTAAGTCCCGAACCGGGGACGAGGAAGTTCGTCGAAGCAGAAAGTAGCTCCTGGGGAGGGACATCGAGATGAGTAGTCCCATGGATAAAACACTTGCACGCCCTGCGAACATGAGAGCAACGTGCGCCGTGCGAAGCTCGGGTATCGTGTCTCGACAAAGAGGGACTAGAGCAGACTATCGTCCATGCACAACCACACGACCCTCAGGAGACGGCCACTACCCGGCCTTTATCCTCAATAATTTGGGCCTAAAAGGGGAAAACCTTGGAACAGCAAAAATATAGAAGGGAGGAGGAAACGGTGCCATAGGTTTGATTTTTCCAGGTCACCTTAACTCAGGGGGGGGGGGGGGTAATTGGATCGCCAAAGCTGCCTTTCTTTTGCTAGGCGCCTGTCGACTGCGTCAGGGGAAAGGATTACGCAATTGTCTAAAAATGAAAAGTGGGGGAAAGCAAAGCTACCGAAAATCAAACCGGTGCTTCTTCACATTTATAACTTTGGGGATCCCACGTGCGGAGTCTTGTCGCGGCACAAACGATGTGACGACCAAGAACGAGCAATTGCGGATGCGGTCGCAATACCTATGGGTCCCATACTACAACAACTTAGGAAATAAAATAAAGGTATGAACGGCAATCCAAAAAAAAAGGAGCGTTTGTCGTAAGTCGACATAACGGGGGGGCGACAACGACACGAAAACATCTGAGCCCACAGCTACCTTAGAAGACCGACAGGTGGGAGGGGAAGCGTTATCGCATAGGTTTGGGAAGGGGAAGAGGGCCGGGGGGATGGTGGCGGACATAAAAGGGCCGTCTAATAGACTGAAGATACGACAGAGCGACGTCACGAGTTAAGCTGCGATCAATTTACAAAGCGGTGAGAAGGAGCGGGAAAAATCACCCTCTGGCAACGGACAGCCGCCCGGTTGGGCCTTGACATACTGTTCGCCCAGTGCCGTACAAGGCTGATTCTAAGGGAGAACGGCGCGATACGTCTGAGAGGGTGGGTGTCTGGGGATGGGGTGCCGGGATAGTCAATTTATCGAAGTAGAGCGCTGACGTGCACAAGCAGCAAATCAAAGCATGGTGAGGGGGGAGGGGTAAAGGGCCTGTCGAAGTGGGTGGATCCGGGAATACTCAACGTGTCTCCCGTCGCACAGGGCTGCGGACAAGGCAGGAGAAAAAACGGGGGGGACGGGGGGGGCCAATCATTCTGACACCAAATTTTGCCTTCACAAATTCAGGGGGCACATCCGCCGAAATCATGGGTGGACTGACTTCTGACAGGATCGCCGCTGGCGTACCAGCGCTGGGAGGACGAAAAGTAACCAGGACTTTCGGCGCGGGGGTAAGGGAAAACAGCTCCGGATACGGAGTCAAACTTCTCGCAGGAAAGCATCAGCGGAGGCTACGATTAAGTTACACCGTTCACAGGAAAGGGGGGGTGGCTCGGCGTCATAAGGAGGGAACAAAGCCGTGGACTCTACTACGTCGTCTACAAAAAAAGGAACGCCGACCTGACCCAGGACGCCTGTTTCTTTGGGCGGGTATCCGGTCGAACTTAGACCGATAAGTTCAGAAGGGAAGAAAAAAAAGTGGGGTGTTCGTAAGAAAACGCGCTTGGGCGCCGGGGCTACGACTAACGAGGGCCACCGGATCGGGAGACTTACATCAGCCCCTACGTCGCAGGTGGAAGCGCGGGCCGGCAATTAAAAAGAACTAGAAAAGGCATCGGGGACAAGTCGCAGCTCAACTGTCCTGAGGGAAAGGGCATCGGCAAGACCCGACGAGGACTGCAGCCATGCTGGGGAGGGAGTCAAACGCTCGCTGAGGGGGGAAAAAGGGGGGTCGGGAGAACCTACAAAGTTTCGTAGATATCCCCCTTGAAAAACAGCCCCATCCTGCGCGACCGAGTAGCTTGACGGAATCGAGGGCGATTCTAGAAGAGCAAAAAACAAAACTGTCATCGGGGGGGAAAAAGGGGGAGTAAGGGACTTCTGTGAGGAGAACTATGCCAGCCGCCCGGATCCCTCTGTTACCGGTCGAAGGGAAGGGGAGCCCGATGGGATCGGCTCAGTAAAACTAGGAACACTACTTCTCCGTAACCCTCCGCCTGGCCCGGGGAAGCCAATACCCTGGACTTCAATAAGAGAATAAAACTCACTATAACGCACGACATCATCGTACTCCTAACGCGGCTTGAGTGTGGCAACAACCGACATTCGACGAGCTGTCAACATATCGCAAGCAACGCGCCCGCGTCTTTTTGACAAGGTGCAAATGGTAAATACTCTAGATGCGCTGGCCTCACTTTCGCGGGAAGGCGATGGCCGGACAATCACGACAGCGCTAGTCTATGCTGCGAAAAGGGGAGTCGTTCCATGCGTGGGAAGGGAAGCAAAGAACCCTTTACTGGGCGGAAGGCTATCAAGCACCCGAACTGATCGGCCTGAAAAATACTCCTATTCATACCGCGTGGCGGCTTCCAACCCGCGAAAACGCACACGAGCCATTAAAGGATGGAAAATGAACACTTACATGGAATCTTATGAAAAGAACACTTCGGATACCGTACAACCATAAACAGAATGAGAGCGACGACCCATAGTCTCGGGGAGGTTCTCCAAAAAGAAGGGAGGGAAGGGTGATGTTTTCAAACGTAACGCCCACAGAAGGAGGCTGGCTCTACAAAAAAAAAACTTATTAGAGAGCGATCCGCTATGACTGTTCGGAATTGTTTCCACGCACTACTGGAGGGAGGGGATCAACCCTGCCATCCTAACGACGGAGCGCCTTTGCTCGATCAAAGAGGTTGTCCGCGCCGTTTAGCAGGAATGGACGACGGTTAATTTGCGGCACAGTCGTTGCGTCAGGGGGGGGGATGGGGAAAGCATAGAACCGGAGGGGGATCAATAGGCATTAAGTTTCGCCAAGAGTTGTCTTTGAAGATGCCGGTCCGAAAATGGGCCCTATCAATCACGAAAAAACATTAACACTAGCGGCGCAGTCCGACTCAGTGCAAATTGGGGGGGCGGCAAGAGGGGGTCCTCCAGACTAACTGCTGCGGAATGAGGTAAAACTATCAGGCCGGTTCACACCCTCCTGGCAAAGAACCGGCCGCTTGCCAGGCGATATGGTTCAGGATAACTGTCGGGGGTGACACGTCCTTTGAATCGAACGAGAAAAGGGAATGGCCTGCAATTCTTTATGTTTCCTTAATAGCGCGGCGAGGCGGGCGCCGGGGACCAGTATAGAGTCTCGCGTAATGGGGGGCGCGAAGGGTGAATGAGCGTGTATGGCAAAAGAGGGGGGGCGCAGGATCGCCTGGCCGCAAAGCTCCGGTGTTCTGCAGTCTTCGTAGTGGCCCAGATTCCCGCTTCCATATCGATACGAGACAGGGGGTCGGCGACGGATGAAGTCACCTGAATCTAGCCGGAAAACGCGAAACGAGGGGAAACCGAGAAATTATGGTGCTGTTGATCAAAGGGATTTTAAAAGATCAAAAATCAAAACGTTCGGTTCCCTCGCGGCAGCCAGCGAGAAGGGTGGGAAAGCGCGGGGCATAGCATCTTCAAAAGAGGAGGCAAGGTGAAGGGGGATTCCTTAATCAGGACGTTGCGGCTTCGCACTTTTACGACGCCCCGGAATAGTGTGATGGACCGGAAGTCCGACTAAAGGGGCGACGAAGGGGATGCGTACTACTCACGATCTAGGGGACCGCCCTCGTAGTCGGACCACACTCTTTCAGGACTGAAGAAATGGAGGGGAAGGGAGAGGATTACAAATCAGGTATCGTCATGTTACCGAAGGCAGACGGAGATCGATCACGCTCCCTCTCAACCGCGTGTGCGTCCTCGTCAGGGTCGCCTTGAAGTCGTCGCCTGAGCGGGCGGCGCAAAGGAAAGGGAAAGAAAAACAGAGACAACCTCATTTTCAAATTGACTTAACCAGGAAGGAGTAATCGCCGCCAGGGGAAGGATGCTATCCGTTCCCGGGATGGCCTAAACAGCGCGCAAAACCTTGAGGGAGGGGGTAAACAGGGGGTCCGCAGGGTCCCAGTACCGTCGCTCCAGCCTACGGAAACACCATGTATGTTCGGCGGATTTGACTTTCCCAGGGTGACGGCCACCCGTCAGTCCAGAAGGGGCTGCCGGGCGAGGGAGGAAGTCAGGGATGTCCCTGTCGTCTAGGCAATGAGTAAAGGGCCCCTGATGCCCAGAGAACTCTAACAGGAGAGCAGGCTTGAAAGCCGGCTGAGAAAAAAAGGGCTGAAAATTCAGTTCGCGACGAGCTAAAAAGAAAGGAAGAAGGGGCGTCCAGGCACAGATAACACGAAAAAGCGGAAAAGCGGCACTACGCCGACCCGAATGCGGCATCTTTCCAAGCGTAAAATGGTCAACAGAGGGGTGACCGGACTTCTGCGGGATGAAAACGAAGGGGGGGGAAGTTTAACGGACCGTATCAAACGGGTTCATTTGATGAGCTGAGGCACCCGTGCCGGTCTTCTTCGCTTAGTAACTGTTTCAGGAATTGAAAAGGGGATCATCAGTTGACCCGTCAAAAAACCGCCGAAAAAATAACCTTTTGCCGCGGAGTCAAAAATTTATACCTGGTGTGTGTATAAAAGAGACTGATGGCGTGTCATGTCGCGGATCTAATTCCCATACGTCGCCAAGGCGGCTAATAACCGAGTGTGATCTCTCAAAAAAAAGGGAGGAGGTTACACTCCAGGTGGAGAAAAAAGGGAGCAAGAAACTCTCGTTCTTGCTGAACAATCGACATTTGGGTCCGCAAAACGACAGCCACATCGCTCGACGGCAACATCTCCTGTGCCGAGAAGTGCAGAGGGTATCAGGCTTACTTTGGCCCGAACGGGGAGGGAGACAGACCATTTCCGTCGATGGGAAAGCAGGTACGACAGGCAGACGAATTCCCGGTGACCACAGGGGGGACAAAGAACACGCGTTCCGGAGAGTAACACACCTATCAAAGTGAATTTTGAAACAAGGGGGTTCCCATCAGCCCGGGGGCCCAAGGTTTCACCGGACTTTGAGAAGGTTGCCTACGCGGAGGACAGTGTGCGAAAAGTGGACAGCTGCGGGGCGTAGTGCCAACTGACCGGGGGGCGGAAAAAAGTCGGGGGAGAAGGAGACTGAAGAGCAATGCTTTTTCAAGCAAAGCCCACCGGCGAAATGAAGGAATTTCGCGGGCAGGCAGGTGGGGGTTTATCAGGAAAACAAGCGTAATCAGGCGGTGAGCTACCAGGCGCGCTCAAGGAGGAGGGGAAGGGGGGGGTCGATTTTGCAAAAGGCAATCGGGACTAGGGGGAAGCACCTGGCCCTAAGAAAAACGATCGGCTGGAAGTCGTGCTGGAGAGTCTTGGGGCCAGGGAAACCTGCGCTTAAAAGGAAAAAAAAGGGGCGGAACATTCCGCTTTTCCTACCAATATCCGTCGACCCGAACGGATCGCACGCCGACCGAGATTACTTGATAATCCAGGAGAGAAGAGGGTGGAGAGCGTACATCAAGGCGCCGCACCCCTGACCTGCGACAGGGCTCACTTACGTCCGAAAGGAAAAATGACGAGGACCGCCACGAGGGGAATGCGGATCGATAGCCTCGGAGCCCTACTTGATTGGTAAACTCGGGAAAGGAAAAAAGTAGGGAATCAAGATCATAACGCTCGTTTTATCTAATACGACGGGCGACAGCCGGCGTGGAGTCACTACCTCCTTAGCAACTCGGCAAGGAAACTGATACACGATTAAAGGGGGGAGGTCTGGGGGTACACGGTTCTCGTGTTAGAAAAAGCCAGGAAAGTTCCAAAAACTTTACGACTAGGGTGTCGCGGCAGAAACATTCCTTTCTCCGGACTGCGGGTCAAAACACACGGCTTTCTACACGCGAGGGGCTCAAGACGCGGCCGAACGAAGCCCCAGCTGAGCTCAACAACAGCCATCCTGGACGCGGAAATGGAGCTGGTGACGAATCGGATCTGTATGTATCGAGGAAACCGCCAAACTACACTCAGTCGGGACGTCGTGGGCAAGAGGGCATAAAAAACCGAAAACTGCCAAGGAAAGGGAAGGGGAGAGGGTTCGACTTTGAAACGAATAATCCCGATTACGTACTGCCAACTCGCAAGGAGTACCGTACCGCCACAGTGACCGATACAACCTGCAAGGCAATGAAGGGGACCTCCTTCCCGAAGAACGCTCCCTACTTCAACACCATATCGGGGAAGGGAACGACAATCGCGTTTCAAGGGGAATTCGTAGTTGTCAAAACCGGGCTGGAATCTTAAACAGATCGCCAGAACAAGGCTGAAAGGGAGCGCAAAACGGTTGTCTGCAGGTGGATTTAGCAAAACCGGAAAGGTCGGCGACGACGTTCGACCCAAATTTCTTGAGGATGGCCGCAAAATCTGCTGAAAAAGAGCCTGACTCGTACTGCGCCCGTACTCGTTTAAGGGGCAAGGGGTCGGTGTCGAAACATGCACCTGAGGCGATGGCGGGACCGTCAAAACAATAGGAAAGAAAAAGCGATCAATCTGGGCGAAACGCCACCTAAAAAAGAGAAACGTACGTGCCCCACCTGACCGAATTCTCCGGAAAGAACCGTACTGCCTGAAAAATATTCGCCGACAAAAACCGACCCACCCAGACTCTAGAACAGGAACCATTCGTTTCGCGGGGCCGTGGGGGGATCCGAAGCGAACGTTGTTTCACGTAACATAAAAAAACTAACGACAGGAGGGGATGACACCACACTGGAGAAAATGAGCCAAAAAAGGAAAGGAGAGAGGGTGGGGGAGTTTTCCGGGAACCCCCACGACTTCTCTGTTGGAAAAAAGGCCATCCGCGCGAGGGGGTCTAAGCGGTTGTCGGCGACGGGTCGGAATTAAAAGTATGGAAAAGGGCACTTCTAATTGGGGATTCATTTGGTAAAGGAGTGCTGTAGCGGGGCTCCACAACTGGTATCATCGGAGGGTGCTTATTCGTGATGAGGAGAGGAGTCCGGTACTCCGCTCACGCGGAGCCGATAAACCAAACTAATACAACGGAAGTACGGGACGCAGCCGTACACTTGGTTTTAGTGGCGTCCAAGCCGGGGCAGCCGAACTGCGGCCGAACGTCGTCTCCGATCAATGTAACTCACATGCAGGAACACAAGAAAGACAGGGGGGGACTCTTTGCGGCGCGCGTTCATATCTCAATAGAACATGGAGGTGGTGAACAACAGGAAGGTGCTGTCTAGCTGTAACTGCGGCAAGAGGGGGGGTTACCGGGCTCTTCTGGACAGGAGAAGGCAGGATCATGGGCAGAAGGACCTCGGCGGTACTGCACGTGGAAACGGCGAGAGGGGGGGCAAGATATTGGTGACCGCGGGGCAAGGAGAGAACGTACCGCGTAAAAAAAAGTAAGGGGCAGGTCGGCGGAGAGGAGATGGAAAAACGAACGACAGGGAACATATACAAGAAATTGGTCGGGGGGGGGAGGTCGACTCTCGGAATTCAAGAACCTTCCTGAACCAGGGGACCGCGGCAACAAACAGGGAGTTTGTATTGCAGAAGGGGTGCAGAACGTGCCGGACAGTCAGGTAGAAGGGGGAAACAGAAACACCGAGCGGGGGGGTACCGCCGTCCAAGTCGAAGACATGGCTGCGCGAGCCCTCTGAGAAAATTAATTTGGGCGATGCCGGGTGCGGTCAAACTACGTTACGCGCACGGGGAGGGGGGGGGGAGAAGTTCGAAAAACGGCCTGCCTACCTTTCGCAAGGGGTGGATGAGGTAAACGCCAGGATCCGGCGGGGGGCGCCGTGTCTTAGCAAACACCAAAGGGAAAGGTTCTTCGTCTTGCCTACGCCTCTCCGATTTAAACAGGTGGCCAATGGTGACCGTCGAATAACGCGGGCCCACTCACCTCGGGCGGCCGAGAAGATCAGGTCGGCGTACTGTGGAAAGAACGTCGGTCGACAGGTTCGCGCAGGTAACAGAGGAAGCTACACGATTCTGGGAACGCAAAATTCGCAAGAGGCGGGCTGCGGGAAAGAGGGAATGCCAGGACCTGTTCGTGCTTAGTCTCAGGGAATGTCCAGAAAAGCGCAAATCTACGAGCAGTCGGGAAACTGGGGAAACGCGGCCAGCAGTCCAGCACAAGTTGCGGCGCTGTAACGCGGAAGTTACGTCCCCCCGACGTCAAAGGGCCGTGTGGAACCGAAAAGGAGGCATCCTCAATGAGGGGAAAAAGAAGTACCGGAAAAGTTCAGGGGGAGGTGAGGAGTATCTTCCCTGGGGCCACTGGAAATGGGCATCAGGAACATCGAGCCCTTGGCGCCGGGCTGTCAGGCATTAAATGAACGCAGTGGAAGATATTTCAAGCCGAGGCACGACGATCGGGAAGGCGAAAAACAACCCGCCGCGTGGTCAGACGGCACTGAAAAGAAAGACAACCGCCGTGTCATCTCCGCACATGAGCGCGTAGCAACGGGAGGTGAACGACTACAGGAAAGTTACAAGGGGGGGTCCGAAAGCACTGTGGTGAAATGGGAAGACGAGGGGGCCTGTTGTCACCCTGACCTTTTACTTCTGGGACTGTCGTAAGGCTGGCAGAACGCCAGGGGGGGGTACAACAAAGCGTCAACGTCAAACGGCAAAACGTGGACGATACACCGCACCAAAATCAAGGTGCCGCAAAAGGAGGGAGCCGGTGTTTGTATCAACGGATTGCGTGTCGTTGTCAGCTGCAAAAGCGGTCCGAAAGTTCGACCGAAGGGAGGAAGGCCCGTCAATAACAAAAAAGCCATCAGTAGATGAGGGGGGGGTGAAAAGGAGATAGGGGAAAAAGACAGGGGGGGGTTGCGTACATGTCATCTCACTGTGACTTGAGGGGCTGAATCGACACAGCGGGAAGCGAAAAACGCAAAAACAGCATCGGGGGGCTCACAACCGTCTAAAATGGCGAAGACGGAGCAACCGGCTGAGGTTCGGTACGAGCCACTCTTTGTAAAGTGTGGGGACAAGGAACCGAGTTTGCGTAAGACAAAAGTGAAGGCACGTAAAGCAGTAAGACGGAAGCCAAAAAGGAAAGGTGGGCCACAGGCGCCATTAAAACGGAGATCCTTTCTCGGAAATCAACCCTAGAGCGGGCAAAGCTCAAACTGGCCTTTTCAAAATTGTTTCGACAGGGCGGGGCGGGCAAGAAGGAGCACGGGGGAGGGGAAGAGGGAAGGGAGTGCCGCTGACTGCTCGGTTCAACGTTTCGGGAGGTTGGTTTGCGGATCGGAGGCATAAGGGAACGGAAAAGCAAATATAGGTTCACAGCAAGATCGCATGCCCGGAGACAAGCCGGCGTCGGGAAGGGTCTTAAGCCGCACCGTGGGTAAATCAGGGGGGCTGGACTCAAGGCTGGGGGAGAAAGGAAAAGGACCGTTGCGAATGCTGCTAGCAGAAATGCGCGGCAGCGTCGAGGAACAAGGCCGGGAGTACCGCAAAGGCGGAAACTTAGGGAGAAAGGGCCGCCGAACATCTGGTTCGGAAGAGTTCTGTGGGGCGTGATCAGAAAGGCAAGGACCCTGCAGCAAGAAGGCTTGCAACGCTGTTTCCGAAAGCGAGACCCCGAAGAAGAAAAAAAGAACGAGGGGGAGACTATTACTGACGGCCGTTCATCATCGAAGATTTGAGCTGGCGTCTAGGACACATCCCAAAAAACCCGTTCGAACGACGGCGTTACTAGCCTGAAGGGAAAAACAGGGGAAGTACTCCCAAGATCGTTCCTTAGGGTCGTCTTCAGAAGACCGGATTTGGCAAACCAAAACCGGATTGTTGAAAGAATCTTTAAACGAAGTCTTGACCGCTCTTGGTTAGGACAATACGAGGGTTAGAGGATTGTTACTAAGCGGACCGTCGCAATTAAAATGACTCGGCCGGCCACTACACACTATCCGTAAAGGGTGTAAACGTACCTCGACGAGAAAACGGGCCAGGGTATGGAATCCGGGGGAAATCACAGCTTTTCCTCTATTTGAAGGCAAATCTCGAATCCATTCAGAGTGAGAAGGGGGAAGCTGTCAACCACCGTCCGTGGCTTTATTAACGCTAGCGCTGGGGGGGCGGACGGCGGCCTAACTGGTAGTTGGGGAATCCAAAATAGGCATGATCAAGCTAGTATCGGGAAAGTCTTAACTGCTTCGTTAATTCCTCTCGCAAAAGAACAGAAACCCCCTTTAGAAGTGATCGGATCTCTTTTAGGGAGCTAGAACATGGTAGGGACCCGGAACTGACGACAGCCCGGAGTAACTTCTCAACACAGAGGATCAAGAAGGCGTGCCCGAACTCCTCCTTCCTCGCGTAGAAAGTACGCCAAGGACACTCGTCATCAAATCTGATCTCCTGGAAGTCGGCAAACTCATAACTAGAGAAAAAGACGTCAAAATAATAAAAATGGAAATCGAGAGGGGAACTGTCTGCTCACCGGCACTGCGTTCAAGTTGTTACACCGTCGCTTCTATAAAACATAGACCCAAACGTAAAACATTCGATGGGGGTAAAAGGGGCTGGTACAACCGTCAGGTCCTTCACCACGGAACCGCTATAGGGCTTTTAAGATAGGGACTCGGGCACCTGATCAAACCGATCTCGTCCTGAAGAATTAACTTCTTGTCGTCCAAGGACTGGTTCGTCAGAAGGCTCCAATGAAGGGCTGAGGGTAAAAAATAGACAATCAATAAGGAAGCGCGTCCTCAAACATCGACCTCCAAAAAACCTTCTGGTGCGGATTCAGCCAGCCTAGAACAAAAATAATCCGACAGCTGCCTGACTTCGCCGGCACGATCCAGTCCTGACTAACAGTTCGGCGAAGACACCAAGACGCTTATAGGATCAGCAAAGTATGGCGTGGGTTTACCGAGCAAGTGTTGGATCACTGTAAATAAGAACACCCACAGCGCTTTATA
>Ga0179593_1336920_pt1 | contig 12357 bp, 12 predicted proteins | sample CZODoug2_1_08_16_FD_185931 | JGI IMG/M metagenome (GOLD analysis project Ga0179593, IMG submission 185931) | Vadose zone soil fungal communities from Angelo Coast Range Reserve, California, USA - CZODoug2_1_08_16fungal (PacBio error correction) | ecosystem: Environmental > Terrestrial > Soil >...
GGCGGTACGAATGCTAAACGAATTTGATAAGGCGCTCCGGGGAACGCTATTCGGGGGGGGTCATCCTCTTTCAATACTCCTATGTGCCGTAAGGAAAAAAGGTCCTGGGCCGTCGAACGATAATTGGACGCAACGAGGTAATGTGCCATCGAGAAGGGGGGGATGAAACCTGTGGAGAACGGTGTCATTGCCTGAGGGGAACAATTTTCAACAGGAGGGTCACGAACGGGACTTCGTCTACAAGTCCGTGAAAAAGGACTGGGGGAGGGGCAAAATTTGGAAACAATACGTGAAAGAGTGTATTTAGGCAAAGAGGTCAACGGAATAGCACGAGAAAGGACGCGTGTGTCACATCAGAGGCGGGGAGACTGGGCAAACTTCCAGTCTAAAGGGAGCTTATTGTAAGGGAGAAGATATAAAGAAAAAAAAAAATGGACAGAAAGCACGGTCCGATCTAGAAGAGGAGAAATAGTGTCGAAGGAGGATGACGAGAATGACCAACTGACACAAGAATGGGCATCAACGTCCAGTCCACCGGTTGCCGATCAACGAATTAAAGGGAGTCGAACTGAACATGGGCGGAGCTCACATGAAATTCCCGAAAATTGGGATAGAGGCATTCGACCGCCAATAGCCTAGGGAGAAGCATTTGAGAAAGGTAATGATTGGTGGGGGCTTTTTTTAACAATCGAGAATAATTCGAGCAAGGTTATTCCTCTTGGGAGGAACAGGGAGGGTCTACGGGCTAGTTTACACGTTGCGAGGTACAAAGTACCTCTTAAACCCTCAAGATGTGATGAAAAGGGCCCTTGAAGGGGGGGAAAAACATCCAAATTTCAACGGGATTCATACGACGCGCAGAGGGGGATTAAAAGCCGTCAAACGCAGACGCCAAGGGGGAACGTTTGATTGAAGGGCGTGGGCGTCAATGGCACCTGAAGTAAAGCTTGACAAGCCAAAACTTGTAAACCCAGGCCACGGCAGGGATGTGTGAAGGGGGACAATGCCAAAAACAGAGTGTGAAGGAAACGGTCAACGAAAACTTTGGGGCCCTGGGGCTGGGTGGGCACGCCGAGGTGGAATACGGGCTAGCAACCACCTCAAAGGTCTGGCCCTTTTAAAAGGTTGGAAATAGAAAAGCGCACGTGGGAGATAATTCGCAGGATTACTGGGAACAATGGGGACCAGTTGAGTAATTAGATCGCAATCGGGGATAAAACCATGCGCATTGGCAGGATGGTGACAAAATAGCCGAGGGAACTATTGCGGGGTCTGCGAATCTGGAGGACCTAACACAAAGGTCATTAACATGGGAAGAAACTGCGAAAAAAAAAAAAAAAGGTGGAAAAAACAGGGAGTAGATTAGACGGGAAGGAGAGGGAAACCGAAGAGCCCCGGGGTCGGGAAGGGGGAAGAACTGAACAGAGGAGGAGAGGCTAGCGCAAGCCAGTTCTTTAACACGAACTTTGTGCCTTCCGTTGTAGTGGGAGGTTGGGAGGAGGTACGGCAAGAAGGGTAAGTTGAAGGGGGAAGTTAGGGTATTAGCGACGTGGGCGTGCACGGCAAAAAACACGCCAATCGACGCAGGGACCGCATAGAGGAAGGGAACTTGGAAGGGGGAGAAAGAGAAGTACGATTCAGGCTCTGGTCGGGCATGGGTGCAAAGTGCCTTACACCGGGACTGAGAACAGGAGGGTTACATGAATGGGAAGGGGGCAAGTGTCAACTGGGTTCACCTGTTCGCCGGCAGGAGGGAAAACCTGGCCGGGGTGTACAGGTGGCAGTCAAGTAAAGAAAAACAAAAAGACTCAGAGAGCCGTTCTCCCAGACGATTTTAAAACAAAAGCAAGAAAAACGCGCCTGGATGGGGGTTAGTGGTAGGCAATCTGGCCACCCTGGGTGGAGATAAAATTCGCAGAAAGAAAGAGAAACTAAGATGGAGGGGGAGGAACAAACACGTGCTGAAGAACCCTGGGGAAGGCCGGTGGACAATTGGAAGTAGCTACCAGCGGAAGGATCGTAGGACAGCTTCGAGGCTTGTCGTCAGCAAGTAGCTGACAAACGAGAAGGAGCGCGCAAGCCTCATAAAAAGGGGGGTGAGCGGATTCAAAGACACCAAGAACCGACAAAAAAAACAAATACGAAGGAACCAAACAAAGCGCATGATCGATAAAGATAGGATTACAACCTGAGTAGCAACAGCGAGGAACCAGTATGAAAACGGAAAGAGGGTGTACAGTAAGAGGGAAAAAACAGCAGGGGTGACGGCCATCTGTGGGTAAGGGCGAGGAAAAATAGGGGGACATCAGAAGAAGAGACCTAGTACTTGAAATACCTACGTACGGAATGAAGAGGTCAACAAAGGAAGGACGGCATCTGGGGGGTACCTTAAAAAAAAGAGGGCGCTTTTGTCCGATGGCAGAGAAAGCACGCAGCAACCACGTGCTGCTAGGGCCCGCAACGGGCCAAGATATAAGCGTACACAAGGATGGAATGTGTTCTTTGAAATGCGGTGTCGGTCCAAAGAATGCTCAGGAAGTCGAGGAGCGGGGAAAGTCCAGGAGAGACAAAAAGCTTTCCTGGAACCAGGAACGATTTGAGGGGAAAAAACGGTTGAACTGAAGAAAAAGGGGGAAAAGGATAACTTCAGTGGCCAGAAGGAAAGGATCTGGGGGCCGGGGGGGATGGCAAAGCAGGAAAAACGGAGGAAAACGGCGTAACATCAAGCCTTCTAGTGACGGGGAGACTCGAGGACACAGAGTACTACGCTACCGCAAATGCTTGAATTCAATCGGTAAGGAGGACTGCACCGGGGGGGGAAAAATACCGTTACCATCATTCTTCAGTTCGACTATCGCCAACGCGAACACAATTCTGCTCCCACTGTTCCATCTGATCAGGAAAAAAAATTGATTGGGTTCGTCCTCAATGGGGGAGAGGTTGCGGCCTTCGATGAAATCACTCGCGGAAAAAGGAAAAGGGGGTTCCGGGGGTGGAGCGTGCACCCTCAAAGCGTGAGACCGGAGCATCAAGGAAAAAACAGAGAAGGGAAGTAGAGAAAAAGTAAGAACGGTCAGACGCAGGGCGAAAAAAAGGAGATTTCAAAAGAAAAATTTAATAAGACGCAGAGAAAACGACAATAAAAAACCGTGACAACCGTCGTTGAAACTCTCGCATGGGAAGATTCTGGCATTGGTGATTTACGGCAGAGCGAAAAGGGGGGGCGACTGTGGGGGGAAGAATGGTCAAGGGTCCCAAAAAAAGGGGGTTGCGGAATCGAAACTCGAAGACTCAGGAGCGGCGGGGGAAGGAGCATATTTCCGACAAGGGAGACTCCAATCTCTAAAAACAACAAAAAGGAGGGGAAAGATGCATCCAAGGCTCGGTGAGACATTGAGGGGACTGGCTAGATGGGACGAGTTTCGACCCAAAAGGGAAAAGGGTGCCTGTAACGGCGCAAAAAATTGGAAGGGCCGCACAAAGAAAGACTCTGGCGGGGAAAAAAAAAGGCATAAGCGGTTAGCTAGATTTCAACGATAAACCGTATACAATACCGTGAAAAGACGGATAGGAAAAAAGTTGGAGGCTGCAGTCGACCGTGCTGACTTGGGGGGCAGGGAAACGGAGCAAGTTTCGAAAATGGAAGAGAACTCCAAAAGACGGCCAAGGCAAACGTAGGATTTCCAATGATTCAAGAGTCGAAAAGGCACGTCAAGTTGGGGAATGGGGGAAACAAGGGCACGAAGAACGAAGAAACCAGCCGCTCTTAAAAAAAGGAAAGAAAGGGGTGAATTGGGGGCGATGGCAACGAAAAGCATAAAAGGGGTGACTGAATCAAAAAAGGCAGCACGCGTAGGGACATGAAGAAAAAAAACAGGGAGGTCCGCGCGCAAGGGAGAAGATTTGGACAGACAAAAAGGGAGGACAAAACGCAGGAAATAAGATGGAATACAGCTGGAAATCAAGTATCAAAAAGGCCTTTAGGCCTGGTGGGACCTATGCAGGTGACAAAACAAGTTCGGGAAGTAGGGGATTACGGGGTCCAAACTTGGTAGTGAAAAAAAGGGTCAGGCTAAATCGTTGAAGATCAAGAAGCTAGAGAAGTTCGAGGTTGGAAGGTAAATGTAAGGGCACGACCTGAAATAGGGGGAGGACGAAAGTACTGTGATCACGAAAAAAAACAATGAAAGGAAAAAATGGCAATCTGTGGGGAAACTAAAAAAGAATCGTCTACAGGCAATTGCCGCCAGTGGGGGGGGACTAAGGCCCTCCAAGGACGGAAAGAAAGACTATCTTTTGGTTACTGCACAGACACTAGACGCGGAAAAAGACGCCTCCCAGAAAACACAAGGCCTAGCTATCGATCCTCTTGGAAGCAAAATTTTGCCTAAGAACATAACAAAACCAGAGGCTGGCCTAATATACGATTTCATCTACTAGGCACACTTTGGAGACACACATGTACATCGGGTTCTGGGAAGCTGGAAAGGTTGGAAAATAACGCTAAGAGAATCCGAAGGAAACGTGCAATTGGCCACGGGGACGACTATTGGTCGAGGGGGTTCTCTGGGTTCCCTAACATTCGGGGGGGGTGTCTTGGGGGAGCGCTCCGCCGCGGTTTTTGTGAATTGAAAAAAAAACAGCGTAGATGACGGTGGTCGCGTAATGTCAATTCAAAAGGGGGCCAAATGAATGGTGATAAACAAGGGGTGGTGGACGACTCTCGAAATCTTGAGGGGGACCTCCTTAATAGTTGGATCTTGGGGTCCGGGCTTGCCCAGGCCAATGGGGGGGACAACCGTTGACAACGTTAACCCAACAGGCGCGAATGGAAGGGCGGTTAAAAAAGGGAGTAGGCGAGTTAGGGATACGTTTAAAGCCATGTAAAACCAAGTAGGGGGGCGGGCCGCATATGAGGCGGCGTGGAAAGGAAATAATAAAATCATGGAGGCACGATCAAACCCTGAAGGGTGGGCGGCGCTTGAGCCGCACCAGACACAGATATCCAAAAATGCCTTCTCCGCCGCGCCATCCTTGGGTCCTTCCCAGACCATAAAAGTCCAAAAACTGAGAAAGGCCCGGAGCCGGCAACATGTAGGGGAAGGTAGGCCTGACCCGGAGCCCCGCCTCGCTTACTAGGACCAATGAAGTTGAAAGTCCATGACCAGGTTGTTTGGGAAGATGCGGGGTGTGAACGAGAGTATAAAAGAGGGGGAAAGAGGGGTATCAAAAGTCTCGGCGTCCAGTACGCTTAAATCCCAAGGGGCCAGCCTTGGAAAAGTTGGAAAAAATTTGAATCGAGGCCAATTAGCAGAGATGAGCTGAGGGGAAATGCAAAAACTGCCTTAAAAACCAACCAGGCCCCGGGTTAACTGCACCAAAAATGGAAACGAACCTTCTCGAACCGGCTATAAGCAAGGCAAGAAAAAAAAGGTCTAATATAGTTTGCAAAACTCAGTACAGGGGGGCTGGAATTATTGGGTCAACCGCCGTTGAAGGAAAGAGGAGCAAACAGCATGTGAAACCTAAAAAGAGGGAAGGGGTGGGACGTCCAATGGAGCTTGCAAGGGGAACAACCTAATTACTGTCATGGCGGGAAGCCACGCAGCTAATGAGAGGTCTTTCACAAATGCGGTGTAAAAGACTAAATTTTAGTTGGTCTCGTCAGGGCAACCTTCCGGGTCCAATCCAGGTTCCTCCCCTTAAGAAAGGTTCCTTGAAAAAGGGTACCTTTTGTTTAAGGGAATCTCGTTTTGCAAAAAGGACCACTTTGTGAAAGAATAACGAGCGGGTCAGATGAAGGAGGAATGAAAAAAAATTTCCCGGAGCCACTCTGACAAAGACTCCACCCCGGAGCTGGAAAAAACCTCGCCCCGTAAGTCGGGCAAAAAAAAAAAGTCACGAAATGTAGAAGGGGGGGTCAGGTGGGGTTCAGCAACTGCATCTAAGCTCAAGAAACAAAATAATAGGTTAGATACTCCTTGTGAGGAAAAATCACCGAGGAACGTTCGAACACGCAGGTTGGTAGACGGGAGAAAAGCCAGAGCAAGGCGTGGAGAAAATAATCAGAGGGGGGGGGGAAACAAATGTGCAACCCAGAGGGTCGACCTGTCGGCCATTTAACTGGCAAGATCGGAAGTCAAATGAATAAGGTGGAATCCCACAACCGGGCGCTACGAAAGTTACGCATGGGTATGCGGGGCAATCCGGGCAAAAACGGAGGTGGAGAGCTAACGTATATACTTGTTCTGATGGGGAAATTCGATAAACATGTGAAAGAAAAATCCTGATCAAAGATAATGAATAGAAGCAGAGAGACGACCGGGCGTTCGGTAGTTAGGTTCACATTGTCGTTCGAAAATAAAGAAGGAGAAGTGAAACAACTTGACCGGGAGAAACAATTTCGCAAAAATTTTGGAAAGGCTATAGGAACGTGGGCTCTTGGCGCTGACAAAGTCACCAGGAAAAAAGGCCGCCCAACAAGAAAGGTCGGACCCGAGCATCAATGTGCCTAACTCTCGGTGAAATTGTGGACAGAAAAGCCCGCATTCTCAATTTGAGCTTGATGAGGACTTATGGTGTGAAATCCCGTGTAGTTTGATAGGGTTAATGAGCCAGGAGTTTGTCAAAAAGCGCAAGAGTTGAAGAAAAAGAAACGAACGTATCACAGTTGGAACGCCGGGGAAAAAAAAGCTCGGATCGATTCATCCGGGGAAAGGACTAAGCTGACCGTTATCAGATCAAAAAAAAAAAGAGGAAAAAAGACGTTATTGGGGGAATCTTGCCGTCAAAAAGATCGACGAAAGGGGAGAAAAAGCACCCAACATGGGCAACGGCGTGCAACCCGCTTCAATGTGCGAACTGAACCTAGAAAGAAGTACAAGCAGGGGAGTAAGGGATCTCCTGAGGACTAAAAACATAGGGGTCAAAAAGGTGGGGGCTGAACTCCAGGGAAACACGAGTGGTGAGGAACTCCCACTGTTGGTAGCGGTTAATCTGTAAAAAAAAAACGGGTGAGGATCCTAAATCAGATACGTATCTGGGGAGAAAAGAGTGGGGGAAAAATTGCAATGACGAAATGATGGTGGAACTAAATGGGGGTCCCTAAGGCTAAGGGACTGGGGTTTTTCGACCTAAAAGATACAGCTCTAATTGGTTGGGAGTCGAACCGAAGTGGTCAAATAAAAAGAGAATGCACGATACTAAAGGGAATGATGGAGAGACTAGAGGAGAGAGGTGAGGTCGATAAAGAGCCAGCAGTAGCCAGGGGGGGGGGGGCGAAATCACGAAGGGTCAATTACCCCGCGGTCTCCAGATTGAACCCGAACATTAGGTGTCGGGTATCTTATAAATCCCGGAAAACATTAAAAAAAAACTCCACTTTCATCGAATACGCCTACCCCCCAAGAAATTCGGGGGATCTCTGATGCCTTCCCGTGGGGGAGAAAAGAGGATTTCGGAGGGGTGGGTTGTATTTCAAACTAGGTTTGCCCAAAACCCCGTCTCTGATGTCGAGAAATAGAAGGGTGATGGGTGGGGGATGGATGAGAAAGAACACTTTTTTCTCGCGAATTTCTGACAAAAGGAAAACTCAAATAAGGGGTCCCGAGGGGTGAAATGGAAAAACACATGACCTCTGGAAAACTAAAGCTGAGTCACCGGAGTCCACGGTCGTGTTTCATTACCAAATCAATCCCCAATGAAAAACAGGGGGGTGCCGCGGCGAATACGGACTGATTCGTTCTCTGATAAATCCTGAATAGAAATGTCCCGTTGTTCTGTTGGCGTCAGAGGCACGCGAAGAAGGAGTCCAGAGCCATTCAAACAAATGTCAGGGCAGCGGTCACACAAAGGGTTATGTACACGAGGTAAAAACAAAAAACAAGTCAGGGGAATAAATACTTTCTTCCACTTACATACAAACTGGGGTGGATGGTTCAAAAAAAATCAATAACGGGATGGAAGGCGTTTGCCAGACCGGAAAACGGGACGAACCAAAGCAAGCGCCCAATGGCTGTTCAACCTTATACACGTAAGGGGACCCTCGTCGCAGGGGGCGCACTTTAAAATTCTGCAAAAACGTGAAAAACCACGACCTTCTCTTTCTTGATGTTACCCAGGACATAAGCAGAAGGTGAATCGGAGGGTTAATTGCAAAAGCTGGAGGCACAAGGAAAAAAGCTCTCGGGTGGGACAGTGAAAACTGCATAGGAGAAAGGAAACGTACTTTCGGAGGATGACGGAAAGGGTTCAGGGGAAGAACGGAAGGGTCAGTGCGGGGGGGGGAGAAAAGCAATGGGCTGCTCCTCCCGGCATGGGACGGGTGGAAGGTGTAAAACAAGAGGGTTGTCTATTTCTGTTCTTAATCCATGGTAACAAAGGGCCTGGACGGGTCCCGGGGAAAAATGGGGTGGACCATCAGAAGTGGGGGCCTCGGGAAGGGGAGGGAGGACGCTTTTGGTTACGCACTATTCCGGACTTGGGTGCTCAAAGTGAGACGGTAGGGTCGTGTATCGAAGAGCCTAGAGGGACCAAAAGACTAGGACCGGGATAAGGAGGCAAATGAGGAGGAGGAGGGAGTGGGGCTTGGTCGCTCTGGTCGGAAAGTAGAATTGGCCTGAATGTACGACTGGGCCTGTGGAAAGTGTAGAGAGGCAGGGAAATAGGCAGGTTCTGCAATTAGGTGGTGAATTTGGTACACCGAAGGCAAATCCACCATATCAGGGATTAGACAAAAACAGGGGGGGGAAGAGGGGGAACGAACGAAAGGGGGGGGGGGGGGTTAGGGGTTGATAGTCCAAACTGTTCGCCTGGTCTAGAACTGCTTTTAAGCAGGTGCATGAAAAAGTAATCAAGGAAAAAAAGATGCGATCCCCAAAACTTAAAAGCACGGCCAGAAACAAAGGGATGGCGTGGGTAAACGGGGGTGATACCCAATTGGGTAAGCAGAGGCCCAAGGGATGGCAGAAATTCAGCAAACGGTTGGGAAGAGGATGGACAACAAAAATGGGTCGATCCAACTGGGTACGTGGTAAATACGGGGGAAAAGGGCCTTACGCGACCGTACAAGGGACACTTGGGAGGCAAAGGTTTGCCGCCGCACATGCTGGACATGGCAGCGCGGAGTTATATTTTGGGCAAGCGATCCCTACCTCCTTGTATAGAGTTTGCTTGATTGAAAGCGGAAACAACTCGCACGAAGGCAATGAGGTCACAAGACTCATTGCAGCACCGCGCTAAAAGTCCATCATGGAGGCCAAACGCCGATAGGGAGGGACGAGTGCGTGAGATGAGGAGGGGCGATGGATTTCCCGGGAAGGCCGTCAGGGTGGCTCGACACCCAGAAAGTGTGAATGACTTGGGATTCAAGTCAGTGGGGCAGGTAGTCGGATGTCGGTGATGACATGAGATAGGTAGGGAAGAGTGTTACGAGACCGGTAATATGTGAGGGGGCCTCCGGGACGCGTGCGGCAGGAAGAAGGTTCTGAGGTAGAGGAAACGTAGAAGAACGGGGGGTTCGCGCCTGTGCGGTGCTCGCCCTTTCGCGTTCATCCTTGTCAAGATGTGTGGGGGAGAAACCGTGGAGCGTGAGAGATGGTAGGTGAGCGGCGAGAATGGTTGCTACGATTAGCAGTGCATGGGTGAGCGGGGGGTGTGAGTGGGGGTGGGGCGCGTGGGGGTGCGCCATGTAGCCGAGAACCCGGACTAGCAAAAATTGAGAGTGTTGTTTGGATTTTACGGGCCTAAGTCTGGATCCAGGAGCAATAGTGGTGAGGGGGGGAGTTTGGTGGTTGTTTGGGGGCCGTTGGACTTCGTGAGCTGAAAGGAGCTCGGTCTTAGATCGTGGGTTGGAACGGGCAGGACCTTCTGCCGAGAGTGTGTTAGTGTGTGGGGCGGGGTTAAGTTTTCTTGGCCGCTGAGAGGCTAGTTTGTTGGGAGAGGGAACGAGTGGGAGAAGGGAAAAAGGTTGGTCCGGGGGGAGGGTAATTCACAAAAGAAAAGCTTGGCAAACGCTCGGAAGGGGCGGAAAGGCAGAAAGCCCTGCCGTGCACGATTCCCGCGGGCCGATCAACGGTATTTCGGTAAACTGAAATCTGGTGGGTCGTTGTGGTCGTCAAAACAAAGCCGTACAGGGCCCTTCATACAAATCATCCAAAAGAGACGGGCAATAAACTTTCTGCATCCGCTTAGTTGTGGGGAGAGTAAGAAAAGTATTCAAAATATCAAGCCAAGGTTCTTGATGGAGTGGTCTCTTGACAAAGGACTTAATCTGCTGAGGAAATGCTGACTGCAAAGCTTCTGGGGAAAGGGGGGCTAGCCGCAGGGACCACAAGCGAGAGTAGCCCCACAGCAGGACGAGGGAGGGGGAAAAACTCACGATCAAGTGGATCAATCAGCATTGCGGAGAAAACAAGTTTCTGCGAAAGAAGTTCAACACCCATGGTTTCGTGCATCTCCAGCTCACCCATGAAAGGCTACGCTCGCGAAAAAAGTGGGGAAATTATGGATGGATTTAGGGGGGAGGATTGTTTCAATCAGCTTCGAAGAAAAGTGTGGAGTCTGGAAGTTGACTCGCGTGGTACTAAAGCTAGGAAAGAAAACACGGACTCCCAGGGTCCTTGGTTGGGGGAATCTTCAGACACCGACGGGATACGGACATGCGGAATGGAACTATAGAGTAGAAACGATGTCGAAACGCGAACGTCTTGACTAATCAACCAATTGAAATCATAAAAGTAACCCCGAACCTCCGAAGCGATCTCGTGTCCGCGGGGAATCTCTTTCCTTTGCTCGGCTCCGGTTTAAACAACTCTGCGGGTTTCGGAGGGAAGCCATTCATTCTCGTCGGGGAAACTTTTTAAAAAAGTTGCCGGCCCCTGGGACCGGCCTCTGTTGGTAAAATACTACCTTCGGAAGGCATGCCCGCAAGGTTAAGTCCCCTCTTGCCGGTTTTACGTGGGTGGAATCGGGACGAACTCGGTAGCGGTAGGAACCAGGGTAAAAAAAAACGGTCTGGCATCGATCGTCAAACATATTATGGAGGGGAAGTTGTATCGGCCGGTTAAGGTAAGGGTGTACAGGCCATCGAGGGGGTGAGAGGATCAACGATAAAAAGGAATAGTGCTTGACACGGAAACGCAGAACTTTGGGGGGGGGGAGTCAGGGGGGTCCACCTGGCAGGGGAGCTCTGTACCGAATTCACAAACCATGGGTGAAACCCGATTCATCGTTGACATTCGGGCCTTCGGTAACGTAAGAGATTGTAGGCTGGGGTGAAATTGGTGATTGGAACTGGGTCCGGCCCTTCGGAGAATCTTGGAGGCGAATGAAGGCGGGGGTGTGGAAATGGGAGGGTAGTGTGGTTTCTCAAACTCGCAGAGTAGGGGCTTTGGAGGTGGCGTCACTGAAAATTCCTGAAAGAAAGGGAGGTCCGTAAAGCCCCTGGATCCGGAGTCAGGGTTGATACGCTTTAGCAAACTCATACTTTGGTCAGTTGACGACCTGTCCGGGGGCCAGTACTAAACTCTTTATTCGATCTCGTCGATCGCAAATCGTCCATGTATAGTAGGAAACGTGGGTGGGCGATAATGCAATGGCCCTCCCACCTCTGGTTGCAGAGGCTCAGATCCCTCCGGGCTCTAATATGGGTGGGGGGGAGTGGGCAACAGGGGGGAACTAGGAGTCTGAGTGGGAGCAAAGGTGACCGAGTTGGGCGAGATGGAGGTCGGGTTGTATCTACGGTTAAAGACGGGGCGGGGAAGGAACAGGGAAAAGTACCAGGGAAGCGGGCGCCGGGTGTGGAGTGTGCTGTGTTGGTAGGAGCCTTGATCAAGGGGTCAAAGCAACTCCGGTCACTTGGGGGTATGCATGAGGGAGAACGGGCCTGGGGTTTCAATTGAAAAAGCTTCTTCTCGACGGATTGGTCAATGGGGGTCTCAAGTGGAAAATACGCGCAAAGGGAGCTGAAGGCTGAAAGGGGGAGGGCGACGCGATAAAGGCATTGGGGTAAAAGAAGGTGGGGCAATAGCCGTCAATCAGAGAAGGGGCTCCAATGCCAAGGAGGGGGGGGGGGAAAATGTCTTAACTTTTATGCGAGTTGCCCTGTTCGTGGCACACACTTCGGGGGGGCGACGGAATTTCGAGCTTTCAGGATGCTCATTCTTGGTTAATACAATGCACCAAACTCGAGGACCTGGGAAAAGGGGACAGCGACGCACACCTAAAGGAAGACGGATAACCTAAATGTCGCACGCGGGGGGAGTAGAGCACGCAGAGAAGGGGTCACGAAAAACGCTCAGGAAAATAGTGGTTTCCCGGACAATTGGGAACAGCAGGAGGAAACACCGCATGGAAGCC
>Ga0179593_1494505_pt1 | contig 12357 bp, 13 predicted proteins | sample CZODoug2_1_08_16_FD_185931 | JGI IMG/M metagenome (GOLD analysis project Ga0179593, IMG submission 185931) | Vadose zone soil fungal communities from Angelo Coast Range Reserve, California, USA - CZODoug2_1_08_16fungal (PacBio error correction) | ecosystem: Environmental > Terrestrial > Soil >...
AAGGGGGGGCCTCCGACCAGCGACCTAGGAAAAGAAACTCAAAAAAATCAAGGAAGTCACGACAATTGAAAAAAAGTAAGCGGCTCGACTAAAAGTACCCTACAAAGAAACGGAACATCCTACCTAGACCGAGGAAGGGTGAAGGAGTAAGGGATGTAGATGAACGGGGGGATAAGCGACAATAGAAAAAAAGAAAAGCAGGACAGTCGGGGGCTCCATTAGAGTGAGATTGCACATCCATTACAAATCCGATACCAGGATAAAAGAGAAAGGTTAGGGTAGGCGTTGCTTAGGGAATGTCAAGATCACTTCGGGAAGAAGGGAGGCCAGGTATCTCCACAAAAAAAAAGAATCCTTAAAGAGAAAGGGGAATTAAAGAGTCAAAGCTGGGGAATAAGAAGGGATACGGGATACAACGACTATTCTGACCAAAAAAGAGGATGGGCGGGGGAGGAGACAAAGGGTTGGGGGAATGGGACGACTTTTGCCACCCAGATCACTGCGTCAAGCGGGGTCCTCCCGAACAATCAAGGGGGTCAAGGACCTCATGCGAGCTCTCCCAAAAAAAGGTGATTTGTGTGTTTTTTTGTGTTTTTGCAAATTGATAGAAAAATAAGAAAAGAACGCATCTACGGGAGAGAAACCTCAAATCGAGCCGAGAACAAAAATGAGGAAAAACCTAGGTCTCCCGGGTCCAAAATGAAAGAGGGGAAGGAGTCAGTGATATCTACGAGCTAAGAACTCCGACGACTATGCTCGCATAACCAAAGCAGTACCAGGGTAAGGCGACGATTATGCAAAAGCAAAGAAAAATCTACATCAGAAAAAGACTCAAAAGTCAGGAAGATTCAAACGGGTACGAAAGTGGCTACATTCGCGAACCAAAAGACATAATTCTAAGCGCTGGAAAAAAAGGGGGGACGAGAACTCAGAGTAAAAAACGGCACAGATGGATTAATCTCTCAGAGATCCGAGAGGAGACAAGCCTAAAACTTGCTACTATAACAGACTAGGAGGAGGCTTCTGTTGGAACTCACCGGTGGGAAAAAAAATCTTGTACACAGAACGAAAAAAGCGCGTAGTCTCCAGCTGAGGGTAGACGCAAGCATCTATATTAACAAGAAAAGCCGAAAAGGAAAGGCGCTCAGTCGAGGAAAATGGAAAAAAGGATGAAAAGGAAACTCAATAGAGAATATAAGAAAGACTCATTAAAAACATAAAGGAGCCGGGAGCACGGACTGTTGCGTAAGGGAGAGAAACCACCTTTCAGCATGGAGGACAGATCGAAGAGGGAGACTAGGGTCGAAATAACCAGAAGAGGGACCATAAAGAAAGACAGGAAAAGACGACAGAGATTATGGTCGCAAAAAGGCAAAAAAAAGAGGATCGAGGGATCCGGGACTAAATCATCTGAAAAAGCGGGAATCGAAAAGGAGGGGGAAGGAGGCGGTTTTGAGTTGGGATCCGGAAAAGCCCATCCTATTAGGGCGCGCGTACAGCGCTGGCGCAGGGGGGGGAAAGGTACAAGGGGAATCTAAAGAAGCTGGGAGCCTTTCTTCAAAAAACTAATCGACCATAGAAAGTGAGAACGTAATCGGACCTCAGGAGGGGGGGGGAGGTGCCAGCACTTTCCTATAATCCTCGTGAGAAAGAAAGCAAGCTACTTCTCAGGGCCAGTTTCGGACTGTGAAGAAAATAGGGCGCATGGACAGAAAAAGGATAACAGATAGGAAACTCTCGAAAGTCAATACGGGCTCGCCGCCCACTCAAGAGGACGAAGAAAAAAGGAGAATTGTTCCCACTGGGAAATTCGAAAACCAAAAAATCGGCACCGACAAGATGACCATTGGAGGAGGCAGACAGAACCCCATCAACTCAACCACCGGGGGAAAAAAAACGAAGAAAAGAGATCTTCAAAGGCGTCACTCACATGTCGACCAACCCCGCATCCGGGCACCAACTCAAGATTCATATCCTCGGAGGCATGGTCCAACGGTCAAAAGGAAAAAATCAGGCCCAGAGGAGGAACCGCCAAAGGTTTAGGGGAGATTAAGGGAAAGAGGGACTCAGCCGACCCGTAGAAGTCATGGATCAGGAAGATAAGGCACCGCCTGGAAAAAACAAAAAACAACACGGAGGGAGAGAGGGGGGGGGAGGGAAGTAGAGGAAAAGCATTCCATGTCGGAGATTAAAACCAAAAGGAAAGAGAGTAAGAAAAAAGTGGCGGGGAGAACTCTCGCCGGAGGGGGGGTTGTATCGGGGGAAAAGGTGGGTGGAACCCAGCAAATCGAGGGATCTGAAAGAATGAGACAAGCGCCCAGAAAAGACGTACGAGCAACTGAGGTAAACGGTGGCGAGGGACCAACGGGGGTGCACCTGAAGCACCCGGCATGCGGTCGGGACACTAGGTTTTTATTTCAAAGTTGGGGTCAGTGGAAAAAATAGCAAGGCAGTTTTGGAGGGGAAGGTGAAAGAGGAGAGAACTCCATGGGCTTGAAAAGGGTAATGTCCTGGGAGCGGGAGAGGGTAGGCCAGCGTGACGATCTCGCCCGATCAGCAACGAGATAAAAGAAGGCCGCCTGGTCAATATTAAGGAAAGGGATCTTAAAAGTCACCACGAAGAGCGGAAAAGATAACGTGAGGGAAGGAAAAAATGGGGGAAGAATTATTCAGAGATGCTCGAGCTAACGGGCAGACGTGCAAATTCCTAGCAATCGAGAGTTACAAAGAAAGCGGGCTGTAATGAAAGCAACAAACGCATAAAAAAAAGGTTAAAAGGAATCAAACCCTTGGAGGGAAAAAAGGAACCAGCACGAGAGGACGTGCGAAAAACCCCATAATCCTTTCGGAAGCTTTTCAAGCTGGGGTTAACATCACGGGGGGGGGTTAATCGGAGGAGCGAAAGCGGGAGGTAGAAAAGAACATGGGGCGACCGTAGCTACAATCTCAAAGGAGAACACTCGGGCCGAGTTATGGTTGCAGGTCGAAGATAGTATAGAATGGCGGTCCGGGGTCAGCCTTTGACAATGCGGGGTAAGAGAAGGGAAGAGACGGAAAAGTTTACGGGGCGGCGGATTGCCTCGGACGATCATTACACAAAGACACTAAAAGAGAGAAGAAGAGGAGGGGTCGACAAAAAGTGATGGGAGACCGAACGAGCTTAAACACGAAGCGATTGGAAATCGTGAAGTTGGGGGGGAATCAGTTCTAGGATGTCGACGGCCTGATTATAGTATGCCGAAAGTCAAACATGCGAAAGAGGAAAAAGGTCGGGAGGGGGGAAATCAAGGGGGAGAAAAACAGCGACTGACCTTGTCGATTTTCCAGCTGTAGCGAAAAGGTGAGGAAGAAGAAGTGGAGGAAAGGCTGGGCCGGTCCACCGGAAAGGAAGACAGTCGTCCGCCTCACCGGACCCAGGGGGAGATCGATGGAGGGGGGTGTGAGCTCGGAAGATCAAATCAAGCAGCACCATTCAGTCTAATAGGGGAATGAGAATGGTGCAGTGGGGCAGATGAGAAGGGAGGTGGGAAACCGTAGATGCCACTGAGCGGGAGGGGGGGCCTAGTCAAAGTTGGCAACAAAGTATCGAACAAAGACGGCAGAAGGGCCGTGTTGGGAAACGGGTAAAAAGGAACATGACGAAAGGATAGGGGGGGGGGGGAAAACGGGAAAGCCGGCATTACCACAAAGGGTCTCCTCACAAGCCAGCCTGGAGGGGTAAAAGAGCAGGAGTTATCTTGACTCTTACGAGTAGTGAAGACACTGGAAAAAAAGCTTCGGTGGTATTGAAGGGGGGGGCGGGTGTAAAAGCTTAGGGGACCAAAGTGATCTGGATTGCAGAGTAACAAGACATAAAAATCACCAATAGGTTAGCTTCGAGACAATCCGCAGGAAAAGTGAGGGGGGTGCAGATGACCGAGCATGAAAAAAGGGAAATGCTGGGATCTAGTTCAAACTCGGGGGGAATGGGGAGAGAGAAAGAGAAAGATAAAGGAAAAAAAAAAAGGAAAAGACAAACAAGCTTGAGGAATAAGGAGGGGACGTATTAAAGCAGTATTCAGAGTGTGGTCTTTTTAGTAGGAGAATGATTGATGCAGGGTGCTACGCAAGGGGGGGGGGGGAATAGGACTATGGCTCGCTGGGTCAAACTGGGGGAAAGGAGATCGACTCCAACAAAAGGTCGGAGGAAAGAGAGATTGGGTTAAATGAATACCACGACCAGGGGAGAAGACCAAAAAAAGGGTAAGAGCAAGCCCTGCACAAGGAACGCGAGAGAATAAAAGACAACTAGAGAACACGCACTGGCAGGCCAAAGAATTAAAAATAGTTACTGACTTGGTGGCGGGTCCTGAGAGGGAGGGAAAGGAATGAGGGAGATATTAAAGAGACACACAGCGGAAAATCCCCGAGGAAGTCGTGGCGAGGTCGGGGGGAATAAAGTTGAAATAAATGAAAATCTGCCGCTAAATGACCAAGAGAAAGGCGAACCTTGGGGATTTTTGGCGGTTTACTAAGAGCAAAAGGAAAAAATTCGGGCCGCAAAAGGGACGTGGGAAACAAAACCTTCAGGACTCGAAGACTGGGAATTAGATCTGCACAAAAGAAGGTATCGAAAGGAGGATCCGAGAAGAAAAAACAGGATCATTGTCTCCTGTAATGCGGGTGGAGAAAAAGGGGGGTGAAGTCGGCTAAGGTTCACAAAAAACTTGAGTCCGCTGGGGTTTACCCCGGAGAAAAGCCTGCCCGGCGTCGGCAATCCATTGGAGGAGAGGGGGTTCGAAAACAAAGGGAGCGGGCAATAAAGAAAGAATAAAACGCTACAGCACCCTAACTCGATATCTTAACAAAAGAGGGACAACTATTCGACCTGCAAAGGGAGAGGGTGGTAATGGGGAGCAGGGGGAGGAAATCGCAAACCCTCCAGAGAGGGGGAAGAGAAGAAAACTGGGACCAGTTAGAGTGCGACGACGATGCCACTTCTTAAGTGGGCAAGACAAGAAAAGAACCACACAAGGAAGCTCTTAAAAACTGGCAACTGCTAATCTGGGCTGAAAGTGCAAGAAAAGAGGAATGCAATGTTAACAAACCGTGAGCGAAATCAGAAGAACGGGGAGAAAAAAAAAAATAAAAAAAAAAAGCTTACATGAGGCGTCAAACTATCAGGGTCGACATGACTCGAACGAGCAAACAAGAAGTTTAACGAATTTCGGTTTAAGACTAGACGGTTTTGATAAAAAAGACTTCCGAAAAGAAAAGAGGAGCGCGCGTAGTGCCAAGTAGGGATCAAAGAAGAATCGAGAGCAACACCGCAACTTTGAAAGTCGCTAAAGGGCGTGACCCAAGGGTTACCAGGGAGAAAACGTAAGCAGACGGGAAAGAAAGGACAAGGAAAAAAGAACAAAAAATAAGGGGGGTGAATCCGGGAGCTTGTCGCTAAAGGGAAAAAAAAAGGTTCTCGATGACGCCGACTCGAAGTGCGCCGCTTTGCTAAAAAATAAGATCGAGATCTGAACAGCTCACCAGCAGGAGGAAAAGTGGCGATAGCAAAAAAGAGAGTCGACTAGGTCTAAATGGGTGCACTAAGAGGGGGTGGAAAGGAAATTTCTTGGGGTTCACGTGGAGATTGATCCGGAGGCCGTCCAGCAAAGCGTCTTTGAAGGGGGGACGTAACCGCTTGCAGGCAAATAAGGGAAAGTGGTGAGGCAAAAGAGCAGAAGAGGATTGTTACTACTTTGAATACAAACGAAGCCATTCATCCACAGGTATCGAAGGGAATCTAACTCGGCGTGGGGGGAGAAGGAAAAGAAACTAGGAAGAAATACTGCTGAGACCTAAGGAAGTCTAAAAGGAGGGGCGGATGCTGGTAGAGATGGTGCAAGCGGGGAAAAGGTATCCAATCCAGAACAGGCCATCAAAAAATTCATACAAAGGCTAAAACGTAAGAAGAAAAGAACTGCAGAAGACCAAAATCAAGGGGGGGCAGCCAATGTGGTAATCCGGGGAAGGTCGCCCGAACCCAAGAGCCTACTATGCACGAATTCATCCGAAACAACCGAGAAAATCGCCACCGAAAAAAGATGATGGAGGAAAAGGCAGGACTCAAACCAAATAGAACTGGAAAACTCCCTCAGAGAAAAGGAAGAGAATAAGGACTCGTCCCAATGGCAAATATAACACCCCAGGCCGACGGGAGGAAAAGCAAATTATATCATGGAAATAAAATCTTAAAAAAAAATAAGAGAAGGGAAGGCGAGAAAAAACTATATAAAACAAAAAAAGAGGAGGGAGTAAAAAAAGAAAAGATTGGCGGGGACCTTTGCTAGTAACTGAAAGGAAGGGCCGGGGCGAGGTAAAATAGACAACGTGGAAAGAGACGTTAACCTTTGTGCTGGGAACTCGTACAAAGAAAGGTGGTTAGAGTGGTAAATGGGGGAACTACAACAGAAACTTAACAGTCATAATGAGGGAAGGCATGGGGTAGCAATGATCAAGAACGGGAAAAAAAGAGCAAACTGCAGTAAAGGGGGCGAGGGCACTAGGGGTGCATGAAGCAACTAAGGTCAAAAGTGGGTGAAAAAATGGCGGCATTTGGAAAACCCTAGACGCCTTGTTAAGGGGGGGAAACTTGTCCAGGGAGTCGGCGGCGAGCCTTCACACGTCATTGGATTGGTAGAAAAAGTCAGGCGGGATCCGGGTTAAAATCAGATCTGGAGGCCGCACGAAGAAAAACGGATGAGAAGAGAGAGAAAAAAATTGCGAAAAGTAGGAACTGAGAGGAAACTAGTCCAAACTCATATGCGATACCACGCGTAGAGGGAAAGGGAGATATGTTGGAAGAAAGTGGAATCGAGTCCTCGAGCTACCGTCAAGAAAGAATTTCAGGCTTGTGGCATCACAGTAAAAAAAAAGCAAAGAAAGAGGGGACTGGGAGTGGCGAAGAAAACACGCCAGCAGAAAAAAACCAATTTCGAGTCAATCCCACTCGCAAAAGAAAGTTCGCAAACCGTGAAAGAGATCGTGGGCGCTTCCCCAGAATGAAACGTCATCGCAAGAGTTGAGGAAGAAGGGATTTGGGATAGGTCCAGAAACGAAAGAGGGAGAGGAGCGCAGCGAGAACGGGTTGGCGTCCTGCGACAAAAACTGGGAGGAGAAGGAAGATTTGAAAAGCTTGGGGGAAGGTTATAAAGAGTACTCGATGCGTAAAAACTTTTTGAAAAGGGCCCCTGGGGGAAGAACTGGGGAGCGACTTTAAATTAAAACCGGCGATTCAGATAGAGGCGGCTAAAAAAAGAAACAACTAAGAAAACAGAAAGAGGACGGGACGCCCAAGGCTGGGGGAAGAGAACAACGCAAACTAGCGTAAAAAAAAGATGAACATCGGACAGTTGGGGAGGAGAACGTTCGAAGGGATTCGACGCCTGAATGTGACCCGAAGTAAATGAAAAGCGGTGCACAGGAAGGCAAAGTTCGGCGCACGGGGGGTCTGCAGAGACGGAAAATCCGGGGGGAGGAAGGGGTTCAGAGAGGGAACAGGGCGACAAGTTTCTGAAAGGTCCTTGGAGTGAGGAGGGAGAGATGGTCTTGAACAAGGCATAACGGGAGGAGCCCTCTACCTGGGACAAATGTGTGAGAGATCCGGGGGCGGCAAGGGTTTGCGATAAGGTTATCAAAGGAATAACCAGACCAGGGAGGCGTCCTGGGGGCAGAGAGAGTCAAGTGGGGGGTTAAGAAGATCGAGGATGTTCGCTCCGTAGTGGGGGAGGGGAAGGGAGTAATGAGGACCCGATCCCTTGGACAAGACATATACATAACTGCGATCGCAAGCAAGTCGGCGGGGTACAACCAAGGACGCAATGTATCTGGGGGGAAAGTATAAAGAAGGAAAAACAGTTGTCTCACCAGCCCAAAGCCTTGATGAAAGGTCCCGCATAGGGCGTGTAGCGGTTAAGAATGAGACAATATTTTGAAAAAGAAAGGAAGTGACCATTCGTCGATGGTATGAAAAATTTGGGAGTGAATAAAGAATGTTCGTTCCCGTAAGTTGCGGGCAGAAATAAAAAAGAAAAAGGTGCGCGGTCTAGGACCGAAGTGAAAGGGGTGAAATCTAACAAAGAACGTCACGACTGCAAATGCGGGGATCTGTGCGACGGATTGGTGTCCCGGGGAGAGCACATATCATCCTTGATAAAGGAGAAGGGCAAAATCCAGGCCTCGGGAAGTAGACGGAAGGGGAAACGGAGTTCGCTAGGTCCGGGGGGGGATTAAAGATGGAGGGTGACGGGCTGGCTGAAGTTTGGATCTTTACTACTTGAGCAGTGTATCCTGGGGAAAAATATCTCTAAACCCAAACAGAAAGAGGAAAGAAGAGAAATATGATGGACCAATGACTAAGCCATTAGTGGCAAAAAAAAGGAACGCTCAATCCCGGCACCCAAAGAAGGAGCCAGAAAAAAAAAGAAGGAAGCATACGCTGGCATCCGCCCCTCCTCAAACCGTAAGACTTGGGTTGCGCTTAAGTAAGGAGTTGACTGGAGGATTAGAGGTCTATAAAAACCAAGACGAGAAAAGCCCCGCAGGCGAGGGGACTTCAACGTTGAGAGGGCACAGCAATGCAACGCGGGCCGCTACCCCTTCGAAGAGAAAACTTGGGAGTTTGGCGGTTTAATCCGATGAAAAATGAAAGAGGGGAACGACATCAAAGGCGGGACAAAACAAAAGAAGATCGACGAAGGACGCCGGTCAGGAAAAAGCTTCACATCAGAGGTATACATACAAAAAAAGGGGAACAGCCTAGGCGGCGGGGATCAAAATTTTGGGTGTAAGGGTCGAAGAAAGGGGGGACACCCTAGACTTGACGTAAATTTTTGAAAGAAGAAAAGCCTGCCCTGAGGAGGGGAAAGAGGTCCGTTACGGTATCGTGTTGCCAGGGAACGGGAAAAAGAAAAAACGCAGCTACGAGCGAAACCTCCAATCAGACTCAGACCCCCACAATTTGAACTATTAGACACTGCCCTAGGAAAAAGACCTGGATGTAAAGGGCATGGTTAGGGCTAAGATCTAGAAACAAAAAGCCAAAGATATCATCCAAGGAAAGTGAGGGCCGCCAACATAGGAATCCGGAAAGAAAGGATCAAAGAAGACTCAAAGGACGCTCTGACACTTTAAACTGAACATCAGGAATAACCAAATGCCGAAAGGGGAGAAGGGCTGGAAACTCGTGCGCGAAAAGGACTAGCCCCTTGAAAAGAGGTGGACGGGAGGAAGAGAGAATAATGCAGTACGAACAACTCTAACATTCTCTTAACAACTTTAATAGGGTAACAGCTTATTTTTACAATGCTCGCCGGGGTGATAACGAAAAATTTTGTCAACGAAACCAAAGAGGCAGCCGCTTAGTCGCAAAGACGTAGTGAGAAAAGCATCGAAGAAGGCAATAACGACCCGACTTTCGAAAAAGACAAACAGGGGCAAAATGTAGAAAGGAGTCAAAAGAATATGACAGAACCAGGAAAAAAGAATCGGACGGGAGCGCCGTGAGATGTCAGAGAAAAAGAAACCTGTGCTCGCTTCGGAAAAGCCATACGATCGTGAGACGTGCAAAGGGACAGGAAGGCCCAAATAACGGGAACAGGAACAAAGAGGGAAGGTAACTGTCAACTAGAGGGATAAGGGGCTAAATTGGATAGTCTAAAAAATCGAAATGTGGGAGGGGAAGAGGAAGTGGAGAAGTGAGAAAAAAAGGGCCCAGCAAACAACGAAAGATCAAGAGATTGGCGGCAAAGGAATTTGGAACGAGTCACTTGAGAAAGAATCGATGAAACTACTTTCAGGCCACCCGAAAACACCCTTAAAAAAGGCTGCCGGGAATGAGACGAAGCTGTTGGAACGTGAAGAAAGCTTTTCCTACTCTGCGGAAGGACCTCTCTATCGCAGAGGTGCGGATGAGGAGGATCGCACGCTGGCAATAAAAGGATAAATACCTAAAAAAAAAAGGTCAAGCAAAATGGAGGAGAAACGCCGGGGAAGAAGGCGAAATAGCCGAAGGACGCAAAAAACCCATTTCGACCGCAACCAAGAAAAACCTGAAGAAGACAGCGAAAGCCACCTCGAAACAGGGAAAGCAGAGGAGATAGAACTTCGGTCAAATATACCCCGCTCCGGAAATCAAAGTCATGAATGATCAATCTCTGCTGGCGTCCCCAACGGGTCAAAGATAACAAGTACAAGGAAAAAAGATAAAAAGGTGATGAGAAGAATTGGCAAGGTGTGACAGAAGGTACTCAACTACCCAAAAAGTCCTGTAGAGGGGGACGCAAGGAAAACGGCAAGCTCGCACAAACAACGAGGAAGGGGAGAAGGGGGAGTGACTTTCGCGAAGATCCATGGGAGGGGAAAACCGCGAGGTAAGGGGGCAAAACGGGAGGCAATCTTATAACGGTGCGGAACTGAGAGGAGGGACTGGCAGGTGGTGAAAGTCTTTTAAAGGGGACCAAAAACCCAGCTCTAGTAGAACATGGGATAAAGGAGCAGGGGTAGAAAGTAAAAAGAAGGTGACGAAACAACTAAGGAGGAACGGGGCCGGAGGAATCGGGTGCGGAGGATCAACTCCATGTTGTATACTTGGGTGTAGGGTCGAAATGCGTCTGTCGCCAACAGCGGCCTGGTGGGGACGGGAGCGGAAATGGGGAGAAGGGATCCGAGGTTGAAAGGGGAGAGGGGAATGGTCGGGCGGAGCCTTTTTATAAAAAGGCGATCGACGCAACATAATCCAAAAAGAGGACTTAGAAAAGAAGCGCCTGTCCGCGGTAAAGAGTGGCTCGGAAAAGAGTCCCAACACAAGAGTCTATAAAACAGGCGATAAGTGGATGTAATCGCGATGGGAGTAACGCAATAGGGAGAGAAGCCCGGTGCAGAATTTCAATGACTTCCGCGCGTGACCAAAAAAGGCGGCTGGGGGCTGTCAGAAATAGAAAAAAAGGGCAATCAAGCCCACGTTGAGAGGAAGAACAGCTTTAAACTTACCAAGGGATCAAGAAAAACACGGGGCGCCGCTCAAAAAGATCCTGGCGATAGGGAACAATCTTATTTACATCCATGGGAAAGAAGGGCAAAGTAGGCGAAATCAGGGGAAAGGGAGCAACGAGAAAAGGGGGGGGGGCAGTCACTTAGCGACAACTCACGGTACCAGGCCGAGTTCTGGTTTTTCCTGCAAAACAAGCTTAACCGCGATCGGGACGGGGGGAGAAGGGTGGCAAGAAAGTTGCAACGGCGGGGGCAGAGGGAAACGGAAGGTAAGGGGTGGGTTCGGGGCAGGCGGTAAAGTGTGCCTAGGGGACGGCTCGAAGGATGGAATAAGCGGCGCAAAATAATTAGACCAAGGCTTGGGAGCAAAAGAGGAAAACCGAAACGATAAAAGACGGAAAGGGTTATAGGACCGGTACGGATGTCACGAGTGATTTGAGATTCCCCGGCCAGCAAAGTGGCTAAAGGGATGAGAGTGGAGAGGGAAAAGGGGGGTACTTCCGCGGCCTTCGAAAAAGCAAGGGTTTCCGAGATGTAGCAACAGGGGAGAAAAGTGAAAGAGGCCGGAGGCAATGTGTTCCGGTCAGCCGGTGCATAAGAGGAACCAAAGAGAACGACCAGCTGGGGGGGAAAGAGGGAGGGCGGGTTGGTCGCTCGGAGGATCTCAATCAAACAGGAAAAAGGCCATGTCGGGACTCAAGAGGAAGGAAATTTGCAAAAGAATGGGGCAATATCGATGAGGGGGGGCGCTCCGTAGGAGGGTGACTTAAATGCAAATCCCCTTTGAAACAAATATAATAACATACGATGACTGAGACAGCCGGGCCCTGTTAACGGGGTAAACAAGCGCCAAGTGATCTGTTTGGACCGGGTAGACGACCATTACACAACAGGGGAGACAACCCCAGAATGAGGCAGGGGGAAAAGCATCAATGTCGTGGTAGCGTAGACAAGAAGGGGACGAGTCAGTTTGGAAGACGCGGACAGTCCCATTCTTCAGGGAGGTAAGTCCGGGTTGGGCGGGTATAAACCGCAGATATGCCCGAAGTGTAGAGGGGATCGTAGGAAACAAAAGCAAACAAAAAAAATTTTAAATTCGAATAAGGCAGGGAAGGGAAGAAGTAATGGCAATCTGCAACGAGAAAAAAACAGAGGAAGGGGCGTTATAGGGAACGGCATTGTATAACTGCTCTACCAAGTCAATCCATCAAAACTTTCCTCGTTTAATTCGGGGAGGGAGGAAATTATTAAAAACTAGGGCTTTTGGGAAGCAGGCTGGATGGTGCAGTGCTAAAAGGGGGGGATCTTTTTAATAAGACACGCTGTATTGGCGGG